>Ga0194121_10003622_pt1 | contig 23194 bp, 19 predicted proteins | sample TA2MahCa50mmetaG_FD_148609 | JGI IMG/M metagenome (GOLD analysis project Ga0194121, IMG submission 148609) | Freshwater microbial communities from Lake Tanganyika, Tanzania - TA2015020 Mahale Deep Cast 50m | ecosystem: Environmental > Aquatic > Freshwater > Lake | place: Tanzania: Lake...
TGGTGCGCTGCGCCTCGCGGCGCCGCCGCGCGGCCTCGCCGCCGGCGCCCATCCACGCGAAGGGCGCGTCGAGGTGGAGGTCGGAGAAGTGGACGAGGCGCACGCGCAGCCCCCTCGCGGCCTCGCGTCGGTGCCGCCCCCCACCGGCCGCCGAGAGCCGGCACGCCCACCGGCGTGCCGAGCGGGAGCGTAGCGCATTCACGGGCGTGTTGGACGCGACGCGTAGGATCGGCGCCGTGCAACACCTCGACGGCGCCGTGGTGTACTCCGCCACCGATCTCGTCGGCTTCGTCGAGTGCGAGCACCTCCCGCAGCTCGAGCGCGCGGCGCTCGCCGGGCTCGTGGCGCGACCGCAGCAGCGCGACGCGCGCCTCGACCGCATCGAGCGGCGCGGCATCCAGCACGAGGAGCGCTTCCTCGCGGGCCTGCGCGACGAGGGGCTCGGCGTCGAATCGATCGAGTGGGACGACGAGACGCCCGCGCGCGTCGACCGTTACCGCGGGATGGCCGCCGCCACGCTCGAGGCGATGCGTCGCGGCGCCGACGTCGTCTACCAGGCGACGTTCTTCGACGGCCGCCGCTTCGGCCGCGCCGACTTCCTGCGGCGCGTCGCGCGGCCGAGCGGCCTCGGCGACTGGAGCTACGAGGTCTGGGACACGAAGCTCGCGCACCACGCGCGCGCGTCGGCCGTGCTGCAGCTCTGCTTCTACAGCGACCTGCTCGGCGCCGCGCAGGGCATCGCGCCCGAGCGCATGCACCTCGCGCTCGGCGGCAGCGCGGGCGAGACCGTCTCGTTCCGCGTGGACGACTACGCCGCCTGCTACCGCATGGTCACGCGCGAGTTCGAGGCGATGCTCGCGGCCGGGCCGGCGTGCTACCCGCCGTCGACGCGTCCCGACCCCGTCGAGCACTGCGACGTCTGCCGCTGGAACCTGCACTGCCGCGCGACCCGCCGCGCGGCGCGCGACCTCTCGCTCACCGCGAACCTCAGCGCGCGCCAGCGCCGCGCGCTGCGCGAGCGCGGCGTGGAGACGATCGACTCGCTCGCGTCGCTCCGGTTACCGCTCGACCCGCCGCTCGAGCGTGGGAGCGAGTCGAGCCTCGAGCAGCGACGCGAGCAGGCGCGCATCCAGGTCGAGGGCGAGCGCGCCGAGCGCATCCTCTCCGAGCGGCTCGAGCCGGCGCGCCGCCGCGACGGCACGCGCGAGCCGGCGCAGGGGCTGCTCATGCTCCCCGCACCGTCCGCCGGCGACCTCTTCTTCGACATCGAGGGCGACCCGTTCGTCGCCGAGCACGGCCTCGACGGCGTCGACTACCTCTTCGGCGTGATCGAGCCGGTCCGCGCCGGGGGCGACGGCGCGGGCGCGTACCACAGCTGGTGGGCGATCGACGCCAGCGGTCGCGTGACGGCGGACGCCGAGCGGCGCGCGTTCGAGGCGTTCATCGACCTCGTGACGGAGCGCCTGCAGCGCGACCCGGCGCTCCACGTCTACCACTACGCGCCGTACGAGCCGACCGCGGTGAAGCGGCTCGCCGGCCGCTACGGGACGCGCGAGGAGGAGGTCGACCGGCTGCTGCGCGCCGGCGTGTTCGTCGATCTCTACCGCGCGGTGCGGCAGGGCGTGCGTGCGTCGGTCGAGAGCTACTCGCTGAAGCGCGTGGAGGCGCTGTACGCGGAGCGCTGGCAGCGCGCGGCCGATCTGCGCAGCGCGGACGAGAGCATCGTCGAGTTCGAGACGTGGCTCGAGACGGGCGAGGGCGACGGCGGCGAGCGCCGCGACGCGCTGCTGCGCGACATCGCCGCCTACAACCGCGACGACTGCCTCTCGACGCTGCACCTGCGCGACTGGCTCGAAGGGCAGCGCGCCGCGCTCGCGCGCGAGCTCGGCGAGGAGCTGCCGCGACCGGTGGCGGGAGAGCCGGATGCAGGCGAGCAGCTGTCGGCGGAGCTCGAGGAGACGCGCCGGCTCGTCGAGCGTCTCACCACAGACGTGCCCGCCGACCTCGCGCAGGCGACGGCGGAGCAGCACGCGCGCTGGCTGCTCGCGCAGCTCCTCGGCTGGCACCGCCGCGAGGACAAGTCGAAGTGGTGGCGCTACTTCTTCCTGAAGAACGAGCTCACCGACGAGGAGCGCACGCGCGAGCGCGACGCACTCGGGCAGCTCACGCCGACGGGGGAGACGCGCGACGCGCGGCGCTCGCGCGTCTATCGCTTCCGCTTCCCACCGCAGGAGCATCGCATCCAGGTCGGCGATCATCCGCACGATCCCGCCACGGGGGAGGCGGTCGGCACGGTGGAGGCGATCGACGACGAGGCCGGCTGGATCGAGATCGCCCGCGAGCGCACGAAAGATCCGCCGGCGCCGAGCTCGCTCATCCCCGCGGTCGAGTTCCCGGCTCGCGAGCAGCGGGCGAGCCTGCGGCGGATCGCGGCATGGGTGACCGAGCACGGCATCGATGCGCACGGACCGTACCGGGCGGGACGCGACCTGCTGCTGCGCCTGCCGCCGCGCGGTGCCGCGACGCAGCCGGGGCCGGCCGCACCCGCGGCGGCCGCGCGCCCGATCCATCTCGCGCTCGACGGGATCGGTGCGACGCCGGCGGCCGGCCCGCACGCCGCGGGCGAGGTCGCGGGGCACGCGCCTCGCGGCGCCGCGGTGGCCGGGGGGTCAACGCTGCAGCGGACGGGCGAGACGCCGCGCGAGGCCGCGCTGTGCATCGTGCCGGCGCTCGACGGCGGAGCGCTCGCGATCCAGGGGCCGCCGGGATCGGGGAAGACGACGCTCGGCGGCGAGCTGATCGTCGAGCTCGTGCGGCGCGGGCAGCGCGTCGGCGTCGTCGCGACGAGCCATAAGGTGATCGGCCAGCTGCTCGACGAGGTCGCGCGTGCCGCTGCGCAGCGGGGCGAGCGCGTGCGCATCGGGCAGAAGCCGCAGGGCAACGAGGCGCCGACGTGCGCGACGGCGCAGCGGCTCAGCTCCAACGACGACGTGATCGCCGCGCTCGCCGCGCGCGAGGTCGACGTCGTCGGGGGGACGAACTACCTCTGGTGCCGCGACGACGTTGCCGGCGCCGTCGACACGCTCTTCGTCGACGAGGCGGGCCAGATCTCGCTCGCGAACGTGCTCGCGTGCGCCGGGGCGGCGCGCAACCTCGTGCTGCTCGGCGACCCGCAGCAGCTCGAGCAGCCGCTGCAGGGCGTGCACCCGCCCGGCGCCGACCGCTCGGCGCTCGCGCACCTGCTCGACGGCGCGGAGACGATGCCGGCCGCGCTCGGGCTCTTCCTCGACGGGACGTACCGCCTCCATCCCGACTTCGCGCGCTTCACGTCGGAGCTGTTCTACGAGGGGCGCCTGCACGCGCATCCCGGCTGCGAGCGCCAGCGCGTGATCGGCGAGGGGCCGCTCGCCGGGAGCGGGTTGCGCTTCGTGGCGGTGGAGCACGCGGGGAACGCGAGCGAGTCGGAGGAGGAAGCGCGCGCCGTCGCCGAGCTCGTGCGCGAGCTGCTGGCGTCGGGGGCGCGCTGGATCGACGCGCGCGGCGAGGAACGTCCGCTGCGGCTCGAGGACGTGCTCGTGATCGCGCCCTACAACGCGCAGGTGCGGCAGATCGCCGAGCTGCTGCCGGGCGCGCGCGTGGGGACGGTCGACAAGTTCCAGGGCCAGCAGGCGCCGGTCGCGATCTACTCGATGGCGACGAGCTCACCCGACGAGGCGCCGCACGGGATGGAGTTCCTCTACAGCCTCAACCGCCTCAACGTGGCGACGTCGCGCGCGCGGTGCGTCGCCGCCGTGGTCGCGAGCCCGGAGCTCGCGCGGGCGCGGTGTCGCACGCCGCGGCAGATGCGGCTCGCGAACGCGCTCGTGCGGGTGGTGGAGGTGGGCGGTTGAGCCCCTGACGAACAACGTAGTCAGCGTCGAGTCACGCACGAACGGGGTCGCGGCTCGGCTCCAAACGGGAGCAACAACGTGACAGACTTCGAGCGCTTCGGGCGTCTCACCCGCATCGCAGCGACGTCGGCCGAGGGTTGGCGCAACGAGACCTCGGACTTCACCCCGTGGCTTGCGGAGAACCTCGATCGTCTTGGTGAAGCCGTGGGGCTGAGCCTCGAACTGAGAGAGCGAGAGCACCGCGTCGGCCGCTATTACCTCGATCTGTTGGCGGACAGCCGCGGCCGCACGGTGATCATCGAGAGTCAGTTCGGCAAGACGGATCACGATCACCTCGGGAAGCTCCTCACGTACTGCGCGGGTACCGCGGCCGACGTCGTCGTCTGGATCGCGGAGTCGCTCACCGAAGAGCACCGAGCCGCGTTGGAGTGGCTCAACGAGAGCACCCGCGCGGAGGTCCTCTTCTACGGGGTTGAACTCGAACTGCTGAAGATCGGTGACCCCGCCCCCGCTCCACACTTCAAGGTGGTCGTTGCGCCGAACGAGATCGTGAAGGAGCGACCACCTGCTTCGGCGGGCATGGAAGAGTGGGACTGGGAGAGGTTCGCCGAACTGCGCATTCCACCCTCGCGCATCGTGGTGGGACGCGAGTTGACGCGACGCTTGAACGAGGAGCTCGCTGCACGCGGGATCGCGCTCGACGAGCGCTTCCGCAAGGGGTACGTCGCCTACCAGCGACCGGGTGGCTACAACGTGATCGTCGTCGATCTCGCCTGGCGCCGGGTGCGACTGGCCGTGAAGTTGCCTCAACCCCCGGCTGCGCTCGGGCTCACGAACCCGTATCCGGGCCTCGAGGAGAGCTGGACGGCCGATGAAAGGGAGTGGGGATGGACGATCACGCAGGTCGATCAGGTTCCCGACGTCGCGTACATCGTCGACCTCGCGGAGCGCTTCTGGCTCGCCCCCGGCGCGCGCACGCAGTCCCCTGCCGCCCGAGTCCCACCAGTACCTGATGCATAGGCGTTGCGCAGCCCGGAGGTCATCGAGGAGGGCTCGATCCGTTGCTCACTTCACTCACATCCCGCGTCGCCGTTGTGACTGGAGGCGGTGAAGGCATCGGCCGCGCGATCTCGCACGCGCTCGCCGCGGCCGGAGCGCGCGTCGCGGTCGCAGACATCGATGCCGCGGCCGCGGAGCGCGTCGCGCGCGAGCTCACCGACGCGGGTGCACGGGTGCTGGCCGCACGCGTCGACGTCGCCGACGCGGCCGCCGTGGAGGCGCTGGCCGAGCGAGTCGAACGCGAGCTCGGTCCCGTGTCGGTGCTGTGCAACAACGCAGGCGTGCTGCTCGAGGGCCCGCTCGTGGAGTCGCCGCTCGAGGACTGGCAGTGGGTGCTCTCAGTGAACGTGATGGGCGTCGTGCACGGGGTGCGCGCGTTCGCACCGCGCATGCGCGCGCACGGCCAGGGGGGGCACATCGTGAACACCGCGTCGATGGCCGGCCTCGCGCCGCGGCTCGAGGGCAGGGCCGGCATCTACGCGGCGTCGAAAGCAGCCGTTGTCGGTTACACCGAGCTGCTGCGCGCCGAGCTTGCGCGCGACGGCATCGGCGTCTCCGCGCTCTGTCCCTCCACCGTGGCAACGCGGATCTGGGAAGCGTCACGCAACCGGCCTGCGAGCCTCGGCCCGGGACGCAACGTCCCGCGTCCGCCGCGCGCCACCGACGCGCTCGATCCGAATGCCGTCGGGCCCCTGGTCGTGCACGGCATCCTCGAGGATCGCGCGTACATCTACACAGGCGACGACGCCGAACCGCGGCTGCAGGACAGGTTCGAGCGCTTGCTCCGGGACGCCCGGGCTCAGGCGTAAGGCGCCGGTTACCGACTCCGGACTCTCTCAGTCCGGCGGCATCGGGGATCCCGATCAGGCCTCGCTCCCGAACCCCGAGATAGGGCCGAGCTCGCCCGGAGCCCCGCCCCCGGTGATGCTGCCAGCAGAGCCTGGCAAGATTGCGGGACCAGGCCCGCAGGTCCGGGAGCGCGACCATGTTCCGTCTCGGCGATCTGATCTCGCACCTCGACATGTCACGCGAGGAGGGGCGCCACCTCCAGCAGGGGATGAACTTCCGCGTTCGACCCGGTCACAGCGTCGTGCTGATGAGCCGCCGGCCGGACGCCCCCTACGCGGACGCAGTCGAGGACGACGGCACGATCGTCTACGAGGGGCACGACGCGCCGAAAAGCAAAGGGATCCCGAATCCCAAGGCCGTAGACCAACCCGACCGCTCCTCCAAGGGTCGCCTCCTGCAGAACGGCCTGTTCGAGCAAGCCGCCATTGCCTTCCAAGAAGGGGAGCGTGAGGCGGAGCGCGTCCGAGTCTACGAGAAGGTGTTCGACGGGGTCTGGACATACAACGGGCTGTTCGCGCTCACACGGGCCGACCGCGTCCCCGCGGGCGAACGAATCGTCTTCAAGTTCAGGCTCGAGCCTCTCGCGGAGTTATCAGCCGACCTAGCGGCCAGCACGCATCCAGAGCGCTCGCTTCAACTCGTGCACGCTCGCCCGATCCCCACGGCCGTGAAACGAGCAGTCTGGCAGCGCGACAACGGCAGGTGCGTCCGTTGTGGGCGCACCGACAACCTACACTTCGACCACATCCTCCCGTACTCCAAGGGGGGCGCGTCCATCACCGTCGACAACGTTCAGATCCTGTGCGCAGAGCACAACCTGGCGAAAGGCGCTCGCATCGAGTGACCGATCGCGTTAGGCCGTGAGCCGCCTAGAGTGCGACAATCCCCCTCCACCCCGGAGGAGGCCCCCATGCACTTCGCCGCCTTCTACCTCGCCGGCTCGCCCCAGCGCGAGGACCCGAGCGCGGTCCTCGCGCGCGTCCTCGGCTACGCGCGCGACGCCGAGGCACTCGGCTACGACTCCGTCTGGTTCGCCGAGCACCACTTCTCGAACTACGGCTACATCCCCAACCCGCTGCTGCTCGCCACCCACGTCGCCGCCGAGACCGAGCGCATCCGCCTCGGCACCGCGGTGCTCGTGCTCCCGTTCTGGAACCCCCTGCGCGTCGCCGAGGACATCGCCCTCACCGACCAGCTCACCGGCGGCCGCCTCGAGGTCGGCGTCGCGCGCGGCTACCAGCCGTTCGAGTTCCGCCGCTTCGGCCTCGAGTACGAGGAGGCGCGCGACCGCTCCGACGAGACGCTCACGATCCTCACGCGCGCGCTCACCGAGGACGGCTTCTCCTTCGACGGCCGCTTCCACCAGATCCCCGAGACCACGATCTTCCCGAAGCCGCTGCAGCGCCCGCACCCGCCGCTCTGGCTCGCCGCGCACACGCCGGAGTCGTTCCTGATCGGCGCGCGGCTCGGGCTGCGCGCGCTCACGACGAACTCCGGGCGGCCGCTCTCGGTCCTCGAGGAGGGCTGGGCGAACTACCAGGCCGCGCGGGCGCGCTACCCCGGCGCCCCGCCCGACTTCGGCGTGCAGGCGCAGGTCGTCGTCGCGCCGACCGACGCGGAGGCGCGCGCGGAGATCGAGCACTTCCTCTACCAGACGCGCCAGGCGACCGCGCTGCGCCACGGCCGCGAGCACGTGGTCTCCGGCGTCTCGGAGCCGTTGCCGTTCGAGGGCGAGCCGGGCCTCGACGAGATGTTCGAGCACCGCACGCTCTCCGGCTCGCCGGCCACCGTGCGCGCGAAGCTCGAGCGCTACCGCGACGCGTGCGGGATGACGATGCTCTCGTGCGTCTTCCACGGCGGCTCGATGCGCCCGGAGACCGTGCGGCGCTCGATGCGCCTCTTCGCCGAGGAGGTGATGCCGGCGTTCCGCGACTGAGGCGCGGCCGGCAATCCCACGGGTGCCCCTGGACGGCTCCCCGGTCTGGGTCAAGATGACCATGTTGACCAGACCGGGAGGTGACTCGGGCGGTGCGCATCGGGCTCGCGGAGGCCAAGGCCCGGCTTCCGGCCGTCGTCGACCGTGTGTTCCATCACTCCGAGCGGTACGTCATCGAGCGCCGCGGTCGTCCCGTGGCGGCGCTGGTCGGGGTCGATGAGCTCGCGCGCCTCGAGGCCACCTCTCCCGCCGGCGAGCGGCCGCTCGGCGCTCTCGCGCTGGTCGGGGCGTGGGCCGAGCTCGACGATGCGGAGATCGATGCCTTCCTCGCCAACGTGCGCGCTGCGCGCGACGCGGACACCGGTCGCCCCGTCAGCGTTGAGTCGTGAGGTATCTGCTCGACACCGACGTGCTCAGCGACCTCATGCGACGCGCGGCCGTCGCCGAGCGTGTTGCGCCGGCTCGCCGCCACGCCCGTCGAAGACCAGGCGACCTCGAGCGTCGCCCTCGGCGAGTTGTTCTACGGTGCGCACCGCCTCGGCGAGCGAGCCGAAGCGCTCGTCCAGCGAATCGAGGCGACGCTCACGCCGAATCTCGCCGTGCTCCGTTCGATGCGCCGGCCGCACGGGCGTACGGCGAGCTGCGCGCCACCCTCGAGCGAGCCGGCACGCCGCTCGGCGACGCGGACCTCCGGATCGCCTCGATCGCGCTCGCCCGGTCGCTCGTGGTGGTGACCGGGAACGCGCGCCACTTCGCGCGCGTCCCCGGCCTGGATGTGGAGAACTGGTTCGTCGACGCGTGAGCCGGGAGGGGATGGGTCGATCTGTGTAGCGCGCGTTCGCGCGCGTCCGGGGCGAGCGGCCGGCGCGTCCCGGCGAGCCGTGTGGTGAGCGGGCCGCGGGGTGGGACGTGACGACTCGGGGGGGCTCACGCCCCCCGTTCGCCGAGAGCCGGAGCCCCCCGGAACCCGGGGGCGGCCCTGCCCTAGTAGATCACCTCGCCGACGAGCAGCTCGATGTACCGCTCCTCGGTGAGCCCGAGCAGCTCGCGGAAGACGTACTCGTTGTGCTCGCCGAAGAGCGGCGCGCGCCGCACCGGCGGCACCTCCCCGTCGAAGCGCATCGGCTGGCGGTGCGTCGTGTAGGTCGCGTAGCCCTCGACGTCGAGCACGGGCGCGAAGTGCTGCACGGGCAGGTGCGGGTCGCGCACGACCAGGTCCTCGAGGTCCTCGACGACGCTCGCCGCCACCCCGGCCGCCTGCAGCAGGTGCATCGCCTGCCAGGCGTCGCGCTCGCGCGTCCACGCGGTGACCTCGGCGTCGAGCGCGTCCTCGTGCCGCTTGCGCGCGGCGTGCGTGGCGAAGCGCGGGTCGCGCGCGAGATCGGGGCGGCCGATCGCGCCGGCGAGCCGCGCCCACTCCTCGTCGCCCGCGCACGCGATCGCGATCCAGCGGTCGTCGCCCCAGCAGCGGTAGGCGCCGTGCGGCGCGAAGTCGCGCGCGCGGTTCCCCTCGGGCGGGCGCGCGCGGCCGTTCGCGGTGTACTCGAGCACGTCGGTGCCGAGCAGGCTCGCGGTCGCCTGCGCCTGTGCGAGGTCGATGAACTGCCCCTCGCCGGTGCGCGCGCGGTGGTGCAGCGCGGCCATCAGCGCCGCCATCGCGAAGTACGGCGAGGAGAAGTCGGAATAGAGCGGGCCCATCCCGACGGGCGCGCGGCCGGGGAAGCCCATGTTCGCGTCGAGCCCGCCGTAGGCGAGCACACCGATCCCGTTCGCGCCGTAGGTGCGGTAGGGGCCGGTCGTGCCCATCACCGGCATGCTCAGCATGATGATGTCGGGCTTCACCTGCACGAGGTCCGGGTAGCCGAGGCCCCAGCGGTCCATGCGCTCGCCGGTGAAGTTGTTCGTGACGATGTCGCAGCGGCGGACGAGCTCCTTCGCGAGCTCGACCCCGCGCGGGTCGTTGAGGTTGAGCGTGATCGAGAGCTTGCCGGTGTTGCAGTCGTGGAAGACCGCGTTCGGGCTCGACGGCGGCGCGCCGGGCGGGCGCGTCCCCTCGTCGCGGATCTGGTCGGCGCGCGTGATCGTCTCGACCTTGATCACCTCCGCGCCGAGGTCCGAGAGCATGCGCGAGGTGGCGGGCCCCGCGATCAGCCAGAAGAAGTCCGCGACGCGGAGCCCCTCGAGCGGGAGGCGCGGCCGGCCGCCCTCGTCGCTCATATCACGCCGGCCTTCCGCATCGATGCGATCTCGCCCTCGCTTTTCCCGAGCAGCCCCCCGTAGACCTCCCGGTTGTGCTCGCCGAGCAGCGGGGCGCGCCGCCACACCCGAGCCGGAGTGCGGCTGAGCGCGAAGGCGACGCCCCCGTCGCGCAGCGTGCGCCCGAGCGCCTCGTGCTCGAGCGAGACGAAGTAGTCGCGCGCCGCGAGCTGCGGGTCGTCGACGAGGTCGGCGACGGTGTTCGTCGAGGTCACGAGCAGCCGGCGGCGCTGGCCCTCGTGGAAGATGTGATCGCGCGGGTAGCGCTGCACGAGCGTCTCGATCACCTCGGCGAGGCGGTCGCCGCGTTGCACGCGGTAGGCGCGGTTGCGCCACTCCTCGCCGAAGAGCTCGCACTCGATCCGCTCGTCGCGGAGCCAGGCGAGGAACTCCTCCCAGCGGTACGGTGGCACGACGAAGCTCACCCACCTGCCGTCACCGCACCGGAAGTACGCGCGGCCGCCGCGCAGCCCCGAGAGCCCGCGGCGCGCCGGCACCTGCCGCAGCCACGTGTAGAAGTTCGCGCTCGCGTGCTGGAGCGTCGGCATCGAGGCCGCCTCCTGCATCGAGACGTCGACGCGCCGGCCGCGCCGCTCGGGGTCGAGGTCGCGCCCGACGATCGCGATCAGCGTCGCCGAGGCCGCGACGAGCGAGGCCATGTGGTAGCCCTGTTCGGACCCGGGCATCGTCGGCGGGTCCTCGGGGAAGCCGTTGAGCGCCATCAGCCCGCTGCTCGCGACGCCGGTGAGGTCGCGGCCGCGGTAGCGGCGCATCGGGCCCTCGCGCCCGAACGGCGTGATCGTCGTGTAGACGAGCGCGGGGTGCTGCGCGCGCAGCGCCTCGTAGCCGATGTCGCGCGCGTCGGCGTCGCCGGGCGTCCACGACTCCACGACGACGTCGGCGTGCGCGGCGAGCGCGCGCAGGAGCGCGCGGCCCTCCTCGCGCTCGAGGTCGAGCGTGACCCCGCGCTTGTTCACGTTGAAGTGCTGGTGGTAGAGGCTGCGCTCGACCCCCGGCTCGCCGTCGAGGAACGGGCCTCGCCGGCGGACGGCGTCACCGCCCGGCGGCTCCACGCGCACGACGTCGGCGCCGAGCTCGGCGAGCAGCCGTCCGCAGAAGACGCCGATCTCGCCGGCGAGGTCGAGCACGCGGAGGTCGGCGAGCGGGCCGTCGGGTTCGGGGTCGGCGCAGTCGGCGGTCATCGCGGCGCATCGTACCGGCGGCGCGACGCGCCGGGCTCGATACTATCGTGCGCGGGTGCCGTCGTCGTCGCGGCCGCGCGCACGCTCCTCCCAGCCGCCGGGCCCGCCGCCGCGCCCGCGCCAGCCCCAGAACGCGCCGAAGATCAGCGCCTTCAGCAGGAAGGAAGAAGAGCCCGACGAGCAGGAAGCCGAAGAGGCCGAACGGGTGGAACCCCGTGCGATCGCTTACGACCACCACCTGACCGTCGCCACCTGCTCCTTCCCCCCGCCGTCCGCGCCCACCTGGTACGCGACGAAGGCGACGCCCCCGATCACGAACAGCATGAGCAGCAGCCCCACGAGCCCGCGCATCCACCCCATCCCCGTTCCCAGTTCGCTTCGTGCCTCTCGGGCACGCAGCGGGCACGCAGCGATCGTCCCCCGGGGATGTGGAGGAACTGTGGAGGCGGTGCGGAGGTCCCGCGCAGCTACCGCGCGCGAAACACCGGGTCGCGCCGCTCGCGCAGGGCGGCGCGCGCCTCGTTCGCGTCCTCGGAGCTCTGCAGGATCAGCGCCGCGTTCGAGGTCAGCACCGCGGTCGTCTCCAGGTTGCTGTCGACCGCGTGGCGCATGACGCGCTTGTTGATCCACTGGGTCATCGGCGCGACCTTCATCATGCGGGCGCAGAGCGCGCGCACCTCGTCTTCGAGCTGGTCGGACGGGACGAGCGCGTTGAGGATGCCCCACTCGTACGCGCGCTGCGCGTCGAGGTGCCCGGTGAACGCGAACTCCAGCGCGCGGCCGAGCCCGGCGAGCTTCGGCAGGTAGTACGCGCCGCCGTTCTCGATGATCTGGCCGACCTGGTGGTAGGCGATGAAGCGCGTGTTCTCGCAGCCGTAGCGGATGTCGCACTGCAGCGCCATGTCCATCCCGAAGCCGGCGGCGACGCCGTTCATCATCGCGATCGTCGGCTTGCGGATGTACGACAGGTCCTTGATCAGCTTCGTGACGCCGTAGTAGAAGCTCTCGCGCACCGCGTCGAGGCCTTCGTTGGGGCGGTTACCCAGGAAGTGGTCCCCGCGCTCGAAGTTCTCGACCCCGCTCACGTCGACCCCCGCGCAGAATCCGCGCCCGACCCCCGTGAGCACGATGAAGCGGATCTCCGGGTCGTCGTCGGCGGCCCGCATGTACTCGCCGACCTTCGCGAGGGTCCCCTTGCGCTCCGCCGCGCCGATGCAGGCGTTGAGCTTCTCGGGGCGGTTGAACCTGATCCAGACGATCCCGTTGTCCTCCTTCTCGTAGAGGAGATACGGGACCAGTTCGAGCTCCTGCATCGCACAGCCTCTCTTCTCGCGTTCGACGGCCTGCTCGCGTTCGACGGCGGTGTGCACCGTCGCGTGACCTCGCCGTAGCCTACGCGTCAGCACAGGTGTATTCGAGGGTCGACACGGTAGCCCGAGTGGCGCGATTCGCACGATATCCTCGCCCCGCGGAGGGGAGCCCCACCATGGCCACGCCGCCCGAGACGCTGCCCGAGCTGCTCGCCGCCGGCGACGCGGCGGCGCCCGCGATCGCCTCCGTGGGTCGAGAGCCGCTGAGCTATGCCGCGCTGCGCTCCGAGGTCGGCCGCCTCGCCTGCCAGCTGCGCGCCGCCGGCGTCGAGCGCGCCGACTCCGTCGCGATCGTGCTGCCGAACGGACCGGAGATGGCGATCGCGTTCCTCGCGGTCGCGGCCGCGGCGGCGGCCGCGCCGCTCAACCCCGCCTACCGCGAGGACGAGTTCCGCTTCTACACGGACGACCTGCGCGCCGCCGCGCTGATCACGCGCGAAGGCGACGGCTCGCCCGCGACCCGCGCGATCGGCGAGGGCACGCGCCACCTCACGCTCGCCGGCGATCCCGGCTCGCTCACGCTGCGCTCCGCCGCGGGGGAGCTCGCCCGCGCGGACGCCGGCGCGCCGTCCGTGGACGACGTCGCGCTCGTGTTGCACACCTCCGGCACGACCTCGCGCCCGAAGATGGTGCCGCTCACCCACCGCAACCTCGTCACGTCGGCCGGCAACATCGCGCGCTCGCTGCGGCTCGAGCCGGGCGACCGCGTGCTCAACGTGATGCCGCTCTTCCACATCCACGGCCTCGTCGGCGCGCTGCTCGCCTCGCTGCACGCGGGCGCCTCCGTCGCCGCGAGCCCCGGCTTCGATGCCTTCCGCTTCTTCGACTGGGTCACCGAGCTGCGGCCGACCTGGTACACCGCGGTCCCGACGATGCACCAGCTGATCCTCTCGCGCGCCGGCAGCCGCGCCGACGCGATCACGGCGAACCCGCTGCGCTTCCTGCGCTCCTCGTCGGCCTCGCTCCCCCCGTCGGTGATGGCGGACCTCGAGTCGACCTTCCGCGCCCCGGTGATCGAGGCATACGGGATGACCGAGGCCTCGCACCAGATGGCGTGCAACCCGCTCCCGCCAGGGGCCCGCAAGCCCGGATCGGTCGGCCTCGGCACCGGGATCGAGGTCGCGATCATGGACGAGGAGGGCGCGCTCCAGCCCCAGGGCACGACCGGCGAGGTCGTGATCCGCGGCGCGAGCGTGACCAGTGGTTATGTCAATAACCCGGAGGCGAACCGCACCGCGTTCACCGAGGGCTGGTTTCGCACCGGCGACCAGGGCTACCAGGATCCCGACGGGTACCTCTACCTGACCGGCCGGCTCAAGGAGATCATCAACCGCGGAGGCGAGAAGATCTCGCCGCGCGAGGTCGACGAGGTGCTGCTCCAGCACCCCGCGGTCGATCAGGCGGTGGCGTTCGCGATCCCACACCGCATGCTCGGCGAGGACATCGCCGCGGCGGTGGTGCTGAAGGCCGGCGCGACCGCCAGCGATCGGGACCTCAAGAGCCACGCGGCGCAGCACCTCGCGGACTTCAAGGTGCCGAGCAAGGTCGTGTTCGTCGACGAGATCCCGAAGGGACCGACCGGGAAGCTCCAGCGCATCGGACTCGCGAAGCTGCTCGGGCTCGAGCGCTGAGCGCGGTGCGCTCCCGATGAGGATCGCGGTCTTCGGGGCCGGTGCGATCGGCGGCTACCTCGGGGCGATGCTGTCGCTCGCCGGCGAGGAGGTGACGCTGGTCGCGCGCGGTCCGCACCTCGCCGCGATGCGCGCGCGCGGGCTGCGGCTGCAGATCGAGGGCGAGGAGCGGGTCGCGCACCCGCGCTGCGTCGAGGACCCGGCCGAGGCCGGGCCGCAGGACGCGGTCTTCCTCACGCTCAAGGCGCACCAGGTGCCGCCGGTGGTCGACGGGCTGCGCGCGCTGCTCCGCGCGGAAGCGCCGGTGGTCACCGCGCAGAACGGCGTGCCCTGGTGGTACTTCCACCGGCTCGAGGGTCCGTGGGAGGGCCGCCGGCTGGAGAGCGTCGACCCGGGCGGGCGCATCTGGGAGGGCATCGGCCCCGAGCGCGCGATCGGCTGCGTCGTCTATCCCGCCACGGAGATCGTCGAGCCCGGCGTGATCCGGCACGTCGAGGGCGACCGCTTCACGCTCGGCGAGCCCGACGGCTCGAGCTCGGAGCGCGTCACCGCGCTCGCGAAGGCGCTCGTCGGCGCGCGGCTGCGCGCGCCCGTGCGGCGCAACATCCGCAACGACCTCTGGGTGAAGCTCTGGGGCAACGTCGCGTTCAACCCGATCAGCGCGCTCACGCGCGCGACGCTCGACGTCGTCTGCACCGACCCCGGGACGCGCGCGCTCGCCCGCGGCGTGATGCTCGAGGCGGCCGAGGTGGCGAAGGCGCTCGGCGAGGAGCTCCCGCTCGACGTCGAGCGGCGCATCGACGGCGCGGCGCGGGTCGGCGCGCACAGGACGTCGATGCTGCAGGACATCGAGCGCGGCCGCCCCACGGAGGTCGACGCGATCGTGGGCGCCGTCGCGGAGCTCGGTCGGATCGCGGGCGTCGCCACGCCGCAGATCGAGATGCTCGCCGCGCTGGTGCGGCAGCTCGAGGCGACCGCCGCGCGCTGATCCCGCGGAGCCGCCTCGTCGCCGGTCAGCATCGCGCGCCGCTAGACTCCGCTCGCCGCGCCGCGCCGATCACGCCGGGGGTGCCCGATGCCGCTGCGCCTGCTCGCCGACCTGCGCGTCGTGGAGATTGCGAGCGGGACCACCGAGTTCGCCGGCCATCTGCTCGCGGGCCTCGGCGCCGAGGTGCTGCTCGTGGAGCCGCCCGGCGGCGCCGAGACGCGCGCGCGCCGGCCGTTCGCCGCCGCGCGCGACCCGTCTCGGCGCAGCATCCCGTTCCTCGCGCGCAACCACGGCAAGCGCAGCATCGTGCTCGAGCCCGCGGACGCCGGCGATCGCGAGCGCCTCACGGCGCTCGTCGCCACGGCGGAGGTGCTGCTCGCGCCACACGGCTCGCCGTTCGACCCGCTGCCGGCGCCCGGCGCGCGCTGCACGCAGGTCGTCGTCCGCGACGACGAGGGCATCGGCGCGGCGTCGGTGACGGCGTTCGCGGCGAGCGGTGGGCTCGCGGCGAGCGGCTGGCCCGACCGCGCGCCATGCAACTCCCCGTCGTGGCTCGCGCAGGACAGCGCCGGGACCTACGCCGCCTGCTTCGCGCTCGTCGGCGCGTGGCTCGTGCGCCGGGGCGCGCCGGCGCCGCGCTTCGAGGTGCCGCTGCGCGAGGCGGCGATCGCCGGGCTCACGCCGTGGACGCGCGCGATGCGCTCGTACGCGGCCGCCGCCAACGCGCCCGCGCGACCGGCCCGCCTCGGGCCGAGCCTCCACCCCTACCTCCCGGCCGCCGACGGCTACGTGCGCGCGCCGGTCCCGACGCCCGCGCAGTTCGACGCGCTCGTCGAGCTCGTCGGCGGTCCTGATGAGCTGCGGCGGCCGCCGTGGACCGAGCGGGCCTTTCGCACGCAGAACATCGACGCGCTCGTCATGCTGATCGAGGACCGCACGCGCGCGCGCACGCGTGCCGACCTCGTCGACGGCGGCCAGCGCCTCGGCCTCACGATCACCCCCGTGCTCACGCCGGCGGAGGTGATGGCCGACGCACACGTGCGCGCGCGCGGGCTCTTCGTCGAGGTCGACGACCCCGATCTCGGGCGCGTGCCGCTGATGCGCGAGGCCGTGCGGCTCCCGCTCGAGCCCGCGCCGCCGCCGCCCGTCCCCGCGCCCGCGCTCGACGCCGACGCCGCGCTCGCCGCACGCGCCGCGGCCCGCGCGTCCGCCGCGACCGCGACCGCGGCGCGGCGGCGCGTCGCCGGGGGGGCCGGCGCGCCGCCGCGCGCGCTCGCGCCGTTCGCGGGGCTGCGCGTGCTCAACCTCGGCGTCGGCGCGGTCGTCCCCGAGCTCGGCGCGCTGCTCGCGCTGCTCGGCGCCGAGGTGATCAAGGTGGAGTCGAGGAAACGGCTCGAGTTCATGCGCATGACCTCCGTGAACGAGGCAGCGACCTTCAACCAGGGCGGCATGGCGATGCGCAGCCTCGCCGTGGACATGTCCTCGTCCGAGGGGCGTGCCGTGGTGCACGCGCTCGTCCCGCGCTGCGACGTCGTGATGGAGAACATGCGCCCCGGGATCGTGGCCCGCTGGGGGCTCGACTACGCGTCGGTGCGCGCGCTGCGGCCCGACGTGATCTACCTCGCGAGCTCCGGGCTGGGGCGCGGCGGTCCGTACTCGCACTACCAGACCTACGGGCCGAACCTGCAATCCTTCGCGGGACTCACCTGGCTCTGGGCGCACCCCGACGACCCGTACGCGGTCGGGACGAGCCTCAACCATCCCGACCACATCGCCGGCAAGCACGCGGCCTCCGCGGTGATCGCCGCGCTCATGCGCCGCGACCGGACCGGCGAGGGTGCCTTCCTCGAGGCCGCGCAGTGCGAGGTGGCGGCGGAGCTGATCGCCGACCGCTTCCTCGAGGAGGCGCTCACGCCGGGCGGCGCGCGGCCGCTCGGCAACCGCAGCCGCGACGCCGCGCCGCACGGCGTCTACCCGTGCGCCGGCGTCGACCGCTGGATCGCGCTCGCGGCGACGAGCGACGAGGAGTGGTCGCGCCTCGCGGCGCTGATCGACACGGAGTGGGCGCGCGCGCCCGCGCTCACCGCGACCGACGCGCGGCTCGCCGCGGCCGACGCGATCGACGCGCGCCTCGCCGCGTGGACCTCGCCGCAGGCGGTGGAGTCGCTCGAAGCCGCGCTGCGCGCGGCCGGGGTCCCCGCCGCGCGCGTGGTCACGGGCGACGACATGGTCGCGGCCGCGGCCGATCACGAGCAGGGCATCTTCGGCCCGATCTCACACCCCACGGCCGGGCTGCACTGGTACACCGGCGTGCCGGTGCGCTGCGACGGTGCGCGCGTGCCGCTGCGCCACGCGCCGCTGCTCGGCGAGCACACCGAGTACGTGCTGCTCGACCTGCTCGGCCTCGACCGCGCGCGCGTCGATGCGCTGATCGCGAGCGGCGCCGTCGGCGAGTAACGCGTCCCTGCGCTCAGGCGTCTCCGCCGCCGGGTGGGGACGGCTCTCCCACGGCGGCGCGCGGTGGCGACGCGCCGGTGACCGGCTGAGCGGCGCCGGGCTCGGGCGCGGGTTCGAGGTCGATGCGTGCGCGCCGCACGACCGGCCGCGACACGACGAGCGCCGTCACGCACGCGAGCTGGAGCACCGCGAGCGCGGGGAAGAGCACGCGCAGCGAGAGCAGCTGCCCCGCCGCGGCGAGCGGAAGCGTGAGCAGCTGCGCGAGCCCCTGGTTCAGCGTGAGCACGCTCATCACGCGGCCGCGCACGGCGTTCGGCACGAGGTGTTGCACGATCGCGACGGCAGCGACGTTCGACACCGCGAGGCCCGTGCCGAGCCCGAAGTTGCCGATCACGGCGGTCGGGACCGTCGCGATCGAGAACACGATGAACGAGCCTGCGAAGAGCAGCGACGACCAGGCGACGATGAGGCCCCAGCGGCGAAGCGTCGCCGCCCGCTGCGCGAGCACCGCCGACCCGAGGAACGCGCCGAGGCCCCACGTCATCGCGACGAGGCCGAAGTCGCGCACGTCGACGCCGACGACCGTCGTGATCCAGGTCGGGCCGAGGTTGGCGACCGCCGGCGCGCCCATGCCGCCTACGAGCAGCACGAGCGCGATCACCCAGAGCACGGTCGGCTCCCGGCGCACGAAGCGGAGCCCGTCGCGCACGTCGGCGAGCGTGCGTCGCGCCCCGGCGGCCCGCGCCGTCCCGCCGACGGCCGGCTCGGCGCGGTAGCGCATCGCCGCGAGCGTGGCGATCTGTGCGATGTGGCCGCTCGCGCCCGCCGCGTAGGCGCCCGCGAGGCCGAGCGCGTCGATCGCGAAGCCGGACGCGAGCATCGAGACGGGGAGCGAGAGCTGCATGCCGGCGGTGTTCAGCGAGTAGCCGCCCGGCGTGAGCGCCGGCCCCAGCAGCTCGGGGACGAGCGCCTGCCGCGCGGGGATGTCGATCGCCATCAGCGCGGAGGCGACGAACGTGAGCGCGAGGAACGCGGTCACGCCCGGCAGATCGCCCTCCCCGACGGCCATGACCGCGACGACGCCGGCGTTCGCGCCGAGCGAGGCCCACTGCGTGACGACGAGCAGGGGGCGGCGATCGAAGCGATCGGCGAGCGCGCCGCCGGCGAGCCCGAACACGAGCGCGGCGGCGCCGCGCACCGCCGCGAGCGAGCCCACGAGCAGCACGCGCAGCTCGGCCGGGGCCTCGGACTGGATCCAGAAGATCTGGGCGATGAACTGCAGCGGCATCATGCCGCGGCCCGCGACGAGGCCGATGAAGAGCAACCGGAAGTCGCGGTGGCGCAGCGGGGCGAGCGCGCCGGTCACGCCCGGCGGTCCCGCCGGCGCGCGCCGCGCATCCGGCCGGCCGAGCAGACACCTTCGCTGCGCCCGGTGACGGTCATGCTGCCTCGCGGCGGCGACTATACGGCCGCGCGTCCCCGGGGGGAGGTCCCGAGGCGGAGCCGCCGGGCTCATTCGGAACCACTCGCGCCGGTCACGGCGGCGCTCCGCGCCGTACCATCCGCCCGGCCGCGACGGGCTCACGCGGGTCCGCGCGGACGGCGTGGATCGCGGAGTCGGAGGTGCTGGGTGACGAGCGAACCGGTGCTGCTGGTCGAGAAGAGCGGTGCGATCTGCACGCTCACCTTGAACCGGCCCGAGGCGCTGAACGCGTTGAACAAGGAGCTCGGCGACCGTCTGCTGGCGGCGCTGGAGGACTGCGCGCACGACGAGGAGGTGCGAGCGATCGTCCTCCGCGGCGCCGGACGCGCCTTCTGTGCCGGCGACGACATTCGCGCGGGGGCCCGCGCGGCGGCGGCGGGCCAGCCGCTCCCGCGTCGCGACCTCGTCTCGAGCGTGCGCTCCGGGAACTACTTCCACTTCGCGCAGGCGTTTCGCGCGGTGCCCAAGCCGATCATCGCGCGCGTGCACGGCTTCGCGTACGGCGCCGGCATGGACCTGATGCTCGCGAGCGACATGGCGATCGCCGCGAGCGACGCGCGCATCGCAGCGGTGTTCGTGCGCAGCGGGATCATCGGCGGCACGGCGCAGCTCCCCCGCTACATCGGGCTGAAGCGCGCGATGGAGATGCTGTTGAGCGGCGAGCCGGTCGATGCGGCGCGCGCGGCCGAGCTCGGCCTCATCAACTACGCGGTGCCCCCGGACCAGCTCGACACGGTCGTGCAGGGCTGGGCCGAGAAGCTTGCGGACGGGCCGACGCGGATCATGGGCACGATCAAGCTCGCCGCGTACCGCGGGCTCGACATGCACTTCGAGGACTCGGTGATGCTCGCCGCCGCGGCCACCGGCGAGGCGAGCCGCACCGACGACGGCGCCGAGGGGCGCCGCGCGTTCATCGAGAAGCGTCCGCCGAAGTTCGTCGGGCGCTGAGCCGCGCACGCCTGCGGGTCGCTCCCGCGGCCCGCGGCGATCCGCGCCGCTAGACTCGGGCGCAAGGGGGAATCGCATGGCCGGACCACTGCACGGCGTGCGCGTGATCGACTTCGGCCAGTACGTCGCGGGGCCGCTCGCTGCGATGCTGCTCGGGGACCAGGGCGCGGAGGTGATCCGCGTCGATCCCCCGGGCGGGCCGCGCTGGAACACGCCGGCGAACGCGGTCTGGAACCGAGGCAATCGCAGCATCGTGCTCGACCTCAAGCGCGCCGACGACCGCGACGTGGCGCGGCGGCTGCTCGCGAGCGCCGACGTCTCGATCGAGACTTCCGCCCCGGGGTGATGGACCGCCTGGGGCTGGGCGCGGAGGCGATGCTCGAGGCGAACCCCGCGCTGCTCTACTGCTCGCTCCCCGGCTTCGCCTCGGACGATCCGCGCGCGGCGGTGGCGGCGTGGGCGGGCGTCATCGGCGCGGCGACCGCGAGCTACGAGTCGCGCGCCGGCGGCGACCCGCACTACACGGCGGTCCCGCTCGCCTCGAACTTCGCCGCCTTCGCGGCGGTGAACAGCGTCGTCGCCGCGCTGATCGCGCGGGAGCGCACCGGCCGCGGCCAGCGCATCGAGACCCCGCTCTTCGACGCGATGTTCGAGGCGTTCGGCGGACGCGGCGAGCGGGCCGTCGGGGGGCCGCCGCGCCCGCAGGTGCCGCCGGGCAACCCAGGCGGCGATCCGCTCGGCGGCGGGTTCTATCGCTGCGCAGACGACCGCTGGGTCCAGTTGATCGTGCTGCGCCCGCGTCACTTCGACTGGTTCGCCGCGCGCTTCTTCCCGTCGGGGTGGGCGGAGGAGGGGCTCGCGGACCGTGAGCGGCTGCGCGCGGAGCCGGCGCTGACGGCGGAGCTGCGCGCCCGCCTCACGACGCTCTTCCGCACGAGGGACTCGTGGGAGTGGGAGCGCCTCGTCAACGAGGCGGGGACGCCGCTCTGTGTCTGCCGCACGACGCGGGAATGGCTCCACGACGAGCACGCCCGCGCAACGCGCGCGGTCGTGACGCTCGACGACCCGGAGCTCGGGCCGATGGCGCAGGCGGGCTTCCCGGTCGCGCTCACCGCGTCGCGGCCGGACGACCCCGAGCCGCGGCACGCGCTCGACGCCGACCGCGCGTCGATCCTCGCCGAGCTCGCCACGCACGCGGCGACCCCGCACGCCGCGGCCTCCGAGCCGCTGCGGGGTGCGCTCGACGCGCGTACGCGTGATCGACACCACGCAGATCTGGGCGGGCCCGACCGCGGGACGCGTGCTCGCGGAGTTCGGCGCGGACGTCGTCAAGATCAACGACACCTCGGGCGACGTCATGTCGCACCTGCACGTGAACAGCGGCAAGCGGTCGCTGCTCCTCGACCTCCGCTCCGCCGCGGGGCGCGACGTGCTCTGGCGGCTGGCTGAGACATCGGACGTGTTCATCCAGAACTTCCGCAAGGGCACCGCCGAGCGGCTGGGCATCGGCTACGACGACGTGCGCGCGCGGCGCGCGGACATCCTCTACGCGTCGGTGAGCGCCTACGGCTACGACGGCCCGCGCGGCGCGGACCGCGGCTGGGAGCCGGTGGGCCAGGCCACGACCGGGATGCAGCTGCGCATGGGCGGGGACGCGCCCGCGATGCAGCCGTTCGCGCTGTGCGACTACGGCACCGGGATGATGGGCGCGTTCTCGGTGCTCCTCGCGCTCTTCCACCGCGGCCGTACCGGCGAGGGCGAGCGCGTGCAGGCGGCGCTCTCGATGACCGGGACGCTCCACCAGACGTCATTCATGTTCGAATACGAGGGCCGGACGTGGGACGAGCCGAGCGGACGCGCGGCGCGCGGCGCGGGACCGCTCCAGCGCCTCTACCGCGCCGCCGACGGCTGGTTCGTCCTCGGCGCGCGCCCGGGCGACCGCCCGCGATTGGCCGCGGCCACCGGGATCGCGGGCCTCGCCGCGATGGACGGCGGCGCGCTCGAGCAGGCGCTCGAGACGCGCTTCGCCACCGAGCCGACGGCGACGTGGGTGGATCGGCTCACCGCCGCGGGGATCGGCGCGCACGCGCTCGTCGATCTCGAGACCGTCCTCGAGGATCCCTGGGTCCGCCGCCATCGCCTCACGGTCGTGCGCGAGCACGAGGGCGTGGGCGCGGTGCGGATGGTCGGGCCGTCGCCGCGGCTCTCCATGACGCCGGTGCGCGTCACCGAGCCCGCGCGCCCACCGGGCGCCGACGGACCCACGGTGCTCGTCGAGCTCGGGCTCGGGGACGTGCTCGGCGAGCTGCTGAGCGCGCGCGCGATCGCGGTCCCGTAGCCGGCGCGGCGCGGAGCGGGTGCTGACGGCGACGCTCGACGAGCTCGACCGCGCGTATGCCGCGGTGAACCGGCGGTTCATCGAGAGCGGCCGCGCACCGCACGATACCGAGCTCGCGGCGGAGCTGGGGCCTCGCAGGCCGGCCGCGAGCTGCTCCGTTCCGCTGAGCGGAGATGCACCTCTTCCGGTCGGAAGGGCACGCACGCCGCTGGGCACGCTTCGATCCCGCCTTCGAGCCGCGCCCGCTCGCGTTCTACCTGGAGATGTTCGGCCTCGAGAACTTCCGGGGGCGGTCACGGCCGGACTCCATGTCGTGGCGCGCGTCACAGCCGCCCCCGGCGCCCGGGCGGTGAGGGCGGTCGCTTCGCCGCGCCGGCGCGCGGGGGACGCCCCGGCGCGGGGACGGTACACGACGCGGTGGGGGCCGCCACGATCGAGCAGCCGCTGCTCGCGACGCGGCGGCGGCGCACCTGCGTGCTGCCCGGCGGCGCCTCGGGCCCGGTGACCACGCTCGACACGACTCTCAGCAGCGCGCGGCGACGCCGAGGAGGTGCGCCGCCGCATGGACGACCTTCGTCGCGCGGCACCGCAAGGGCGCGCCGCGGCCGCGCTTCGGCGGCGAGTGGGGTTTGGACGGGGTGGCGGAGGCGCTGCGCCGCATCGGCGCCGGTGAGACGACGGGGAAGCTGCTGATCCGCCCCGGGTGACCCGCCGGCGGGGCGGGCCGGGACTAACGCGAACGATCGGCCGGCTGGGTGTCCGCGGCGGGCATGCCGTCGGGCGCCTC
>Ga0194121_10003623_pt1 | contig 23194 bp, 24 predicted proteins | sample TA2MahCa50mmetaG_FD_148609 | JGI IMG/M metagenome (GOLD analysis project Ga0194121, IMG submission 148609) | Freshwater microbial communities from Lake Tanganyika, Tanzania - TA2015020 Mahale Deep Cast 50m | ecosystem: Environmental > Aquatic > Freshwater > Lake | place: Tanzania: Lake...
TCCTTCTCCCAGCCTTCCGGCAGTTCGAGGCCGCGCTCGCGCTCGATCTTGCCAATCGTTTCGATCTGGCGAGGCGTAAGGCCTGCCGATTTCCGCTTACTAGCCATAGATAGGGGCTCCAATGAGAACCATACTACTAAATCTGGCATCGAAATCAATGTTCTTGATTTGTACTATTCCTAGCCGATAATCGTCGTATGGTCGACATCGTTCCCGAGAAAGCGCGCAAGGGCCGGGGCGCCATCAGCAACCCGGTCGGGCGTTTCGAGCCGGCACAGCGTTTCGCTACCGACGATGGCTGGCAGGCGCAGAGCGGCGACGAGGGAGAGGACGACGCCGCACCGCTGCGTACCACGGTGATGCGCGACGCGACGCGCTCGGTGCTCACCAGGAACGATTCCCCCGACGTGCCCTTCGAGCGCTCGATCAATCCCTATCGCGGCTGCGAGCACGGCTGCATCTACTGCTTTGCCCGGCCGAGCCACGCCTATCTCGGCCTGTCGACCGGGCTCGACTTCGAGACCAAGATCCTGATCAAGCCCGACGCGCCGCGGCTACTGGCGGGCGAGTTGGCGAAGCCAGGCTACAAGCCCTCGATCATCGCGCTGGGAACCAACACCGATCCCTACCAGCCGCTCGAGCGGGAGCTGAAGATCACGCGCGGCATCTTCGAGGTGCTGGCCGGCTTCAACCACCCCTTCAGCCTGGTCACCAAGTCGGCGCTGGTGATCCGCGACCTCGACATCATCGCGCCGATGGCCCGCAAGGATCTGGTGCGCGTCTTCGTCTCGGTGACCACGCTCGACCGGCATCTCGCCAACAAGATGGAGCCCCGCGCCTCGACGCCCTCGCGGCGCCTCGCCGCGATCAAGGCGCTCAACGATGCCGGCGTCCCCACCGGCGTGATGGCGGCGCCGATGATCCCGGCCCTCAACGACGACGAGCTCGAAGCGATTCTCGAGGCGGCCTGTCAAGCCGGCGCCCGCTCGGCCGGCTACACGCTCCTGCGCCTGCCTTTCGAGATCAAGGATCTGTTCACCGAGTGGCTGGAGGAGCATGCGCCGCTCAAGGCCAGGCACGTGCTCAACCTGATCCGCGAAACCCGCGGCGGACGGCTCAACGATCCCAATTTCGTCAGCCGCATGCGCGGCCAGGGCCCCTATGCCGAGCTGCTGCGCAAGCGCTTCCGCCTTGCCTGCGCCCGGCTCGAGCTCAACCGGAACGACTGGAACCCGGATCTGTCATTGTTCAAGGTGCCGCCGCGGCCCGGCGACCAGCTGACGCTGCTATAGGATGCGATGGCCGCGCCACACGAATACAGAATGAAGGCAAAGGTCTGGCTCTATCCCGGCAAGGCGACCTGGTACTTTGTGACGCTGCCCAAGCGCCAATCCACGGCGATACGCACCCTCTTCGGCGGCATGAAGCGGGGATGGGGCTCGCTGCCGGTTGCCGTGACCATCGGCAAGACCCGGTGGACGACCTCGATCTTCCCCGACAGCAAAGCCGGCGCCTATATCCTGCCGCTCAAGGCCGAGATCCGCGACAAGGAAGCGATCCGTGCCGGCATGACCGTTCACCTGCGGATCGAGATCCGGCTCTAGCCCGTTCAGACCGCTGCCACGCTCACCGTCATGCCGCCGCAGACATAGAGAACCTGCCCCGTGACGAAGCCGCTGCGCTGATCGAGCAGGAAGGCGGCGGCATGGGCGATATCGTCCGGTGTGCCCATGCGGCGCACCGGCACGGCGTCGATGATCGCCTTGGTGCGCGGGCTGTCCGGCGGATTGGCCTTGTCGAAGAGCGCGGTGCGGATCGGCCCCGGGCCGATGGCATTGGCCGTGATGCCGAAACCGCCGAGCTCGAGCGCCCAGACCCGGGCCATGCCAATGAGCCCGGCTTTGGTAGCGGCATAGACGGTGCGCAGCTCCTTGCCCAGGGCGGCGCGTGAGGCGATGTTCACCACCCGCCCGAAACGCGCCTCCTTCATGCCCGGCAGCAGCGCCTGCAGGCATTGGATGGCGCAGCGCAGGTTGAGCGAGACGGCTGCTTCGAGATCCTCGATCGTCTGGGCTTCGACCGGTCCCGGCCGGACGACACCGACATTGTTGACCAGGCGCGTGATCGGCCCGCCGCGCAACGCTTCCTTGAGCGCGGCTGCGGTGTCCTCGGGCCGGCTCAAATCGGCCTCGATGCCGCCCTTCTCGCGGTCGATCACGACGACGTCATAGCCCTCGGCCCTGCAACGCTCGGCCGTCGCCCGGCCGATGCCCGAGGCGCCGCCGGTTATCAGAACCCGCCCTTTGCTCATGCTGCGTACCTTCGTTGATGGTGCGGACTCTATAGGCTCTACAAATCCTCAGGGATAGACCAGAGTGAGTGCCCGCTCCTCGACCTCAAGGGTCGCAGGCAGGCGGCCCTCGCTGTCACCGTCCACCTGCACCGGCTCGCCCGGCGGGCCGTCAAGCGTGACTCGTTTCGCCCGCACGACCGTGACGTCCGGCAGGCGCGGCAGGAAACCCAGCACCAGGGCCGCCGCATAGCGCAGGATATGCAGCCTTCCGGCACGGCCGAACAGGCAGACATGGAGAATCGGCTCCTCGAGCCTGGCCTCGGGACAGGCGACGAAGCGCCCACCGTAGAAATGCCCCTTGGCGACGATGGCCGAGGCAGCGTGGTAAACGCGGCCGTCGATCTCCAGCCGAAAGACCAGACCGGGGTCGCGCAGCAGCGCGCGCAGCGAGGCCGCGACGTAGGCGAATTTGCCGGTGAGGCGCTTGAGCGCCGGATTGACACCCGCCGCGACCTGCGCGTCGAAGCCGATCCCGGCCATCATGACGAAACGCCGTGTCCGCTGGGCCGTGGTGATACGTCCCAGTGCCACCGGCCGCGGTGTGCCGCGCAGGATCGCCGCGGCGATGTCTTCGGGCCGGCTGCCCAGCCCGATCTCGGCCGCCAGCACGTTCGCCGTACCTAGTGGCACGATAGCCAGCGCCACTTGGCTGCCGACCAAACCGTTGATCGCCTCGTTGATCGTGCCGTCGCCGCCGGCAACCGCCACCCGGTCGTATCCAGCGGTGACGGCGGCGCGGGCAAATTCCTCGGCATCGCCGCGTCTCGCGGTCGCCTGCAGGGTGACGCTCGCACCCCGTTCGGCCAGGATCTTCAGCACGGCCTCGAAGCGACGGCGGCGGCGCTGGCCGGCCGTGGGGTTGTAGATGATCAGCAGCCGCACGGTTCGATCTTACAATAAGTTGTATCTGGGCAGGTCCCGCCATGGCGCCCTCGCCCTGAAACACCGCTGCGTGCTATACGTCAGGCGTGAATCCGCGAACGGATACAATCGCTTGAGCGTGGAGCCCGCACCGCCGGCGACGACACGCGCACTGGTCCGACGACTGCTTGTCGACCACATCCGGCCGCATCTCGGCTGGGTGGCGCTGGGCGTCGGCGCCATGAGCCTTGCCGCGGCGGCCACGGCGGCCAACGCCTGGCTGATGGAGCCGGTCCTCGACGACGTCTTCGTGCGCCGCGACCTGACGATGCTCTATCTCGTGCCGCTGGCGGTGATCGCGGCAGCCCTGGTCAAGGGCGGCGCCACCTACGCCCAGGCCCTGATCATGACCAGGGTCGGCCAGCGCATCCTCGCCGACCTGCAGGTGCGGCTCTTCGGCCACCTGATGCGGGCCGACCTTGCGTTCTTCCACGACACCCCGACCGGCGGGCTGATCTCCCGCTTCACCAACGATATCGGCATGATGCGCGGCGCCATCACCCAGGCGCTGACCGGCATCGCCAAGGACATGCTGACGGTCGCCTTCCTGGTGACGCTGATGTTCTATCAGGACTGGCGGTTGGCCTTGCTCGCCTTCGTCGTCTTTCCCGTCGCCATCCTGCCCATCGTGCGTATCGGCAAACGCATGCGCAAGGTCTCGACCAGCACCCAGGTGGAAGTCGGAGCGCTGTCGACGCTGCTCGACGAAACTTTCCAGGGCGCGCGCCACGTCAAGGCCTATGGCATGGAGGAGCGCGAGACCCGCCGCGCCGCCGCGGTCATCGAGAATCTCTACCGCCTGACGATCAAGGGAACGCGCACGCGTTCGGCCTCGCACCCGATCATGGAGACGCTGGGCGCTATCGCCATCGCCCTGGTCATCCTCTACGGCGGCAGCCAGGTGATTGCCGGCAACACGACACCAGGAGTGTTCTTCTCCTTCATCACCGCTCTGCTGCTCGCCTATCAGCCGGTCAAGAACCTCGCGAACCTCAACGCCAACCTGCAGGAAGGGCTGGCCGCGGCGGCGCGTGTTTTCACCCTGCTCGACCGGGAGCCGGCGATCCGCGACAGACCGGGCGCGCAAACCCTGCCGCCGGGACCAGGCGAGATCGGCTTCGACGACGTCTGGTTCCGCTACGGACCCGACAAGCCGGCCTTGCGCAGCATCACGCTCACCATACCAGCCGGCAAGACGGCAGCCCTGGTCGGCGCCTCGGGCGGCGGCAAGTCGACCATTCTCAACCTCATTCCCCGCTTCTACGATGTAGACGCCGGGCGCGTGACCATCGACGGGCATGACGTGCGCGACGTGACGCTTGCTTCCTTGCGCTCACGCATCGCCCTGGTCAGCCAGGAGATCAGCCTGTTCCACGACACCGTGCGCGCCAATATCGCCTATGGCCGCGCCGATGCTACGGAAGCGGAAATCCGCCATGCCGCCGAGCTCGCCGGGGCGGCCGAGTTCATCGCCAGTCTGCCGGAGGGCTACGATACGCTGGTCGGAGAGCGCGGCGCCAAGCTGTCGGGCGGCCAGCGTCAGCGCGTGGCCATCGCCCGGGCGCTGCTCAAGAACGCGCCGATCCTGCTGCTCGACGAGGCCACCTCGGCGCTCGACAACGAATCCGAGCGTGCCGTGCAGGCGGCCCTGGCAACGTTGATGCAGGGCCGGACGACCCTGGTCGTGGCCCACCGCCTGTCGACCATCGCCGATGCCGACATCATCTACGTGGTGGATGACGGCGGCATTGTCGAACACGGCCGCCACGCCGAGTTGATCGCCAGGGGCCGGGTCTATGCCCGGCTTCATGCCCTTCAGGCCGGAGAGACGGGCTTCGAGGGCGCGCGGGCCCGCGCCTGAGATCGCGGAAGCCGGGACGGTGAAGCAACTCCTCAAGCGTGAGCCGGTGCAGCGCGCCGCGTCCTGGCTGATCGCGCTCTATATCCGCGTCGTCTTCCGCCTTACCCGATGGACGCGCGTGAATGATGGGGAGTTCCAGGCCCACGGCTCCTCCGGCACGCCGCTCATCGTCTGTTTCTGGCACGGCCGCATGCTGATGATGCCGAACTACTGGCCGCACGCCATGCGCCTCTATCTGCTGGGCTCGCCGCATCGTGACGGGCAACTCATCCTGCGCACCCTGCGGCGTTTCGGCGTGCACTCGATCAGCGGCTCATCTTCCAGGCACGGGGCGCGGGCCCTGCGCCAGATGGCGCGCGTCATCGCCGAAGGCAGCTCGGTCTGTATCGCCCCGGACGGGCCGCGTGGCCCTCGCATGCGCGTGCAGGAGGGCATCATCGCACTGGCCCGTCTGAGCGGCGCGCCGATTTTTCCGCTGGCTTACTCGGTTGAGAAGGGCCGTATCCTGGGTTCCTGGGACCGCTTCCTGCTGGCGTGGCCCTTTAACAAAGGCGTGTTCATCGCCGGCGAGCCGTTGCGCGTCGCCCGGGACGCCGATGAGTCCGCGATCGCCGCGGCGCGGCTGGAGCTCGAGGCACGGCTCAACGCCATCACAGCCGAAGCGGATCGCCGCTGCAGCCGCAGGCCGGTCGAGCCCGCTTCCCTGCCATCCGCCGTGGAACAGACGGCATGATCGAAACCCTCTACCGGGGTCTTGCCGGCGTCGCAGCACCAGCCCTCCGCCTCTGGCTGGCCCGCCGCCGGAGGCAGGGCAAGGAAGATGCAGACCGACTCGAGGAGCGCCTGGGCATCGCCGGCCGAGCGAGGCCAAGCGGCGGCCTGGTCTGGATGCATGCGGCCAGTGTGGGGGAGTCACTCTCCGTCTTGCCGCTGACAGCCCGGCTACGTCAGCAGTGGCCGGAGGTTACGCTTCTCTTTACCAGCGGCACGGTCACCTCGGCACAGCTCCTGGCCGAGCGCCTGCCGGCGGGCTGCATCCACCAGTACTCCCCGCTCGATGTGCCGGGATGGGTGGAGAGATTCCTCGATCATTGGCGGCCCGGCGCGGTGCTCTGGGTCGAGAGTGAGTTCTGGCCCAATACCCTGGCCATTCTGCGCCAGCGCCGTATTCCGGCGGCACTAGTCAACGCCCGGATGTCGCCGCGCTCGTTCATTCGCTGGCGGCAGGTGTCGTCATTGATCCGTCCACCGCTCGATCTGTTTGATCCCTGCCTCGCCCAGGACGAGACCATCGCCGCGCGGCTGAGCGCGCTGGGCGCGCGCCATGTTCGCTGTCTCGGCAATCTCAAGTTCGACGCGGAGCCCTTGCCGGCCGCGGGCCCCGCCCTGGTCGATGTTCAGGCTGCCCTCCGCAATCGCCCGACCTGGCTCGCCGCCAGCCTGCATCCGGCGGAGGTTCCGGCGGTGGCCGACGCGCATCGCGCCCTGGCGGCGCGCCACCACGGCGTGGTGACCATCGTTGTGCCAAGGCACCCCGCCAAAGGCGGCGAGATGGCTGAGGCGTTCATTGGCAGAGGTTTGACAGTCGCGCAGCGCAGCCACGGCATGATGCCGGGGAGCGCCGATATCTACATCGCCGACACGCTGGGCGAGCTCGGTCTTTTCTACCGCGTAGCCCGTGCCGTGCTGATCGGCGGTTCACTGATCCCCCACGGCGGGCAGAACCCGCTCGAAGCAGCGCGGCTGGGCTGCGCCCTTGTCCTTGGCCCGCACATGTTCAACTTCCCCGAGATGACGCCGGCCTTGCTCGCCGCCGGCGGCGCCGAGCAGATCACGGAGGGCGCGGCCCTTTCCTCAGCCATAGACCGCCTGCTGACCGATGATGATCTTGCCAAACGCCGTGGCGTGGCAGCCCGGCGCCTCGCCGAATCCGACCGCGGCGCCGTCGAGCGCGTTGCCTCAGCCCTTGACCCGCTGATCGCGCCCCTGAGCACGGCGCCGGAGCCCGATCGTGCGCGCGCCTGAATTCTGGCACACGCCATCCAGCAGCCTGCCCGCCGCCCTGCTAGCACCGCTGGGGGCGGCGTACGGGACCCTGGCCCGCCTGCGCGACTGGGGTACGACGCCCTGGTGCGCGCCGGTCCCGGTTATTTGTGTGGGCAATCTCACCGTTGGCGGTGCCGGCAAGACCCCGACTGTGCTCGCTCTCGCCGCACGCTTGCAAGACCAAGGGATCGAGGTCGCCTGCCTGTCGCGCGGTTATGGCGGTCGCGAACATGGACCGCTGCGGGTCGATCCCGCGCGGCACACGGCGGCGTATGTCGGCGATGAGCCGCTTCTACTCGCCGGCGTGGCTCCGACCTGGATTGCCCGCGACCGGCGGGGCGGCGCGCAGACCGCCATCGCCGAGGGCGCCGACATCGTCCTGCTCGACGATGGGCTGCAGAACCCGAGCCTGCGCAAGGATCTCTCGCTGGTCGTGATCGATGGCGGCTACGGCTTCGGCAATGGACGGGTGCTGCCGGCGGGGCCGCTGCGCGAGCCGGTGGAGCGCGGGCTTGCCCGTGCCCACGCAGTGGTACTGATAGGCGACGATAGCCGCGGCGTAGCGATGGCTCTGCCGGCCGGGCTGCCGATCCTCCGGGCCCGCCTGGAGCCCGACGAGGCCGCCTTGCGCCTGCGCGGGTGTCCGGTTGTCGCCTTCGCCGGTATCGGGCGGCCGGCCAAGTTCTTTCATACCTTGCGCGAGATCGGCGCCGAGGTGATCGACGTCACCGAATTCGCCGACCACCATCCCTACACTGCCGACGAGGTCATGCGTCTCGCCGAAACCGCCCAGCACCGCCAGGCGACGCTGGTCACCACCGCCAAAGACCTGGTCCGCCTCCCGGAGCCGGCACGCGCACTGGCGACGGCCGTCGGCGTTCGGCTGCGCTTCGCCGACCCTGCCGTGGTTGATCGCCTTCTCATGCCGCTTCTCGGAGCGGTGCGTGGCTAGCCGTGCTGCGTGGCGTCGGCGCTTCACGCACTACCTCGTCCGCCCGCTCGAGGCGGTCATACTCCATCTGCTGCATGCCATCGTCAGCATCCTGCCGGTGACCGCCGCCTCGGCGCTGGGCGGTGCCCTTGCCCGCGCCATGGGACCGCGCCTGGGGTTGAGCCGACGGGCGCGCAAGAGCATCGGCCGGGTGTTTCCCGAGCTCGATGCTGCTGCGGTCGAGAAGCTGGTGCGGGAGATGTGGGACAACCTCGGCCGGGTCGCCGGCGAGATGCCCCACCTGCCGCACATGAAGGTGTTCGATAGCGATCCCGTGCCCGGCCCGACGCAGGTCGAGATCCTCGGGCGGGAGCACGTCGACGACGCGGTTCACCGCGGCAAGCCCATCATCTTCTTCACCGCCCATATCGGCAACTGGGAGGTGGCGCCACTGGTCAGCCTGCGCTGTGGCGTGCTGCTGCACGTCGTGTACCGCTCGGCCAACAATAAATGGGCCGACCGGCTCTTCCTCGCCGGGCGGCGCGATGTCGTCGGCGGCATGATCCCCAAGGGGGCCGAAGGTGCGCGTCTGATGATCAAGGCTCTGCAGGCGGGAAACTCGCTGGGCATGCTCGTCGATCAGAAGATGAATGACGGCATCGCCGTGCCGTTCTTCGGCCGCGAGGCGATGACTGCGCCGGCGCTGGCCCAGCTCGCGGCACGCTACGACTGCACAGTCTTGCCGGCCTGGGTCGAGCGCCTTGGCGGCGTGCGTTTTCGCGTGCGCGTCGAGCCGCCGCTTACGGTATCGTCGGGCGGCGATCGTCATGCCGACGCCCTGGCGACGATGACGGCCGTCAACGCCCGGATCGAGGCTTGGATCCGCCAGTGCCCCGGCCAGTGGCTCTGGCTGCACAGGCGTTGGCCGGACTAGTCCCTCAAAGCGTCGATCCGCAGGCGCGGCCAGCGGGCCGTCCAGTTCTTTTCTACCATCCGCTGCCTGTACGCCTCGATCCGCTGGCGGTCGCTCGGTGTCGGCCGCACGACCAGCGAGAACAGATCGGCCAAGCCGTGCGGCGCTAGGATCGTCAGGCTGCTGCCGCCCTCCAGCCGGACGGCAACACAGGTCGGTGTCTCCAGCCAGAAGCGCAACGCATCCTCCGTCGAGCCGTAAGGCGGATCGCCGTTGCGGAGATGCATGCGCGCCTGGTTCTTCACCGACCAGGGTGGCACGTCGGGCATAACCGCTCGCAGTCGTTCCTCTAGCTGCTTTTCACGCTCGACCCGGATGTCCGCCTGATCGTGATAGAGAACGTCGATATCAGCGAAAGGCGTCTTGTCGGTGCGGCCGCTGAGCCAGTCCCAGACGCGGTTGCGGGCGAAACCGGCGCCAATCACCCAGTCATTCAAACCAAGATCTCGGACGGCCCGTAGGATGGCCATCGCCTGAGCATCGGCAGCGATAAGGTCGGTCAGCGTCCGCCGGCGCTCGGCCTCGTCCATGGAGCGGGCTGTCAGCCGCCGGGCTTGGGCATCGGCGGCACCAGCAGCGCCGGATCGATACGCACATCGAACCAGGTGATACCCCAGTGCAGATGCGGCCCGGTGGCACGGCCGGTAGCGCCGGCCTTGCCGACCACCTGCCCCTGCTTCACCCGTTCACCGGCAGCTACTGTGAACTCGCTGAGATGCGAATAGACCGAGGCCAGCCCGTGACCATGGTCGAGCAGCAGCGTCTTGCCGGTGAAAAACATGTCGTCATGGACAAAGCTGACGATGGCGTCGGCGGTGGCAACGACCGGCGTGCCGGTGGCTATCGCCACGTCGACGCCCCAATGAGGGGCGCGAGCCTGTCCGTTGAGGATTCGCTGGCTGCCGTAGACACCGGAGATCGGCCCGATCGCCGGCCAGATGAAACCCGAGCGGAACAGCGCCTCGGCGGTGTCGCGTGTCCGGCTCTCGGCAATCAGCGCGTTCTCCTCGCGAATGCGCGCGGCGTCCTCCGGGCGCGGTGTGACCTGGCGTTCCGGCAGACCGTCAATGCGCTGGATATCGAAGCGGCGCGGCGCGATAGGCAAACTGCGTGCCTCGCTGCGGCCGTCGGCATGCACGATGGTCAGCGTGGCGTTGCGCGGCGCATCGCGGCCGACGCCGATGACGAATTCGCCCTGCGGCGAGAGGCGTATCGCCCGGCCCTCGAAGCTCAGCCGGGTGCCGGCGCTAGCGCGGCCAAAGGCTACGCCACCCTGGCTGAGGCCGCCGTCGAGCACGACCTCAGCCTGCGCAGGGAGGGTGAGAAAAAGAAGAAACAGGCCGAGCCAACGGATCACAGGAGCGATCCTTGCTTCGACGGGTCGCCGGGGCCGGGCTTCGCCGTTTTCACCGGTTTGCGGGAGCCTTCCGTAACCGTAGCGCCCACGTCACCGTCACTGAAATGCAGACGGACCGCCATGGAGAGATGGGTTTCGGCCGCCTTTTGCACGGGATGGCCGCTCGTATCGGCAACCAGGACGAAGCCGCGACCCAGGACGCTCTTATAAGACACGCTCTCCAGCAACTTGCCGGCCTGCTCGAGCTTGTTCGCCGAGCGCTCGATCAGGTTTTGCGCGGCGCGGCGCAGCCGGGGTCCGAGCTCCTCGACATGCCGGACCTCGCGCTCGATGCGCCGCCCGGCGCTGGCCCGGAAAGCCGTCAGGCGGCCCGACGATTCGGCGATCTTGGCACGGCGCTGCTGGACCCAGTTGGCGAGGCCAAGTTTGAGCCGGTCCTCCCAATCGTCAAGCCGCTGCCGGCGCTCGTCGATCAGCCGTTGCGGGTCGCCCAGGCCGCGCGCCAGACCATCGACTTTGGCGCGGCGCTCCTCGACCATGCGGGTCAGTGCTGAGACCAGACGCTGCCCGTCGCGCTGCAATCCGGCCAAGAGCTCGGCCCGCACGGGCACGGCCATCTCGGCCGCAGCCGTGGGCGTGGGGGCGCGGCGATCCGCCGCATGGTCGATCAGGGTCGTGTCGGTCTCGTGACCGACAGCGGCGATCAGCGGGATGCGGCTCTCGGCCGCGGCTCGCACCACGATCTCCTCGTTGAAGGCCATGAGATCCTCGAGGCTGCCGCCGCCTCGCGCCACGATCAGCAACTCGGGCCGCGGCACCGTGCCCCCGGGGCCCAGCGCATTGAAGCCGCGGATCGCCGCCGCTACTTGCTCCGCGGCACCCTCGCCCTGGACCAGGACCGGCCAGAGCAGCACACGCCGCGGGAAGCGGTCGGCCAGGCGGTGCAGGATGTCGCGTATGACCGCGCCGGTCGGCGAGGTGATGACGCCGATGATCTCCGGCAGGAAGGGCAGCGGACGCTTGCGTTCGGGATCGAACAGGCCTTCGGCGGCCAGGCGCTTGCGCCGGTCCTCGATCAGCTTGAGCAGGGCGCCCTCGCCCGCCAGCTCCATCGACTCGATGACGATCTGGTACTTGGAGCGCCCCGGATAGGTGGTAATCCGGCCCGTGCAGATGACCTCCATCCCGTCTTCGGGCCGAATCGAGAGCCGCATGGCCGTGCCGCGCCAGCACACCCCGTCCATCGCCGCCTCGGCATCCTTGAGCGTGAAATAGAGGTGGCCGGAGGTATGGCGCTTGAAGCCGGACAGCTCGCCGCGCACCCGCACGCGCTCGAACGAGCGTTCGAGCGTGTGCTTGACCGCCTGCGAGATCTCGCTGACGGTGTATTCGGGCAGGTTGCTCGGCGCGGGGACGCGAATCTCGGACATCGTGTGAGGGATATGATACAAGCCGCTCCGAGCCGTGGCGAGCCGTCCATCCTCCGGATTCGCCGCGGTTTTGTCGGCGAAACAGAATCGATCTAGCGCCCTTATGAAAATTCTCGTCGTCGGATCGGGTGGCCGCGAGCACGCCCTGTGCTGGGCCATCGGCGGCTCTCCCCTGTGCAAGAAGCTCTACTGCGCCCCGGGCAATGCCGGTATCGCCAGGGATGCCGAGTGCGTGCCGCTCGCCGCCGAGAATATTCCGGGGCTGGTCGCCTTCGCCAAGGAGAAGGGGATCGATTTCGTCGTCGTCGGCCCCGAGGCTCCGCTGGTCGCCGGCCTGGTCGACCGGCTGGAGGAGGCCGGCATCAAGGCCTTCGGCCCCTCGGCCAAGGCGGCCGAGATCGAAGGCTCCAAGGGCTTCATGAAGGATCTCGCCAAGCGCTGCAAGGTCCCGACCGCCGCCTACCAGCGCTGCCGTGACGCCCAGACGGCGCGCGGGTTCGTGCGGAGCTATGCCGCCCAGCGGCCCGGGCATGAGCTCGTGGTCAAGGCCGACGGCCTTGCCGCAGGCAAGGGTGTCGTCATCTGCCGCACGGAAGAAGAGGCGCTGGCGGCTATCGACGCGGCCATGGTCGACAAGCGCTTCGGTGCCTCCGGCGCCGAGGTCGTCATCGAAGAGTTCCTGCGCGGCGAGGAGGTCAGCTTCTTCACCTTATGTGACGGCACGACCGCCATCCCCTTCGGCTCAGCCCAGGACCACAAGCGCGTCGGCGACGGCGATATTGGGCCCAACACCGGCGGCATGGGCGCCTATTCCCCAGCACCCATCATGACGCCGCAGCTCAGCGCCCAGGTGATGAGCGACATCGTTCAGCCGACCCTGGCGGGCATGGCGGAGCTCGGCCGCCCCTTCAAAGGGGTGCTCTTCGCCGGGCTGATGATCACCGACACCGGGCCGAAGCTGATTGAGTACAACGCCCGCTTCGGCGATCCCGAGTGCCAGGTTCTGGTCCCGCGCCTGATGTCGGATCTGCTGCCCATCCTCATCGCCTGCCGCGACGGCCAGCTGCGCAATGTCGGAATCCGCTGGCACGACCGCAGCGCCTTGTGCGTGGTCATGGCGGGACGCGGCTATCCGGACGAGCCGCTGCGGGGCACGGTGATCCGCGGCCTCGACCAGGCCGCTGCGCTGGCCGGCGTCACGGTGTTCCATGCCGGCACCAAGGCCGGAAGCGATGGCAGCATCCTGGCCAATGGCGGCCGAGTGCTCGGGGTCACCGCCTGCGCCAATAGCCTGCCGGCGGCCTATTCGCGCGCCTATCAGGCGGTCGATGCCATCGACTGGCCGGAAGGGATCTTCCGCAACGATATCGGCTGGCGGGCGATTCCGAACTGGCGCGCGCTGCGCAGGCCGAAGCAATGAGCAACGATCCCACGCCGCCGCGCCTGAGCTATCCGCACGTGACGCCGCCCGAGCCCGGGACGACGATCGAGCTCGCACCCGGCATCCATTGGCTGCGCATGCCGCTGCCCTTCCCGCCCGACCACATCAATCTCTGGCTGCTCGCCGACGGTCCGCGGGACCGGCCGACCGGCTGGACCATCGTCGATGCCGGCCTGGCGCGCGACGACGCCAAGGGATACTGGGAGCAGATCTTCGCCCGGGTGCTCGATGGCCTGCCGGTCGCAAGGCTCATCGTCACCCATTTCCACCCCGACCACATGGGCCTCGCCCAATGGCTGTGCCAGCGCTGGCAGGCCGAGCTGTGGATGACCGCCGGCGAGTGGTACATGGCGCGCTCGGTCCACGCCAACGGCAGCCCGGCGGACGTCGCCGCGCGCATCGCCTTCTACCGCGGCAACGGCGTCAGTCCGGAGGGTATCGGGCCTTTCGCCGAGCCCAACAACATGTACCGGCGCGGCGTCCCCGAAATCCCACCCGTATTCCGCCGCATCGCCGCCGGCGTGCCGGTGGAGATCGGCGGCCGTGCCTGGTTTCCCATCATCGGCCGCGGGCATGCGCCCGAACATGCCTGTCTGTGGTGCGCGGAACTCGGCGTGCTGATCGGGGGGGATATTCTCCTGCCGCGGATATCACCCAACGTCAGCGTCTGGCCGAACGAACCGTTGGCCAACCCGCTGCGCGACTATCTGGACTCGCTCGGCGGCTTCGGTTCCGTGCCGGCGGACACGCTGGTCCTGCCGGCGCATGGCCTGCCCTATCGCGGTATCCACACGCGCATCGCCGATCTGCGCGCCCACCATGCCGACGGACTCGATGCGCTGGCCGTAGCACTCGAAGTGCCGCGCGCCGCCACCGATTGCTTCAGCCTGCTCTTCCGGCGCGAGATCGGACCCGGTAACATGGGGCTGGCCGTCGGCGAAGCCCTGGCGCATCTGCACTTCCTGGAATGGGAAGGGCGCGCCCGGCGCGAGCGGGCGGGCGACACCTGGATGTTCCGCGCCACCTGAAGCCTGTATTCTTCGCCGGTCACCCCGGGAGGTGTCATGGCGTTCCGGACCGTTTCCCAGCTGGTTCACGACCAGGTCATCCTTGCCGTCGCGACTGAAATCTCGGTACGCCAGGCGACGCGGCAGATGGATGCCCGCAATGTCGGCGCGGTCCTGGTCACCGATCCCGGCGGCCGGCTCGTCGGCATTTTTACCGAGCGCGACCTGCTCCGGCGGGTGGTGGCCCAAGGCCGCGATCCGAACACGACCTCGGTCGCCGAGGTGATGACCGCCGACCCGGATACGGTGAACCCGCGCCAGCTGGCGGTCGATGCCTTGCGCCTGATGCGGGAGGGCGGCTACCGCCATCTGCCGGTGCTCGACGATGGCCGCATCGTCGGGGTGTTGTCGCAGCGCGATTTCTACGGCGACGAAATCACCTGCGTCGACGATCAGTACGAGCTCTGGCAGCGCCTCTGAGGTGCCGCGCCGCGGCGATCAGCGCCGCGCACGAAAGAAGTCGCGCAGCAGCGCCGCGGCCCGAATCTCCTCCACCCCGCTGTAGATCTCGGGCCGGTGATGGCAGGTCGGTTGCGTGAAAATACGCGGGCCGTGCTCGACTCCGCCGCCCTTCGGGTCGGCCGCACCGTAGTAGAGACGCCGTAGCCGCGCGAAACCGATGGCCGCGGCGCACATCGGGCAGGGCTCTAAAGTCACGTAAAGATCGCAAGCCGCCAGACGCGCGGTGCCCAGGCGCGAAGCCGCCGCGCGGATCGCCAACAATTCGGCATGCGCCGTGGGGTCGGCGTCGCGCTCTGTGCGGTTGTGAGCGCGAGCCAGTATCTCGCCGCTGGCACCGTCGACCACTACAGCACCGACCGGCACCTCGCCGGCCTCGAAGCCCGCCTTGGCTTCGGCCAGGGCGATCTCCATATAACTGTCGGGCGGGGGCATGGCGGCGCACCTTGGGGCCCGGGCCGCTGTGGCGTCAAGTTGCGCCTGGAGGCGGCGGCGCCTAAAGTCCCGCGCCAAAGGAGACCGGCATGGCGCGTCCCGTCATCGGCATCACCCTCGATTCGGAGCCGCCCGGCGGCTACTCGAAGCTGCCCTGGTATGCGTTGCGCGAGAATTACTGCGCCGCCGTGGCCGCCGCCGGCGGCCTACCCATCCCCCTGCCTCACGAGCCGGATTTAGCCAAGGACTATCTCGCCCGTATCGACGGGCTGGTGGTGACCGGCGGCGCTTTCGACGTTGACCCGGCGCTGTTCGGTGCTGGCACGCGCCACGCCACCGTCAAGACCAAGGACCGGCGCACCGCCTTCGAGCTTGCCATCCTTCGCCTGTGCCACGAAGCCGACAAGCCGGTGCTGGGCATTTGCGGTGGCGAGCAACTGCTCAATGTCGCGCTCGGCGGCACGCTGATCCAGCATATCCCCGACGAGGTGCCGGGGGCTCTCGCCCATGAGCAACCGAACCCGCGCACCGAACCCGGTCACGAGGTGTCGGTAGTTCCCGGCACGCTGCTCCATCGCTGTACCGGCAGCCTGCACCTGTCAGTCAACAGCGCCCATCATCAGGCCGTCAAGGGCGTCGGCCCCGGCATCGTGATCAACGCCAGGGCCAGCGACGGCGTCATCGAGGGTATCGAAGATCCGCGGCGCCGCTTCTGCCTCGGCGTCGAATGGCACCCCGAATACGCCATCGATCCCGGCGACAGCCGGATCTTCTCCGCCTTCGTCGCCGCCGCCAACGGCCGGGGCTGATAGATGCCGTTCACGCGCTTCCGCCTCGACGGACGGGTGGCGCTGATCTCCGGCGCTGGCAGCGGCATCGGCGCGGCCACGGCGCGTGCGCTTGCCTCAGCGGGTGCCCTGGTCCAGGTCACCGATATCGACCTTGCTGCCGCCGCCCGCGTGACCCGGGAGATCGCGGCTGCCGGCGGGCGCGCCGAAGCACACCAGCTCGATGTCACCGACGAGAGGGGCGTGGCGCGGACGATCAATGCCGTGGCCGATCTGCGCGGCCGGCTCGATATCCTGGTCAACAATGCCGGCATGGGTGCGCGCACGCCTTCGGAAGAGCTGAGCACCGAGACCTGGGAGAAGGTCATCGGCCTCAACATGACCGGCGCCTTTCGCTGTACGCGCGAAGCCGGGCGCCACATGCTCAAGTCCGGCAAGGGCTCGATCGTCAACGTCGCCTCGATCATGGGGCTGGTCGGCGGCGGGCTCTATCCCAACCCGGCTTATCAGGCGACCAAGGGGGCGCTGGTCAACTGGACCCGCGCCGTGGCGCTCGAATGGGCGGCGCGGGGCGTGCGCGTCAACGCCGTGGCCCCGTCCTTCGCGCGCACCGCGCTGACCACCAAACTGCTGTCCGACCCGGAAATGGAGAAAGCCATCCTCGCCAATACGCCGATGGGCCGCCTGGTCGAGCCGGACGAGGTGGCGCACGCCATCCTCTTCCTGGTCAGCGACGCGGCCAGCGCCATTACCGGCGTCACCCTCCCCGTCGACGGCGGATGGACCGCACGGTGAGCGAGAAAGGCGAACGCATCGCCAAGGTCATTGCCCGGGCCGGTCTCGCCTCGCGCCGCGAAGCCGAGCGTTGGATTGCCGATGGCCGGGTGGCAGTCGACGGCACGGTGCTGACCAGCCCGGCCGTGGTCGTGACGCCGTCCAGCCGGATCGCGGTGGACGGGCGCCCCCTGCCCAGCGCCCAGCGCTCGCGTCTGTTCCGCTTCCACAAGCCGCGCGGCATGCTGACCACGGAGCACGATCCGCAGGGAAGGCCGACCATCTATGACGGCATGCCTGCCGAGCTGCCCCGGCTGATGCCTGTCGGACGTCTCGATTTCAACTCCGAGGGCTTGTTGCTGCTGACCAATGATGGCGGCCTCAAGCGCCATCTCGAGCTGCCGGCCACCGGCTGGACGCGGCGCTACCGCGTGCGGGCGCATGGTATCCCCGATGCCCAGGCACTGGCCTCGCTCAAGCGGGGCGTGGTCGTCGAGGGCGTGCGCTATGGTCCGATCGAGGCCAGCATCGACCGGCAACAGGGCAGCAATTGCTGGCTGGCCATGACGCTGACCGAGGGCAAGAACCGCGAGGTGCGCCGCGTTCTGGAGCATCTCGGTCTGACCGTCAACCGGCTGATCCGCACCGCCTACGGCCCCTTCCAGCTCGGTGACATCCCCAGCCTTGCCTGCGTCGAAGTAGCGCCCAAGATGCTGAGCGAACAGGTGGGGCGGCTTGTCCAGGCCAAAGGGAAATGAGAATCGTCGGCGGGCGCCATCGCGGGCGTGTCCTGCAGAGCCCGGCCGGCGATAGCGTGCGGCCGACCAGCGACCGTGCCCGCGAATCCCTGTTCAATATACTGGAGCACGGCAAGCTGGCGGCGGGCGGGCTGTCGCCGGTGCGGGGAGCGCGGGTGCTCGACTGTTTCTCCGGCACAGGCGCGCTGGGTCTCGAAGCGCTGTCACGCGGCGCCGCGGCAGCCGCGTTCCTCGACCTCGACCCGGCGGCGCTGCAGCTGGCCCGCGCCAACGCCAAGACGCTGGGCGAAACAGCGCATGCCGAATTCATCGCCGCCGACGCCAGGCGGCCGCCCCGCGCCGCCGCGCCCTGCACCCTCACTTTCCTCGATCCACCTTACGGCGAGGGCCTCGCCGCTTCAGCGCTCCGCGCCTTGGCCGATGCCGGCTGGTTCGGTCCCGGCGCCATCGCGGTCGTGGAAACGGCCCATCACGAGGACGTCGCAGCACCGGAAGGTTTCGCCAGCGTTGACGAGCGCCGCTACGGCAAGGCGAAACTGACGTTCCTGAAGCGTGCCTAGTCGAGCTTCGTATCGATGACGATCTTCGAGGTCAGAGTCCGGTGGACCGGGCACTTGTTCGCGATCTCGAGCAAGCGCTGACGCCGCTCGTCGTCGAGATCGGCCTCGATGCGGATGGTACGGACGATGCGATCGAGCTTCACGTCCTGCTTCTCGCAATCCACGCAATCGTCGGCATGAACGTGGTCGTGAGTGACGACACAGGAAATCCGGCCCACCGCCCATCCCTTGCGCTTCACGTACATACGCAAGGTCATGGTGGTGCAGGCACCGAGCGCAGCCACCAGATACTCATAAGGCCCAGGGCCGGTGTCGGTGCCTCCAGCGCTGAAGGGCTCGTCGGCTGACAGCACATGCCGACCGGCCTTGACGATGTCGGCGAACTGGCCGGGGCCCGCTTCTTCCACGGTGACGGATGTGGCCATCGGCGCCTCCTCCACTACAGAACGAATCAGCGCCGGCCGAACAGCTTCTCGATGTCGGCGAGCTTGAGCTCGACATAGGTCGGGCGGCCATGATTGCACTGGCCGGAATGCGGCGTTGCCTCCATCTGGCGCAACAGCGCGTTCATCTCGTCGGCGTTGAGACCGCGGCCGGCGCGCACGCTGCCGTGACAGGCGATCGTGCTGCAGACATCGGCCAGTTTCTCCTTGAGCGATAGCGTCGTGCCGAACTCGGCCAGCTCGTCGACCAAGTCACGGACCAGGCCCTGCACATCGACCTCGCCGAGCAACGCCGGCACTTCGCGCACGGCGACGGCTCCCGTGCCGAAGGCCTCTAGCACCAGGCCAAGCTCGGCGAATTCGGCGGCGCGTGCCGTCAACCGGGAAATCTCAGCCTCGCTGAGCTCGACGATCTCCGGCACCAGCAAAGCCTGGCGGGCAATCCCGCCAGCCTCGATCTGCGTCTTCATCCGTTCGTAGACCAGCCGCTCATGCGCGGCATGCTGGTCGACGATGACGATGCCGTCGTCGGTCTGCGCGACGATATAGGTGCCGTGGAGCTGCGCTCGCGCCGCGCCCAAGGGGAAGCGGTCAGGCGCGGCAGCAGGCGCCTCGATACGCGCCGCGGGTGTGAGCGTCATGGCGCCATCGAGCGGCGCCTGGTAGGCAACCGCGGCTTCAGCCAGACCGCTGCGCGGGTAGGACGGCCGCGCGTAGGAACCCTGGTAGGCGAACGCGGGAGCCGGAACGGCGCCACCATTGCCGGGCCGCAACGCGCCAAGCGCGCCGATGGCCACGGTGGTCGAAGCCCGGTGGCCGGCTTCGGCAAGTGCATGGCGCAGGCTACCGACGATCAACCCGCGCACCATCCCGGAATCGCGGAAACGGACCTCGGCCTTGGCCGGGTGAACGTTGACATCGACCTGCTCCGGCGGCACATCGAGGAAGAGCGCCACGACCGGGTGACGGTCACGGGCCAGGAAATCGGCGTAAGCGCCGCGCACAGCACCAGCCAGAAGCTTGTCGCGCACCGGCCGGCCGTTGACGAAAAGATACTGCGCCGCAGCGGTAGCACGATGATAGGTCGGCAGTCCTGCATGACCGGACAGCGCAATTCCTTCGCGCTCGGCGGAGATGGCGATGGCATTGTCGAAGAATTCTTTGCCGACCACGGCTGATACTCGCTCGAGGCGTGCCGCCTGCGGATCGCCGACCAGACCCGGCGCTGCCGCGAGCCTCACCTGGGGCTTTCCATCAGCGGTCAGGTGGAAGGCGATATGCGGATGCGCCATGGCCAGACGCTCGACCGCATCGACCGCCGCCGACAACTCCGCCCGATCGCCCTTAAGAAACTTGAGCCGGGCCGGTGTGGCGTAGAACAGGTCGCGCACCTCGACCCGGGTGCCCGGCGGATGGGCCGCCGGCACCGGCGCCGTCACGGCGCCACCTTCGACAGCGATCGACCAAGCTTCGCTGCTGTCGCGGGGCCGGCTGGTGATGGTCAGGCGCGACACGGCACCGATCGAAGGTAGCGCCTCGCCACGAAACCCAAGTGTGGCGATGCGTAACAGATCGTCGTTTGGCAGCTTCGACGTTGCGTGCCGCTCGACCGCCAGCTTCAGCTCGTCGGGCGTCATGCCCATACCGTCATCGACGACCGCGATCAGGCTGCGTCCTGCCTCCGTCAGAGTGACATCGATCCTGGTAGTCCCCGCATCGATGGCGTTCTCGACCAGCTCCTTGATGGCGGCGGCCGGACGCTCGATGACCTCGCCGGCCGCGATGCGGTTGACGACGGTTTCCGGCAACCGGCGTATCGGCATGCAGCCTCCGCAGCCGCGTCAGCCGCCGCCCGCGGGCGGCGTCGGGCGGGACGGACGGCCAGGATCGCCGGCGATCGCGTCGGGCGGCACTTCTTCAGCACCGGTGAGGCCGACGGGCTCGCCGACCACCACCGTAAGCAGCCGATCCGCGTTGAGCAGCCGCCGCGCCACGCGGCGCGCATCGGCCAGGGTCACGCCGTTGATCAGGTCCGACCGCCGGTCCAGATAGTCGATCCCGAGCTCGTCGTACTGGATCGTGACCATCAGGCGGGCGATGCGATTGCTAGCATCGAGGCGCAGCGGAAACGATCCCGTGAGATACGTCTTGGCGTTGGCCAGCTCGCTTTCGCTCGGCCCCTCGTCGTGCATCCGCTGCCATTCGCGGCGAATTACCTCAAGGGACTGCGCAACACGGGCGTTCTCCGTCGCCGTGCCGCCCATCATCAGCCCGGCACGATCATAGGCGCTGAGATAGGAATAGACCGAGTAGGCCAAGCCGCGCTTCTCGCGTACTTCGGTGGTCAGGCGTGAATTGAATCCGCCGCCTCCTAGGATGTAGTTGACGATGGTCGCGGCATAGTAGTCGGGGTCGTCGCGTTTCAGGCCGTCGTGGCCGAGGGTCACGACGCTCTGCGGCACCGGGCGGCGGACCGCCAGCGTGCGTCCAAGGTTCTTGGGAGCCGCGTCCGGCACGTTCACCTGTTCGCCACGCGCTGGCAATCCTGCAAACACATGATCCACGAGACGGCCCAGCGCTTCCGGCGTGATGTCGCCGGCCGCCCCGACAATCAGACGGTCGCGTGTCAGGTGCTGCCGGAGATAGGCGCGCAGCGCTTCGGCGTCGAGTGTCATGACCGTCTCGGGTGTGCCGCGCACCGGGCGGCCATAGGGATGGCCGGCAAACGTCGTCGACATCCAGAGGCGGCCGGCGATGGTGCTCGGCTCCTCGGCCGCGCGGCGCAGGCCGATGGCGGTCCGCGCCTTGACACGATCGAGGTCGGCGGTATCGAAGCGCGGCGCCGTCAGAGCCAAGCGCAGCATACCGGCGGCGAAGTCGAGATTCTCGGCGAGGGTTTTGAGCGAGCCATTGAAGGTATCGAGCCCCGCATCGAAACCGAGCGAAACGACACGGTCCTCAAGCTCTCCTTGGAAGCGCTGCGACTCGAAGTCCCCGGCTCCTTCGACCAGCATGGCAGCCAGCAAGCTTGCCGTGCCTTCCCGGCCAGAGGCCTCGATCGCCGCGCCGCCGCGGAACGTGTACTCGAGCGCCACGACCGGAATGCTGCGGTCGCGGACCAGCCAGGCTTCGATGCCGCCCGGGCTGGTGACACGCTCGATGGTCATGGCCAGCGCCGGCAGCGGCGCCAGCAGGGCGATGACAAGCAGGAAACGCAGCAGACGAGTCATATCAGCTCCCCGGCTTCGGCAGCAGCAGGCCGGTTGCCGACCGTTCCTCCCGCAGGATAGCCCGAGCCGCGGCCGAGACCTGGGCGGCGGTAACGGCCGCCATGCGCCGAGGCCAGCTCTCGACATGGTCGATGCTGGTGCCGGTGACAATCGCCGTGCCAAGCGTGCGCGCCCCGCCCTGCAGGCTGTCTCGGGCATAGACCGCGGCGGCGCGCATGCGCGACTTGGCGCGGTCTACCTCGTCCTCGCCCACGCCGTTCTCGACGACACGGCGGAGCTCGGCCTCGATCGCTGCCTCGAATTCCTCGATCTTGGTTTCCGGACGCAAAGCGGCAGAGACACCAAAACCGGTCTGATCGAGCGAATCAGGGTCGTAGTAGGCGCCGGCGCTGGTGGCCAGCTGCCGGTCCAGCACCAGGCCGCGATGCAGCCGGCTCGACACGCCACCGCCCACCACTTCAGCCAGAACCTGGAGAGGGTCCGCGTGCTCTTTCTCGCCGGCAACGTAGCTCGGCGCCAGAAAGACCCGGTTCCAGGTCACTTGGCGGACACGACCGTCCTTGAGCTCGACGCGCCGCGCCGCCTGGTGCGGTGGCTCGACCGGCCGCAGCCGCGCGGGCAGTGGCTTGGGCGGAATGACGCCGTAGTATTTCTCCGCCAGTGGCTTGAGATCGGCCATCGTGATGTCGCCAGCGACCACCAGCACGGCATTGTTCGGTGCGTAGTAGTTGCGATACCAAGCCAGAGCGTCCGCGGTCGTCAGGTTACGGATCTCGTGGTCCCAGCCGATGATCGGCCTTCCATAGGGATGATTGAGGAACAATGCGGCATTGAGCTGCTCGCGCAGGCGCGAGCGAGGATTGTTCTCGACGACAGAACGCCGTTCCTCGCGCACCACCTCCCGTTCGGGATTGACCTCGGCGTCGGTCAGCACGAGGTTCGACATGCGATCGGCTTCCATCTTCATGACCAGCTCCAGCCGATCACGGGCGATGTTCTGGAAATAGCCGGTGTAGTCGTGGCCGGTGAAGGCGTTGTCGCGCCCCCCGTTATTGGCCACGATCTTGGAAAATTCGCCCGGGGGAATCTCCTTCGTGCCCTTGAACATCAGGTGCTCGAGGAAATGCGCGATGCCGGACTTCCCGGCGGGCTCATCGGCTGCCCCGATCCGATACCAGACCATGTGGGCGACAACCGGTGCGCGTGCGTTGGTGATCGAAACGACCTGCAGGCCGTTGGACAGGGTAATTGTTTCGGGATTGAAAACCTGAGCCTGCGCGGCGCCGCCCACAACCAGAGCCGCAAGCAGCGCCGCGACTATCCGGCCGGTCGTTCCTTTGAGGGATGCGGTCATTGGGTGATTCTCC
>Ga0194121_10003629_pt1 | contig 23177 bp, 23 predicted proteins | sample TA2MahCa50mmetaG_FD_148609 | JGI IMG/M metagenome (GOLD analysis project Ga0194121, IMG submission 148609) | Freshwater microbial communities from Lake Tanganyika, Tanzania - TA2015020 Mahale Deep Cast 50m | ecosystem: Environmental > Aquatic > Freshwater > Lake | place: Tanzania: Lake...
CTTCGGCCAATGCCGGCGACAGCCCGGCCACGGTGGCACCGCCGAAATGGTGGTAACCGCGCAGGAGCTTGGGCGTCCGCGGCGGCTGCTCGGGCGGCGCCATCATTTCGACCGCGATCCGGCCGATGCGGCCGCGGCGGTAGATCGTGAGCGCCACCGTTTCGCCGATCTCGTGCGTCGCGGCGCTGAAACGGAGCGAGGTCATGTCCTTAACCTCGCGGCCGTTGAGCGCGAGGATGACGTCGCCGGGCGCGAGGCCGGCCTGGGCGAGCGGTCCGTCGGGATGGAGGTGGTCGATCACGACGCCGACCGGGCGCGGCAGCCCGAGCATGCCGGCGATCTGCGGGTTGACCTCGATGCCATAAATACCGAGCCACGGCCGCACCAGCGGCCGCCCGGCGATCGCCGCCGTCACCACCCGTCGCACCATCGAGCTCGGCACGGCGAAGCCGATTCCGATCGAGCCGCCGCCGCCGCCGCGCGAGAAGATCGCGGTATTGATGCCGATCAGACGTCCATGTATGTCGATCAGGGCGCCGCCCGAGTTGCCGGGGTTGATCGAGGCATCGGTCTGGATGAACGAGCGATAGTCGGCGATCCCGACCGCGGTGCGCGCCAGCGCCGAAACGATCCCCTCGGTCACGGTCTGGCCGACCCCGAACGGATTGCCGATCGCCAGCACGAGGTCGCCGATCCGAACTTCGCGCGAGTCGCCGAACTCGAGATACGGAAGCTCGGCGTCGGTCTCGCCGAGCTTGAGGATCGCGAGATCGGTACGGGCGTCGGCGAGCACGACGTCGGCCACGTACTGGCGCTTGTCGGCGAGCACGACCAGCACGCGCTTGGCGCCTTCGATGACGTGATGGTTGGTGACGACGATGCCGTTGGGATCGACGATCACGCCCGAGCCCAAGGACGACTCGGCGCGCTCGCGCCCGCCGAGCGCGCCGCCGCCGCCGAAGAAGCGCTTGATGATCGGCTCGTCCAGGAGCGGCGAGACCGCCCGCTGGGTGACGATCTTGCGGGTGTGAACGTTGACGACCGCCGGCGCCGCCTTGTCGACCAGCGGCGCGTAGGAGAGCGTCACTTCGTCGCGGTTGAGCGGCACGACCCGAACCGGCGACTGCGCCGACGCCGTGACGGCGGCGGCGAGCGCGATGCCGACGCCGAGCGCCGCGCTCGTCGACCGAACCCGAGCGCGCCCCCGCATCGCGCCCGCGCCTAGATCAGGAACGGCCGCTCGGCGGGCGCGGCGCGCTCGGCGATCGCGAAATCCGGCCGCCGGGCCGCCACGTACTCGAAGCGGATACCGTCGGGATCGCGCACGAACAGGCTCTTCTTACCGGCGGTTTCGACCCGCCGTTCGATCGCGACGCCGCGCGTGCCGAGCGCGGCTTCGGCCTCGGCCAGTTCGCGCTCGGCTCCGACCGCAAAGCTCGCGTGATGGAAGCCGAAGCGCGCGCCGGGAGCGCCTTCGACCAGCGCGAGTGCGCATGGGTAGAGCGCGGACGCAGTCGTGAAACACACCAAGCCGCCATCGCGCGCGGTATAGCTCCGTTCGAACCCGGCGACGTTCTCGCAGAACGCGATCATGGCGGCGTGGTCCCGCGTCACCAGCACGACATGGCTCAACGCGCGCGGGTGCAACGCCGCTTCGTCGACCCGCCGGATATCGCGGCCATCCGGGTAGAGACGGCGGGTGTCGGCGGGCTGGCCGTTGGGGTTCCACGGGCTCGTCACCGAGCCTCCGGAGCCGCCGTGATAGGTGGTGCGCCAATTCTCGGTCGCGTCCGAATAGAACTCGTGCACGTTGCCGTCGGGATCGCCGACATAGACGCTGTGCGAAACGGTATGCGTGAGCGTGCGTAGGATCGGGTGCTTCTGTTCGAGCGCCCGATTGTAAGCCTCGACCAGCGCTCGCTCGGTTTCCATCTCCCAGGCGATGTGGTTGAGCCCCGGCTTACCGGCCTTGGCATCGCGCGTCGCCGACTGGTACTTGACCGGGAGCACGGCGAGATCGTGGTGGCTCGACCCGTTCGAGAACAGAGTAAGTTCGACCGGCTCTTCGTAGTAGACCGGCTCGAAGCCGCATACCTTGTGATAAAAGGCGCGCGAGCGGTCGTGCTCGCCGATGAAGAGCGTCACGTGGGTGGCGCGCCGCGGCGCGAAGCGGATCGCGGCGGGGGCGTGGGCGGCGAGGCTCATGACGACACCTGATCAAATGAAACCGAAACGCGCGGTCATTAGGCGGCGGCGCCGTCCGGCCTGTCAAGGCGCCGCGGTCGGCGGGCGGCCATGACGACGCTCTTCTTCGAGGACCTACCGCCGGGGCGCGTCCTCACCGCCGGTCCCTATACGGTCGAGCGCGGCGAGATGCTCGCGTTCGCCGGCAAATGGGACCCGCTGCCGATCCATGTCGATCCCGACGCCGCGGCGCGCACGCTGCACGGCGGCATCATCGCCTCCGGCACATACACGATCGCCGTCAAGCAGCGCCTGCTCACCGCGCTCGGTTTCAACGACGCCATTCTCGGCACCATGGGCCACGACGCGATGCGCTTCCCGAATCCGGTCCGCGCCGGCGATCGCCTATCGCTCACCGTCGCGTGCGTGTTCGCGCGGCCCTCGGCGAGCCGCCCGACCTGCGGCATCGTCAAATACCAAGTCTCGCTCGCCAACCAGAGCGGCACGGTGGTGCTCGACTACCTCGACACGGTCCTGGTCGCGAAGCGGCCAGCGCCCGCCTAGCCGCGCCAGGTGTGCGGCGAGAACAGCACCAGCAGGGTGAAGATCTCAAGCCGGCCAAGTAGCATGGCGAAGCTCAGAATCCATTTGGCCGCGTCGGGTACCGACGCGAAGTTGCCGGCCGGACCGATCAAGGGTCCGAGGCCGGGACCGACGTTGCCGATGGCCGTCGCGGCGCCACTCAAAGCCGCGATGAAATCGAGGCCGGTCAGCGCAAGGCCGAGGGTAATCGCAAGCGTGCAGGCGACGTAAGTGAGGCAGAAATGGGTGACGCTGCCGGGCACGTCCTCGGGGATCGTGCGCCCCTGATAGACCATCGGCACGATCGTATGCGGCTGGGTCAGGCGGCGGAGCTGGACCCGGAATCGGAGCCATGCGATCTGAAAGCGGAAAATCTTGATGCCGCCCGAAGTCGAGCCGGTGCAGCCGCCGACGAACATCAGGACGAGGAACGCGGCCAACGCGAACTCGCCCCAAGCGCCGTAGTCCTCGGTCACGAAGCCGGTGGTCGTGACGACCGAGACCACGCTTAGTGCCACGGCGCGGACCGCGCGCTCGAACTCGTAGCCCTTGGTCGCCATTAGCCAAACCGTGATGACGGCGATCGTCACGACGAGAAAGATCAGCATCGTCCGCACTTGCCGGTCGCCGGCGACCGCCGCGAACTCGCGACGCGCTAAGCGCACGTAGATCACCAGCGGCAAGCCGCCCAACAACATCGAAATCGTCGCGACCCATTCGATCGCCGGCGATTGGTAGAAGCCGATCGAGGCGTCTTTGGTGCTGAAACCGCCGGTCGCAAGCGACGTCATGGCGTGGATCGCGGCGTCGAAAAGATCCATGCCGGCGGCAGCAAATGCGATCGCGCTCAGCAGGTTGAGCACGCCGTATCCGAGCGCGATCGACCCGATCATCGACGTGAGGCGCGGCATGACTTTTTCCGAGCGATCCGACGACTCGGCGTGGAAGAGCTGCATGCCGCCGACCCGAAGGAACGGCAGCACCAGGATGGCCATGACGATGATGCCGAGGCCGCCCAACGCTTGAAGCAACCCGCGCCATAACAGGATACCGCGCGGAGCAGCATCGAGGCCGACGATCACGGTCGACCCCGTGGTAGTGAGCCCCGACACTGCTTCGAAGAACGCGTCGGCGTAGCTCAAGTCGAGGTCGGCGAACACGAACGGCAACGCCGCGAACGCCGAGGTGACAGACCACGAAACGCTGGTCAGCACGAAACCCTGCCGCACGTTCAAGCGCACGGATTGCTGGCGAAACGCGACCAGCGCGGCCACCGCGAAAAACAACGTAAAAGCGGCCGCCGCGGCGAAGACTTTCCAATCCGGGTATCCGACCGCACCGTCCGCCAGCGCCGGCAACGCCATCGTCGCCGCCACCGCGAGCAGCAACCAGCCCTGGACATAGAGAATGGGACGCAGGTCGGTCATCGGGTTACGCCTGGTTCGGTGCCTGTATCAAGCCGATCGCCACAAACCCGGTGTGAGGAGAATCAGGAGCGTGAACAGTTCGAGCCGGCCGAGCAGCATCCCCAGCGCCAGGAACCATTTGGCGCCGTCGGGGAGCGAGCCGAAGTGTCCGGCCGGACCGATGATCGGCCCGAGCCCGGGGCCGATATTGCCGAGCGCGGCCGCCGCCCCGCTCACGCTGGTGATGAAATCGAGCCCGTAGGCGGAAAGAACCAGCGCCAGCAACAGCACAGTGACGAAAAACAGAAGGATGAACGTCATCACCGCGATCGGTACATCCTCGGGGATCGGCTTGCCGTTGAACGTCATCGGCGCCACCCGGTGCGGCTGCAACAGACGGCGGAGCTGGCTGCGCAACCGGATCAAGAAAATCTGCAGGCGGAAGATCTTGATCCCACCCGAGGTCGAGCCGAGGCAGCCGCCGACGAACATCAACAGAAAGAACACCAGCACCGCGAATGCACCCCATTGGTTGTAGTCCGCGGTCGCGTAGCCGGTCGTGGTCGCGATCGAGGTGACGTTGAACATTGCGAGCCGTAGCGCCTGGTCGAACGGATGGTCGAGCGCAGCGGTGAGCCACCATGTCATCGCCACCACCGCGACCACGATCAGGCCGAGGAACGCCCGTACCTGGCTCTCGTGGAACACCGTGCCGATGTCGCCGCGGATCCCGCGGACCAGCAGCACATAGGGCAGCGAACTCGCGATCATGAACAGGATCGCGGTCCCCTCCAGCGCGAACGACTGGAAATACCCGAACGACGTATCGTAGTTGGCGAACCCGCCGGTCGCGAGGGTCGTCATGGCATGGACGACGGCATCGAACCCGGCCATGCCGAACAGACGGTACAAGACCGCGCAGGCGATGGTGAGGCCGATATAGACGGCGAAGATCGCGAGCACGGTCTGCTCGAGCCGGGGCATGACTTTCTCCGGCCGTTCGCTCTCGGTGTGAAAGAGCTGGGTGCCGCCGATCCTGAGAAACGGCAGCAGCAGGATCGCCATGACGATGATGCCCATGCCGCCCAACCACTGCAGGATCGCGCGCCAGAGCAGAATCCCGTCCGGCATGCGGTCGAGGCCCTGCAGCACCGTCGCGCCGGTGGTAGTGATCCCCGCGACCGCCTCGAAGAAGGCATCGGGGTAGTTCAGGCTCAAGCCCGAAAACGCGAACGGCAGGGCCGCGAACGCCGAGGTCACCAGCCACGCCGTGCCGGTCAGGAGAAAGCCCTGGCGAATGTCGAGCCGAACCCGGTGCTCGCGGAACGCGGCGAGCAGCGCGACCGCGAAAAACAGCGTGAACGCGGCGGCGGCGAGGAACACGCGCCAGTCCGGATTGCCCTCGAGGCTCTCGAGGGCGGCCGGAATGCCCATGGCCCCGGCCAGCACGATCAGCAGCCATCCTTGGACGTAAAGAACCGGACGAAAGTCGGTCATGACCGCGCGCACTATAGCCTAGACGGCGGCCGGCGGCGCCGGCATGGCTGCAATGTCGAATTCGAATACCTTGCTTTCCAAAGGCTTATGTACGATTCTGCCGATCCATGATGAAGGAGTACAAGATCAGCGCCGTACCGCCGCGCGAGGTGACGGTCGATCGCATCTTTGCCGACGACCGCAAGCCTTCCGACTTCACCTTCAGCGCCGAAACGGCCAAGGTGTTCGACGACATGGTGAGCCGCTCGGTGCCGTTCTACGACGAGCTCCAGCGCATGACCACCGAGATGGCGCGCGATTTCGCGCAAGCCGGCACTGCGCTCTACGACTTGGGCTGCGCGACCGGCACCACGTTCGCGCTGCTCGATCCGGTGCTCGACCCCTCGATCGCCTTCGTCGGCGTCGACAACTCGGCCGAGATGCTGGCCAAAGCCAAGGAGAAGCTCGCGGCCGTCGCCAAGCGGCGAACGCTCGACCTCGAATGCGCCGACCTCAACGGGATGCGGCCGCTCCGCAACGCGTCGTTCGTGGTGATGATCCTGACGCTGCAATTCGTACGGCCACTGCACCGCGAGCGGGTGGCGAAGAAGATCTATGACGGCATGAACGACCGCGGTGCGTTCATCCTGATCGAGAAGCTGACGGCGCAGGATTCCGGCATCAATCGCCTGTTCATCGACTACTACCATCAGCTCAAACGCCGCCAAGGCTACTCCGACATGGAAATCGCGCAGAAACGCGAGGCGCTCGAGAACGTGCTGATCCCGTATCGCATCGAGGAGAATATCGATCTCCTGCGCAACGCCGGGTTCCGCTCGGTCGAGAGCTTCTTCCGCTGGTACAATTTCTGCGGAATCCTCGCGACCAAATAATGACGGCGCCCGCGTCCCCGGCCTCGACCGGGTTTCTGGTCCGGATCGGCAACTGGTTCTTCACCTACCGCAACTACGCGTTCCCGCTCGTGCTGGCGCTGGTGCTAGTCGGGCTCGACCCGGTTCCGCTCGCCGGCGACGGCGCTGCCGACCGCTGGCTCGATACCGCTGGGGTTGCGCTCTGCGTTCTCGGCTCCGCTTTTCGTTTCTGGGTGATCGGCCTCGCCTATATCAAGCGCGGCGGCCTCAACAAACGAGTCTACGCGGAGGCATTAGTCACGAGCGGCATGTTCGGCGTCTGCCGCAATCCGCTCTACCTCGGCAACGCGCTGGTGCTGATCGGCCTGTTCCTGATTCACAACAACCCGTTGGCCTACGCAATCGGTGCCGCGTTCTTCGGCCTCGCCTATGCCGGCATCATCGCCGCCGAGGAGCGTTATCTTGCCGACAAGTTCGGCGCGGAGTACGCGCGTTACTGCGCCGCGGTACCGAGGTTCCTGCCCCGGTTCTCGCGCTATGCCGCTGCCGCCGCGGACATGGATTTCGATTGGCGCCGCGCGGTCCTGAAAGATCACGGCAGCGTTTACGCCTGGATCGTGGCCGCCGCGGCGATCGAGCTCCTCGAGCACGTCGGCCGCCCCGACCCGGCATTTGCACCGGGTGGGTGGTGGCGCGAAATCGCCGTCATCGGCGGCGCGACGATCGTCCTGGTCGCGATCCGCCTTCTCAAGAAAAGCGGACTCTTGGTCGCCCGCTCGTAAGCCGTGCCGCCGCGCTAGAACCGCGCCGCCCGCTTGGGCTACAGTCGGGCGCGCCGCCAGGGGGCGGCGGCAGGGAGGGCTTTCATGGGTCAAATCGAAACCGCAGCGGCGCGCGCCAACCGGCCGCCCGCCGTCCGCTACCGGCCGCGCCGGGTCGGTCATCTCAACCTGTGGGTCAGCAACTGGCGGGCTAGCATCGATTTCTACCGCACCGTCTGCGGCTTCACCGAGAACGGGCGCGAGTCGAAACTCGGCGCCGGGTTCCTCTCGAACGGCAACACCCACCATGACTTGGGCATCGTCAACGTCCAGAGCGGCGCCACCAAGATCGCGCGCGCCGGGCACCTGAAGCTTCTGCCCGACGATTACGGCAAGGTTCCCGGGCTCAACCATTTCGGCTGGGAGATGGACACCGAGACCGACCTCGTCGCCGCGGTCGAGCGGGCGCGCGCCGCCGATTTCACGATCCACCGCTACACCGACCAGGGCAACAGCTACTCGACCTACGTGTTCGACCAGGACGGCGTCGTTCATCAGTTTTATGTCGACAAGCAGAAGGACTGGCGCGCGCTCTACAAGGGCTTCGAGCTCGACTTCCATTCGAACCCGCCGTGGGAGCCCGGCAAGAAGCCGCCCTCGACCGCGCGCAACTACTGGGTCGACCCGCCGATCTCGCGCAACGAGCACGCACCCCTCCATCCGATTCGCGTCACCCACGCCGTGCTCTTGAGCAACGACATCGAACGAACCAAGGACTTCTATACCGAGGTCGCCGGGCTCGACGTGGCCTACGCGGCGGCCGACCGCTCGGTCTACTACCTCGCCGGCTCTGCGGCGGTGACCGATGTCGTCCTCTTCAAGGCCGGTCCCGGACGTCCGGCCGGGATGCACCACGGCGCGTTTGAATGCTCGGTCGACGAGGACATGGCGCTCGCCGAGGCCGAGCTAGGCCGGCGCGGCATCCCGGTCGCCGCCAGCGTCGACAGCGCCTACAAACGCAGTGTGTTCGTGCGCGATCCCGACGGCATGCTGCTCGAGTTCTATGTGCGCCGCTCGACCAAGCGCGACGGCTTCAAGGACGACAGTAGCGAACAAGCTCTGCTTGCCGCCTGAACGACGCCTATTCCCGAATAGGACACCGACCCATGGCAACCGAATTCGCGAACGTCATTTCGGCCGATTCGCACGTGATGGAGCCGACCGACATCTATTGGAAAGCGCTGGGATCGAAGTACGGCGATCGCACGCCGCGCGACATCGACCAGCACTTGGGCGTCAAGGGCAACTTCTTCTTCACCGGCAAACAGGTGCTGATGCGCGGCGAAGGCGACAAGACCCAGGCCGAAAAAGGCCTGCGCCCGGCCGGGTTCCTGCCCGAGAAGCGGGTCGAGTTTCAGGAGCGGGCCGCCGTTACCGCCGAGGTGCTCTACGCGACCGGGTTCCTGATCATGATGCAGTCGCAAGACACCGAAGCGCTGCAGGCCTCGGCGCAGGTCTTCAACGACTGGCTCGCCGATTTCTGCGCCTATGACAAGAAGCGGCTCTTGGGCGTCGGCATGGTGCCGACCCACGACCCGGCGTGGGCGGCGCGCGAGCTCGAGCGGGTCGTGAAGCGCGGCCTGATCGGCGCCTGCATCAACCTGCAGGGCCCGGCCGGCGGCGCGCCCTACCGCGATAGGTCCTACGATCCGCTGTGGGCCAAAGCCGAGGAGCTCGACCTTCCGTTGACGCTCCACTCGATCACCGGACGCGTGCCCGACCCCTACCACGTCTACACCCAGCGCGAGCGCGAGGAAGTGGTCGGCAACTTGTTGGCGCTCGGCTTCGAGATTCAGGCGGCGCTCGCCAACGACTTCATCTTCGGCACCATTCTCGATCGCTTTCCCAGGCTTCGGCTCATCTGCAGCGAGTTCGAGATCGCGTGGATTCCGCGCTTCCTCTGGTTCATCGATCAGGTGCTGGTCACGCGCGCCTCGCGGATCGCGCTGCCGCCCTTGAAGATGAAGCCGTCGGACTACATGAAGACGCGGATCTGGCACGGCATGATCGACGACCCGTTCGCGGCCCAGGTGATCCAGCCGGTCGGTCCCGATCGCATCCTGTGGGGGTCGGACTTTCCGCACGTCCGCTCGATCGGGCTCGAGACGCAAACCCGGCTCAAGGCGCTGTTCGCCGATCTCGCGCGGCCCGAGCAGGAGCGGATCGTCGGCGGCAATGTCGCCAAGCTCTATCGCTTGAACTGACCGCGACCCCAGAAGGAGCGCCGTCGTGGCCGCCTTCTATGACGACATCGGCAAAGGGCCGGCGATCCTCATGAGCCACGGCACGCTCATGGACCGGACTATGTTCGCGCCCCAGGTGGCCGAGTTGTCCGACGCCTACCGCTGCGTCGCGTTCGACAGCCGCGCCCGCACCGAGCGCTGGCGCGGGCCTACTCCTTGGATGACATGGTCGAGGATTGCCGCCAACTGATGGACGATCTCGGCATCAAGAAGTGCGTCCTGGTCGGTATGTCGCTCGGCGGCTTCATGAGCTTTCGCTTCGGGTTGCGCTATCCCGAACGGCTCGACGGCCTGGTGTTCGTCAGCACCCAGGCCAAGTCCGATCCCGATGAATATGAACGCTTCGGCGGCTGGTTCGACAAGCTGCGGCGCGAGACGTTCGTGACCAAGGAGTTCGCCGACTGGTGCGCCGACGTTTGCTTCGGCAGGACCACGAAGCGGCTCTATCCGGCGATCGCGACCCATTGGCGAGACCGCTGGATGACGCTGTCGGGCGAAGCGGTCTACTGGGAATCGCAGACCTGGCTCCGGCGCGAGAACCTGTCGCAGAAGATCGCCGCGATCGCGACGCCGACGCTGATCGTCCATGGCGACGAGGACGTGCCGATCCCGCTCGATCGGGTGGGGCCGATGCTGGACGTGATGCCGGACGCCAAGCTCGTGGTCGCACCGGGCTGCGGCCACACCGCCAACGTCGAAGCGCCGCGCGTCACCAACGATGCGATCCGCGCCTTTATGCAGTGCCTGCACGGGGGTTAGGCCGTACCGCGCCGGCACCAGCGATAAACGAGCGCAAGAATCGGGTCGCTTGCGGAAACGGCCTCGGGCTTAATCCACGCCATGCACTGCAAGAAGCACCCGCGCTACCGCGCGATCAGGAAGCCCGCGGTCGACTGCGGGCGGTGCTGGGCCGCTTACCGCGCGCGTACCGCCGCGCCGGCTAACGCAACAAACCGGCGACGATCGGATAAACCGTCGCGGCGAGCGCGAGCGCCATCCCGTAGTTGAAGACGCGGACCCAGCGCGGGTCGGTCAGGACGCGCCGGAGCACGGTCCCGAACAGCGCCCACACGCTCACGCACGGCAGGTTGACGATGCCGAACGCCGCTGCCACCACCGCGATGTTGACGAGATAGTCCTCCTTGGGCGCGTAGGCGCCGATCGCGCCGACCGCGATCAGGACACCCTTGGGATTGACCCACTGGAACGCGGCCGCGCCCAGGAACGAGAGCGGCCGGGCGCTCGGGTTGTCGCCGCTTTGGAGCGGACCGGCGGTCGCGATCCTCCAGCTCAAGTAGAGAAGGTAGGCCGCGCCGACGATCTGGAGCACGGTGTAGGCGAGCGGATGCGCGGTCAGCAACGCACCGACGCCGAGCCCGACGCAGTAGACCAGAAACGCATGGCCCAGGCTGACGCCCAGGATGTGCGGCACCGTGCGCGTAAAGCCGAAGTTCACGCCCGACGCCAACAGCATCATGTTGTTGGGCCCGGGCGTGATCGACGTCACGAGCGAGAACACCGCCAGGGCGAGCAGCAGATCGGTCGACATGGCGAACCACGCACGCGCCTATAAAAAGGATCGAAACCGGTCGAGAATTTGCGCGGTCGCGCGTAGCGGGAGAGGGATTTGAACCCCCGACCAAAGGATTATGATTCCTCTGCTCTACCCCTGAGCTATCCCGCCGTTACGCAACTAGGTCCGGCGCGTCGCGCGGCGGGTCGGGTCTTAAGCCGCTGATCTCGGCGAGTCAAGACGAGCGGCGTGCATATCGGGCCGCGCAATCCAACCGCCGCCGACCACGCGGTCGTCGTCGTAAAAAACGCACGCTTGGCCCGGCGCGACCGCCGGCTCGGGCGCGGCGAACGCGACGTGGGCGTCGCCGGCGTCGGCGCGGATCGTCGCCGCGGCCGGTGCCCGGCTCGAGCGCACCTTGACGCTCACGGTCAAGCCGGCATCCGCCGCCAGCCGCGCCGCGTCCGGCGCCAGCCAATTGACGTTGCGGACGCGGATCGCGTCGACCCCGAGCGCCGCCTTCGGTCCGACCACGACGCGGCGGCGCGCGGCATCGATCGCCAGCACGTAGAGCGGCTCGGGCACAGCGAGATCGAGCCCGCGCCGCTGCCCGACCGTGAAGTTGGCGATGCCGGCGTGGCGGCCGACGATCCGCCCCGATCGATCGACGATCTCGCCGGGTTCGGTCGCCTCGGGCCGCAACGTCGCGACCACGTCGCTATAGCGGCCGGCCGGCACGAAACAGATATCCTGGCTGTCGGGCTTGGTCGCGACCGGCAACGCGAAGCGCTCCGCGAGCGCACGGGTCGCGTTCTTGGCGAGATCGCCCAACGGAAAGCGCACGTAGTCGAGCTGCGCGCGCGTGGTCGCGAACAAGAAGTAGCTCTGGTCGCGGACCGGATCGCGCGCGCGCCGGAGTTCGGTGCCCCCGGGCCCCTCGACCCGGCGCGCATAGTGGCCGGTCGCGAGCGCGACGGCCCCCAGATCCTCGGCGATCGCAACCAGATCGCGGAACTTGACGGTGCGGTTGCATTCGACGCACGGGATCGGCGTCTCGCCGGCGGCGTAGCTCGCGGCGAACGGCTCGATCACCTCGGTTCTGAATCGGGCTTCGAAGTCGAGCACGTAATGCGCGATACCGAGCCGGTCGGCGACGCGGCGCGCGTCGTAAATATCCTGGCCGGCGCAGCACGATCCGGCGCGGGTGGCGGCGCCGTGGTCGTAAAGCTGGAGCGTCACGCCGACGACGTCATAGCCCTGCGCCTTGAGAAGCGCAGCGGTTACCGACGAATCGACACCGCCCGACATCGCGACGACGATCCGCGCGCCCGCCGGTAGGGCGAGCACGGGCGCGGGAAGCCCTGCGAGTTCGGACCAAGCGGTCATGGCGACCGGCACTATACTGCCGTCGACCGCGGCGGCAACCGTCGCGACTAAGCGGTGATCGGGGCGCGCGGGGCCTGGGCGGCGCCCAACACACGATCGCGATCGCCGGGGCGGACCGGAAACGGGCTCTTGACGTCGAAGCCGATGTCGCCGTGATACCCGGTGGCGGCGATGCCCTCGCGATAGACCTCGGCGATCTCGCCTTGCATCGCCGCGGCGAGGGCCGCGTGCGTGCGGACCATGAGATCGAACCGCTTGCCGCGCAAGAGCCCGTCCAGCTGCATGGCGCCCAAGCGGCTCAGGCCGATCTCGACCACGAACCGAAGCGAACGCTCCGCTGCACTGGGCCAAGGTCTATGGGCTCGCAGCGGTGTCGCTGCGCTTTTTCAACATTTACGGGCCGCGCTCGCGCACCTCGGGCGCTTACGGCGCAGTGTTCGGCGTCTTTCTGGCTCAGCTCCTCGCCGGCAAACCGCTGACCATCGTCGGCGACGGTAGGCAAACCCGCGATTTCACGTACGTCGGCGACGCGGTGTCGGCGATCGTGACCGCGGCCGCGAGCGACGTCTCGGGCGAGGCGTTCAACGTCGGCTCCGGCACGACCGTCAGCGTCAACCGCCTAGTCGAGCTGCTCGGCGCCAAGCAGGTCGTTCACATCCCGAAGCGGCCTGGCGAGCCCGATTGCACGCTCGCCGACATCACCAAGATCCGGACCCGGCTCGGCTGGCGCCCGGAGGTGCCGATCGAAGCCGGCGTCAAGATCATGCTCGCCAATATCGACTACTGGCGCGCCGCACCGGTGTGGACGCCCGAAGCGATCGCGAGCGCTACGCGCGACTGGTTCAAATACCTGGCTGCCGACGCCGACCGCGCCCCGCGCGTCGCCGCCGAATAGGACTTACCGCGCGACCGCCGCGGTCTTCAAGCGGTGGCCGTTGAGCGCGATTTCGTCGAGTTCCGCCCGTTCGACCCGCGCCAACTCGTGTGCTGCGCGCCGTAGCGCTTCGCGATGCGCGATCTCGTAGCGCTTGACTTCGTGGAAGGCTGCGGTGACCTCGGCGTGCTTCTCGACGATCCGCGCATTCGCCTCGGCCATTGACTGCTCGAGCTTCTTGCGCCGCTCGATCGCCGCTGCGGCAAAGCTCGCATAGGCGAAGCCCATCGTTTCCGAAGCGGCGGCGAAGGCCTGCTCGGCTTTGACTTCGGCTTCGAGCTTGTCGAGCTGCCCGATCAGGCCGGCAAGCAACCGCTCGAGTTCGGCGAGTTCGCGCCGTTTCTGGTCGAGCCGCCATTGGTGCAGGCGGATCAGCGTCGGCAGACCCTTCATTTACGCACCGCCGGCGCAGGCTTTTCGGCGATCACCGCTGCGAGCGTGGCGTATCCCTGATCGAGCGAGCACGCCTCGTCCTTGTCCTGGCCGAGGAAGGCCTCGAGCTGATCGCGATAGCGGATCGCCTCGTCGATCTTGGCGTCCGAACCGATTCGATAGGCGCCGAGCCGGATCATTTCGGCCATGTCTTCGTAGACGGCGATCATGGCGCGGGCACGGCCGACGAGACGATTTTCCTCGGGCGAGTTGCAGGCCGGCATGGTCCGCGACACGCTGCGCAGCACGTTGATGGCCGGATAGCGGCCGCGCTCGGCGATCGCGCGATCAAGCACGATGTGGCCGTCGAGAATGCCGCGGACGGCATCGGCGATCGGCTCGTTGTGGTCGTCGCCTTCGACCAGGACCGTGAAGATTCCGGTGATGGTACCCTGGCCGGTGCCGGGCCCGGCGCGTTCGAGCAGCCGCGGCATCTCGGAGAACACGGTCGGCGTATAGCCCTTGCTCGCCGGCGGCTCGCCGCTCGACAGCCCGATCTCGCGTTGCGCCATCGCGAAGCGGGTGACGCTGTCGATCATGCAGAGAACGTCGAGGCCGAGGTCGCTGAAATACTCGGCGACGGTCAGGGTCAAGTAGCCGGCTTGACGGCGCATCAAGGCGGATTCGTCCGAGGTCGCGACCACGATCACGGTCCGCTTCATGCCTTCGGGACCCAAATAGTCCTCGATGAACTCCTTGACCTCGCGGCCGCGCTCGCCGACCAGCCCGATCACGTTGACATCGGACTGGGTGAAGCGCGCCATCATCGACATCAGGATCGACTTGCCGATGCCGGAGCCGGAAAAGATACCCATGCGCTGGCCGCGGCAGCAGGTGAGAAAGGTATTGATCGCGCGCACGCCCAGGTCGAGCTTGCCGGCGACCCGCTGGCGCGCCGACGCCAAGGGCGGGCACGCCTTGAGTGCTTGCGGGGTCGGGCCCATTTTGAGCGGCCCGCGCCCGTCGACCGGGCGGCCGAGCGCGTTGACGATGCGCCCGAGCCACGACGCGTCGGGGTGCGCGACCGGATCGTGGTCGACGACGATGGCGCGGCAACCGAGACCGATGCCGTCCAGGGATTCGAACGGCATGACCAGCGCGCGATCGTCGCGAAAACCGGTGACCTCGCCCGGCACGTTGCGGCCATCGCGCGTCACCAACGCCAGGTTCGAGCCGATCGAGACCGAATGCTCGATCCCGGCGACCTCGACCAAAAGGCCTTGGACGGCGACCACTCGCCCGTACAGGCGATAGTCCGGAATGTGTTTGAGCTCAGCCGCTACGCTTTCCACGCGGGCCACCCACAACATATGGCAGTTTCAAACGGCACATCAGGCCCCAGACCTGATAAACTCCCTCGCAGTCCTCATCTTCGCTGCAAGCCGTTAAGACCACGTTAACGAACCGGGGGTGCGCTTGGTAGTAAGGCTTTATTAACCACGATCCATTAACTATTGGTCCCATGGTTAACGGACGGTAGCGACTGCCGCCCGGGTCACCCAGAGGAATAGGAAGGGGCAACGAGATATGCGCGTCCTCCTGATCGAAGACGATCCCGCACCGCCAAAAGCATCGAGCTGATGCTCTCGGGCGAGGGGTTCAACGTCTACAACACGGATCTCGGCGAGGAAGGCGTCGATCTCGGCAAGCTCTACGACTACGACATCATCGTACTCGACCTCAATCTGCCCGACATGCACGGCTACGAGGTCTTGAAGAAGCTGCGCAGCGCCAAGGTGCAGACGCCGATCCTGATCCTGACCGGGAGCCTCACCCAGGTCGACGACAAGGTGAAGGGCCTCGGCCTCGGCGCCGACGATTATCTGACCAAGCCGTTCGACAAGTCGGAACTGATCGCCCGGCTGCGTGCGGTCGTTCGCCGCTCCAAGGGCCGTGCCGAGTCGGTGATCCGGACCGGCAAGCTCACCGTCAACCTCGACGCCAAAGCGGTCGACGTCAACGGTCAGCCGGTGCATCTGACCGGCAAGGAGTACGGCATCCTCGAACTCTTGAGCCTGCGCAAGGGCACGACGCTCACCAAGGAGATGTTCCTCAACCACCTCTACGGCGGCATGGACGAACCCGAGCTCAAGATCATCGACGTGTTCGTGTGCAAGCTGCGCAAGAAGCTCGCCACCGCCACCGGCGGCGAGAACTACATCGAGACCGTGTGGGGCCGCGGCTACGTCCTGCGCGAGCCCGACGCGGCCGGAACCGGCGCCCGCAAGGAATCGGCGCGCGCCAGCGCTTGATCGCCGCACTACCGTGAGCGCGTCGCCGGCCGAAGCGTCCGTCGACGAGCGCATCCCGATCCGCGTCATCGGCGCTGCCGCTCGGCGGGCGCTGGCGCCGGGCGCGGCCGGACAGGTGATCGCTACCTTCGATCGCAGTTTTTACGTCGCCACCGGAACCGGCGCCCTCGCCTGCTTCGGCGCCGCCGCGCTCGGGTCGGGACCGCTCAACGTCCTGATCGAGGCGGGCCGGGCGCACGCGATGGTCATCGCCCGCATGGTCGAGGGCGCCAGAGTCGCGGTCGCCGAAACCACCGTCGCGGTCGGACCGGTCAGCTTTTCCCTGGCCGGCGCCACGGCCTGGGAGCCGGTCCGAGTAGCCAACGCCGCCGCGACGCTCGCCCGCGAGCGCACCCGCTTTGCCCTTGCTACCGCCACGCTACCGCGCGCCGGCCTGGCCCCGCTCGCCAAGGCGGCCTTCCTGGACGGCGCCGCGCTCGGATGTGCCCGCAGCTCCGACCCGTTGCTCGACGCCGCGTTCAAGCCGTTCGCCGCGCTCGCCGGCTGGCTCGGCGAAGCGCTCGCCCTCGCGCCCGGTCAACCGCTCGCGCCGGTACCGGCCACGGTCGCGACATTAATCGGCCTCGGCCCCGGCCTCACGCCCTCGGGCGATGACTTGATCGGCGGGACCCTCGTTGTCCTCCGCGAGGTCGGCCGGCCCGATATCGCCGCCGCACTCGCCGCATTCGCCCTGCCGCTCGCCGAGCGATCGACCGGGGCGGTCAGCTTAGCTCACCTCCGCGCCGCGGCGGCGGGCGAGGCCGCGGCAGCGCTCCACGATTTCCTGGCCGCCCTCGCGCACGGGTCCGACGAAACCCTCGCCGCGGCCCTCACCGGAGTCGGCGGAATCGGCCACAGCTCGGGCCTCGACGCGCTTGCCGGTATCGCCTGCGTCCTAGCCCGGCTTCCCTAACGCGGCGAGCGCCGCCCGCGCCGCAGCCGCGTTTGAAGACGCCACCGCGATCCCCGCCTCGGCGAGCGTCGCGACCTGGCGGGCGTAGCCTTGCGGGTCGCCCGCAGTGCCGCAGACGGACGCGATCACGAGCGGTCGCGCGCGCGGGCCGGCGGCAACGACACGGGCGAGCGCGCGGGCTGGGTCGGGATGCGCCCCGAATCCGATCACGATGTCGGCCAAGACCACGGCGACATCGGATTGGCCGAGCAGCGCCGCGACCGCGCCGTCGCGAAGGGCCGGGTCGATCATCGGGTGCGGTCGGCCGATCGTGTACTCATCGGCGCCGAAATCGATCAGCGCGTTGCCGGCGGCGTGCGAGCGAGTCGCGGCCGTGCCCGGGATCGGCGCGTTCGAGCCGATCGCGAGGCCGCCGTCGCGGAGCACCGTCTGGGCCTCGGCACAGAGCGAACCGCCGACGAAGGCGCCGCAAATGCGGGTACGCCCGTTCGTGGTCCGCAGCTCCGGGAGCGCGGCCGCAAGCGGCCGGCCGAGCGCGCGTTCGGCGGCCTCGCTGAGAGTCGCGACGACGCGGCGGTCGCCGTAGCTCGCACGCGTCTCGGCGCCGAGGAAACAAACGGTGATGGGTTTCGCCGCGCGGGCGGCGCGGTCGAGCACGCGCTGGGCGACCCCCGGATCGGGCGGTTTGGAGACCAGCACGATGTGCGCGGTCGTAGGGTCGCGCTCGAGCGCCGCCATCGCCGCGAGTGTCATCCGCGCGCCGACCTCGGATGCGAGATCGCGGCCGCCGACGCCGATTCCGTGCGAGATGCCGCTAGCGGCGCGCGCGAGCAGCGACGACACTTCCTGAAGGCCGGTGCCCGATGCCGCGACGATGCCGACCGGCCCGCGCGGGATCGAATTCGCGAACCCGATCGGCGTGCCGGCGATCAATGCGGTACCGCAATCGGGTCCCATCATCAGAAGACCGTGCGCCAGGGCCTCGTCCTTGAGCGCCACCTCGTCGGCGAGGCTCACATTGTCGCTAAACAGCATGACGTTGAGGCCGCGGCCGAGCGCACGCCGCGCTTCGGCCGCCGCGAACGCGCCGGGAACCGAGATCAGCGCGAGGTTGGCGCCGGCGAGCGTCGCGAGCGCGCCATCCAGGGTACGCGGCCGGTACGTGGCGCCGGCCGGGCGGGCGGCCCGGCGTTCGAGGTGAACGCGGGCCGCGGCAAGCGCGGCGGCCGCAGCGTCCGCGTCGCGAGCGCACACCGCGATCACGAGGTCGTTGGGGCCGGCGTCGACGCCGCCTGCGATCAAGCCGGCGGCGGCGAGGATGGCAAGATTGGCGGGCGTCCCTATCATGAGCGCGGCTTCCTCGACCCCGGGAACGTCGGACTTGAGCGCGGCCGCGATCTGCATCAGCCGCACCGAATCGAGATAGAGGCCGCGCCGGATTTCGTTCTTGGCGACCGCGCTCATGCGACGCCGAGGGTCGCGGCGAATGCGACCAAAGCCTGCTTGAAACAGTCGAGCGGTGCGCGCACGACCCCGGCGCCGACCTGGCCGATGCCGGGTTTCTTGTGCGCAATCCCGGTGTTGATGACCGGCGCGATCCCCGTCGACACGACCTTGCGGACGTCGATCGCGGTCGGCACGCCAGCAAAGTCGAGGCTGGGCATCGTCCACGCCGCGCTCCGCGCCAGCGTGATGTCGTACATGGTGCGTGTCCAATCGAGCGCATCAGCGGCGCCGCCGGCGCCGACGAAGCCTGCGACGGCTGGTGCCGCCGCCATCGCAAAGCCGCCCAAGCCCACGGTCTCGACGATCGTCGAATCGCCCATGTCGGGATTGGCATCGGCTTCGCTGAAGCCCGGGAAGTACATACCCTTCGGCATCTCGACCGGCGCGACGAACCAGCGATCGCCGGTGGCGCTGACGCGGACGCCGAAATCGGTGCCGTTCCGTGCCATCGCCGTCACGACCGAGGAACCGGGGATGTCGCGCACCGGATCCATGATGGCTTTACCCATCGCCATCGCGATGTTGAGGAAGAATTGGTCGTTGGCGCCGATGAAAGCGAGCGCCGCAGCGAGCTTGTCGGTCGAGCCGGCCGCTTGCGCGAGGGCGGGCGCGAGTTCGCGCACGGTAAGCGAGGTGCAAGCGACGTTGCGCTGGTGCATCTCGTCGCCCATCGCGAGGCCGCGCGCGATCACGCCTTTGAGCGCGAGTCCGCCCCTGGCGCGAAGCCCTACCGCCAACACCGACGCCAGTTCGTCGCGGAGCCACGCGAGGCGTGCCAGTACCTCGGCGTCGTTGCCGCCGAAGCGCATGACCTTGCCCAATCCTTCGTTGATCGTGCAGAACGCGCGGTTGCCGAAGGCGCGATTCTCGACCACCAGCACCGGCATGCTCCGCGTCGTGATTCCGGTCATCGGCCCGACCGCGCCGTGGTGATGGTTGGGCGCAAATGCGACGGCGCCCGATCCGGCCAGTCGCTCGGCCGCCGCGAGATCGGTCGCCCAGCCTTCGAACACAAGCGCCCCGGCGATCGCGCCCCGCATCGGCCCGCACATGCGCGCCCACTCGATCGGCGGACCGGCGTGGAGCAGCACGCGGTCGCCCAACGCCGGAATGACCTCGCCGGCCGGCCGGACATCGATCAGCACCGGTTCGGCCGCCGCGATTCGGCGAACCGCCTCGCGGTTGGCATCCTCGATCAGTTGCACGGTTAGCTTCCGAGCTTGGCGAGCAAGGCCGCGAGCTTGGTATCGCCCGCAGCCGGCGGCGCCCACTCGACATGAACGACGGCGGCGCCGTTGCCGGCGAGGTCGGTCGCAAACTGCTCGAGGCCGATATTCACGACCCGGACCGGCCCGGCGAGCAGCCGGTCGAGCGGCGCGGCCGAAGCCGGAGGAGGCAGGGGATCGCGGGTGGGGTCGGACATGGGTCGTCGGATCGGGCCGGCGACCTTAGCGCGGCCGCGCAAAAAAACGAAGCCGCGCGGCGAATGCCACCGCAAGCCTCGGCACCTCATACCAGACAGCACACGATGCTTCGGCGTCGACGCTCGTGAACGCAGCGAACCCGACCGGGCCGACCAAGGCGAGGGAACGCGTCGCGATCCAAAACCGGCGCAGGTCGCGGGCGGGCGCGGCGACATCGATCGCCGGCGGACGGTCGGGAATTGTCGGAGGCGGCGCCATGGCTCAGACTAGCGCCGGCCTCGCCCACCGAACGACCGTTTTCGTAATGCCCACAATCGGTAACGCCGCCATGGCTTCATCCCAATCGCGCGACGGTGGCTCGTTCGACTATGTGATCATCGGCGGCGGCACTTCCGGGTCCCTGCTCGCCAACCGCCTGTCGGCCGATCCGCGCCGGCGTGTCCTGTTGCTCGAGGCCGGCGGCGACGATGACTGGCTCTGGTTTCACATCCCGATCGGTTATCTGTTCGCGATCGGCAACCCGCGCGCCGACTGGTGTTTCAAGACCGAACCGGTCCCCGGTCTCGACAACCGCTCGATCGGCTACGCCCGCGGCAAGGTGCTGGGCGGCTGCACCGCGATCAATGCCATGATCTACATGCGCGGCCAAGCCGAGGACTACGATACTTGGCGCCAATCGGGCCTGACCGGGTGGGGCTGGAGCGACGTTCTCCCCTACTTCAAGCGCCACCAGGATCACTTCGCCGGCGCGTCCGAGATGCACGGCGCCGGCGGCGAATGGCGGGTCGAAAAGGCCCGCGTCAGATGGGCGCTGATGGACGCGGTCGAGGCTGCCGGGATCGAGCTCGGTATCCCGCCGGTCGCCGACTTCAACGGCGGCAGCAACGAAGGCTCGGGCTATTTCCAGGTCAACCAGCGGCGCGGCCGGCGCTGGTCGGCCGCGACCGGGTTCCTGAAGCCGGTGTTGAACCGACCGAACCTGGCGCTCAGGACTGGCGTTCATGTCGAAAAAGTCGCCCTCGACGGCCGCCGTGCGAGCGGCGTGATCTACCGCCGCGACGGCGAGCGCTTCCTCGCCACCGCGCAAGCCGAGGTCATCCTCGCGGCGGGCGCGATCGGATCGCCGCAGATTCTCCAGCTTTCCGGGATCGGACCGGCCGACCTGCTCCGGGCACATGGCATCGCCGTCGTGCACGCACTGGACGGGGTCGGCGAAAATCTACACGACCATTTGCAGCTTCGCCTGATTTACAAGGTGAGCGGCGTCCCTACCGTCAACGCGATGCAAAAGTCGCTGTGGCAGAAGGCGCGGATGGGGCTCGAATACGCGCTGTTTCGGCGCGGGGCGTTGACGATGGCGCCTTCGACCTATGGCCTCTTCACGCGCTCGGCGCGTCAGCACGCAACGCCTAACGTCGAGTTCCACATCCAGCCGCTTTCGCTCGACAAGTTCGGCGATCCGCTCCACGACTTTCCGGCCTTCACCGCCAGCATCTGCAACTTGCGCCCGACCTCGCGCGGGTATGTCCGGATCAAGAGCCCGGACTCGATGGCAGCGCCGGCGATCCAGCCTAACTATCTGAGTACCGAGGCCGATCGCCAAGTCGCGGTCGACTCGATCCGCCTGACCCGCCGGCTCGCGGCGACGCGGGCGCTCGCGAAATACCGGCCCGAGGAGTTTCTGCCCGGGCCGTCAGTCCAGTCCGAAGCCGAGCTGCGCCAAGCTGCCGGACGGATCGGCTCCACCATCTTTCACCCGGTCTCGACCGCCAAGATGGGGATCGATTCCGACCCGCTCGCGGTACTGGATGGACGGCTTCGGGTCCGCGGTATCGACGGCCTGCGCGTGATCGACGCGGCGGCGATGCCACGGATCACCTCCGGCAACACCGCTTCGCCGACGTTGATGATCGCCGAGAAGGGCGCGGCGATGGTCGTCGAGGACGCTCGCCGCTGACGGCCACGTCAGATCGGCTGGAACTCGCCGTCGGCGCCCAGGCTAAAGAGATCGCCGGTCTCGATCTCGAAGTACCAGCCATGGAGCGTGAGCGCACCGGCGGCGACCCGTTCGCGGACCCAGGGGAAGCTCGAGAGATTGGTGACCGAGGAGCGGATGCCTTCTTGCTCGCACAAGCGCTGCAGGTCGCCGCGCCCGGCCTCGACCAACGCCAAGGCGCGGGTACGGGCGGCGCGGATCGTCGCCATCCAGGTCGAGATGAAGTCATCGTCCGTCTCGCGCGGATCCGCGAGCAGGGCCGCAATGCCGCCGCAGCCGGCGTGCCCCAAGACGATGACGTGAGCGACGTTCAGCAGACGGACCGCGAACTCGAGCGCGGCGCTGGTGCCGTGAAAGCCGCCGTCGGGTGTGAACGGCGGCACCAGGTTGGCGACGTTACGGACGACGATGATCTCGCCGAGTTCGGCGTCGAGCATCATCTGGGGATCGATCCGCGAATCGACGCAGGCGATTACCATCGCCCGCGGCGCCTGCCCTTGCTGCGCCAGTGTCCGATAGGTGTGGCGATGCGCGCGATAATAAGTCGAGCGGAATTTGCGAAATCCCTCGAGAAGTTTCTCCATGCGGACGGTCGCGATCGGCTAGTGGGGGATGGCGGCGGTGAAGCGCAGTTCGTCGGGCGAAACGGTCTCGATCGTGAGGCGGGCGGCCAAGCGCTCGTCGATTCGGGCGGTATAGAAGGGCTGGACCGAGCGTGCGTCAACTGCCGCGATAGTGAGTTCGCCCGCCAGGGCCTGGCGGGTGGTCTCGCTCAACTGCGCGCGCTCACCTTTGGCGGTGAGTTCCATGACGAAATTACCACCCGGGCGCTGGCTGAACCCGATCGTGACGGTACCGCCGCGCGGGATCGACTCGGCCGCCAGCAGCACGAGGTTCAGGAGGTATTTATATTCGTCGTTGAACAGCGTGGGCGAACCGGCCGAATCGATCGGCCAATCGATCGAAGTACGCGAGTCCTGGAACATGTCGAGCGCCAACTGCCGGGTCTTGGCGAGGTCGAATTCGATGGTGCCAGCGCCGGGCAGACCGAAGGCGACGCGATAGAACTGGACGCGGTGGCGGGCCTCACGCGCCGAGAACGCGATCAGATCGATCGCTTCCTGGCGCGCCGCCTCGTCCTTCTCGGACGCCAGAATCTCGACTCCGTTATAGACGGCGGCAATGCCGCCGATCATGT
>Ga0194121_10003641_pt1 | contig 23131 bp, 16 predicted proteins | sample TA2MahCa50mmetaG_FD_148609 | JGI IMG/M metagenome (GOLD analysis project Ga0194121, IMG submission 148609) | Freshwater microbial communities from Lake Tanganyika, Tanzania - TA2015020 Mahale Deep Cast 50m | ecosystem: Environmental > Aquatic > Freshwater > Lake | place: Tanzania: Lake...
CCGACGCTACAGCGACCTCATCGCCGAGCGAGGCCCGACGGCCGCGGGGGCCGAGGCCCGGCCCGGCGTCGCCACGACGGCGCCGGCACGCACGCGCTCGGGCCCTGCGCCTTCCGCCGGTCGTCCGAAAGTCAGCGTGATCACCTGCGTGCACAACGGCGAGCGGTTCCTGGCGCCGGCGCTCGACAGCATCCTGGGCCAGGCGTTCGATGACTTCGAATACTGGATCGTCGACGACGCCTCCACCGATGGCTCGGCCGCAGTGCTGGACGCGTATCGCCACGATCCGCGGGTGCACGTGCTGCGGACCGAACAGAACGTGGGCGCCTACCAGGCCGCGAATCTCGCGCTGGCGCGCGCGCGCGGCGAGTACGTGGCACGCATGGACGCCGACGACGTGTCGCTGCCCGAGCGGCTCGCGCTGCAGGTCGAGTATCTCGAGCGTCATCCCGAGGTGGGTCTGCTGGGCTCCCAGTATCAGCCGATCGACGAGCGCAGTGAGCCGTGCGGAGCTCCCGGCGGCACGATCAGTGACCCGCGGGAGCTGCGTTGGATGCTCCTCTTCCGGAATCCGATCGCCCACTCCACCGTCATGTATCGGCGTGCGCTGGCGGAACGGTTGGGAGGCTACGGGACGGCGCGCCTCAGCCAGGACTACGACCTGTGGGCGCGGATGAGCGCGGTCGCCGACGTGGCGCAGCTTCCCGTGGTCACCGTGCGCTACCGCTTCGTGAACAGCGGGCTCACGGCGACGCGCTGGGGGGCGCAGCGCGCGGCCTCCGCGGCGGTGAGCGGCCGCGCGCTCGTCCGTCTGCTCGGCCGTCCCGAGGACGACGCCGAGATCCTCGGGATCGTGCAGCGCTACTACGGCCTCGACGACTGCTCGTCCTCGGAGATCCGGCCGCTGGTCGACTTCGTGCTCTCCCTGGTGGACCCGTTCTGCCGGCGGTATGCGTACGCCGGCGCGGATCGCGAGTTCATCCAGCGGTGCGCGCACGCCGTGGTGCTGTGGGCGGTTCGCAACAAGGAGACCGACGCGCCGCGCTGGGCGATGTCGGTCTACCTGAGGCTCCTCGCCGGCGACCCGCGGTCGCCGGGCTGGCGGCGGCTGGCCCCCGCGCTCGGCAAGGTCCTCGTCGGCGCGCGCTGCCTCCGCGTGCTTCGTCGTGTCAAGACCGCGGCCGTCGGACGCCGGCTCTCCGTGCGGGAGGGCGTCGTGCTGGGAGGCCCACGCTGATGCGATCGCGGCTCAACGTCCTGATGTTCCCGGCGTGGTATCCGTCGCCGACGCGGCCGTTCCTCGCGACGTTTCATCGCGAGCACGCGCGCGCGACGGCGCTCTATCACGAGCTCGTCGTGCTCGACGCCCCACGCGAGCACACCGAGGGTGTCCGCGGCCGCCAGGTCGAGGACGTCATGGAGGACGGGATCCGGATCGTGCGGCTCCGGTACGGCCGCGCGCCGGTGCCGAGAACGACGATGGCGCGCTACATCGGCGCCGTCATCGCCACGTACCGCGGCCTCGTCCGCTCGGGGTTCAGACCTGACGTGATCCACGGACATCTCTACTTCATCGCGCTTCCGGCCGTGATCCTCGGCCGGCTGTTCCGCGTACCCGTCGTGATCACCGAGAACGCGGAGTGCTTCGCCACCGGCCTCAGCCGCGCCGACCGGCTCGAAGCGCGCTTCGCGCTCGGCATGGCCGATCGCGTGCTGCCGGTGAGCCGCAGCCTCCGCGTGCTGATGGAGAGGCAGGGCGTGCGCGCCCGCTACGAGGAGATTCCGAACGCCGTCGACACGAAGGTCTTCTACCCCGATGCCGTGGCCGGCGCGCGGGGCGACGGGCCGTACCGGCTGCTGACGGTCGCGCGCATGATGCCGGTGAAGGGCGTGGCGAACCTCCTGCGCAGCCTGGCTGTGCTTCGCCGCGTGCGATCCGACGTCACCCTCGACATCGTCGGCGACGGCGCCCATCGCGCGGAGTACGAAGCCCTCGCCGGGAGCCTCGGTCTCGGGCGCGACGTCCGCTTCCTCGGCTTCCAGCCACGCGAGGCGGTGGCGGAGCTCATGCGTGCGGCGCACGGCTTCGTGCTGGCGAGCCTCACCGAGAACTGTCCGTGCGTGCTGCTCGAGGCCATGGCGAGCGGACTGCCGATCGTGGCCACCGACGTGGGTGGCGTGCGCGAGTTCGTCCCGGAGCACATGGGCGCGTTCGCGCCCCGCGAGGATCCGGAGGCGCTCGCCGGCACCATCGCCGCGATGCTCGCTCGGCTGCCGTCCTTCGATCCGGCCGAGATGGCAAGCTACGCGCGGGGCCGGTTCAGTCTCGAAGCGGTCGGAGCGCAGGTGGATCGCGTGTATCGAGCGGTGCTCTCGGAACGTCACAGCCTGAGGTCTGCATGAACATTCTGGTGACAGGGGGGTTCGGATTCATCGGCAGCCATCTGCTCGAGCTCCTGCTCGAGGATCCGGAGAACGTCGTGACCGTGGTGGACGACCTCTCCACGAGTCCGCTGCCGCTGCCCGATCTGCTCGATCAGATCGGACGCGCGCCCAACCTCCGTTACGACATCGCGAGCGTCAAGGACTACGCGGCCCGGCACGGCGACGCCACCGTCGACCAGATCTACCATCTCGCCTCCATCGTCGGGCCGGCGGGCGTGCTCGCGCACGCGGGGAGGATCGTGCCCTCCATCGTCGACGACACCTGCCGGCTCGTCGAGATGGCCCAGCGCAACGGGGCGAAGATCGTCGACGTTTCGACGAGCGAGGTCTACGGGGGCGGGCAGGACGGCTACTGCTCGGAGGACATGCCGAAGATCGTGACCTCGCGCACCTCGGCCCGACTCGAGTACGCCGTGGGCAAGCTCGCCGCCGAGGTCATGGTCACCAATCTCTGCGCAGCGAAGCAGCTCAACGCCTCGATCATCCGGCCGTTCAACGTGGCCGGACCCCGGCAGTCCTGCCGTGGCGGCTTCGTCCTCCCGCGCTTCGTCACGGCGGCGCTGCGCCGCGAAGCCCTGACCGTCTTCGGCGACGGGCGCCAGATCCGGGCGTTCACGCACGGACGCGACGTGGCGCGCGGCATCGTCCTGGCCATGGAGCGCGGCGGATCGGGGGAGGCCTACAACGTCGGGAATCCGGAGAACCGGTGTTCGATCCTCGAGCTCGCGGAGGCCGTGATCGAGCTCAGTGGGAGCCGCAGCGCGATCACGTTCGTCGATCCCAAGGCGATCTTCGGGCCCCTCTACGAAGAGGCGAACGACAAGTATCCGGACGCCACGAAGACGATGCGCGAGCTCGGATGGAAGCCCGAGTTCGGCAAGCGCGAGATCGTTCTCGAGACCATCCGTTACTTCCAACGGTTGCCGGAACGCCTCTTCAAGCACCTGGAGGGTTAGAGCACGTGAGCGGACCTCTGATCAGCATCGCGGTCGGGATCCCGGCGTACAACGGCGAGCGGCGGATCGGCGAGGTGATCGCGCTCGTCCGCAAACACGTCAAGGCGGAGGCCATCCTCGTCGTCGACGACGGCAGCCGCGATCGTACCGCCGAGATCGTGGCGGCTCTCGAGGACGTCACGCTCATCCGCCACCCGCAGAACCGTGGCTACGGGGCGGCCCAGAAGACGCTGTGCGCGGCATTCCTCCACGATCCGCGATTCGACGAGGACGACATCCTCGTGTTCATCCACGCCGACGGCGAGATGCGCGCTGACGAGATCGCCGACCTCTGCCAGCCCCTCCTGGACGATCCCGCGGTCGACATGGCGTTCGGCTCGCGCGACGTCCGCCTCGCGCGCCGCGCGGGGTTCGTCGGCGCCGGACAGCGCCGGCCGGTGTGGAAGCGTGTGATCGATCGAGCCAGCACGGCCGTGCTGAACGCGCTGTTCGGTCTCCGGATGACCACGTACTTCGGTGGATTCCGGGCCATGCGGAAGCGGACCATCCGGATGTTGCAGGTGGATGCGCTGGAGAGCGGTCATATCTTCGACCAGCAGCTCATCGCCTACGCGGGCGCGCTCACGACCATGGTGGAGATGCCGATCTCGAACGTGGAGAACGGCAGCGTCTCGCGGTACTCCCTGGTCCAGGCCGGCATCCGCCTCGCCAGGTTCGCGATGACGGCGCCGGAGTTCCGGCGAAGCGTCCGTGCGCGGCGGCGGCGGTGATCGACTACCAGACCACGTACCGCGCGCTCCGCTTCGCGCCCGAGGTCGACCGCGACGTCGTCTACCAGGAAATCATCCGGTATCTCGGGCCGTATCTCGGTTCGGTGGAACGAGCGGCCGACCTCTTCGCGGGGAGCTGTCCGTTCATCAACAACTTGGCGGCGCCGGTCCGATTTGCGGTCGACCTGGACGACACGATCGGAGAGCGGGCGGCGCGCGGCGTGACGGCCATCCAGGCCGATTGCCGTGAGCGGATCGACGCGATCGCCGACGCCTCGCTCGACCTGGTGTTCATCTCCAACGGCCTCGAGCACCTGACCCGCGACGACGCCGCGCGCGCGTGCGCCGAGGTGCGACGGATGTTGCGGCCGGGCGGGCGGTTCATCGTGCTCCAGCCGAACTTCCGGCTGTGCTGGAAGCGCTACTTCGACGACTTCACGCACGTCACGATCTTCACCGACGTCGGGCTGCGGATGTTCCTCGAGCACTGCGGCTTCCGCGTGGAGAAGATGTTTCCCCGGTTCGCGCCGTTCTCGGCCGATCAGGTGCGGCCCAGGCTCGCCCGGGCCCGCTGGCTGATCCGCGCCTACCTGCGCTCTCCCCTGAAGCCGGGCGCCGGCCAGATGCTGGCCATCGCCGCGCGATGACGACGGCGGCGGCGGTGCCAAGACACGCACGGGACCACGGCACGTGGCTCTGGCCGGCGCTCCTCTGCGTGGCCTTTGTCGGGATCCGTGTCTGGGGCCTGAACCAGGTCTACTTCCACGACGAGTACGCGTGGGCGGTCACGGTGGATAGAGCGAACTGGCGGCTCGGGCATGGCGCGGTGAGCCACCCGCCGCTGGGCGAGCTGCTCTACGCGCTGGTGACATGGCTCGTCGGCGGCGCGCGGCTCCGGCTCGTTCCGCTGACATTCAGCGTCGTCAACTTGCTGCTCGTTTACCGGCTGACCCACCAGCTCTACGGCGTGGCCGCGGCGCGGTGGGCTGCCGTCCTCTTCACGCTCAGCGTGTACAGCGTGATCGCGTCGCTGCAGATCGACCTCGACGGCGCCATCATCCAGACGTTCGCGCTCCTGGCCTTCCTCGCAGCAGTGAAGCTGGCTGCGAGCGAGCGGCGCGCGAGGTGGCGGCTCGTCCTCGTCGTGGCGTGCGGCCTCGGCTTCCTGACAAAGCTGACGTTCGGGCTCGTTCTGCTCGCCATCGTGGCCGACTGGCTGCTCGAGACCGGCGTGCAGCGCCAGGTGCTCGGTTCGATCCTTCGCGTGAGCGTGTTGAGCGCCGCCGCGGCCCTCGCCATCTTCGTGCTCGGAGGGTTCCTCGTCGTGCTCGAGACGCTCAGTGCCCTGACGATCGCGCGACCGCTCGACTACGCCGCCGAGTTCCTCCGCGACCGCTTTCTGAACTTCGCCACGCGTGATTACGCCGGGATGCTGGTCGGCCTGACCAAGACCCTGCTGCTGATCTCGCCGTGGGGGCTCCTCGCGCTCCTCGGGCTGCGCGACGTCCGGCGCTACCGGCTCTTGGCCCTGTACCTGGGCGTCAGCCTCGCGTTCTACCTGGTGGCGTTCGACTTCTCCCAACGCCCGCTCGAACGCTACCTGATGTTCGCGCTCGTGCCGCTGGCGATCATGGCCGGCGACGTCCTCGCACAGCGCCTGCGCGCGCTCTCGGCGCGCGAGTGGCGTGCGCTGGCCGTCGCGGCCGTGGGCGGCGCCGCGCTGGCGCTGGCCCTCGCCCTGCTGGATCACCGGATCCTCGCGCTCGAACACGCCCAGACCGCCCCGTCGAAGCTGACATACCTCGCCGAGACGGTCCGGGGACGCTGGGACTTCCTCATCGTGTTCACGGGAGGCTCGGGCCCGCTCGGCTTCTACGTCTCGGCGCTGGTCATCATCCTCGCGTGGCTGGCTGCGCTCGTCGCGGTCGCCGCCTCGAGCCACGCGCGCCGGGGCGCGCGATGGCAGCGCGGCGCGGTCGCCGCCCTCCTCGTTGTCGGCGCCGTGTACAACGCCATGTTCATCGAGGAGTACCTCGGCGGGCTGATCAACGGCAACGCGAGCGCGCTGACGCGACGCGCCGTCGGCCGCGCGCTGGCGAGCCCCGAGGTGCGCGCCGTCATGACCTACAACGACGCGGGCGCGTACGAGCTCAGGGGGGGCGGCAAGTATGTGACCGGCTTCCTCCTCGAGACCGGCTACGAAGGCCCCATTCCCAAGCGGCTCGAACTCTTCCGCGGTCACGTGCTCGTGGTCGAGATGCCGCCGTTAGCGCGTCAGAGCGAGCGCTGGCGCTACCTGAGCCGGCAGTGCCGCAGCCAGTGGGAGCTCCAGTCGAAACGCATCCCCGCCCACTTCTTCGACTGTCGGGACGTCCTGGCAGGATCGCCGGAGCGGAGCGGATGACGGAGAAGACCTCGACACGGAGGATTGCATGATCGTCAATCGAGAGAATGAGGCCTACTGGCGCGGCAAGCGCGTGTTCGTGACCGGTGCCACGGGCTTCGTGGGCGGGTGGCTTGCCAAGGCGCTGGCCGACAGCGGCGCCGACGTGATCGCGCTCGCGCGGGAATTCTTGCCGGGCTCGTTGTTCTTCGATGAGCGGCTGCACGAGCACGTGGTGACGGTGGCTGGCGACGTCCGGGACTATCACCGGCTCGAGCAGGTGATGCGGCAACACGCGATCGACACCTGCTACCACCTCGCCGCCGAAGCGATCGTGGGGCAGGCGCAGGACTCGCCGCTCTCCACCTTCGAGTCGAACGTCCAGGGGACGTGGCATGTCCTGGAGGCGGCGCGAAAGTGTCCGACGATGAAGCGCGTCGTGGTCGCGTCGTCCGACAAGGCGTACGGCAGTCACGAGCGCCTGCCGTACACGGAAGACGACGCGCTCCAGCCGCAGTATCCCTACGACGTCTCCAAGGCCTGCGCGGATCTCATCGCCCAGGCGTACGGCCGCACCTACGGCCTTTCCGTCGGCGTCGCACGCTGCGCGAACATCTACGGTGGCGGCGATCTCAACGCGAGCCGGATCATTCCCGGGACCATGCTCGCGGTCCTCCGCGACGAGCGCCCGGTCATCCGGAGCGATGGCCGGTTCACGCGCGACTACCTGTACGTCGCCGACGCCGTGAACGCGTATCTGACGCTCGGCCGGCGGCTCGACGACGAGGAGATCCGAGGACAAGCCTTCAACTTCGGCACCGGCGCGCCGGTGCGCGTCCTCGACATCGTCGAGATGATCGTCGCGCTCTCGGGCAAGCCCCACCTCAGGCCGCTGGTGATGAACGCCGCGAGCGGGGAGATCCGGGATCAGTACCTCTCGTCCGACAAGGCGCGCAAGGCGCTGGGCTGGGCGCCGGAGTGGACGTTCGAGGCGGGGCTCGCCGAGGCCTACCGCTGGTACGAGCGGTTTGCCGCCCGCTGACACGCCGGCGCGCGTCCCGACCGCGGGGCGCGTACTCTACCTCTCGCGGGACGGTCTTCTCGACTCGCTCGGACAGTCGCAGATCCTGCCGTACCTCGAGGGGCTCGCGGCGCTCGGCCACGCCGTCGTCCTCCTGACCTACGAGCCGAATGACGCGCGCGGCGAACTGGCGGCGATGCGAGCGCGTGTCGAGCGCGCCGGGATCCGGTGGATCGCGCTCCGGCGCCACAGGCGGCCGCGGCTGCTGGCAGCCGCGTGGGATCTCGCCCTCGGGCTCTGGCTTGCCGCGATCGCTCTGCGGCGCGAGAAGGTGCAGATCGTCCACGCCCGCAGCTACGTCGCGGGGGCGATGGCGCTGGTCCTGACCGCCGTGTTCGGCACGCGGTTCCTCTTCGACATGCGCGGGTTCTGGGCCGATGAACGCGTGGACGCGCGCCTCTGGGCACCGGCGGGCCGGCTCTACCGGACCGTGAAGTGGCTCGAGCGCCGGCTGCTCCGCCGTGCCGACGCCGTCGTCTCGCTCACGAACGCGGCACGCCGGGAGATCGAGAAGCTGCCGTACCTCCGCGACCGCTCGCTTCGCATCGACGTGATTCCAACGTGTGTCGACCTCGATCGGTTCGTGCCGCCGCCAGCGCCCGCACCGGACGAGCGCGGCACGCGCCCGCTCACGCTCCTGTACGCGGGGTCGGTGGGCACGTGGTACTCGCTCGACGAGATTCTCGGGTTCTTCGCGGCGTTGCGGCAGGCGGTTCCGGACGCGCGTCTGCTGATGCTGACCGGCACGCCGCCGCCGGACGCCGATGCGGTGCGTCGGCGCTGGGGCTTCGACGAGACCGTCGTGCGCATCGACACCGTACCTTTCGCGGCGATGCCCCGGCAGCTGGTGGCGGGTGACGTCGGCATCGTGCTGGCGCCGCGCTCGTGGGCGAACATCGCGCGATGCCCCACCAAGCTGGGGGAGTACCTCGCGTGCGGGGTGCCGGCCGTCGTGACCGCGGGGCTCGGCGATGCGGCGGCGCTCGTCGAAGCCGAGCGCGTCGGTGTGGTCGTGCACGATCTGTCGCCGGCTGGCTACGCGCGCGCGGTCGCCGGGCTGCTGCCGCTCCTCCGCGAGGCGGGCCTCGCGGAGCGCTGCCGCAAGGTCGCCGAGCGTGACTTCGCGCTCGCGGTCGGCGTCCAGCGCTACGACGGTCTCTATGGCCGTCTCCTCGGCACGCGGTCCCTTCGCAGCGGAGGCCACGCCGCCTGATGGTGGCGAGGCGGTCGGTCGGGTTGCGCGAGAGCGTCGTGGTGGGGGCCATCGCGCTCGCGTTGTTCATCGCGTACCTGCCGGTCGTCGGCCGGTACCCGGTGCCGTTCGAGTCCAACGCGTTCTGGCTCGGCACGCACTTCAACGGCCTGGCGCTGCGGTCGACGTTCCTCCGCTTCCCGGGCGAGCTGCCGGCGCTGGCCATTCCGCGGACGTCCGAGCCCGTCAACGGCCGCGACTACGTCTACACCTCGCAGAACAGCGTGCTGATGCTGCTCGTGAGCCTTCCCGCCCACGCGCTACGCCGCGTCGTAGGCCTCGACGACCCGTTCCGGTTCGTCGTATTCGGACGTCTCTGCATGGTCCTCGTGAGCGTCGCGGTGTTCGTGAGCACGTATGTGCTTCTTCGGACCGCATACGGTGACAGGCTCCGCGCGGGGATCGTGGCCGTCGCGCTCACGGGCTCCTGGGCCCTCTATTTCACAGCGGACGTAGTGCGCTGGCTGCCGGTCACACACCTGCTCGTGTTGAACGCGTGCCTCGCGTACATCAAGCACGTGCGCACCGGCTCGGCGCGGTGGCGGGCGGTGGTGTACGGCCTTCTCTTCGCGCTCGCGTTGTTCCACTCCATCGCAGGCCTGTTCGCGCTCGGCCTCGCCGCGGGAATCTGGGTCCGCGAGCGCCGTGTGCGCAGTGACGCCGCTGGCCCCGTACTGGCGGCACTCCTCGGAGTCCTAATCCTGATGGGTGGCACCGCCGTGGGCGGGTATCGGTACGGCCAGTTCAGCGGAGGGCCCGGGGCCGGGCCAAGCGGCGTGGGCGGATACGTCCTGAATTTCCCGGTCTCGCTCGCTCGGAGCGTGATGACGACGGCTGGGCTCGACGACTTCGCGCCCGCATCGCATGCGCTGCTGCCGACCGCGCTTGGCGACCTCACCAACGTGCTCCTTCCGCCCGTGCCATCGGGAGCCGCCACTGCGTTCAATCCGCGACCATCGGAGCCGTCCATGGCCGGAAGTTCGTCGGGGATCGCGGCGTACACGCGTGATCCGCGGGGCGCGGCCGCGCTCTACAACAGGGTGATGGGCTTCGAGCCCATCTGGTGGTCCTCGCGAAAGTTCGATGCCTTCTCGTGGGTGCCGGTCGTCGCCGCCCTCGGTCAGGCTCTCGCGCTCGCCGCGGTCGCGTGGTGGTGGCTCGGCCGGGACGTCACCCGGCTTACCCCCGGTCGCGTTGGCCGAGCGGTGCTGCGGCTTGGGCGCGCGTGCGTGGGAATACGCGGGGAACGGCAGATCCTCCATCAGCTCTTCGCCTGCAGCGTACTGATCTACCTCTTCATGATCTTCGAATACGCGGCCGAGGGCGTCTTCCGCGTGGGAGCGCTCACGCTGCCCCTCACCATCGCGCTCGCCGAAGGGCTCGCGCGGATCCGATGGACTCGACACGTGCAAGCGCGAGTCGTCGCCTTCGTCGTGATGCTCGTCGGGATGAACGTCTGGTATGCGGTCCACACGAAGGTCGTCGAGCCCCGGGCCCATCCGTACTACCGCCCTTACGTTGCGCTGGTGGAGTGGGCCCGCGGCGCGAGCCACGGGCAACCGCTCTACTTCGATCTGCCCTTCGATCATCTGGCCGCGAAGATGTTGATCGATGGGCCGATGCCGTACACGTGCCTGGAGGTCCCCCGGATTCCGGATACCGCGCGCTGCCGTGACTTCGTCACCGTGTACGGTCGCAGGACCGAAGTGCTCGTCCTCGGTGCCGCGCGCCCGCCGTTCGACCACGATGGACTGAAGGCGACGCTCAGGCCAGGTGCGGTAATTCCGTGGGGCGCGCTTACGCCCGAGGAATTCCCAACGAGTCTGCGACGGCTCCTTCCGGAGCGCCCGAAGGGCGACTCACGGCTCCGCCTCGAGCACGTCGACCGAGTACGTGACCGGTACGAACGACCGGTCCACGACCTGTATTTCTACGGCGGTGTCGTGGTCGGGGGGACCGACTTCGATGCGTAAGCTTGTCGACACGGTCCGCGTGCTCGACGCGAGGACGCTGCGTGGTCTTCACCCGATCCTCGTATTGATTCCGACGTACAACGAGCGCGAGAATGTCGAGGCGATCCGCGGCGCGATTCGCGCGCTCGACATCGACCTCGACGTGCTCTTCGTTGACGACGGTTCACCCGATGGCACCGGCGCGATCCTCGACCGCATGGCGTGCGACGACGCGAAATTGACGGTGATCCATCGGCGAGAGAAGCTCGGCATCGGCAGCGCCCACCTTCAGGGTATCGCCTGGGCCTACGCGCGAAGCTATCGGACCCTCATTACGATGGACGGCGACTTCTCGCATCAGGTGGAGGATGTGCCGCGTTTCCTTGCCGAAGCTGACGCCTACGATGTGGTCGTTGGTTCCCGATACTTGATGCGCGAGAGTCTGCAGGAGTGGAACCCCTTCCGGCGCGCACTAACGTCGGTCGAACACCTCATGACCCGACACATGCTGGGTCTACGTTACGACGCGACAGGCGCCTATCGTCTCTACCGTCTGGACCGAATTCCCAAGGACGCATTCGAGGCTGTTCGCGCGACAGGCTACTCGTTCTTCTTCGAGAGCATGCACGTCCTGCAGCCCGTTTCGAAGGAATACGCGCGTGCTCCAGCCGCACGGGCGCCAGGGGAGACTGATATGCCGCTTTTCGAAATCGACCACGATCAGTACGGCGGCCACACCCACGTCAGCTTCACGAGCCTGACGAATGCGTCTGGAGCGACACGGACTGCGGGCGACGTCGTGGTCCAGAACACCGCCAGCGCGACGTCGTTCACGACGACGACGACGGCGGGGGACACTCGTCCCGTTTTTGTCGTCGTGGACACGTCGATCACAGCGAGCGCGGCCGGCTACGTCGCGAGGTACGGCATCGCGACGGTCAACGTGCAAGGCAATGTCGCGCTCGGCAACTATCTCCGCACGTCCACCACGGCCGGCCGCGCCGCCGATGCCGGCGGCAGCGCAGTGTCTGGTGTGTTTGGGCGCGCCTTGACGTCGTTCACCGGGACCTCGGGAACCGTCGTGGCCCTGCTGTTCGGCATCACGGTGGCGCCACTCGCGAGCTTCACGGGCCTGTCCAGCATCCAGTTCATTCGCAAGACGACAAACGAGACGGTCAACAACTCGGGGACACTGCAGAACGACGATGAGCTCTTTGCCGCGCTCGCCGCGAATGAAGTGGTGATGTTCCAGTGTTGTCTCGTTCCGAACTCCAACTCCACGGCGGACTTCCTGTTCACCTTTACGGTTCCCAGTGGTGCGACAGTGGTGTGGAACTTCACGAACGGTCTGCGGATCGGGGCAGGCGGCAACGTCGACACGCATACTGCCGTCACCGCGTCCGGGACCGAAGTGAGTTTCGAAGGATTCGGCGCCGACCAAACGATTTTCGTCACGGGCGTTGTCACCAACGGCGGAAACTCCGGGAACTTGCAGCTTCAGTGGGCGCAGAATACGCCGAACGCGAGCAACACGACCGTCAAGGCCAATTCGTTCTTGCTGGTCTACCGGGTCTGATGCAGCAGGTCGGGGTGATGAGGGCGGTGAGCGACGTCGCCCGCGGAGCCGCACCCGTGCTGCTTGGGGTGCTCCTCCTCGCCGTGGCCTACATACCGATGCTTACCCGCTATCCGGTGCCGTTCGAGCAGGGAGCGTTGTGGGTCAACACGCACTTCCTTGCGCTTTCGCTCCGGGCCACTTATCTTCGATTTCCGCACGACCTTCCTGGGCTCGCCATGCCGCGGACGTCGGAACGGATTAACGGACGCGACTACGTGTACACCTCGCAGAACAATCTTCTCTTCATCGCAACGACCGTGACGGCGAGCCTCTTCACTCCATTCGTCAATCTCCTTGATCCCTTTCGCTTCGTCGTTTTCTCGCGCGCGTTCGCGGTCGTGCTCAACCTGTGCGGGATCGTCGCCTTCTACGGGATGTTTCGTATCTTCTACGGCGATCGATTCCGCGCGGCCGTCGTGGCGCTGATGGTTGGAGGTGGAGGAGCGCTGTACTTCACTGCCGACACCGTGCGGTGGTTGCTCGTGACGAACTTCGTGGTCCCTCTGACGTGTTGCGCGTATATCGCATCCGTCCGCACGGGTCGGCGAAGCTGGCGAGCCTTGACCTGCGGACTGCTCGTGGGTCTCGGTGCTTTGGACTACATCTCGGGTCTCTTCGCGTTGGGAATCGGCCTCGGGGTCTGGGTGCGAGAGCGCCGCACATGGCCGCCGGCGCCTACTGTGGCGGCCGGCGTCGGCGTGGCGATGCTCCTGGGCTCCGTCATCGTCGGGGAGTATCACTACGGTCAGGTCGCTTCCGCCTCGACCGGAGTCGGCGCGATGAGACACCTCCTCGAAAACTCGCCGCGGCTGTTCGCGCGGAGTCTTCTGACGAGCATCGGCCTCGATGCCTTCTACCCTCCGATGCACGCGTGGATTCCGCTATTGCTGAGCGATGTCACGGCCGTTCTCGTCCCACCGTTGCCGCACGGCATGCGGGCGCTCTTCGACATCCCGCTTCCCGAGGGCGTTCCCTTTACGGCGCTCGGGCTCGTCGAACGCATGCTCGGCGTGGAACCGATGTGGTGGTCGTCGACAAGACTGTGGCGGTCGTGGCTTTTGGCGGCAGGTGGCGTCGTGATCCAGCTCGCGGCGCTCGCGGTCATTGCGATCTGGTGGTTTGGTGTGAACGTGCGAATACTCTCGCCGCGTGTGCTGATCTCCGGCACGGTCGGCTTCCTCCGGGCTGCGCTTTCCAAGAGTGGCGAGCGTCAGATCCTGTATCAGGTGGCACTCTGCAATGTCGCCATTTACGTGTTTCTCATATACGAAGTGAGCGTGGAGGGCGTCTTCCGTGCGGGCGTGCTCTCGCTCGCCGTCGGGATTGCTTCCGCGGAACTCTTGTCAAGGGTCGCATTGACCCGGTGGGCCAAGGTCAGATTAGTCGGCTACGTCGTCGTGTTGCTGAGTCTCAGTGTCTGGCACGCGGTGGAGACGAAGGTCTTCGAACCGCGCGCGCACCGCTACTACGCGCCCTATGTCGCACTCGTCGAATGGGGTCGAGGCGCTAGCCGGGGGCAGCCACTCTACTTCGATTTTCCCTTCGACCATCTGCCGGCCAAGCTCCTCATCGACGGGCCGATGCCCTATGGCTGTCTTGCGGTACCGCAGATCGCGGACCGTCGCAACTGCCGCAACTTCCAAACGGTGTACGGGGATAGCGGTCAGAGGGTGCTCATCCTAGGGATCGGGAAGGTCCGCCGTGATCAGGCCGCTGCCAACGGTTCCGTCCTTCAACGCGGTGACGTGATCCGCTGGGCCGAGTTGCGTCACGAGGAACTGCACACGAGTCTGCGAGGCTTCCTGCCCGAGCGCCCGGATGTGCGAATCCGGCTCGACTATCTCGAGCGGATCACGCTCGGCGCGGAGGATGACGTGTACTTCTACGGCGGGGTCATCGTGCCGGAGGGGCTCACGGGTGCCTGACGTGGTGCCTTCGCGAATTACGACGGAGGCTGGGCCCGACACGCCGCTGTCGGGCGGGCGCGCGTTCCCGGACGCCCCCGTCAACCTCGGCCAGTGGTGGCCGGCCATCGTTGTCGCAGCCTTGTTGGCGGTGGCGGCCTTCGTCCGCATCGATGGGGTGCTCGACGATCGGACGTGGTTCGACGAGAACTACGTCGTGATGGAGAGCAACGGCGTCCGCTTCTACACGCCGTGGCCGCTCCAGTTCACGCGCAGCGCGGTCGGCCTGGATCCCACGCTGGGACAGATGCTGGCGACTCTGGCGCAGTACGACTCCTATCCGCCGCTCGTGCAGATCACGGTTTTCGCGCTGCGAGTCGTCCCCAATCAGATCCTCGCGGTCCGCGGATTGTTCCTCGTCCTGGGCCTCGCGTTGATCCCGATCGTCTGCTGGGGCCTGCGCTCGGTCATGCCGGTGCGGTGGGCCGCCGTCGTCGCGGTCGCCGTGGTGGTCTCTCCGCTGGTGACGTCCACGAACCAGCAGATCAAGTGGTACACGTTCGCCGTCGTCCTCGGGACCGTGGCAGGGCTGCTCGTGCTGCGCCTGGAGCGCGACATGCGGTGGTGGTGGGCGCTCTACGCCGGCGCCATGGCGCTGCTCGTGCACACCCACTATTTCCTCACGCTGCTCGTGCCGGCGCATGCGCTCCTCGTCCTCGGTTGGCGCCGCCGCGTCCTCCAGCCGTTCGTGCTGTCGATGATCATTGTCACCATCCTCGCGCTGCCGTGGTTCCTCTGGGCCTTTCCGCGGCAGCAGGCGCTCGTCGACTGGTTCAACACGATGGTCCTGCCGACGATGGTGCACAACGCGTGGACGCAGCCGCTGACCGTCGGATCGGCCGCGGTGGCGTACGGATACGCCACCCTCGCGCTCGTTGGACTCCAGCCGTCGCTGGTGGCCTCGCGCTACGGGCTGCCCCTCCTGGCAGGAGCGGCGTGGCTCCTTTTCGCCGCCGCGCGGTCGAAGGACCGACGCGAGCGCGAGCTGGTGGCGCTGGCGCTCCTCGGCGTGGGCGTTTCCGTGATCGGTCATACAGCGATGGCCGTGCGCCTGCACAACGTCATCCCGCTCAAGGCGGAGTACTTCGTGACCTGGGTGCCGCTGGTGCTGGCGGCGCTCGTCGTCGGCGTGCGCCAGCTTCGCTCGCCCGCGCTCCGGGCCGGCGCGCTCGGCGTGCTGCTCGGCGTCGGCGCCGTCAACACGCTCTCGTTCGAGAAGCCCATCGACCAGCTTTCCGAGAATTCCCTGAGCCACTACCGTGCGGTGACAGGGTGGCTGGAGCGCTTTCCGGAGCGGGAGACCGCGCTGGTTTATCGGAGGGATCGTGACGCCAAGATGATGAACCTCTTCTACCGTGGCGACATGCTCCAGGTGATCCAGGTCTGTCCTCAGACCCCCGTGTGGTGCATCGCGCCGGCGATCCCGCTGGCCCCGCCTTCCGAGATCACGCGCCTGGTCTATGTCTCGAGCGTGCGCGAGTCCGGCACGGCGCCGGCGGTTGGCTGGGGACGGCCCGAAGTGGTGGCGGTCGTGGGCGAGACCCGCATCGAGCTCGCGGTGCGAGAGCAGGAGCCCACGAGCGGGGTCCGCGAGCGTAGGGATGGGAAGGAGTGACATGGATCTGACCGAGCGAATGACGTGCCGCGTGTGCGGATCGGGGAGCCTCGCCCCGATCCTGTCTCTCGGTGACCAGTACGTGTCGGATTTCGTCGACGTGAACGAAGGCTTCCGCCTGTCGCTCAACCTCGTGCTTTGCGAAGTCCGCGCAGGCGGCTGCGGGCTCCTCCAGCTGCAGCACACCGTGCCGCGGGAGCTCCTCTACAAGCAGTACTGGTATCGCTCCGGGATCAACGCGACGATGCGCCGGGCGCTGGCGGAGATCGCCGCCAGGGCTGAGCAGACGGCGCGGCCGGCCCCCGGCGACATCGTCCTCGACATCGGCTGCAACGACGGCACGCTGCTGCGGTCGTACACCGCCGACGTTCGTCGCGTCGGCTTCGAGCCGGCCAGGAACCTCGTCGCGGAAGCGCAGGTCGGCACCACCCTGGTGCTCAACGAGTTCTTCGCCTCCACCCCGTTCCTCGATGCGCTGGGGGGCGCGCGCGCAAAGGTCGTCACGAGCGTCGCGATGTTCTACGACCTCGAGGACCCGAACACGTTCGTGGCCGACGTCGCCCGTTGCCTCGATGACGACGGCGTCTGGATCATCCAGATGAGCTACCTGCCGTCGATGCTGGAGCAGAACGCGTTCGACAACATCTGCCACGAGCACCTCGAGTACTACTCGCTGCTCCCGCTGCGTGCGCTCCTCGACCGGCACGCGCTGGAGGTCTTCGACGTCGAGCTGAACGATGTCAACGGTGGGAGCTTCCAGGTTTGCGTCCGTCACGCGCGTCGGGGCGCGACACGCGCGCCGAGCCCGCGAGTTGCCGCGCTCGAAGCGCAGGAACGTGGGCTTCACCTGCACGAGCGTGACGTCTACGATCGGTTCGCGCGGCGGGTCGAAGAGCTGCGCGACTCCACGTACGAGCTCGTGAGCCGCGAGGTCGCACGCGGCAAGTCCCTGTACGCGTACGGCGCGTCGACGAAGGGGAACACGCTGCTCCAGTACTACGGGCTCGACCACCGTCTCGTCACCGCGGCGGCCGACCGCAATCCCGAGAAGTGGGGGAAGAAGACGATCGGCACGCTGATCCCGATCGTGTCCGAGGATGAGGCGCGGTCGGCGAAGCCGGACTACTTCCTGGTTCTGCCCTGGGCGTTCCTGCCGGAGTTCAGGGAACGCGAGCGCGCGTTTCTCGCCGGCGGCGGGCGGTTCATCGTCCCGCTGCCCACGCTGGCACTGGTCGGTGCCCGATGATTCCCTGGGCGAAGCCCACGCTCGTCGGCAACGAGCAGGCCTACGTGCGCGACGCGCTGGAGTCCACGTGGATCTCCGGCGGCGCCTACGTCGATCGGTTCGAGCGTGATTTCGCGACGTACTGCGGCGCTCGATTCGGCGTGGCGACTTCCAACGGCACGACGGCGCTCCAGCTGACCTTCGCCGCGCTGGGGATCGGCGCGGGTGACGAGGTCATCGTGCCGGCGTTCACCTTCGCGGCGCCGGCCAACGTGGCGATCCATGCCGGTGCGCGCCCGGTCCTCGCCGACGTCGACCCGACGACATGGTGTATCGATCCGGACCGGGTTGCCGGCGCCATCACGCCGCGGACGCGTGCGATCGTCGCGGTCCACGTGTACGGACAGCCGTGCGACATGGAAGGGATCCAGGCCGTTGCCGCGCGTCACGGTGTCGCCGTGATCGAGGACGCCGCCGAGGCGCACGGGTCGAAGTATCGCGGCCGATCCGTCGGCACGATCGGGGCGGCCGGCTGCTTCAGCTTTCACGCCGCGAAGACGATCACGACGGGTGAGGGCGGTGTCGTCCTGACGAACGACGAGACGCTCGCGGCGCGCCTCTGCATGCTGCGCGACCATGGCATGCGGAAGGGCGAGCCCTACTGGCACGACGCGATCGGCTTCAACTACCGGCTCACGAACTACCAGGCTGCGATGGGCTGCGCGCAGCTGGAGCGCATCGACGAGCTGCTCGCGCGACGCAGGGAGATCGAGCAGCAGTACCGGCTGCACCTGAAGGATGTCCGCGGACTCGGGACCCACGCCGAAACGCCGGGAGCGGAGCGTGTGCCCTGGGGCCATCCGTTGCTGGTCGACCCGCCGGTGTTCGGGATGGACCGGGACGAGCTGCGGCGTCGGCTCGCCGCCCGGGGCGTCGAGACGCGGCCCGGCTTCCATCCGCTGCACACGCTGCCCGTGTACGGCTTCGCCGGACGGTTTCCGAACGCCGAGCATCTCGGCACGCACGTGCTGAGCCTCCCGACGTGCCATGGGCTGTCCGAAGCCGACATCAAAGTCGTCGCGGAAGCGGTCCGCGCGACGCAGGCCGCGGCGTGAGCCATGAGATCCGTCCCTTGCGGGACGCCGATTGTGGCGCCGTCGCCACCATCGACGCGGCCGCCCGGGTCGGGTCGTTTCTTCCACGGCTCGGCGTCCCGTTCCTGACGACGCTGTATCGCGCGCTGCTGCGCACGGGCGCAACGTCGTCGTTCGTGTGCGAGGACAGCGCGCGTATCCTCGGATTCGTCGTCGGCTGTCGCGACACCCGCACGGCCTTTCGACGCGCCCTCGTGCGCGCGGTGGTGCCGCTCGGCCTCAAGGCCGCGCTGCGATGCGTCACGGAGCCGGCGCTGATTCCGCTCGTGCTGCAGACGCTCACCTATCCGCGACAGGCGAAGACGGACGGGGCGGAGCTCCTCGTCATCTCCGTCGACCCGAAGCATCACGGCGGCGGGGTGGGAAAGGCGCTCGTCGCGGCGCTGAACCGCGCCTTCGCCGCGGACGGGATCACGCGCTATCACGTGACCGTCCGCGCGGTTCTGGACAACAGCAACGCGTTCTATCGGCGCCTCCAGTTCCGGCCGGACGGCGAGGTGCGCATGTACGGCGAGGTCTGGAATCGCTACGAGTACCGGCTGGCGCCGGAGTGGGTGAGCGAGCGGCGATGAGACGGTCGCGCTGGGGGATCGCGGTGGCCCTCGTCGCCGTCGGGCTCTTCGTCAGCTACCTTCCGATCGCGTGGCGGTATCCGACGCCGCTCGAGGCGGAAACGTACTGGATGCAGACGCACCACAACATCCTGTCCTTCCACTCGACCTTCCTGCGTTTCCCGCACGACCTCCCCGGCTATCTCGCGATGCCGCGGAGCTCCGGCGCGGTCAACGGCCACGACTACATCTATACGTCGCAGAACAACCTGTTCTTCATCGCCGGCAGCGTGCCGGCGACGGCTCTGTCAGCCGCGCTCCGCTTGCGCGACGGATTTCGCTTCGTCGTGTACTCGCGGCTTCTCATGGTCGCGGTCGCGATCGGGATCTTCGTGGGGTTCTATGCGCTCTTGCAGCAGGTCTACGGCGATCCGTTCCGTGCGTTCATCGTCTCGACGGCGATCGCGACGTCCTGGGCCGTCTACTTTCACGCCGAGTTCGTGCGGTGGACCCCGGTGACCCACCTGCTCGTGGTGACGATCTGTCTGGCGTATCTCCGCTATCGCCGCACCGGCGCGCGCGGGTGGCGCTGGGCGGTCGATCTCCAGGTGTTCCTCCTCGCGCTCCTGCACTATGTGTCGGGACTCTTCGCGCTCGGCCTGGCTGCGGCCTTGTGGTTGCGCGACCGCCGCAGCGCACCGGCCGATGCGTTGCGTGCGCCGCTCGCCGCGACGCTGGGGGTCGCCGCGCTGCTCGGGTTGGCGGTGGCCGCGGGCTTCGCTCACGGCCAGCTGCCGCGCGGACCGGGCGCCGGACCCGGCGCGGTCGGGCGCTATGTCTACAACTTCCCGACGGCGGTCGTTCGCAGCGTCAAGACGACCCTCGGTCGCGACACCTTCTATCCAGCGTTCCACTCGGTGGTCCCGAACACGGTCGCCGACGTCACGAACGTGGTCCTGCCCCCGCCGCCGCCGGCCGCGCTCCGGCGAGACCTCGACGCGCCATGGCTCTGGCGGGCGGTCGGTCTCACCGACGCACGCACGGCCGACGGGCGGCCCGTGGCTGCAGGAGGCCTCTTCAGCGCGTACGGGCGCTTCATGGGCTTCAACGAGCCGATGTGGTGGTCGAGCGCCGGCTTGGGCGCGCGTCCTGCGACCGCCGTGATCGGACTCGGGATCCAGGCGCTCGCGCTGGGGCTCGTGGCGCTGTGGTGGTTCGGACGCGGCGTCGTGCGTTGGTCACTGCGTCGGGCGTTCGGCGCGGCCATCGCGCTCGGAAAGTCGATCCTGTGGGGCGACACGGATCGGGCGCTCCTGCATCGGGTCCTGCTCGTCGCCGTCCTCGTGTATCTCTTCCTGAGCCTCGAGTACACCGGGGAAGGCGTCTTTAGCGCGGGGCTGCTCGCGCTGGCCGCGGGGATCGCGCTCGCGGAAGGCCTCGCGCGCGTCCCGCTGACGCGTTGGAGCCGGTATCGGGTGGCGGCCTATGTCGTCGTGCTCGCCGGCCTGAACGTCTGGTATGCCGTCGACAAAAAGGTCGTCGAGCCCCGCGCGAACCCGTATTACGCGCCGTACGTGCGTCTCGTGGAGTGGGCGCGCGGCATGGCGTCCGGTGAGCCGCTCTTCTTCGACTTTCCCTTCGACCACTTGCCGGCGAAGGCCCTGATCGATGGTCCGATGCCGTGGCACTGTTGCCAGGTCCCGCGGATCCCGATGACGGCGTGCTGGGATTTCCGGACGGTGTACGGCGCCGAGGCACCGCGCGCCTTGATCGTCGGCGTCGGCGAGACGCGTGGGATCGACGCGGCCGGCGCGGCGCCGGCGCGGGGTGACGTCGTTCGTTGGGACGCGCTCGAGACGCCGCGGTGGACGACGAGCAACCGCCACTTCCTGCCGCGGCCGCCCGGGGGCGATGCGCACCTGCGCCTGGACTATGTCGAGACCGTCGCGCTACCGCGCGGCGAGCGTGATGCGCAGCCCGTGCGCATGACGTTTTACGCCGGCAGGCTCGTGCCGCGCACCGAGGCGCGCGATTAGTCGTCCGGCCGTGCCCTACGTGGTCGGCGCCGTCCATCTCGCGGTCATGGCGCTCTACTTCCACGGGTTCCGCGGAAGCTTTCTCGGCGGCGATTCGGGCGACTACTTCGTGCTGGGAAAGGCGATCGTGACGGGGGTGTTCGAGGCGCCTCGCGTCGACCGGGCCATCGGCTACCCGCTGGTGCTGTCGGCGGCGTACGGTCTGCTCCCGTCGGCACCGTTCGCCGTGGCTATCGCGCTGAACTACGTGTTCTACATGCTGACGATTTCCTGGATCGGACGGCTGTCGGACGCCGTCGGCCTCGGAACCACGGCGGGACGCGTCGCACAGCTGCTCTTCGCGCTCGTTCCGAACATGGCGATCTTCGCCAACCTCGTCATGACCGAAGTCCTCGCGGCGCTGCTGTTGTGCATCGGGACGGACCTCGTGGTGCGTGCCGCCTCGTCCGGCGATGACGCACGCGCACGGAATCCGAAGCGTCTGGTGTTCGCCGGCGCCGTCGCAGCGGCGCTCTTTCTCGTGCGCTCCGAGTACCTGCTCGTTCTTCCCGTGCTGCTGGCCGTCTGCCTCGTCGCGGGGCGGGGACGGGCGCCGCGGACGACGCGGCTGGGTGGACGAGGGATCGTCACGGCGGGCGTGGGGTTTCTCGCGGTCGTGCTGACCGTGAACGTCTTCGTGCGGGCGGCGGCGCCCGCCGGCATCACGATGGGGGCGGCGCCATCGCTCCTGTATCGGAGCCTCTGGCTCTCGTTCTACGACCTCGAGCTCACCCATTTTCGGCTCCACGTGGTCAACGGGCTCTCCGAGCGGGTGCACACGCTGCGCGGGGACGAGATCGCGCAGCGGCTGGAGGCCGTACGCCTCGATTACACGGGAGGCTCGCCGCTGCCCGATCGAATGATGGCCGCCATGCGGCGGGATCTGGAATCGATGCGCACGCACGGCCTCGGGATGGACGAGGGCCAGCGGCACGCTGGAGTGCCGTACCTCCGCGTCTTCGCGGAGCGTTTCGCCGCGCAGCCTTTGGAATACTTCCGTCGAACGGGGCTGCGCCTGTTCTATGCCATGGCCGCCGTCGACCTCGACTGGCCGACGCTCCGTAATCACCTCATCCACAGCGCGGTCCTCGTGCCGGTCTCGGCAGGCGCGTATCTCTCGTGCCTCGTGCTCCTGGCGCGGCGCCGAACCCGGACGCTGGCGGTCGCGCTCGTCGGTGTGGCCGGCGCGTACTCGGCGATCGTCCATGGCGCGCTCGTGTACGACCAGCGCTACATCCTGCCGGCTGTTCCGCTGCTCTCCATCCTCTCGGCCCTGGGACTCTTGAACTGGACCGCGATTCGCGCATGGCTCCCCGAGGTGGAAAGGGCTCATGCGTGACATGGATTCGACGATGAGACGGCGCGCGGGCGTCACCGACGCCGGCGACGTCGATGCGACCGTCGTCCGCCCGGCGCCGCGCGAGAGCTACCTGCGTCCCTATCTGACGCACGCGCCTGCGGCGCTCGCTCTGGAGCGCGCGCTCGAGTGCGAGATATATCGTGGGCGCCCGTTTCGCCGTCCCATCCTCGACCTCGGGTGCGGAGATGGGCTGTTCGTCCAGGTCTTGTTCGGTGCCGGTCGGCCGATCTGTCTCGGGCTCGATCCGAATCTCAGCGAGCTGAACGCGGCGCGGGATCGTGATGCGTATCGCGGGCTGCTCTGCGCGCGGGCCGACAGCACCATCCCGCTGCGCGACGGCTTCTGCCGCACGGTGTTCAGCAACAGCGTCCTCGAGCACATCCCTGAGCTGGACCGCGTCCTCCGCGAGGTCCATCGCGTCCTCAGCGAGGACGGCGAGCTCATGGTCACGGTCCCTACCGACAAGTTCGACCGCTATACCGTTGGCCACCAGGTGCTTCGGCACATGGGGCTTCGGCGTCTTGCGGAGTCTTTCTCGCGGCGGTTCAACACCTTCTGGCGCCACTACTACTACCACACGCCCGCAGGCTGGAAAGCGGTCCTCGAGCGTGCGGGCTTCGAGGTCGTCGAGTCGATGGAATACAGTCCCAAGGCAATCTCGATGCTGCGCGACGCGGCCGTTCCGCTCGCGTTCCCGAGCTTCCTCGCGAAAAAGCTGCTGAATCGTTGG
>Ga0194121_10003642_pt1 | contig 23118 bp, 19 predicted proteins | sample TA2MahCa50mmetaG_FD_148609 | JGI IMG/M metagenome (GOLD analysis project Ga0194121, IMG submission 148609) | Freshwater microbial communities from Lake Tanganyika, Tanzania - TA2015020 Mahale Deep Cast 50m | ecosystem: Environmental > Aquatic > Freshwater > Lake | place: Tanzania: Lake...
TGCGCGCGGCGCTCGATGCGCTCGCGGCCGCCCGCCTCGTCGAGCCCACGCCGGGCGGCGGCTGTCGCTTCCGCCACGTGCGCTACCGCGAGGTCGCGTACGCCGCGCAGAGCGAGCCGGCCCGGCGCGCGATGCACGAGCGCATCGCCGAGCTCCTCGAGCGCGAGCACCCGCAGCTCGTGGCCGAGGAGCCCGAGATGCTCGCGCACCACCTGGCGGGGGCGGGCCGGCTCGACGACAGCGCCGCCCTCTGGTGCCGGGCGGGCGTGCGCGAGCGGCGCCGCGGGAGCTATGCGGAAGCCGTGGCGCACCTCCGCCGCGCCGAGGCGCTGCTGCCGGAGATTCCCGAGGGCGCGACGCGCGACCACCTCGAGCTCGAGATCCTGGTGACGCTCGGCATGAGTGACGCCGCGCTGCGCGGCTTCGCGGCGCCGGAGGTCGCGGCGCTCCACGAGCGCGCGATCGAGGTCGCGCGGCGCGTCGACGCGGGCCCCGTGCTCTACGCGGCGCTCGACGAGCTGTGGCGCTTCTGCTACAGCCGCGGCGACTTCACCGGCGCGCTCGCGCTGGCCGGGCTCTACCGGGACACGGTGCGGCGCACCAGCGAGCTGGGCCGCCTGTCCGCGAGCTACACCTCCCTCGGCTACACCGCGTGCCAGACCGGCCGATTGGAGGAAGCGCGCGAGGACCTCGAGGTCTCGCTCGCGCTGTACGACGCGCACGCGCGCGTCCCGGGGACCGAGATCGACGCCGTCGATCCCGGACTCACGGGCGGCGCGTGCCTGAGCACCGTCCTCTGCCTGCTCGGCTTCCTCGACCAGGCGACCCGCCAGCTGCACGCCACGCTCGAGCGCACCGAGACCACGGAGGCACGCGGCGGAACGCTGACCCGCGTGCACGTGCACGTCGAGGCCGCGCGCATGCTCACGCACCGGCGCGATCTCGACGAGGCGATCGCGCACGCCCGCACGGCGGTGGCGATGGCGAACAAGCTCGGCTATTTCAGCGCCGCGATGCTCGCCACGCTGGTCCTCGGCGTCGCCCTCGCCGAGCGCGGCGAGTCCGCCGAGGCGCTGGAGCTCCTCCAGCCCGGCATCGACCAGTGGCGGGCGACCGGCGTGGAGCTGTATCGCCCGCACCTGCTCGGCGCACTCGCGCGCGCGCAGGCCGACCGCGGCGAGCTCGATGCGGCGCTGCGCGGCATCGAGGACGCGCTGAGCCACGCGGGAACCTTCGGCGAGCGCGTGTACGTCGCCGAGCTGCACCGCCTGCGCGGCGAGATCCTCCGTGCGCAGGGCGGCGCCGGCGCGGGCGAGGCCTTCGCGCGCGCGCTCACCACCGCGCAGGCGCAGGGGGCCCGGCTCTTCGAGCTGCGCGCCGCCATGAGCCTGCACCGGCTGCGGCTCGACGCGGGCGCGGCGCCGCGCGCGATCAAGGAGAGCCGGGCGCGCGTCGCCGAGCTGCGCGAGGCCTTCGGCGAGGGCCAGGACACCGCCGACCTTCGCGACGCCGCCGCCCTCCTCGAGACCGCGCGCGGCCCCGCCGCCGGGCGCGTGACGCCGCTGGAGTAGACCGCCGGCAGCACTTGCCAGCCGTGCGATCCCGCGCTACGGTCTGGCACCCAAGGAGGGACCTCCGATGAAGCGTGCGATCCAGGTATTCGCCCTGCTGCTGCTCGTGCTCGGCGTCGCCGTCACTCCGTCCGTGGCGCAAGGCAAGACGGACCTCGTCATCGGCTTCGCAGGCCTCGCGCAGGAGACGCTCGATCCGCCGGTGGCCGGCCACTTCAACAAGTACTACCTGGCCCTCCTCTACGACTATCTCGTCGGCACCACCAACGACGGCACGCTGTCGCCGAAGGGCGGCATCGCGACGAAGTGGGAGAACTCCGCCGACTACAAGCGGTGGACGTTCACGCTGCGCCGGGACGCGCGCTTCCACAACGGCGACCCCGTGACGGCGGAGGACGTGAAGTTCAGCATCGAGCGCAACATCGGCAAGCGCTCCACCACCGGGTACGCCGGCCCGCTGCGCACGCTGATCGCGACCATCGAGACACCGGCGCCGGACCGCGTGGTCATCGTCACCAAGGAGCCGACGCTCATCATCCCGACGTACCTCTCGCGCGCCCTGTCCAGCGAGGGCATGGTCACGCCGAAGAAGTACATCGAGTCGGTCGGCGACGAGGCGTTCGCGCGCAAGCCGGTCGGCAGCGGCCCGTACAAGTTCGTGGAGCACGTCTCGGGCTCGCACATCAAGCTGGAGGCCTTCGCCAACCACTGGCGCACGGGCACGCCGAAGTACAAGACCATCACGTTCCGCATCGTGCCGGAAGAGACCACGCGCATCGCGCTCCTCCGCCGCGGCGAGGTCGACGTGACCGACATCAGCCGCGAGCGCGTGAAGGAGCTCGAGCGCGAGGGCTACCCGATGCACTTCCGCAAGGAGGACGCGGTCGTCTCCATGTGGACGGTCCTCGATCCGAACGGGGGGTGGCCGGCGCCCATGAAGGACAAGCGCGTGCGCGAGGCCATGAACCTCGCCATCGACCGCACCGAGGTCGCGCAGGCCATCTTCGGCGGCCACGCGCTGCCCGCGGCGATCCCCCTCGGCCTCTCGTGGTCGTTCAAGGAGATCGGGCTGCGCGTGACGCCCGAGATGGCGTACCCGCACGACGTCGCGCGCGCGAAGAAGCTGCTCGCCGACGCCGGGCACCCGAACGGCTTCCCGCTCGACGTGTACGCGTTCCTGCTCCCCGGCTTCCCCGAAGGCAAGGCGTTCGCGGAGGCCATCGCGGGCTACTGGGAGAAGGTCGGCATCAAGCCGAAGCTCATCCCCGTCGACTACGCCGCCTTCCGCAAGAACTGGGTCGACCGCAAGGCGCCGGGCGCGACGGGCTACTTCAACATCGCGAACCGCAACTGGGTCGGCGCCTACGCGCTGCTCGAGAAGATGGCCTACACGCCGTCGAAGCCGAACGACACCGCGGCCGATCCCGAGATCGACGGCATGATCAAGCAGGTCATGAGCCAGACCGACCAGGCCAAGATCAACGCGCTCATGCGCAACATCTTCACGCGGCTGCGCTCGGAGCACCTGGGCTATCCCATCGTGTACCTCCACTCGCCGTACGCCAGCAGCAAGGCGCTCGCGAGCTGGAACCCGGGCACGGTGATGTACGACTTCTTCTTCGACGAGCTGGCGGCGACGAAGTAGGACTTGCTCCGGTTCGTTGTCGTCCGGCTGTCGCAGTCGCTGGTCGCCCTGGCGATCCTCTCGGTCGTCGTCTTCATCCTCGCCAGGGCGACCGGCGACCCGCTCTCGATGGTCCTCCCGATGTCGGCCACGGAGGAGGACTATGCGAACGCGCGCGCCTACCTGGGCCTCGACCGCTCGTATCTCGAGCAGTACGTCTCATTCGTGGGGCGCGCGGCGATCGGCGACTTCGGCACGTCGATCCGGGCGCGGCGCCCGGTCAGCGAGCTCATCCGCGAGCGCCTGCCGAACTCGTTCAAGCTCGCCGCGTTCGCCATGGGCGTGTCGGTGGCGATGGCGTTCCCGCTCGGCATCCTCGCCGCGGTGAAGAAGGGCACGGCCATCGACCGCGGCGCGCAGATCGTGTCGATTCTCGGCCAGTCGCTGCCCACGTTCTGGCTCGCGATCGTGCTGGTCGAGTTCGTCGCCGGCCGCCTGCAGTGGCTGCCCGCGGTGGGTGACGGCACCCTGGCGAGCTACGTGCTGCCCGGCTTCACGCTCGGCTGGTTCGTCGTGGCCGGCATGATGCGGCTGCTGCGCTCGAGCATGCTCGAAGTGCTCGACTCGGAGTACGTGAAGCTCGCGCGGGTGAAGGGCGTGATCGAGCCGCGCGTCGTCTGGCTGCACGCGCTGAAGAACGCGCTGATCCCCGTGGTGACGTTCGCGGGGATCTACTTCTCGATCCTCGTCACCACCGCGATCGTCGTCGAGACCGTCTTCGCGTGGCCGGGCCTCGGCCGCCTCGCGTACGAGGGCATCACGGGTCGCGACTTCCCCGTCATCCAGGCCGTCGTGCTGGTGACCGCGGCGATCGTGGCCGTCGTGAACCTCGGCGTCGACTGCCTCTACGCGGTGATCGACCCGCGCATCCGGGTGGCGCGCTGATGGCCACCCGCGTGCTGGGCGGCCCGGACTCCCCCGACGCAGGTGCGGCGTTGGGGGGGGTGGGGGGCCATGTCGTGGCCCGCCCCCGTCGAATGAAGTGGCCGTACGTCCCGCTCGGGATCATCGCGGTGTTCGTGCTCGCCGGGGCGCTCGCGCCGTTCCTGAGCCTGCCGGATCCACAGGCGCAGTCGCTGCGCACGAAGCTGCGGCCGCCGGTGTGGGAGGAGCGCGGCTCGTGGGCGAACCCGCTCGGCACGGACCGGCTCGGGCGCGACATGCTCGCGCGCATGGTCTGGGGCTCGCGCGTCTCGCTCGCCGCCGGCGTCGTGACCGTGCTGCTCGCGAGCGCGTTCGGCGCGGCGGTCGGGCTCGTCGCCGGCTACTACGGCGGGCGCGTGGACGGCGCCCTCATGCGCATGACCGACGCGACGCTGTCGTTCCCGATCATCCTGCTCGCGCTGATCCTCGCCGTCACCGTCGGCCCGAGCTTCACGAACGTCGTGCTCGCCATCGCCGTGATCCTGTGGGCGCGCTACGCCCGCGTGATCCGCGGCCAGGTGCTGACGCTGATGGAGCTCGACTTCATCGCCCAGGCCCGCATCGCGGGCGCGGGCGGCTGGCGGATCATCACGCGGCACCTGCTGCCCAACACGTTCAACACGCTGGTCGTGCTGGTGACGCTGCAGATCGGCTACGTGATCATCGTCGAGGCGTCGCTGTCGTTCCTCGGCGCGGGCATCCCGCCCCCGACGCCCGCGTGGGGCTCGATGATCGCCGAGGGCCGCGACTTCGTGACGAGCGCGTGGTGGGTGTCGTTCCTGCCCGGCATCGCGATCCTGCTCGTGGTCCTCGCGTTCAACCTCCTGGGGGACTGGCTGCGCGACACGCTGGACCCGAAGCTGCGCCAGCTCTGAGCGCCGCCGTGTCCACGACCGTCCTCGACGTCCGCGAGCTGCGGACGCACCTCGTCACCCGCTGGGGCACGATCAAGGCGGTGGACGGCCTCTCGTTCACGGTGGACGAAGGCGAGACGCTCGGGCTCGTCGGCGAGTCGGGCTCGGGCAAGAGCATGACGTGCCTCAGCATCGTCCGGCTCGCGCCGCGCCCGGCGGCGCGCGAAGCCGGCGGCCGGGTGCTGCTGGACGGCGACGACCTCCTCGCGAAGAGCGCCCGCGAGATGCAGCAGATCCGGGGGCGCCGGGTCGCGATGATCCTGCAGGACCCGATGAGCTCGCTGAACCCGGTGTTCTCGGTCGGCATGCAGATGCGCGAGCCCGTCGCGTCCTACCACGGCCTGCGCGGCCGCGCGCTCCAGGAGAAGGCGGCGGCGTTGCTCGCGGCGGTGCGCATCCCCGCCCCCGCGGAGCGCCTGCGCGCCTATCCGCACCAGATGTCGGGCGGCATGCGGCAGCGCGTGGTCGGCGCGATGGCCATCGCGGCGCCGCCGCGCCTGCTGATCGCCGACGAGCCCACCACGAGCCTCGACCTCACGATCCAGGCGCAGTACCTCAACCTCCTCAAGGAGCTCCAGCAGCAGCACCGGTTCGCGATGATCTTCGTCACGCACAACCTCGGCATCGTCGCCCGCATGTGCGACCGCGTGGCCGTGATGTACGCCGGGCGCATCGTGGAGATCGGGGCGGTGCGCACGCTCTTCACCGCGCCGCGGCATCCCTACACGCAGGCGCTCCTCGCCTCGGTCCCGCGCCTCGGCGCGAAGCAGGAGCAGCTCACGGCCATCGACGGTCAGCCGCCGGACCTCGCCACGCTGGGCGCCGGCTGCGCGTTCGCGCCGCGGTGCGCGCACGTGATGGAGCGCTGCCGCGTCGAGGCGCCACCGGAGACCGCCGTCGGCGCCGGGCACCAGATGCGCTGCTGGCTGAGCGCGCGCTGAGCGGGATGGGAACGCTCCTCGAGGTCGCCGGGCTCACGAAGCACTTCACGGTGCGGCAGGGCGCGCTCGGCTGGCGCACCGCCGTCGTGCGCGCGGTGGACGACGTGTCGTTCGAGCTGGAAGCGGGGACGACGTTGGGCCTCGTGGGCGAGTCCGGCTGCGGCAAGACCACGACGTCGAAGCTCGTCCTCGGGCTCGAGCGGCCCACCGCGGGCACGATCCGCTTCGACGGCCAGGACGTGCGCACGCTCGACGCCGAAGGCCGGCGCCGCTACCGCCGCTCCGTGCAGGCGGTCTTCCAGGACCCGTACGCCTCGCTCGACCCCCGCATGCGCGTGAGCACGATCGTGGCGGAGCCGCTCGTCATCAACGACACGCTGGAGCCGGCCGCGCGCCGGCGCCGCGTCGCCGAGCTGCTCGACCTCGTCGGCCTGCCGGAGCGGGCCGCCCAGCTCTATCCGCACGAGTTCTCCGGCGGCCAGCGCCAGCGCATCGCGATCGCGCGCGCGCTCGCGCTGTCGCCGAAGCTGGTCGTGCTCGACGAGCCGGTGTCCGCCCTCGACGTCTCGATCCGCGCGCAGATCCTGAACCTGCTCACGGACCTGCAGCGCCGGCTCGGCGTGTCCTACCTCTTCATCGCGCACGACCTCGCGGCGGTCGCCCACATGAGCCACACGATCGCCGTCATGTACCTCGGGAAGATCGTCGAGCTCGGCGACGCGCAGCAGGTCGCGCTCGCGCCGCGGCATCCCTATACGAAGGCGCTGTTCGCGGCGGCGCTGCCGATCGACCTCGACGGCCCGCGCGACGAGATGCTCGTGTCGGGAGAGATCCCGAGCCCGCTGGCGCCGCCGCCGGGCTGCCGCTTCCATCCGCGCTGTCCGGTCGCGCTGCCGCGCTGCGCGACCGAGGAGCCCGTGTTGCGTCCGGTGGACGGCCCGCTCGTCGCCTGCCACCTCTACTGAGCGGCCGCGCGAGCGGGATCGGGCACGCGGAGCATCGCGAGCTGCGCCGCCGCCCACGCCGCGAGCATCGCGTACGTGGCGAGGCTCGGCCGCACCCCCCAGAGGATCCCGGTGAGCGTCCCGCCCGCGAACGACCCGAAGAACAGCGCGCTGTTGTAGACCCCGCTCGCCGTGCCGCGCGCACGCTCGCCGGCGAGGCTCGTCACGGCCGCGGGCACGAGCGCGGTGAGCCCGAGGTAGCCCGCCATGAAGGACGCGGTGCCGATCGTCACCGCGAGCGGATGGCCGATCCAGAGACCGGGGACGATCGGCAGCACCGCGGCACAGCACGCCGCCGCCGTCGAGGCGAAGCGCCCGGCATCCGCGCGGCGCGTGGCCACGCGCATGGCGACGATGCCCACGAGGGCGGCCGGAATGAGCGCCTTCCACAGCTCGCGGGCGCCCAGGCTCTCGGCGAGGACGAGCGGGACGACGAAGCACACCGCGGTGAACAGGTAGTTCACGAGGAAGCCCACCACGACGAGCCGGCGGAGCTCCGTCATGCGGAGGATCGCGCCGAGCGGCCGGCGCGCGGCGACGTCGGGTGGCGCCGCCGCCGCATCGCGCATCCCGAGCAGCACGAAGATCCACACCAGCGTCACGAGCGCCGCGCAGACGAGGAAGATCTGCGGCACCGAGAGCACGCGGTAGAGCAGCGGGCCGACGACGAAGCTCACGAGCGCGGCGCCCGCGACCGCGAGGCCGGCGACGCCCATCGCGCGGCTGCGCCGGTCGTCCGCCGTGTGATCGGCGATCCACGCGTACGCGACGCCGGTGATGGCCCCCGCGCCCTGCAGCGCGCGGCCGATCACGAACCACACGATGTCCGTCGCGACGGCGCTCACCACGAGCCCGACGATCAGCGCGGCGGTGCCGAGCAGCACGACGCGCTTGCGCCCGACCGCGTCGCTCCATCGGCCGAACGGGATCTGCAGGAGGCCCTGGAGCAGGCCGTAGATTCCGAGCGCGAGGCCGATGAGCGCGGGCGTGCTGTGCGCGAGGTCCTGCCCGTGGATCGCGATGAACGGCAGCGCGACGAGCAGCGCGAGCTGGCGCGTGCCGAGCACGCAGCAGATGCCGGCCAGAAAGCGCGCGTCGGACACCGCTGGAGTTTATACTCCGCCGCGGAGGCCCACCTCATGACACCTCGCGGCTTTGTCCGGTCGATCGCTCCCGTGATCCTCGCCGTCGTCATCGCCGCCGTGGCGCCCGCCGCCGCGCAGGAGCCGTACCCGTCGCGGCCGATCACGATCGTGAATCCGTTCCCGCCCGGCGGCCAGGCCGACCTCTCCGGCCGGCCGTTCGTCGCCGCGCTCGAGAAGGTGTTCAAGCAGCCGGTCGTCCTCACGAACAAGGCGGGCGCCGCCGGCGCGGTGGGCATGCAGTCCGTCGCCGTCGCGAAGCCCGACGGCTACACGCTGACGATCACCGTGCCGTCGCTGTCCACCCTTCCGGAGGTCGACAGGCTCTTCGGCCGCCAGCCCGTCATCACGCGCGAGCAGTTCGCGCCGGTCGCGCGCCTCAACGCCGACCCGTGCATGCTCGTCGTCAACGCCGAGCGGCCGTGGAAGACCGTCAAGGAGCTGTTCGACGACGTGAAGAAGCGCCCGGGCGAGATCACCTACGCCTCGTCGGGGATCTACGGCGCCACGCACGTGCCGATGGAGATGATCCTGCAGGCCGCCGGCGGGCTGAAGATGCGGCATCTCCCGACGGCGGGCGGCGGCCCGGCCACGACGGCGGTGCTCGGCGGCCACGCCGACCTCTGGTGCTCGACCATCGGCCCCGGCACCCCGCACGTGAAGTCCGGCAAGTTCCGCGCGCTCGCGGTGACGTCCGCCAAGCGGCAGGAGTACTTCCCCGAGATCCCGACGTTCAAGGAGCTCGGCTACGACGTCGAGTACTACCTCTGGATCGGCATCTTCGCGCCGAAGAACGTCCCCGCGCCGGTGATGAAGACCCTGCGCGAAGGCATTCGCAAAGCGGTCGCCGATCCGGACTTCAAGACCGCGCTCGACAGGATCCAGTCGCCGCTCGCCTACCAGGACGCCGACGAGTTCCAGGCGTGGTGGGACGCGGACGCCGCGCGGCTCGGTGAGGCCATCCGCAAGATGGGCCGGATCGAGCAGAAGTGATGGACCGCGGGATCGGAGCGCTGCGTGCGCACCTCGCCCGGGTGCCATCGCTGGAGTCGCTGACCGTCGCCGAGCAGCGCGCGCAATACGACAAGGCCGAGCAGGCGTTCCCCGTGCCCGGCGACGTGCGTGTGGAGCGCGTGCACGCGGGCGGCGTCCCGTCCGAGTGGCTCGCGCCGCAGGGCGAGCACCCGAACGTCGCGATCCTCTACCTGCACGGCGGCGGCTACGTGATCGGCTCCGCGCGGTCGCATCGCCACCTCGCGGCGGCCGTCGGCGCCGCGGCCGATGCCGCGGTGCTGCTGCCCGAATACCGGCTGGCGCCGGAGCATCCGTTCCCGGCGGCACTGGAGGACGCGGTGGCGGCGTATCGCTGGCTCCTCGAGAAGAACGTGGCGCCGGCGCGCCTGGTGATCGCCGGCGATTCGGCCGGCGGCGGGCTCACGATCGCCACGCTGGTGGCGGTGCGCGAGGCCGGCCTGCCGCTGCCCGCGGCCGCCGTCGGCATCTCGCCGTGGACCGATCTGTCGTTCAGCCTGCCGAGCCACGCCACGCGCGCCGCGGTCGATCCGATCGTCACGCGCGAAGGCGTCGGGAAGATGGCCGTCGCGTACCTCGCGGGCCGCGACCCGAAGACGCCGCTCGCCTCGCCGCTCTTCGCCGATCTGCGCGGGCTGCCGCCCCTGCTGATCCAGGTGGGCGACGACGAGGTCCTGCTCGACGACGCCGTCCAGCTCGCGGAGCGCGCACGTCAGGTGGGCGTCGACGTCACGCTGGAAGTCGCGCCGACGATGGTCCACGTCTGGCACTGGTTCTTCCCGATCCTCGACGAGGGCCAGCAGGCGATCGACCGGATCGGCGCGTTCGTGCGCGGGCGGGTGAAGTAAACCGTCATGGCCGCGATGATCTTGGAGCTGCAGGCGAGCTACCGTAGAGGTTCGTCCACATGACTCGAGGACGGTCAGCGGCGCTCCGCCTGCCGGGCGAGGTCGGCGCAGAAGGCCTCGAGGTCGACGAGGCGGGTGGACGCGAGCGTGTAGACGCGGCGCCAGTCGAGCACGCCATACTGGTGGGCGATCAGATTCCGGAAGGCCGCCGCGGCGCCGAGCCGGGACGCCAGTCCTTGATCGGTAATGCCACGCTCGGCCAGCGTGGCGAACGCATCAGCATAAGTGCCGGGCATACCCCACCCTTCGTCCGCCACCCAATGCGTCGCAACGTCCAGACACGCCTGGATCGCCACGAACAGGTTCAGCGTAACGACCTCGCGCGCCGTGCGGTCGACGGCGAAGGCTTCCACCGAAGGAGGCAACGTCGTCCGGATCCTGTCGACGGCGTCGGCAACCGCCGCGATCTTGGCCGCGAGAAGTGCCTTATCGACCACGGGCGGCGGCACGCAATACGCCGGCCGCGCAGCGCTCCTCCACCGGCTTGAAGTCCAGGTAGTCGAGGATCGCCCGCACCTTGCGTGCGACGAAGGCGCGACGGTCGCGCTCGATCAGGACCTCGCCGTCGCGGAAGACGCGATATGCGAGCGCCGGGGGCGCCTCGTCGAGCAGCACGAGGTCGATCGAACGACCCATCGCGGATTCGAGGCGCGCCACCAGACCACCGAGGGCGCTCACGTCGCGTCGAGCCGTGGCGGCGAGCCCGACGGCGACATCCACGTCGCTCCCCGCATGGCTGGTTCCACGCGCGGTAGAGCCGAAGAGCAGCGCGTACGCCACGCCCGGCTCGGCCTCGAGCACACGTCGCAGCGCGTTCCGCATGCACGAAGCCTAGCACGCGAACCGGCGCGCTCCGCTGGAGTAGAATCCGTGTCCAGCGGGTTGCGGACCCGCATCAGGAGGTTCAGCGTTGGCGACCCACCGGATCGCGGTCATCCCCGGGGACGGCATCGGCAAGGAAGTCATCCCCGAAGGGCTGCGCGTGCTCGACGCCGCGGCGCGAAAGTTCAACGTCGGGCTGAAGCTCGATCACTTCGACTGGAGCTGCGACTACTACGTCAAGCACGGCGACATGATGCCGGCGGACTGGAAGCAGCAGCTCGGCGGGCACGACGCGCTCTACTTCGGCGCGGTCGGCTGGCCGGCGACCGTGCCCGACCACGTCTCGCTGTGGGGCATGCTGATCAAGTACCGCCGGGACTTCGACCAGTACGTGAACCTGCGCCCGTGCCGGCTCATGCCCGGCATCAAGAGCCCGCTCGCCGACCGCAGGCCCGGCGACATCGACTTCTACGTGGTGCGCGAGAACACCGAGGGCGAGTACTCCAGCGTCGGCGGCCGCATGTTCCAGGACACCGACCGCGAGATCGTGTTCCAGCAGTCGTGCTTCTCGCGCAAGGGCGTCGACCGCATTCTCAAGTTCGCCTTCGAGCTCGCGAAGAAGCGGCCGAAGAAGCACCTGACCTCGGCCACGAAGTCGAACGGCATCTCGATCACGATGCCGTACTGGGACGAGCGCGTGGAGGCGATGGCGAGGCAATACCCGGACGTCAGGACCGACAAGTTCCACATCGACATCCTCACCGCGCACTTCGTCGCGCACCCGGACTGGTTCGACGTGGTCGTCGGCTCGAACCTGTTCGGCGACATCCTCTCGGACCTCGGCCCGGCGTGCACCGGCACCATCGGCATCGCGCCGTCGGCCAACCTGAATCCCGAGCGCGCGTTCCCCTCGCTGTTCGAGCCCGTGCACGGCTCGGCGCCGGACATCTACGGCAAGGGCATCGCGAATCCGATCGGCGCGATCTGGGCCGGCGCGATGATGCTCGACCACCTCGGGCACCCGGACGCGGGCGCCGCGATCGTCAAGGCGATCGAGACCGTGCTGGATCCGAAGAGCGGCGCGCCCCGCACGCCGGACATCGGCGGCACGGCGAAGACGAGCGACCTGGGCAAAGCGATCGCGGACGCGCTGTAAGCGCGGGAGACCCCAATGGCCTACGACCTCATCGTCCGGAACGGCATGGTGGTGGACGGCAGCGGCTTCGCGCGCTACCGCGCGGACGTCGCGGTGAAGGACGGGCGCATCGCGGAGATCGGCAAGCTCGCCGGCAAGGCCGCGACGACCGTGATCGACGCCGAGGGCCGCTTCGTCGCGCCCGGCGTGATCGACCTGCACACGCACTACGACGCGCAGCCGTTCTGGGACCGGCTCTGCACGTCCTCGATCTGGCACGGCGTGACGACCGTGCTCACCGGCAACTGCGGGCTCACGCTGGCGCCGCTGCGCCCCGAGCATCGCGACGAGATGCTGGCCACGTTCTGCTGCGTGGAGGACATTCCGGTCCGCTCGCTCGCCGCCGTCGTGAAGTGGACGTGGGAGAGCTTCGACGACTACCTGAGCGCGATCGACATCGGGCTCGGCGTCAACATGATGCCGCTCGTCGGCCACAATCCCCTGCGCTTCGCCGCCATGGACGGCGCCGCGTGGGACCGCAACGCGACGGCCGACGAGATCGCGGTGATGCAGCAGCAGCTCCGCGCCGCGATGGACGCGGGCGCGTGGGGCTGGAGCACGACCAACTCGCCGACCCACGCGGGTCCGAAGGGCCAGCCGGTGCCGACGCGCCTCGCCGCGGACGACGAGCGCGTGGCGCTCGGCCGCACGATGGCGGAGTTCAACCGCGGGATCATCGAGATCCTGCCGCCGGGTGCCACGAATCCGGACGACACCGACCGCGCGCACCTGCTCGACGTCGCGCGCATCAGCGGCCGCCCGGTCTTCTACCTCGGCTTCGACGCGAGCGCGCGCGAGTGGGCGGAGGGCGCCGCCGCGCAGGGCGCCCAGCTCTACAACCTGCTCCGCGCGATCCCGAACAACCCGCGCTTCGCGCTGAGGAAGACCACGTTCTTCTCGAACCTCGACGTGTGGGACGTGGTGATGGCGCAGCCGCTGGACAAGCGCATCGCGTCGTTCACCAACCCGGAGAAGCGCGCGGAGCTGCGCGAGGCGGCCATGCAGCGCCAGCGCCGCCGGCCCGGCGTCCCCGGGCGCTTCGTGCCGTGGGCGTCGATCGTCGTCAGCAAGGTGAAGCTCGACAAGCACCGCGGCCTCCAGGGCCGCACGCTGACCGAGCTCGCGGACGAGCTGAAGAAGCACGTCGCCGACGTCATGCTCGACCTGGCGCTCGAGGAGAGCCTCGAGACGGAGTTCCAGCTCCAGACGCGCGCGCCGGAGGGCGACGTGGCGATCGCCGAGTACGTGAAGACGGGCCTCGCGCTGCCGTCCCAGACCGACGCGGGCGCGCACCTCAACACGAACCCCTGCACGGCGGGCGAGTCCAGCCACGTGCTCGGCCAGTGGGTGCGCGAGCGGGAGCTCATGGCGCTCGAAGACGCGGTGAAGCGCTTCACGTTCCAGCCCGCGCGCATCATGGGCCTCCACGACCGGGGCCTCATCCGCGAGGGCATGGTGGCCGACCTGATGGTGTTCGACCTGGCGACGATCGGCGTGAAGGAAGACGAGATCACGCACGACGGCCCGAACGGCTCGCCGCGACGGGTGCAGGGAGCCGACGGCGTGGACTACGTGGTGGTGGGCGGCCGTGTCGTCATGGACCACGGCCACCACACCGGCGAGCTCCCCGGGCGCGTGCTGCGCGCGACCACGCGCTGACCGCGCACGGCCCGATCGTCGAGCGCCGCGCCGCACTGCCGTACGGCATCGACACGCTGGCCGACGAGAGCACGCGCGCCGGCCTGCGCTTCGTCCGCACGCTGGTGGACGACTGGATGCGGCGCGCGAATCGTTTCGACCGCCCCGGCGAATCCTTCTTCGCCGCGTCGCTGAATGGGACGTTGGTCGGCATCTGCGGCCTGAACGTCGATCCGTATGTCGAGCGCCAGGACGCGGAGCCGCCGGCCGTCGGCCGCGTCCGACACTTGTACGTCTTGTCGACCGCGCGAGGTACCGGCGTGGGCACGGCGCTGACGCGCAGGGTCATCGAGGCAGCGCGCGAGCACTTCACGCTGCTCCGGCTGAGCACGACGAACCCCCTCGCCGCAAGACTCTACGAGCGCCTGGGCTTCGAACCGACCACCGCTGCTCACGCGACCCACATCCTGACGTTGGGAGAACCGCGAGGCTCGAACGGTCTGAGGCCGGATCGCCCACGGTAGCGCCCGTCCGGCCGCCGGCTGATGGCGGGGGCGGGACGGCGCCGGGCGCGCCCTCGCTCTCCGCGGACCCGTTCCCCGCGAACGAAAGACCTCGGCACAGGCGCGGCGATGGAAATAGCAGTCTGGCAAGAAGAGGCGCAGAACGGTCGGGGGTTAGCGGGGGGCGAGGGCGCGCCGGGCGCCGCCCCGCCCCCGCCATCAGCCGGCGGCAGGACAGGCGCGGGCTACAGGCCTTCCGACACCATGTACCGGACGAGGTCGACGATCCGGTTCGAGTAGCCCCACTCGTTGTCGTACCAGCTCACGAGCTTGAAGAAGCCGCTGTTGAGCTCGATCGAGCTGCCCGCGTCGTAGATGCTCGACGCCGGGTCGTGGATGAAGTCGCTCGAGACCACCTCGTCGTCCGTGTACGCGAGGATGCCCTTGAGGTAGGTCTCGCTCGCGCGCTTCATCGCCGCGTTGATCTCTTTCAGGCTCGTCGGCTTCGCGGTCTTGAACGTGAGGTCGACGACCGACACGGTCGGCGTCGGCACGCGGAACGCCATGCCGGTGAGCTTGCCCTTCACCTCGGGGATCACGAGGCCGACCGCGCGCGCCGCGCCCGTCGACGAGGGGATGATGTTGATCGCGGCCGAGCGCCCGCCCTTCCAGTCCTTGCGCGAGGGGCCGTCGACCGTCTTCTGCGTCGCGGTGTAGGCGTGCACGGTGGTCATCAGGCCTTCGGTGAGCCCGAAGCCTTCCTTCAGCACCACGTGGACGATCGGCGCGAGGCAGTTGGTGGTGCAGCTCGCGTTCGACACGACGCTGTGCTTCGTCGCGTCGTACTTGTCGTGGTTGACGCCCATCACGACCGTGATGTCCTCGTCCTTGGCGGGCGCCGAGATGATGACCTTCTTCGCGCCGGCGGTGATGTGGCCCGCCGCCTTCTCCTTGTCGACGAAGAGCCCGGTCGACTCGATCACCAGCTCGACGCCGAGCGCCTTCCACGGCAGGTCGGCGGGCGTCTTGCCGCTCACCACCTTGATCTCGCGGCCGTCGACCACCAGCACGTCGTCGTCCGCCTTGTCGGGGCTCGACTTCTTCGAGCTCACCGTGCCTTCGAAGCGGCCCTGCACCGAGTCGTACTTGAGCAGGTAGGCGAGGTTGTCGGCGGGCACGACGTCGCCGACGGCCACGACGTCAAGATCCTTGCCGAAATACCCCTGCGTGTAGAGGGCGCGGAACACGAGGCGTCCGATGCGTCCGAACCCGTTGATCGCGATCTTCGTGGCCATGAGGTCTCCGTTATCCGACGTGCTTGTGGATGAACTCCAGCATGCGGGCGATCGACCTGGCGCCCGTCGGCGTGTCCGTCTTGCGCGCGAAGCCCGAGCCTTCGGCGTCGTAGAGCTCGAGATCGACCTGGCCGCCCGCCTTGCGATAGGCGGCGACGAAGCGATCGAGGTGCGGACGCGGATGCGCCACGTCCGTGGTGGCCTGCAGGTACAGCGTGGGCGGCATCTCGACGCGCTCGCCGCGCTCGAGCGCCATCACGGGGTTGCCTTCCGCCATCGCCTCTTCGGTCTTCCAGTACTGGTCGTGGCACGGCAGCACGCGGTCGACGATCTCGGGATACGGCGGCCCCGCCGCTTTGAGCTGCTTGGCGTAGTGGTAGCGCCCGAGCGGGTCGATGACCGGCCACAGCAGGATGGCGGCGCGCACGGTGGCATCGTGGCCGACCACCTCTTGACGGCCCGTGGCCGTCAAATGTTCGGCGAGCGGCAGCGACGCGTACCGCGAGTCGCGCGGGCGCATGCCCGTGAGCATGGCCTGGTGGCCGCCGCTGGAGGCGCCCATCACGCCGACGGCGTCCGCACGCCCGCCGAGGCCGGCCGCCTGCGCCTTGGCCCAGCGGATGCCGTAGTTGATGTCGATCATGGAGCCCGGGTACGAGGCGTCGGGCGGCATGCGGAAGTCGAGCGAGGCGACGATGACGCCGTTCCTGGCGAGCGCCTCGTGGATCGGCTCGTCGGTCAGGCGGCTCTCGCGGCACCAGGCGCCGCCGTGGAGCGAGACCATCATCGGGAACGGCCCGCTGCCGCGCGGCGTGAACACGCGCGCCAGGTACGGCGTGGTGCCGTGCCGGAGATACTCGACCTCGCTCACGTCGAACTGGAAGGCGCCGCTCGCTGTCATGGGCAGGGCTCCTGTCGGGTCGCGATGGCCCGCGATGTTACGGTGCCTTTCCCGCGGGATTTCGTCAAGGCGATTGGGCGGCGCGGACATCAGCACGGCAGCGGACGAGGGACGAGCCGTCGAGCGCCATCTAGCTTCCGGGCTACTCCACCGGGCGGGTCGAACGCCGGTGCTCACCGGTGAAATACACCCTCCCTCGCAGAACTCGGAGTCCTGACGGGATAGATGCTCCACATGGTCCTGTGGACCATGCGGTACCTGTTGCCGGTGAATGCGGACCTCGCCGTGGCAGTAGCTGCACCGAATCTGCGCGGGCGCTCCCATAATCGCCTCGGGCACCGAGACATCCTTCCAGCGCCATTCCGTTACGTCGTTGATTACGAACTGTCTGCGCTGCTCGCAACGAGTCATTCGATCGCCGGGCATAGGCGGCCTCCCCTGGTCCGCACTTCGTGGATTCGCCGACATAGGTATCACGGCAGTCTGGCGCCATGGGCGACCGGTGTGTGACGGTCATTGCGGCGGAGTGGGCGATGCCGCCTGGGTGCATCGTGCCGTCGGCGCGGTCGCGTCGATATCCGTGAGGACTTTCATGGGATCGATCCGGGCACGCCCGGCGAGCGCTACCAGGTCGTGGTCCACGTCGACGCCGTGGTACTCGCCGACGCTCAGCGGCCTGGGCAGTCGGTACTGGAAGACGGGGCCCGCGTGGCAGCAGACACCTCCCAGCGGCTCGCCTGCGACGCCAGCCGCGTCGTCATGCGACACGATGTGAAGGGAGACATCACAGAGATTGGCGCGCGGACCCGCACGATCCCGCCGGCACTGCGCCGCGCGCTGAATCACCGCGACCGCGGCTGTCGCTTCCCGGGCTGTGGCGTCCGAATCGCCGAAGGCCACCACCTCCGTCACTGGGCGCGCGGCGGTCCCACGACGCTCTCGAATCTCGCGCTGCTGTGCCGCCGCCATCATCGCGCCGTACACGAGGAGGGCTACCGCATCGAGCGGAAGCCCGACGGGACGCTCGCGTTCTATCGGCCTCAGGGCTGGCCGATACCCGATGTGCCGCCCGCGCCGCGCGTCCCCGACGACCCGGCGGCAGCGATCCGGAGCGCGAATGTCGCGCACGGCGTCCACGCCGGCCCGCACACGATGACGCCTCTATGGCACGGCGAACGGCTCGACGCCGGCTACGCCATCGACGTCCTGCATCCTCGCGCACGCGCCGCACGACCCGATTCGTAAGGACACGCCGCCGCGGGACAACGGGGTGCCGAACGCGTCCGGCGCGCCGGTATACTGCGAGGCGCCGCGATGACCTCCTTCGTCCGTCCGCTCGCACCCGCAAGCGCCGCCGACGGCATCGGACAGCCGCTGCGCCGCAAGGAAGACCAGCGCCTCGTCACCGGCGCCGGCCGCTTCACCGACGACGTGAACCTTCCGGCGCAGGCCTACGCCGCGTTCGTGCGCTCGCCCCATGCGCACGCGCGCATCCGCGGCATCGACACCAAAGACGCCCGCGCCACACCGGGTGTCGTCGCGATCCTCACCGGCGCCGATGCCGATGCCGACGGGCTCAAGCGCGTGCCGCACCATCCGGTGCCGACCAATCCCCACGAAGTCCCGCTCAGGAGCCGCGACGGCAGCGAGTTCTTCCTCGCGCCCCACCCGCCCCTGCCCGGAGACCGCGCACGGTTCGTCGGCACGCCCGTCGCGATGGTGATCGCCGACACCGCCGCCATCGCCCGCGACGCCGCCGCGCGCATCGTCGTCGACTACGAGCCGCTGCCCGTCGTCGTCACGGCGGAGGACGCGAGCCGCGACGGGGCGCCGCGCGTGTGGGACGAAGCGAAATCCAACGTATGCGTCGACTCTCACGCGGGCGACGCCGCCGCGGTCGATGCCGCGTTCCGTCGCGCCGCGCACGTCGTGCGTCTCGAGACCCGCATCAATCGCGTGACCGGCGTGCCGATGGAGCCTCGCGCCGCCGTCGCCGTGCATCAAGACGGGCGGACCACGCTCTACGCGGGCTCGGGCGGCGTGCAGCGCGGACGCAGCGAGCTCGCGGGCGTGCTCGGCGTGCCGGAGGACGCGCTGCGCGTGATCGCGCACGACGTCGGCGGCAACTACGGCACTCGCAACAGCTCGTTCCCGGAGTTCTCGCTGGTCGCGTGGGCGGCGCGCAAGCTCGGCCGGCCCGTGAAGTGGACGTGCGACCGGCACGAAGCGATGCTCACCGACTACATGGCGCGCGACCTCGTCTCGCACGCCGAGCTGGCGCTCGACGCCGACGGGCGGTTCCTCGCCCTGCGCGCGGTCAACACGAGCAACGTCGGCGCGCACACGGTGTCGTTCATCCCGCTCGCGAAAGGCATCGGGGTGTCGAGCAGCGTGTACGACATCCCCGCGTCCTCGATGCACGGGCGCGCCGTGCTCACCAACACCGCGCCGACCTGCCCGTACCGCAGCGCGGGGCGTCCGGAAGTGATGTTCGTGATCGAGCGCCTGATCGACCTCGCGGCCCGGCGGCACGGCTTCGACCGCGTCGCGCTGCGCCGCCGCAACCTGATCCCGGGCGCCGCCATGCCGTACCGCAACGCGCTCGGGCTCGTCTACGACAGCGGCGACTACGCGGCGACGCAGGACCGCGTGGTCGCGCTCGCGGACTGGGCGGGCTTCGAGGCGCGGCGGGCCGAGGCGCGCCGGCGCGGGCGGTATCGCGGCATCGGCCTCGCGAACTACATCGAGCTCAACACCGGCGTGCCCCGCGAGCGCGCCGAGATCACCGTGCGGCCCGAGGGCGCGATCGACGTCGTCATCGGCACGCTGTCGTCCGGCCAGGGCCACGAGACGAGCTTCGCGCAGTTGATGGTCGAGTGGTTCGGCGTGGCGCCCGCGCAGGTGCGCGTGCTCACCGGCGATACCGACGTCGCGACGGTCGGCGGCGGCTCGCACTCCGGCCGCTCGATGCGCATGGCGGGGGTCGTCATGGCCAAGGCGGCGGACGAGATCGTCGCGCGCGGCCGCCGCGTCGCCGCGTGGCGCCTGGAGGCCGCCGCGGCCGACATCGAATTCCAGCGCGGCCGGTTCGTCGTCAAGGGCACCGAGCACGGGCTCTCCCTCTTCGACGTCGCGGCCGCGGGCCTGCGCGACGACGCGCCGGACGACCTGCGCGGGCCGCTCGCGGGCGTCGGCGACGAGACCATGAGTCAGCCGTCGTATCCGTTCGGCTCGGCGGTGTGCGAGGTGGAGGTCGACCCGGAGACCGGCGACGTCGCGATCGTCCGCTACACCACCGTGGACGACTGCGGGCGCGCCGTGAACCCGCTGATCCTCCACGGCCAGACGCACGGCGGCATCGTCGCGGGTGTCGGGCAGGCGCTGTGGGAGCTGTGTCACTACGATCCCGAGACCGGGCAGCTCCAGTCGGCGAGCTTCATGGACTACGCGCTGCCGCGCGCCGATCAGTTCCCGCCGCTCGTGACCGAGATCAGCGAGGTGCCGTCGACCACGAACCCGCTCGGGCTGCGCGGCGGCGGCGAAGGCGGCACCACCCCGGCGCTCGCGTCCGTCGTCAACGCGATCGTCGACGCGCTGACGGAGCTGGGCGTCGAGCACGTCGAGATGCCGGCCACGCCCGCGCGCGTGTGGCAGGCCATTCAGGACGCGCGGCGTCGATGACGCGGCCCGCGTTCGAGACGTCGCGGCTCACGCTCACGCCCGCCACGCGCGGCGACCTCGACGTCGTGTGGACGATCTGGCGGGATCCGGACGTGCGGCGCTATCTCTTCGACGACGAGCCGGTCACCCGCGAGCGCGCCATCGACGTCCTCGAGCGCACGCTCGCGCCCGCGAAGGACGGGCTGGGGCTCTGGCTCGTGCGCGTCCACGGCGACGCGGCAGTCGTCGGCGCCGTCGCGCTGCTCCCGGTGCACGAAGCGATCGTCGCGTGCGAGGCCCGGCTCGAGGGCGCGGTCGAGGTCGTGGCGTCGTTCCTTCCCGCGGTCTGGAGTCTCGGCTATGCGACCGAAGCGCTGGAGCCGCTGATCCACCACGGCTTCACGACGTGCGGGCGGAGCGAGCTCGTCGCGGTGGTCGACGTGCCCAACGAGGCGTCGCAACGCATGGTGCGCCGCCTCGGCTTCACGGTCACGGGCGAGGGCGCGGGGCCGCGCTATCGCATGCGGACCTACGCGCTGCCGGCGACGCGCTTTCCCGTGCAGCGCGTCGCCGCGGGGCGCTAGGCGACCACGCCGCGCGCCTGCAGCGCGGCCACGTCCTCCTTCGACAGCCCCAGCACCTCGCCGAGGATCTCCACCGTGTGCTGCCCGGCCAGCGGGGGCGCGGTCGTCGGCGCCGGCGAGTCGGAGAGCCGAACGGGACAGCCGGGCAGCCGGAACGTGCCGCGCGTCGGGTGGTCGATCGTGTGCACCTGCCCGCGCGCGTTGAGATGCGCGTCGTCGAGGATCTCGCCGGTGTCGAGCACGGCGCCGCACGGCACACCCGCCTCGCCGAGGATCCGCAAGACGTCCTGCTTGGGACGTGACCCGGTCCAGGCGCGGACGATGTCGTTGATCTCGCCCTCGTGCCGCCAGCGCGTCTTCGCGTCCGCGCAGCGGGGATCGGTCAGGAGATCGTCGCGCCCGATCGCCCGCACGAACGTCCGCCACATCTCGTCGTTCATCGGCTGCACGTAGATGTAGACGTAGTCGTTGAGGCCGCCGGGCGCGCACGGATACGCGCCGCCGGGCACGCCGCCGGTGATCTCGTTGCCGCGGCGCTGGCTCGCCTTGCCGTCGCGATAGTGGTCGACGTACCGGCCGCGCAGGAGGTTGGCGACGACTTCCTGCATCGACACCTCGACGAGCTGGCCGCGCCCCGTGCGCTGGCGCTGGATGTAGGCGGCCATGATGGCGCCCGCGGTGTGGATGCCGGTGCCCGTGTCGCCGATGGCGGCGCCGCAGCGGATCGGCTCGCGGTCCGGAAAGCCGGTGACGCTCATCACGCCGCCCATCGCCTGCGCGATCATGTCGAAGCTCTTGTAGTCGTGGTACGGGCCGGAGAGGCCGAAGCCCTTGATGCGCGCCACGATGATCGTCGGGTTCACCGCGGCGAGCTGCTCGTACGCGAGGCCGAGCTTCTCCATGAGCCCGGGGGCGAAGTTCTCCACCACCACGTCGGCGCGCTCGACCATGCGCAGGAAGAGCCCGCGGCCGTCCGGGTTCTTGAGGTCGATCGTGACGCTGCGCTTGTTGGCGTTGAAGACGAGGAAGAACATGGCGTCGAGGCCGGGCACCTCCGGACGGTTGCGCCGCGACTGCTCGCCGCCCGGCGGCTCGACTTTGACGACGTCGGCGCCGAGCCAGCCGAGGAACTGCGTGCAGGTCGTGCCCGCTTCGAACTGCGTGAGGTCGAGGATGCGGATGCCGCTGAGCGCGCGCTCGGCCATGGGGATCACCTCTCCGCGGTCGAGGATACCTCGCGCCCGCCGCGGAGGTTCAGCTCGACGCGGGCGTTGCCGGACGCTTCGATCAGCGGCATGCCGCGCGCCGTTCCCGTGAGCCGCGCGGGATCGATGCCGCCGGCGGCGACGGCCCGGCGGACGGCGTCGAGGCGCTTCGCGGCGAGATCGCGGAGCGCTTCCCGCGGCACGGCCGGCGCGCAACACGCGTGCCCGGACGCCGGCGGGGCGGCGGCCGGCGGCACCGCGCCCGCGGGTGGCGTCACTTCCGGCGGCGACGCCGCGGACGGCGCGGCGCTGGGGCGGGCGTCGCGCCGGATCGCGTCGACGTCGGCCTGCGTCAGGATCGGCCGCAGGGCGATCGTCACCGCCGGCGTGTCCTCGAGGAACTTCGCCACGTCGCGCAGGTGCGCGTCCATGCCGGCGGCGAGCTCCGCGGCCCCGGGCGCGAACACGACCGGCTTGATCGCCACGGCTTCCACCTTCGAGTCGTGGCTCACGAACAGCGACCCGATCTTGCTGAACGGGAGCGCGACGAGGCGGAGCGAGAGGCTGCGCACCGCGCCCCAGACCGCCTCCGAGAACTGGAACTCGCGCGTCGAGATGTCGCCGGAGACGGGCAGCGAGAGCCTGATCTCGTTCCGGGCGTCCTTCAGCAGCGCCACGAGCATGCCGAACGGCAGCCCCACGCGGCGCTCGACCTCGTCGCGATCGTCGACCGGCACGACGTCGAGGCCGCGCACGCGCACCTCCTGGCGCGCCTCCAGCCGCGTGCCGCTCAGGGTGTAGCTCGCGGTGAGATCCAGGGTGCCGTTCGTGGCGGTCCACGCGGTGAAGCGGTCGAGGTAGGGATTCGCGCGCGGCACGATGAAGTCACGCAGCTCGACCTTCACGTCGACGTGCTCGCGCTCGCCCTGCACGGTCTCGCCCTTCATCGTGAACGTGCCGCCGCCGAGGTCGCCCTTCGCCGTGAACCGCGTGCGGCGCCCGGGGGCCGTCGACAGCCCCGTCATCGTCACCTCGACGCGGGTGAGCTCCTCGACGTAGTCCGGCGTCGTGGTGTGGTCGACGAAGCGGGCGGAGGCGCGCTCGAGCACGAGCGTCCCGATCTCCACGGGCGGCGGCGCGTTCGGCGTGAGCTGCGCGGCGGCCGCGGGCGTCGGCGCCGCGGCCGGCGCGCCCG
>Ga0194121_10003643_pt1 | contig 23115 bp, 18 predicted proteins | sample TA2MahCa50mmetaG_FD_148609 | JGI IMG/M metagenome (GOLD analysis project Ga0194121, IMG submission 148609) | Freshwater microbial communities from Lake Tanganyika, Tanzania - TA2015020 Mahale Deep Cast 50m | ecosystem: Environmental > Aquatic > Freshwater > Lake | place: Tanzania: Lake...
CGTGCGCAGCAATCTTACGACGATCCTGGGCCGCGCCGCCGCGTACCAGCGCCGCGAAGTCACCTGGGACGAAATGATGCGGACCAACGAAAAACTGGAATACGATCTAAGCGGCTTTCAGTCCTGAGTTGAGATGGGCCGGTAGGGCTGCGCTGCCGCGCAGCCGGTCTTCTGACGACTCGAAGCTTCCCGTGAACCGTCTCTTCGGACCGTGGCCTTTAGCCCGCTTCAACGCTCGCCCGCGGAGAGTGCGCTGAAGCAGCCTGAAGGCTGCGGTCTTTTGCCGAAAGAAACGAGACGGGCAAGCTTTTCAAGCGCCACAGCCAATTTCACCAGGCGGGTTGACCACGCCCCTCACTCAAGTCCTTTCAGGTCATTGACTAAAACTGGGCGCGTGCCCCGATTCAAGTCCGCCTTACTGGATTCATGTCAAGATGGCTTATCACCTGGCCGAGGAAGCCCGTGCAGGGCTGTCCGAATTCTCCATTCCTGCCGATATGCGCGGGACGTTGCTGGAGTTCCAATCCGCCGCCGTCCGCATCGCCGCGAGTTGAACCGAAACGCTTGCTCGCATTTCACTTAACCACGTGGCTATTGTTCGCTCCTAACAATGACGAACTTCGCAGCCAAACTGAGGAATGGCATCAGAACCCGCCCCGTCCGTCGCCTGACTCAAGGGGAACTCGACAGCTTTCTCGAAAAAGCCGCCGATATCTTGCGTGGCAACGTGGACCACTCCGAGTTTCGCGGCTATGTTTTCGCCCTCCTGTTTTTCAAACGCATCAGCGACGTGTACCTGGAGGAAGTCCGCATCCTGACCAAGAAGCTGGGCGACATCGAAGCCGAGCGTCAGGCTGCGCTAAAGGACATCCATGAAGCCTACGATCCAGTGATCGAACCGCTGCCGGAATTGAAAGAGGAACTGGCCCAGTTGGAGGCGGCAGATTTCGCCAAGTGGAGCGAAGCGCCGGACAAGAACGATCTCAATTTTGGATCGCTGAAGTCGCTGCTGGATGAAGTGGCGAATCTGGAGACGCAGGCCGGGAAGAAATCCGGTGATGAGATGCGTGAGGCAAAAGAGAAGCTTCAGGCAGCCAAGACCGAGCTTCGTGCAAAGACCAAGGAGGCCAAAGACCGCATCAAGGAGCGCACTGCTGAAGTGAAGCGAGCAGTGAAGGAATTGACCAAGCTGGATGAGGAGCGCACCGAGCGACTGGCCGAGATCAATGCTCACGCCGACCGGCACGTAGCCCAGGTGAAAGAAGCGGCGGCAGACCTGGCCCGGATTTGCGCCGACCCGGAGCAAGCGAAACGATGCTTCGTTTTGGCCGAGCGTCCTGAGATCGAGGAGAACGAGTTCAATTTGAACATGCCCCGCTTCGTGGACACCTTTGACCCAGAGGAAGAAATCCCAGTGGACATGGCCGTCACTGAAATGCGAGAAGCATTGAAGGGCAGCAAGAAAGTCCTTGGAGCACTCCAAACATCACTGAGCAAGAGCGGAATCAAATTCGAGTTTTAGGATGCGTCCTGTTTACGACAACGATCTACCGACCGGGTGGGAACAGCGTGAGCTGCGCAGCGTCTCCATCCGCAAGCGTGGGCACACCTGGGAAAAGGAACAGGAATCACAGAAGGAATCTCACGATACCGTGCCGGTTATCCGCATCCCCAATATCGGCGAGCGTCTCGATTTGAGTGATCTGCTTCATCTACGTGGTGTCACTGAGGAGGCGCTGAAGGAATCTGCGGTTAGCAAGGACTGGATTCTGTTTGTTGGATCGAACGGGAATCCCAACCGCATTGGGGATTCTGTGCTCATTGAGGAAAACCGCAAAATGGTCTTCGCTTCTTTCCTGATGGGCATTGCGGCTAAGAATCCAGCGGAACTCTTACCCAGCTTTTTATCGCTCTGGCTCAAAATCCACAACGTCCACGAGACGTTCAGCAAAACCTCCCAACAAACCACCGGCCTGGCGAATTTCTGTTGGGGAGCGGTGAAGAAATTGCCAGTGCGTTTCCCCAAACAGCCAGACGAGCAGCGGGCAATCGTGGACATGGTGCGTCTCGCCAATGCGGCGATTGACGCAACACAAAGCAAGGTCGTGGCAGCGCAGCGACTCAAGACCGCATTGATGCAGCAGCTTTTCGCACGAGGGATTCCGGGGCGGCACACCAAGTTCAAAAAGACCAAGGTCGGTGAGATTCCTGTGGGGTGGAATGTCGTTACCGTTCAATCCCTCATGGCGGAGAGAATCTACAACGGTGTTTCTCCTCAATCACGTCCCAATCCACCAGGGACACCGATTCTCAATGCGAGTTGCTTCAATGACGGGCGCTGTAATCCAAGATTTGTGACCTACGTTGACTTGGATTGCGAGCCGATCAACGACATCTTGGCTAAGCGGGGTGATTTCTACGTGCTTCGTGGCAACGGCAATCGTGATTATGTAGCCGCAGGTGCGCTGTTGGTTGATGAACCTCCGCCAGGTTGTGTGTTTTCGGACTTGCTCATCAAGATTCCATACAGCTTGGAGAAATTGGTGGAAGGATACTTGCCTCTACTCTGGCAGTCGCAAGGTTTCCTGCGGCGGCTGCAATCAAAAGCGGTTTCAGGCAGTGGACTCTGGAAGATTGGTCAACGAGAAATTCGCAGACACGAGTTGCCGCTGCCACTGAAGGATGAGCAGGAGGAGATTGTTTCGTTGTTGAGGACTGCCGACGACAACATCGCCGCAGTCGAGCGTGAAATCGAGGCTCTCCGCAAGTTGAAGACCTCACTGCTGCAAAACCTGATGACGGGGAAAGTCCGAGTGAAGATGGAGACCTGACCATGCCGCCGCAATCCACGCCATTCACCGAGGCCCGCGCCGTCCGATCTTGCCGACGCGTCGGCACAATTCCGAATCGCCCGCCATCCAGGATTTTCCCGGCGCGTCGGGGGAATCCCGCTGCCTCAGCCCCCGCGGCTTGATACCGTGACCCCGAGCATGAGCGCCAAACCGACCAAATCACTGGTCCGAAAGCCGGGCACAGAGCCGGGCGTGTTGCTGACGGACGTACGGGAACTGATCGTGACGGCGCGGCAGACGGTGGCGCGTGGAGTGAACGCCGCGCTGGTGATGCTCTATTGGAAAATCGGCCAGCGGATTCGCCAGGATGTGCTGCGAGAGAAGCGGGCGGGCTACGGCGAGGAGATTTTGCAGACACTGTCTGCAAAATTGGTCGGCGAGTTTGGACCGGGATTCAGCCGATTCAATCTGACGCGGATGGTTCAGTTGGCAGAAGGTTTTCCCGATGCGCGAATTGTTGCGACACTGTCGCAACAATTGGGCTGGTCGCATTTCGTGGAGTTGCTGCCGCTCAAAAAACATCTGCAACGGGACTTCTACGCGGAGATGTGCCGAATCGAGCGGTGGAGCGTGCGGACGCTGCGGAAGAAGATCGGCGGGATGCTTTACGAGCGGACGGCGCTGTCGCGCAAACCGGGCAAGCTGGCGAAGATGGAGTTGGAGCAGTTGCGCGAGGAGGACAAGCTGACGCCCGACCTGGTGTTCCGCGATCCTTACTTCCTAGATTTCCTCGGTCTTAAAGGCGCGTATTCGGAGAAGGACATGGAGACGGCCATCCTGCGGGAGTTGGAGGCGTTCCTGGTGGAACTGGGGAGCGACTTCGCCTTCCTGGCGCGACAGAAGCGCATCGTGGTGGACGGCGAGGATTTCTACCTCGACCTGCTGTTCTACCATCGCCGGCTACGACGGCTGGTAGTCATTGACCTCAAACTCGGGAAATTCGCCCCCGGCGACGTGGGTCAGATGGAATTCTATCTGCGCTGGCTCAAGAAGCACGAGATGCGTCCGGGCGAAGACGAGCCGATAGGGCTGATCCTGTGCGCGGAGAAGTCGGACGAGCGCATCGAGGTGTTTGAACTGGCGGCGCGGGGCATCCGTGTGGCGGAGTATCTGACCGAGTTGCCGCCGAAGAAAGTGCTGGAACAGAAACTCCACGACGCCGTGCGGCTGGCGCGGGCGCGGCTGGAACAGCAGACGTTGCAGCGGAAAGAAACACGGAAGCGCGAACACCGAACGGAGGATTGACCATGCCGCCGCAATCCACGCCATTCACCGAGGCCCGCACCGTCGAGAACCCGATCCTGAAATGGCTGCGCACGCCGGAACTCGGCTGGCGCTACGAGAACCAGCAGCAGGTCATCAAGAAATACCGCACCGATCCCGCCACGGGCGTCTATGACGAGCGGGAAGTTTTATTGCTCCCAATCCTTCGGCAGAAGCTCAAGGAACTGAATCCCAAGTTCATCACTGACGACGACCGGGCCGACCGCATCGTCTTCCAATTGCGCAAGGAGACGGACAACCAGGAATGGCTGCATTGGATGAGGAACGAGAAGACCTTTCAGTTCGCCTCCGATGAGCCTTACCAGCCGATCACGGTGATTGATTACACGAACATCGAGAACAATGACTGGCTGGTGACGAATCAATTCTGGGTGGAGGGCAGGAATCGAAGGCGGACGGACGCGCTGTTGTTCATCAACGGCATCCCGGTCGTAAACCCGGAAGCCAAGACGACCACCCGTGACGATCACATTGAATGGCGTGAAGGTGCAAAGCAGACGGGCGATTACCTGCGGGACGTGCCGCAGCTTTATTACTCGAACGCCTTCTGCTGCGGCATCAATGAGTTGAAGATGTTTTACGGCGTGCCGGGCGTGCCGTTCCACAAATGGCAGCAGTGGCGTGATCCTGCCCCGCACTCGATCCCGGAGTTCGAGGAGATGAAGTGCGGTGAGTATGGCCTGCTCGACCGGCGCAACTTGCTCGATCTGATTCAGAACTTCATTGTGTTCGAGACCGAGGAAGGCAAGACGGTGAAGAAGATCGCCCGCTACCAGCAATTCCGGGCGGCCAACAAGCTCGTCGAGCGTGCAATCAAGTTGGGCGCAGATCGAAGCTGGCGACGTGGCATCGTGTGGCACACGCAGGGATCGGGCAAAAGTCTCACGATGCTGTTTGCCGCCCGCAAGCTGTGGAATCTCCTGGGCCAGCCCACAATCATCATCGTGGTGGATCGTGACCAACTCCAGGATCAGATGGTGAAGCAATTCGTGCAGACGAACACGCAGAACTGCCGGATCGCTGAGAGCAAAGATGACCTGTTGAAGTTGTTGAGCGAGGGCGATGGCTACCGGGGCATCGTGCTCACGATCATGCACAAGTTTGACTGGCGGGATGCCATCGAGATCAAACGCCCGGATGTCGTCATGCTCGTGGACGAAGCGCATCGCACGCAATAGGGCGACCTCGCCATTGGGATGCGCAAACTGTTGCCGAACGCCTCGATGTTCGGCTTCACCGGCACGCCGCTCGAACTGGACGACCGCAATACGCCCGTGGCGTTCGGCCAGGAACAGGGCAAGGACGTGGCCGGACACGAGATTTTCGAGCGTTACATGGATCGTTACTCCATCGCCGATGCCCTGCGTGACAAGGCGACCGTGCCGATCCGCTGGCAGCCTCGCATGACGGATTGGAAGGTGTGGGGCAAGGCGCTGGACGAGCAGTTTGAAAAGCTGCTCGCCCACCTGTCACCCGGCGAGCGCAATGCGTTGAAGACGCAGGAAGCGAAACTCGACCGGATTTTGAAACACCCGGATCGCATCGCCCAGATCGCCGCCGAACGTGGCAGAGCATTTCAAGCAGCACGTCCAGCCCAACGGGTTCAAGGCGATGCTGGCCTGCTACGACAAAGAGACGTGCGTGCTCTACAAGGCTGCGCTCGACACGTTGCTCGGCTCGGAAGTCAGCCTGTGTATTTTCTCAGAAGCGCCGAAGGAAGACGGCGAACTCATCAAGGCGCATTATCTGGGCGATGCGGCCCGGAAGAAGGCGATTGACGAGTTCAAGAAACCGAAACCGGACAAGGCAGAGGAATTGGCCAAGCCGGAGAACCGCTTCCGCAAAGTCGAGTTGTTCATCGTGTGCGACATGCTGTTGACCGGATTCGATGCGCCAATTCTGCAAACGCTTTATTTGGACAAGGGCCTGCGCAACCACACGCTGCTGCAAGCGATCGCACGGGTAAACCGGCCCTACAACGAATTGAAGAACGGCTGGGGTGATGACGGCACGCAGGGTCGGGGCGGTCTGGTGATTGATTACTTCGGCGTGTTCGAGAATCTGAACGAGGCGCTGAACTTCGACAAAAACGAACTGGGCACGATTGCGTATCCGTTCTCGTTGCTGCGGGAGCGGTTCAAGCTGGAGATCGGGCTGCTGTCCGATTTGTTCAAAGAGGTTGATCGCACCGGCAGCTACGAGTCGTTGATGAAGGCGCTGACGTTCCTGAACCAGAACGAACCCGCCAGAGACAAGTTCGAGGAACTGTATCGCAACGTCCGCATCCTCTACGAGGCGTTGCAGCCGGACGAGTTCTTGGCTGACTACGAACGAGAGTATGCCTGGCTGACAAAGATGTGGATGGCGTATCGGAAGAAATTTTATCCGGCAGAGCGATTCGAGATCAGCGCCGAGGATGGAGCGAAGACACGGGAGTTGATCCGGCAGAATGTCTCGATGGAGGAGTTGAAGAAGGACTTCCCGACCTACGAACTCAACGAGCAATATCTGTCGAAGCTCAAGGATGAACCGCCCGATGCCAAGGCGCTCGACATCGAGGCCATGCTGGCGGCGGAGTTGAAAATCCGGCTGGGTGAGGACGAGGATTATCAACCATTGAGCGAGCGGCTCAAACAGATCGTCAGCAACAAGCGCCAGGGCACATTGGCGGGCATTGCGTTGATCGCTGAACTCTCGAAGCTGGCGGAGGAAGTTGTCCGGCTGACCGAGGAGCGCAAGTTGCCGCTGCCAAGGCGGGCGCAGCCGACGACGTGGCCGATGGCATATTGGCCAAGGCGGACGAGTTCTGCTTTCCGAATTGGTTTCAGAAGGAGGACGTGGACACCACGCTGTATCGGGAGTTCACGATCTTGCTGGCCGGGAAGTTCGGCAACCTCGCACTGCACGGCAAGGGCAAGGACTTCGTGGATCGGTGCATCAAGCTGCTCAAGCGGGCACGCCACGTCGGCAAAGGCCCGAAGGGAGGTTCGTGAGCTTCGCGCTTATGCAATACGTCGTGCGGATCAGCCCCAAGGCCCGACACGTTCGGCTGAAGATGACCGTGAAGCACGGGCTGGAGGTCGTCGTGCCACGGGGATTTGACCAGACTCGCATCCCGGCAGTGCTGCAACGCAAGAAGCGTTGGATCGAGAGCACGCACCAGCGGCTTGAGGAGCACCGGAAATTTTTCGAGCCAGAACCGCCTGGCAAACTGCCGGATCACATCACGCTCCCTGCGATTGGTGAGGATTGGCGGGTTGAGTATCGGGAGGCGAAAGCCCGGTGGGCGGTAGTGCGCCGGGTGAGCAACGACCGTTTGGTCGTGACCGGCAATACCGAGGACGAGCGAGAGTGCAAATTGGCGCTCAAGCGTTGGCTGTCCCGGCGCTGCCACGATTCACTGGTGACGTGGTTGCGGGATGTCAGCCGGGAAGTCAGCCTGCCATTTGGTCGGGCGACCGTGAAGATGCAGAAGACCCGCTGGGCAAGTTGCTCCCGGCACAAAACGATCAGCCTGAACTTGAAATTGCTGTTCCTCCAGCCCGCCCTGGTTCGCTACGTCTTCATCCACGAGCTTTGCCACACGGCGCACATGAATCACTCCCGGAAATACTGGCGCTTCCTGATGACCAAAGAGCCGAATTGCATGGCCCTGGACAAGCAGTTGCGGACGGCTTGGCGGCACGTTCCGGCGTGGGTCTGAGGAGCGTCGCCATAAATGAAATTCGCCGTGTGCCGTCCAGTATGCGGCCCGTCGACCGCGTGCTCGAATACACCGACTTCCGCAACTTTACTGCGGTCATCGCCAAAGCGCGGGAGGCCTGTTCCGACACCGGGCCATCGAGGATAGGGCGCTGCCCCGTTATGCGCTGAGCGATTCCTCTGCGTTCATCCGCGTCCATCTGCGGTTGTCTCCGAGCTCGGCTCCTGAACTGCCGGAGCCGTTACGGACGCAACGGCGCCAGCACGACGCGAAAACCAAGGTCGCTGCAACGGCTCGACTTGAAATAATCATCGCGGTTGGCCGAACGGCAGAAACGGCCATCATACAACCACGACCCTCCCCGCGCCGTGCGCAGCGAGCCTTGCTCGTTGCGGCCTTCGTCCGGTCCTTCGGTTGCGCTCCCGCCAGCCCAGTGGTCCAGGCACCATTCCCAGACATTGCCGTGCATGTCGTAAAGGCCCCAGGGATTGGGCCGCCGCGTGCCGACCGGGTTCGTGGTGGACCCGCTGTTGCCCGTGAACCACGCGTGCGATCCCAATTGCGAATAGCCGATGTCGTCTCCGTAACTGAAGCGCGTCGTGGTCCCGGCGCGGCACGCGTATTCCCACTCCGCCTCGGTCGGCAGCCGGTACGCATGACCTTCGGGCAACTTGCCCGCGGCGTGTTCGGCAGCCGTGAGCCGGGCGCAATATTCCAGCGCGTCCTGCCAACTGACTTTCTCCACCGGCCGATTGGTGTCGCCGGTGAAATGACTCGGATTGATGCCAATCACGGCGCGAAACTGCGCTTGCGTCACTTCGCATTGGCCCATCCAGAAGCCGTGATCAATCGTGGCTTTGACTTGCGGTCCTTCGTCCAGGCCGCGATCCGCTTCTTCCGGCGGGCTGCCCAGCATGAATGTGCCGGGAGGAATCCACACCAAACCGTCGCGGTCCTTCGCCTGGTTGTGGCTTGAGCGGCTTGGGCTGCCGGCACCGAGCGAGTCGGCCTTATGTGAATTGGCTCTCTCCGTGGATTTGGTAAGGACGGATTCCACTCCGTCCCTGATTTTACCGGGCCGGTCGATGGCGATATCAGGGACGCGGTGGAACGCGTCCTTACCTGAGCGCAGGTCGGCCAAAGACTCCGCACGGCCATCGATCACATCAATCCGGCCGTGATAGATTTGGACGCGCGGGCCCAGATCAAGCTGAAGATCGATATCGTCGCTGCCGAGCCTGCCCTGCCACGACTCGCCGTTGCGCAAGCGCGCGGTCACGCGTGGAATTTCGCCTGGCGCCAGGGTGACGGTTTCGATGTCGCTGAATTGGAACGGCGCTCTCGCGTGATTCGCATCCACGAACTCTAGAGCCGTGATCAGCGATCCGCTGAGAACATCGCCGTTGCGCAGGCGGATCAATCGTGACCGCGGATCCACTGGCGGGTAGTCGCGCTGAATTCGAAAAATCGCTTTTGAAACCTTTTCCCGGCGCGTCTCGACTTGCGAGCCGTTCTCCAGGCGAATCACCAATGTCGGCGGTTGCAGGAAACCGGAGAGGCGATTGCCGTTGGCCGTGACAATCACTTCCTGGCAGGTTAGTGCCCCTTCGAAATCAATTCCGGCCAACAGGCCGGCCGGTAACTCCAGGTCTGCGTAGGCGGTTCTGAATTGGAACGACGGGTTCACGATCGCTCCGGTCAACTTCTCTCCACTTCGCAGCAAGAGCAGATCGGTGTCGCTTGGCCGTTTCAGGTTAAAGACCGTTTCAAGAATTCCAGTGCCAATGCCGGGCGCGCTCGCCGGCGTCTCGGTCTGCGCAGTGGTGATCATTGAGGCGGCGGCAAAGAGAAGCAGAAAGAGCCAGAGGACTCTGCTCCTCACACGGATCTGTGGCCTGCCGTCACCAATCCCAAGGGGATTGCGTCCTCCAGCCCAGGGTTGCGAGAGACGAGCTACCCTGGGTGCAGCGTACGCGGAGGAACCAACCCCAAGGGGGTTGCGCCTCTCCGTGCGCCAAAGACGCAACCCCGTTGGGGTTGAGCCCCCTCTTTCCCCAATTCCCCAGGGTAGCTCGTTCCTCGCAACCCTGGGCTTTGCGACGGAATCCCGTCGGGATTCCATCAGGTTCATGGAAAGCAGCCTCATCGCATGGGATCGCGGGAGATGAAAACAGACATCGCCATAATTCCAAACACGGTCGCGATTCCGAACAGCCAGGCCAGGCTGGTCAATTCATCGACCGGACTCGCGATGCCGCCCAAAACTTTGTCCATGTTCCGGACCATTTCCAGGTAAGAGAGATCAGGCAAACCCGCAAAATCAAACAACAGATTCGAGATGTGGTAGAGCCCGATCACGCTGAGGATCGCGATGAGAGCGCTTCGGAACAGGGCCGACGCCAGCAGCGTCAAGGTCACGAGCATGGCCGCGCAACCGACGACCTTGGCAAACCCGATCAGCATCCAACCGGTGGTGACCGATGCCGTTCGTGACTTCGCGTCGTCCGCGCCGCGACCGGTGAGCGCGTTGAACAACGTGGTGACTTTGGTGGGCCGCTCTTCCGGCGGCGGCAACGCCAGGCGCACGTCGGCGTTCAAGCCAAGGAGGCCGAGCGAACCGTTTCCTTTGAAGCGGACGAACGCGTAATTGCTGTCCCGGCCCCAGCGGTCGGGCGTCGTCGTTGCGCTCAACCGTTCAATCGCGCCGGTGAATTCCGTGGCCTCGACCTTGACATAGGCCGGCAGGCCGGCTTTGAGGCGCTTGAACTCTTCGTATTTGTAAATGGGCACACGCACTTCGTATTCGTCCAGCCGGGCGATGGTGAACAGGTGCGTGCCCACGTTCACAGGCTGTCCGATCTGCACCGGAACTTCCGTCACATAACCCGAAATCGGCGCCGTGATCGTGGCATAACCCAGGCGTTTGCGGGCGTCGCGCACACGCGCTTGCGCATTCTCGACGGCGCGCTCGGCGGTCTTGATTGCGTCCTGGGCAATGCCGACCTGATTCTGCGCGTTTTTCAGATCGCGTTTGCGCGAACGCAGCTCGGTCTCGCGGTCGGCTTGCTCGGTCTTGCTCATGAGATCCTTGCCGATCAACGCGCGCTCGGCGCGCGTCATGGCATCTTCAGCCTGCGCCACGGCACGTTTGGCTTCCTCGAATCGGCGGCGGGCGTTCGTGACGTCGTTGCGCGCGTTTTCCTCGCCGCGGCGCTCGTTTTCGAGCGCGTCGAACAACGGGCGGTCGTCGAGTTGCGCCAGCGCGTCTCCGGTGCGGACGGAATCGCCGAGCTTGAACGGCGCTTCGGCAATGGTGCCGTTGGCCTCGGCAAAAATCTTTTTCGGATCCCAGGCTTCAATCCGGGTGTTGCGGGCGTGGGAAGCGACGAAACCGTCCTCGGTGCGGATCAGTTGGTCCTGGCGAATGGCCCAGAAACTGGACGGCAAAAGGACGAGCCCGATCAGAAGAAGAATGGCCAGGCTTCGCGCCGCGAGTTTTCCGCTCATGTATTCGCCGCGCGTAATCCCGCGGCTGAGGATGCCGTCGGCCAGGCAATCTTGCTCGCGCGACAGCGCGCCGCCGGCAATGAAAACGATGCCGTGCATCCACACCACGATGTAAGTCGTGTAAATCACTTCGAGCATCTGACTGGCGGCCTGTTGATGCGCTTGGAGACTCTTGAGTTCGAGGACGGTAATCAATGCGCTGGCGAGCAAGAACCCGCGGCAGAGCCAGGACCGCCACACCACGTCCAGATCGGCCAGGGTGAGAACCAGGATGGAATGCCAGCGGCTCGGGACCTGGCAGTCCTTGGGCGGGCGGCGATCTGGATCGCTTTGGACCGCCGGGGAATCGGTCTCGGACTGTGTTTTGGACTCTGCTTTCAAGCTGGAGTTGTTTTCAGTTGAGTGTGTTCATGGAGAAGATCACGGTTCCTTTCCTCTCACCCCGGCCCTCTCCCCAGGGTAGAGGGTGGATTGTCTGCCGCTGTTCGACAATGCTCACGCGCCCGTTTTGTCGAGTCGCGGCCTGCGGCATTCCCTCTCCCCGAGGGAGAGGGTCAGGGTGAGGGGGAACGCGGCGCCCGAGGATCAAGTTGCCAATGAATCTCCCAAAAGCACCGGACAACGCACTCTTTTGAATGCGCCGGACAAATTCGCGCGCACTAGAACGTGCCGACGCCAAGCCGACTGCAAATCGGCGATACAGCCAATTGAGAATCTGCGCTGCCCTACTTTGAAGCACGGAGGAAGCCACGGAATTCGTCTTCAGTGATGAGTTTCAGATAAGCATCTTCGAGCCGCCGGCCGGTGGAATTGATCCCATCAACCACGGTCTCGGTCTCTTTGGCCAGAGCCAACAGCGACGAGACCACATTCCCAACGGAGTCATGGCCGTTCAACTCGATTCGCATGCGGTCCTCGTCCCGTCCCAGATCCGTCCATCCCAATCGAGCGCGGACCGCGGCCCGGAACCGGCCCACACCACCGGAGACCCGAATCTCCAGCACGCTTTCCGGAAGCAGATTCTCCAGATCAACGCGAGGTCCGTCGAACAAGAGTTGACCTTGGTTCAGCACCAGCAAGCGGTCGCAAACCCGATCGATGTCCCCCAGGATATGGGAACTGAGAATGACGGTCTTTTTGCCGCGAAATGTTTCGAGCAACTCCAAACTTTGCCGGCGGCTGATGGGATCCAATCCCGCCGTGGGTTCGTCCCACACGAGCAGTTCGGGGTCGTTCATGAGCGACGCCGCCACACCGAGACGCGTCTTCATGCCGGTGGAGAACGTGCCGATCTTGCGCCCGGCGTCGTCCATGAGTCCGACCGCCCGCAAAAGCGTTCCCAGGCGGGCTTTCAGTTCTTCGCGGCCCAGGCCGAAACATTGGCCGACGAAACGCAGATAGCTGATCGCGGTGAGGTCCTTCGGAAAAGCCGGATCGTCCGCGAGGAATCCGACGCGCTGGCGAATGGTCCGCGCGCCCGGATGCATCCGCTGGCCGAAAACCTGGATCGAACCGGCGCTCGGAGTGATGAGACCCAGCGCCAGACGCAAGATCGTGGATTTCCCGGAACCGTTCGCGCCGAGAAGCCCGATGGTGGAGTTGGCGGGCAAACGAAAGGAAATATCCGCGACCGCGATTTGGCGGCCTTCGTAAATCTTGGTGATCCGTTCAAAAACGATCGCGTCGTTCATCGCGTGTCGGTTCGAGCCAGTTCAATCAGTCCGGAGCATTCGCGGTTGGCGGAAATGCTGTAACCCAAGTTGTCTCATCACGAAACTGCTGGCAACGATCAAACCACACTCAGCTAACTTCACTTGCAGGCTAGAATACACTTTGCCAGGAGGGATTCTGGCCAGCCGCGAGGAGCGAGCGAGGCGGTGTATCCACCGATCCACAACGAGCGAGCGACGAAGCGCGAGTATTAATTCGGTCGGCGCTTCGTTCGTTCTTCACGCCAGGTTGACAACGCTGCTTCCCGGTCAATCCTGGCCAAATACCACGGCTGGCAAACCACTCAGCGGATTGATTGAATTACTCTATTCTCTTGTCGAGATTTCACTTGGCGGCCAGGAGTGCTGAGGAGTCCAAATGACATAACCTCGCAGACGGCCCAGATGGGAGGACGCCGCATCTGGTATTCGTTCCGGTAGGGGCTGACAAAGACTTCGTCGCTGCGCTGCAATTCTCCGTCCAAGCGGGCCAGCGCGCCGGCGTGGCGGTGCGGATTGCGGAACACAGGGGAGTGCTCGTACGCCTGCGGAACTGGTCGGGATTCCCAGGGAGAGTGAAGGGAAAGCGGTAGGCGGAGAACTGACCTGCCCTGCCTTCTATTCGCAACCCGACGCAGCGCCTCAGTTCCAGGTCTTGACCGGAGTCAACCACGGCACTGTCGCGCAGGTGCGATAGTCTCACAGAACCACGGATGGCAGGGTTCGACCCGGTGCCTCGACTGACCAACATGAGCCAGGCAGGCGTGACTGGCAGAGGGAGGCAACCGGCCCGAAAAGTCGCCCCTCTCCGTGACATCCGTGTGATCCGTGGTCAGAAAAGGTGAACCTATGAAACGCAGATCATTCCTGAAAGTGGCGGGCGCTGCGGCAGGTGCGGCAGCCGTCAGTTTGGATTCGGTCGTCGGCTTGAGCGCGGCGGCGCCGGTCATCGCGGACCGCAGCGGTATGCCAAGACGCGCGTTGGGGCGCACTGGCTTGAAGGTGTCGATCGTCGGCTTTCCGGGCTTCAGCTTGAAACAAGAAAGCCAGGAGAAATGCACCGCCGCTGTGCACCAGGCCTTCGGACGCGGTGTGAATTATTTCGATGTTGCGCCCGCCTACGCCAACGGCGAATGCGAAACCAAACTGGGCGTTGCGCTGCAGGGACTCGACCGGACCACTTATCATCTCGCCTACAAAACCAAGATGCGCGACGGCGGCGGTTGCCGCGCCGAACTGGAGCGTTCGTTACAGCGGCTCAAGACCGAATACTTCGATGTTTATCAGTTGCACCACCTCGTGCAGCCGGCCGACGCGAAGAAAGCGCTGGCTCCAGGCGGGGCGATCGAGGCCATTCTCAAATGGCCAAGGAGCAAGGTAAAGTTCGGTTCATCGGGTTTTCCGCGCACACGACGAAAGCCGCGGTGGAAGCGCTGCGGAGCTTTCCGTTCGACGCGGTGATGTTTCCGATTAACTACGTGGAATACTTCAACCGGGGCTTTGGGAAAGAGGTCCTCGAAGTGGCGCAAGAAAAAGGCGCCGGTGTCCTCGCCATTAAACCGACGAACGCCGGTCTGCCGAAGCCAGGCGAAGCGCTCAAACACCAGTGGTGGTATCGAACTCTGGAGGACCAGGAAGAGATCAACATCGCCTGGCGTTTTACGCTGTCGCTGCCGGGCGTCGTGACAGGGTTCTCGCCAGCGTGGCTGGACCTGGCGGAGAAAGCGATCACCGCCGGCTACGCCTACCGTCCGATCACTCAGGACGAAATCAAGAAGCTGATGCAGATGGCGGAAGGGCAAGGCTCGATTTTCAAACGCGAAGAAGATTCGGTCGCGCTGGGCCGGCATTTTAATTCGCCCTATCCGCATCACCCGCACGAATGCGGCGCGGCGATGTGGGGATGAGGTTCAATTCCGGACCAGCAAGGCTCGGACGATGCGTTCCCGGATCAACGCGGCGAATTCGCTGGGGCCGGTGTATGGCCAGCCGAGATGCGTCCCGCACCGATCGCACACGCAAAAACACCACGCGTGGCCGGGAAACCAGGTGTGCTCTTGAGTGGGCGTGCCGGTCGATTCGCAACCGAGGGTTCGGGAGAAGGTGAGAATGTCGAATTGGATTCCCTGCGGATTGCGGAACGTGAACTCGCTTTTGCCGTCGTAGTGGAAACGATCCTGGTCGCTGGCCACGCGGTTCAGGCACGAGGCGCAGAGCCAGTCCTTCGCCGCATCGCTCACACTCGGACGTGGGAGGACCTGGATTTCAGATTCAGGGATTTTGGTCGCCTCCGGCGCCGCGCCCGCCATCGCTTCGACCTGTGAATCCATGACCGTATTCTGCCACAAGAAGCACTGAAGGTCTGGCCCAAAGTGTCCCTCGGTCAAATTCTCTAACCTTGGCTGGCTGTCTCCGTGCAAGACTGTTGCATTGCCCGAACGAGTATCCCCTGAGTTAGCGACGGTGGAGCAACGCTCCTGCGGAGCCGTTCTTCGGTGGCATTGGCTCGGCAGGAGCCTGGCCCCGCCTCAACTGAGGGGACACCCGAACGCGATGCGAACGCCGCCAATCCGGTTGCGTCCGGCTTCCCAAAGCGTTACAAGACCCGCATGAAAATCCACTCTTCTCTTCGCCCCTTCGTCCTGTCCTTCCCTCTCGCGCTGGCGATGCTCGCGTGCGCGGCGCCGATGACCCTGGCCGCCGCCGCAAAACCAATCCGCGTTTTGTTGATCACCGGCGGGTGTTGCCACGATTACGCCAACCAAAAGGACATTCTCAAGAAAGGCCTCGAAGCGCGCGCCAACCTCGTCATCGATCAGATTCACACCGACGACAAAAGCACGAAACCGCCGCTGGCGATTCTGGGAAATCCGGATTACGCGAAAGGTTACGATGTCGTGATCCACGACGAATGCGGCTCCTCGATTTCGGATCAGGCCCAGGTCGAAGGCGTGCTCAAGCCGCATCGAGACGGCGTCCCGGGCGTCAATCTCCATTGCGCCATGCACTCGTATCGCATCGGGAATCCGAACGACCCCGTCACGCCGGGTACGCCGCACGGGTTGTGGTTCGAATACCTCGGCCTGCAATCCAGCGGACACGGTCCGCAGGAACCCATCGCGATCCGCTTCACCGACAAAGAAAGCCCCATCGCCAAGGGCCTGAGTGATTGGACCACGATCAAAGAGGAACTCTACAACAACATCGACGTTTTCAAGACCGCGCGCCCGATTGCCTACGGGAAACAAACCTACAAACAAAGGAACGGCGCGGAGAGGACCAGCGATTTTGTCGTCGCTTGGGTGAACGAATATGGCCCGAAGAAAACCCGCGTTTTCAGCACCACGATTGGTCATAACAACGCGACGGTGGAAGATTCGCGTTACCTCGACCTCGTAACGCGAGGGGTGCTCTGGGCCACCGGTCACCTGAACGACGACGGCACGCCCGCATCGGGCTACGGCCCCGGCGGCAAATGAAACGCGGGATCTTCCATCAACCGGGTAGGGCTGCGTTGCCGCGCAGCCGGTCTTCTGTCGATGTGGCGGCGCGGCAGCACCGCCCTACCAGCGATGGGTTCATGGGCCGTGTGCACGGCTCGGAGGCCGTGGAAGCTTCCCAGGAACCCGGTAGGGACGGATTCCACTCCGTCCCTGACTTTACTCTGCGATCTCAATGAAGGTGGGGCGAGGCTCCCGCCGAGCCAATCGCCATCGACGCACGGCTCGGCGGGAACCTCGCTCCACCACTCGATCATTTGCTCGCCCGCAGGCGCTTTCACCGATAGCTTGCCGGTGTGAGCTTCCTTTTCGCAGCGGTTGCGTTTCTGTTCTTCGGCAAGGCGGTGAGTTCGTTGTTTCACCTTCGCTGGGCGCAACGCTTGCCGCCGTGGGAAGCTCCCATGGCCAAGCGGCCATACGCACGGCCCATGAACCCGGCAGGGCGAGTCCGCCCCGGCGAGCCGCTCGACGTCCGTGGCACACGTCCGAATCGGCTCGCGGGGGACAGTCTCGCCCTGCCTACCAGTTCGCGGGAAGACGACGGGAGTTCTTTGTCCACTTCAACAGCCATGTCCGCCCCGCCCCGTTCAGGGCATCATCCCGAAGCCTCCGGCCCGGCCGCGTCCAACTCCATTTGCTGTTCCGTCGTGCTGGCGGCGCGCAACGAGGAAGCTCGCATCGAACAAACCATTCGCCATTTGCTCGCCCAACACGGGGTCGAACTCGAAGTCATCGCCGTGGACGATCGTTCCACGGACCGGACGAACGAGATTCTGCGGCGCCTGGCGGATCAAGATTCGCGCGTTCGCGTCCTGCGTGTGGACGCGCTGCCGGAAGGCTGGTTGGGCAAATGCCACGCTTGCCACGTGGGCGCCGGCGCGGCGACCGGGGATTGGATTCTCTTCACCGACCCGGATTGTTGGCTGAAACCGGATGTCCTGGCGCGGGCGTTGCGCGTCGCGAACCGGGAGAAGGCCGGCCACGTTACTCTGATTCCGGGCGTGGCTCCTGAAACGGTCGGCGGCCAGGCGTGGCACCTGGCTTTTCTGCTCAGCGTCGTGGACTGGATATCGCGGGTCAACCATGACAGGCCGAAAGCTTACCTCGGAATGGGCGCATTCAATCTGATCCGCGCCGATGTTTATCGCGCCTGCGGCGGTTATGAAGCGTTGCGGTTGACGGTGCTGGACGACGTGCGGCTGGGATTGCTCGTGCGCCGGGCCGGGAAACCGACGCGCGCCTTCATCGGGGGCGACGACGCCGAGTGCCATTGGGGCGCCACGGCCCTGGGGATGATCAAAATTATGGAGAAGAATTATTTTGCAGCGCTGGATTATCGAACCCTCCCGGCTTTGGTGCTGGGCGTGTTCGGGCCGGCTGCGTGGGCAGCGGCGGCCATCGGTCCGTTGACCGGGACGCTCCCAGGGCTGGCGGCGGGGCTTGCGTTGGCTTCGCTGATTTGGCCTGCGGCGAACTTGGCGCGGCGGCTGGGCTGGGGTTTCGGAGGCGCAGTTCTGACGCCGTTTATGGTTCCGGTTTTGTTCTACGCGATGCTGAACTCCGCCGTGGTGACGCTCCGCCAGGGCGGCATCCGTTGGCGCGAAACGTTCTATCCCCTGCACGTCCTGAAGGCCGGGGGCGTGCGCTAGTGCTAGTGGAAGTTGAGAGAGGATTTGAGTTGAGAGTTGAGAGTAAGATCTCCACGCGCGACAGGGCGGCCCGCCCTTTTGTAAATCGCTCCCTTCGGGAAGAGATGGAGAAGACTTCGTTGACCGACAGTTCCAATTGCACCCGATCGCGTCCCTACCCTTGACACGCTGCTGGGATTGTCTGCAACCTCTCCCGCCAAGCTGGTTGACAGCCCAATGGCACGGGCCCCTCGCCCGAGCGAAGCGCCGCCCTCAAATGGACAACGACCGCTCATCGGATTCTGCGAAGCCCACGGCTTCGGCCAAACGCCAACCGCGCTCCTCACGCCAGCGCTATCGCCGCTTCGTGGAGGATTACAGAAAGCAGCGGCTGGACGATTTGACGGAAGCCAACGACGGAACGGGAAGAATCGGTCCATCGGCTGAAGCGGGCAGCGAGGATCCGTCGGCGTCGAAACCCCGCGGACTGTTCCGCGGGAAGCGGCGGGAGTACCTGCGCGATTACATGCGCTGGCTCTGGCCGCACCGTTACGGAGTCGGCGCGCTTCTGCTTCTGGCGTTGGTCGTGGCAGGCCTGGAAATGATCGAACCGCTGTTCATGCGGTACATCATTGACCGGGTGCTGTTGAATGCCGGGCTGGACACGCCGTCGCGTTTGAGCCGATTGCACGTGGCGGGCGCCTTGTTCGTCGGCGTGATTATCCTCTCGCGGATGATGGGAGTGCTGAAGGATTACCGCCAGCGCTTGCTGAACGTGAAAGTGATGCTGTCGCTCCGCCGGTCCTTGTACGAGCGTTTGCTGCACCTGCCTCTGGCCAAGCTCTGGGACATGAAGACCGGCGGCATCTTGTCGCGGTTGACCGGGGACGTGGACACGACGACCGGCCTCCTGCAGATGGCCATCATTTCGCCGGCGGTCTCGGTCATCCGCCTGGTGATCGCCGTGGGCGTGCTGCTGCAGTTGAACTGGCGGCTGGCGCTGACGGCCCTGGCCATCATTCCGGGGGTGATGCTGGTGAGTTTCATTTCCGCGCGGCGCATTCGGCCGATTTACCGGTCGCTGCGCAAGGACGTCGAACAAATCGACGGCCGGGTCGGAGAGGCGTTTTCGGGCATTCGGGTTGTGCGGGCGTTCCGGCGCGAGTTGCGGGAACTCCTCGATTACATGCGCGGGCGGCACACCGTGCTGCGCAAGGAACTTTTCGCGCATCGCCGCGAACTGGTCATCTGGACGTCGTGGGGCCTGCTGTTGGGCGGGGTGAACGTCGTGATCGTCTGGTACGGCGGCTATCTGAACATCGCGGGCCGCGCGTCGATCGGCGACATCATGGCCTTCCAGTGGTACACGTTTCTGCTGCTGAATCCCGTGTGGCAAATCGTGAACACGTTCTCCGAGTTGCAACGTTCGCTGGCCGCTATGGAACGCGTGTTCGAGGTGCTCGCGATACCCCAGGACAAACCGGACCGGCCCAACGCGCAAGACGCGCCGCGCCTCGTGCGTGAAATCCGCTTTGAGAACGTCGAGTTCGAATATCGCGAAGGCCGGCCCGTCGTGCGCGACTTCAATGTCGTCGTTCCCGGCGGATCGGTCGTAGCCCTGGTCGGAAGGAGCGGCGCCGGGAAAACCACCGTGACGGATCTGGTCGCTCGTTTTCACGATCCGACGCGAGGCCGGATTTTGCTCAACGGCTCGGACCTTCGGGATTTCCGGTTGGGCACGTACCGCGATTTGCTCGCCCTGGTCCAGCAAGACGTCTTTTTGTTCGACGGCTCCGTGCGGGACAACATCGCGTATGGCCGCCACGACGCCACGGACGCCGAGATCGAAGACGCGGCCCGACGGGCGAACGCACACGAATTCATCGTCAAACTGCCCGGCCAATACGAGACGTTCATCGGCGAACGGGGCGTCAAGCTTTCGGGCGGACAGAAGCAGCGGCTGGCCATCGCGCGGGCGATCCTGGCCTCGCCGCAAATCCTCATTCTCGACGAGGCCACGAGCAATTTGGACACCGAAAGCGAGCAACTCATTCAAGCGTCGATGGCGACGCTGCTGGCCGGGCGCACCACCTTCGTCATCGCTCACCGGCTCTCCACCGTGCGCCGCGCCGACTTGATTCTTCTGATGGAAGAGGGGCGCGTGATCGAGCGCGGAACCCACGAGGAACTCATGGACCTTCGCGGCGCTTACCACGGCATGGTCCTCCGCCAGATGGAATCCGAGGGACAAGCCGCCGAGGAAGTGTGGCGCTGATGCGCCGTCACAGGGCGCACTCTGCGCTCTCGGATCTCCAACGGCGAACCTCCCTCTCCTCCATGAAGTGGAGGTACCTGTTTCGCGTGGTAGGGACGGATTCCACTCCGTCCCAAATCAAGCCTTGAGGCAGACCGAAGCCTGGGAAGAGACGATGGGCCAACGGAGGCTCCTGGTTTTTCCTTGGTCCGTCTCTCCTTCAAGGGACGCCTTCAAGGGTTAGTCAGGGACGGAGTGGAATCCGTCCCTACCATGCGCCCGTCCGCCGTCACCTGTTCGTAACATTTCTACTTGTTGGTGGGTTCCATTTCGCTAGCCTGCCTCCGTCTAAGCAGCAGAATGTCCAACAAGTCTATGAACACTCATCTCGTTTCATCACTGAAGTCGTGTTTCTTCCTGGCGGCGATGGTTTCGCTCCCCGGTTTGTCCCAGGCGCAATCCACAGTCCGGTGGGAAGCCTACAACGATTATCGGCCCAGCGACCTGACCCACCCGAACGCCAGCGGATACGACCTGCGCATTAACGATGACGGCGGGCCGCTCAAAGATTTCAAGACCGGCCTCGATCTGAAGGCGTCCGTGGTCGTCGTCGTGGAAGGCGACGGCACGCCCGACGATTTCGGCGCGAACTCGAACGTGAATGCAGGCTCTCCGGCCGACAAGCTGTTCAAAGGCATTGTCGATATCGGCAACAGCGGCCTGCCCGGCATCCGCGCCAATCTCAACACCAAACTGATCCTCTTCTTCAAAGGCCTGGATCCCACGAAGCGCTACAATTTCCGCGGCACGGTCAGCCGCGGCGGCGGCTACAACGATCGCTGGAGCGTTTTCACGATCACAGGCGCGGATTCCTTTGTGGCGGCGCACGAAGACGGGAGCGTCAACAAGAACATTTTCACCAAAGCAACGTTCGACAAAGGCACGCTCGGCCCCAATCAGGTCGCGCTCAATTCGGGCGATAACAAAGCGGGGTCTCTCGTCGGTTGGAACAACATTGAGCCGGGCGCCGACGGCGAATTCGCCATCGAGGCGCAGCAGTACACAGGGCCCGCGCCGTTCGGCAATCCGTCCGCCGCACCCTATGGGTATGGCTTCGACGCGATTTACCTGGCCGAAATCGAGTCCACCGGCAGCCTCAAAATAACCGAGAACCCCGCGAACCAAAGCGTGCCCGCCGGCAAATCGGCGACGCTGAAAGTGGTCGCGACCAGCCCACAAACCATCACGTACCAATGGCAAAAGGCCGCGCCGGGCAGCACGGCGTTCAGCGACATCGCCAGCGCTACGCAGGCCAGCTACACGACTCCCGCGTTAGCCGTGGCGGACCATGGCTCGAAGTTCCGCGTCAATCTCACCAGCGGTTCGAGCAAAGCGACCAGCGGCGAGGCCACGATCAACGTCGATGGCAGCATCCCCACCGTCACCGGTGCCACCGGGAGCATCAATTTCAATTCCGTTTATGTGACCTTCTCCGAGCCAATGAAGCTCGACCAGTTGGCGAACAAAGCCAATTACTCGGCCTCCGGCGGGTTGACGATCAATTCTGCCATTGCGCTGGACGCTACGACCGCGCGCTTGTTCACGAGTAAACAAACTTCGGGCACCAGGTACACCCTGACGATCAACAACGTTGAAGACCTCGCAGGCAACCCGGTCGCGGCCAACACAACGCGCAGCTTCGCCGGTTTCACGGTCCAGCCAGGAGTGGTCGGTCTCGAAGTGTGGAACAATATCGGCGGCGCGGCCGTGGCTGACCTTCGCAACAATGCGCGCTATCCGAACGAACCGGACGTGGATTACGTCACGACCACGCTGGACTCATTTCTCGTGATTCCGGCGACTCCGGACAAGAACACCTACGGCGGCCGATTCCGGGCCTGGCTGACGCCGGAAGAAACGGCGGATTATGAATTTTTCGTCCGCAGCGACGGCGGCAGCGAATTGCGCCTCAGCACCGACGACAAGTTTGATCTGCTCGACGATCCGAACGCGCTTCCCACCGCGGCCGATACGAGCGCGGGCGACACGTTCCAGGAACCCGGTCTGGACGAGTCGGCTTCGCTCCCGGTGCGGCTGGAGAAGGGGAAGAAGTACGCGCTGCAAGCGATCTGGAAAGAGAGCAACGGCGCGGATTATCTTCAAGTTGCCTGGCGGAAAGTCGGCAATGCAACGCCTGCGGACCAACTGCAACCCATCCCCAGCAAGTTCCTCTCGTATTACGGCCCTAGCGCCGCGCCGCAGGTTGAACCCAAGATCACGAAGGTTTCGTTTCAGGGCGGAAAAGTGGTCGTGGAATGGACCGGCGCCGCGCTCCAGTCTTCCGACGATTTGAAAACCTGGAAGGACGAAGCCGGCGCGGCCAGTCCATTCTCCGTGACTCCGGCGGGAACCAAGTTTTATCGGGCGAAGAGTTAGCTGAGTAACTCTCACCGCGCGCAAGTTGCGCCGCCCGCGCTGATTCCAAACGTAGAATTGCTTTGGTTCCCCGCTGCGCCCAGAAATTCTCATTTTGGCCCGCACGTGGTCCCGGCCTTAGTGGTCCATTTCATAAATACGCTCACGTTCGCGGCAAGGGATTTTTCGGCCAGACGAGGCGCGAGCGACGAGCATATCCCGAAGTGGATCTGTAAGGAGCAAGCAACGAAGTCTGGCGAAAA
>Ga0194121_10003653_pt1 | contig 23087 bp, 23 predicted proteins | sample TA2MahCa50mmetaG_FD_148609 | JGI IMG/M metagenome (GOLD analysis project Ga0194121, IMG submission 148609) | Freshwater microbial communities from Lake Tanganyika, Tanzania - TA2015020 Mahale Deep Cast 50m | ecosystem: Environmental > Aquatic > Freshwater > Lake | place: Tanzania: Lake...
GATACCGAGCGCCAAGCGTCGTCGGGCGAGGTCAAGGTCGCCTCCGTGTTCCGCGGCGGCGGCGCGGTCGCCGACGTGGCCGAGGTCCGGAAGCTCGCCCGCCTCCCCGAAACCGCCGACGAGCTTCGCGCGCTCGCCGGTGCGCTCGGCGCCGCGGGCGATGCGGTCCGGCTCGGCCGCGCGGCGAGCGAAACCGCGGTCAAGCGCGCCGACCTTTCCGGCTACCGCGTCATCGCTTTCGCGACCCACGGGTTGCTCGCCGGCGAGCTCAAGGGCCTGCCGGAGCCGGCACTGGTGCTGACGCCGCCCGAGCAAGGCAGCGAGGACGACGACGGGCTCTTGACCGCGAGCGAGATCGCGCAATTGAAGCTCGATGCCGACTGGGTGGTGCTTTCGGCCTGCAACACCGCCTTGAGCGAAAATACCGACGCCGAAGGCCTCTCCGCGCTCGCCAAGGCGTTCTTCTACGCCGGCGCGCGCGCGCTTCTGCTCTCGCAGTGGGCGGTCGAGTCGAAGAGCGCGGTCAAGTTGACGACCGCGACCTTCGCCGCGCTCGCCGCCGACCCGAGCCTCGGCCGCGCCGAGGCGCTTAGGCGCGCGATGCTCGCGCTCGCCGCCGACCCGAGCGATCCCCGCTACGCCCACCCCGCGTTCTGGGCGCCGTTCGTCGTCGTCGGCGAGGGCGGCGCGCCTGGGCGTTGGACCCGGTGACGATTCGTCACTTTGCTGCGGTCGACGAAACGCCGGGCGAGAAAAAATCGGGACGGTGCTACCCTGTTCCCGCGCTAACTATAACTAGGAACGCGAAGTCGTTCTGTCATGACGAAAACGCGCCGAATATTTGTTCTCACCGCGCTCGGCCTCGCGCTCGCCACCGGTCCCGCCGCCGCGCAGAGCGCGATCGCACTTTGGCTCGAAGCGAGCGGCGGGATCGCGCCGGCCGTGCATCCGATGACCGAGGTGACCGGTCAAGCGCTCCTCAAGCTTGATGCCGGCGCCAAAGTCCGCTTCTTCCACTTCGGCGCGTGCAAGGTGGTGGCGGTCGAAGGCGGCAGCCTCGAACTCGGGCCCTTGGGTTATCGCGTGACCGACGGCGGAAAAATCCTCGCCGAACAGCCACGGCGTTGTCCCGTTCGCGTGCGCTTGGCGTCGGCCGGAAGCGGCGGGCAGACCACCGGCGGCTTGTTGATGATGCGGAGCGCGGGCGGCGCCCCGGCCGCCGACTCGCGCGAATTCCCGCCGCAACCGTCGTTCGTCCTGGTCGGCCAGCAAGCAGCGCGGGCAGTCGCGATCGAGATCGCCGAAGCGAGCGAGAGCGGGCCAGGACCGATCAGGGCCACGCTCGCGATCGCCGCTAAGCGCGCGGCGTGGCCGGCCGGGACGCCTGCCCTCGCCGCCGGGAAACCATACGCGCTTCGGCTCAAGGCGGCCGACGGCAGCGACTTGGCTGCACTTCCGTTCACCGTCGGCGCGGCGCAGCCGGGGCAGGAGTTTGACGTCCTCCGTCTCGATTAGCCGCCGGGTTCGCGACCGCTACCGGGAACTCGTCGTTGCCGCGTGCGGACTCGGCGCGCTCGCGGCCACGGTCGCGAGCGGCGGCACGGTCGGCCTCGACCGGCTGCTTTACGATCTCGCGCTTGCCGGCCACCACGCGCTCGGCGCCAATCAGCGGAGCTCCGAGCCGGTCGCCGTGGTCGCGATCGACCGCGCGACCCTCGATGCGCCTGAGCTTCGCGACATCCCGCGCGTCTTCATGGGGCCGGCGTTCACGACGATGCTCGATGCGACGGTCGGCGCCGGCGCGACCGCGGTCGGGTTCGATGTGATCTTCGCCTACGACAGCACCCGCTTCGATCCCAAGCTCGAAGCACCATTTCGCGCCGCGCTCGAGCGGCACGGCGAAAAGGTCGTCCTCGGACGCTCGGCGCAGACCGCGCCGGCGCTCCCGATCCTGCTCGCGGCGCCGGACGACGCGATCGGGTTCCTCGAGCTGCCGCGCGATCCCGACGGCGTCAGCCGCCGCGTACCGGCGGCGCTCGCGACCGATCAAGGTCCGGTACCGACCATGACCGAGCGGCTGCTCGCCCGGGCCGGGCGCGCCATGCCTGCCGAGGTCCGCCTCGCGCCAGCCTGGCACCTCGAAACCATGCCGACCTACGCGTTGATCGACGTGACCCGCTGCGCGGCGGCGGGCGATCGCGGCGCGCTTGAGCGCGCCTTCGCCGGCAAGGTCGTCCTGGTCGGCACGACGCTCGCCGAAGAGGACCGGCGCCTGGCGCCGAGCCGCTTCATCGCGCCGCCCGCCAGCACACCGCGCACGGAGAGCGGCGCGGTCGCCTGCCGTCTCGAACGCCAAGGCGCCTCCGATCCCGACACGGAGACGATTCCCGGCGTTTTCATCCACGCCGCCGCGGTCGAGTCCGTCCTCGCCGGCCGCTTGATCGAACCGGCGCCGAGCGGGCTCGTGGCGGGACTGAGCGGCGCGGCCGGCACGGCCGGCGCGCTGATCGCGATCGCGGCGGCGCCAGCCGTGACGGTCGCGGCCCTCGCGGCGGGTGTTCTCGCGCTCGTCCTCGGCAGCGCCGGCTTGCTCGCCGCCGGCCTCTGGCTTCCGACCGCGCTCGCCGCGCTCGCGCTCCCGGTCGCGGCCGGAATCGCCTACGCCATCCGCTTCATGGTCGAGGAGCGGCGGCGGCGATGGATCCAGCGCGTGTTCGGCCACTATCTGGCGGCGACCGTGGTCGATCAGCTCGCCGCCGCCGAGGCGCCGCCGACGCTGGGCGGCGAACGGCGCGAGGTGACCGTGATGTTCGCGGATTTATCGGGCTTCACCGCGCTTTCGGGACGCATCCCGCCGCAAGCACTAATGGAGACCACCAACCGTTATCTCGTGCTGATCGCCGAGGAGGTTGAGCGTACCGGCGGTTACGTCGACAAGTTCATCGGCGACGCGGTGATGGCGATCTGGGGCGCGCCGGTCGCCAACCCTCGGCACGCGCAAAGCGCGGTGCGGGCGACGCTTGCGATCGGCGCACGCATGGCCGAGGAGCGCACGGCCGCGCTCACCCGAGGCGATGACGGCTTCTGGGTCAAGATGGGCGTCAACTCCGGCCCGGCGATCGTCGGCAACGTCGGCTCGCCCAAGCGCCTCGCCTACACCGTGGTCGGCGAGACCGTGAACCTGGCGGCGCGGTTCGAGAGCCTGCCCGGCGACTATGGCTGCCTGATCGTGATCGGCGCCGCGACCGCGGCCGCGCTCGATGGCGCCTATCCCGTGTGCGAGCTCGATTTCATCAAAGTCAAAGGCAAGGCCGAGCCGGTCAAGGTCTACGAGCCGTTCGCGGCGACCAACGGCGCGGTCAGCGACTATTGCCAAGGCTTTGCGCGAGGCCTCGCCGCCTACCGTGCGCGGCGCTTCGGCGAAGCGCAGCAGCTGTGGCTCGGCCTCGTTTATCCCGGGATCGTCGATCCCAAAAAACGCGCAAGCGAGGGCGCGGCTGTGGCGACGCCCAACCGCGCCATGGCCGCTCGCGCCACCGTGTTTCTTACCGAGCCGCCGCCCGTCGGCTGGCGCGGCGAATGGGTGCGAGAGTCGAAGTGATGCGGCATGCGACAATGATCGGCCCCCACCGAGTGGTCCGATCAGAATGTTAGTGCATCGTGGCCTCCTTCGCGATTGGCGGCTGTAGGTGGAGCGAAGCGGAACCGGAAGGCGGCAATGGCGGCGTCGCGGCTTCCGGCGCCGGCGGTCGGTAACCGAGACTGCTATGCGGGCGGATCGTGTTGTAGTGTCGCCGCCAAGCCTCGATCAGCCCCTTTGCTTCGGCCAGGCTGTAGAAGATCTCACCGTCGAGCAGCTCGTCGCGTAGAGAGCCATTGAAGCTTTCGTTGTAACCGTTCTCCCAAGGCGACGCCGGCGTGATGTAGAGAGAATTCATTAATGTCAGCCATCGCGTCCGACCCGCCGTCTAACAATGTTTATACACTCTGGTTAAGCCTCGCGCCCGGCCTTCGGTGCTTCCGCAAGAACTTGCTCGAGGGTCGAGAAGATTTAATAAATCACTTTCATATCAAACGGTTGGAGCGGACCGCCGCAGCGGAGCACTGGTCTTCTCCAGTCTACATAAGACCGCTCATAGGTCATCTACCTGGCTCCGGATGCCACGGCCCACTTTGTTCAGGACGTGGGTGTAGATCATTGTCGCGCTGACGCTTCGGTATCCGGCCGCCGGAGTCGGCAAGACGTTTCCCGATCCACGTCCGATACGATCGTGGTCTTTTTTACTCATCGTTCGGAAACCTTTCGTTGCCCTCTAGCATGCGGTCGACGAGAACATGCATTGTGTAACATATGCGTTTCATGACATACTGGCACGGTGAGCTGGGTTATCTCGTTCCATGAAGCTTTCGAGCCGGAGTTCGATGACCTGCCGGAAGCCGTGCAGGATGAACTGCTGGCACACGCGCGCCTATTGCAAGAGTTTGGCCCGACGCTCGGCCGGCCGCGTGCCGATACCTTGAACGGTTCGCGTCACGCGAACATGAAGGAACTGCGGTTCGACGCAGGCGGCGGTGTGTGGCGCGTCGCTTTCGCCTTCGACCCGAAACGGAGGGCGATCCTCCTGGCCTGCGGGAACAAGTCGGGCGGCAGCGCGAAGCGCTTCTACAAGCAGCTCATCAAGAAGGCGGATGCGCGGTTCGACGAGCATGTCGCGGGTCTCGAGAGCAAGGAAAGGAGGTAGCCGTGGCTACGTCGGTGAAGGACAAGATGAAGAAGATGAGCGCGACGCGCCGGCGCAGGATCGAAGCGCGGGCTTCCGAATTGATCGCGGAGGAACTGTCGTTGCGCGACCTGCGCCATGCTCACGAACTGACGCAGCAGCACCTGGCCGAATTTTTGGGCGTCGGACAGGATGGAGTGTCCCGCCTCGAGAAGCGTAGCGATCTTCTACTCTCGACCTTGCGGAGCTACATCGAGGCGATGGGCGGACGGCTTCGGCTTGTCGCCGAATTTCCGGATCGCCCACCGGTGGTTCTCCGCGGCCTTGCCGAGATGGAACGGTCGGCCAGGAGCCGATCGGGCAGCGGCAAGTTTCGCTAGCCAGCGCATCGTGCCAGTCTCAACGGCGAAGGCCCCCTACCCGGCGCGACGCGCGGCGCACGCCGCGCCGACCTTCCCCACACGGTGGGAGGGACGCTTCCCTCCGATACGGGCTTGTCCCTACTGCTCGCGCCGCTACGCTGCGGGCGGTCGACGACCCCCACCCCGCCCTCCCCTGCTGCGCAGAGGGAGGGAGTATCATCGAGCGGAGCATTTCATGACCGACCGGCACAGCGTCATCCTGATCAAGAACGGGCGCGTGTTCGACCTGGACGGCGACGTCGACCGGCCGCCGGCGGCCGACATCCTGATCGCGGCGGGCAAGATCGCCGCGATCGAGCCGGGCCTGGCCGCGAAGCTCGCGCAGGGGGGCACGCACCCGGCGCTCAAAGGCACCGGCGTCGGCACCGTGATCGACGCGCGCGACAAGCTCGTCGTCCCCGGCTTCATCAACGCCCACTACCACTCGCACGACGTGCTCCTGAAGGGCTGCTTCGAGACCATCCCGTTGGAGCACTGGGTGCTCGCCGCGCTCCCGCCCTCCTATCCCAAGCGGAGCCGCGACGAGGTTCGGCTCCGCACCCTGCTCGGCGCGTTCGAGTGCCTGCGCTCGGGCATGACCACGGTCCAGGACTTGCTCACGATCTACCCGTGGGACGTGGACCACGTCGACGCCACGCTCGAAGCCTACGAGCAGATCGGCATCCGTGCCGTGTTCGCGTGCCAGATCGGTGACGTCACCGGCTTCAAGACGGTGCCGTTCTGGGAAGAGATGGTGCCGCCCGAGGTGCAAAAGGGCATGACCGGCGCGGTCGAGCCGTTCGGCACCAACATCGACCTCGTGGACCTCGTCGCCGACGTCATGCGCAAGCGCCGCGATCGCCACCCGCGCATCAGTTGGGCGCTGGGGCCGACCAGCCCCGAGCGCTGCACGCCCCGGCTCCTCGAACGTCTGGGCGAGCTCGCGCGCAAGGAGAAGGTGCCGATCTACACGCACCTTTACGAATCGAAGGCGATGACGCTGATCGCGCGCCAGCTCTTCCGCGACCGCGACCACGGCTCGCTCATCAACTACATGGAGCGGACCGGCATCCTCGGGCCGCAGACCTCGCTCGCCCACTCAGTGTGGCTCTTGCCGAGCGAGATCGACAAGCTCGCCGCGACCGGGACCAACGTGGTCTTGAACCCGGTCGGCAACTTGAAGACCAAGAGCGGTGTCGCGCCGATCCGCCGGCTCTTAGATGCCGGCGTCAACGTCGCGCTCGGGTCGGACAACTGCTCGTGCTCGGACGCGCAGAACATGTTCCAGGCGATGAAGATGTTCACGATCTTGGCCGCGGTAAGCGATCCCGAGCAGGGCGCGCCCACCGCGCGCGATGCGCTCCACGCCGCGACCCGGGCCGGCGCGCGCACCGCCGGGCGCCAAGCCGAGTGGGGCGCCTTGAAGCCGGGCATGGCCGCCGACTTGTCGCTGTTGGACTTGACCGATCCCTCGTTCGTGCCGATGAATTCGGCGGCGCGCCAGCTCGTCTATACCGAGTGCGGCCGCGCCGTCGACACCGTGCTGGTCGACGGCCAAGTCGTGATGCGGGAGCGCAAGCTCACCATGATCGATGAAGAGGCGCTCCGGCGCGAGATCGAAGGCGTGATGAAGGTGCTGCGCAAGGACATCGACCAGGTCGCGTCGCGGAACGTCAAACTGTTCGGCTATCTCGATCAGGTGGTGCGGCGGATCTGGGCCGAGGACATCGGCACCAACCGCTACGTCGCCAATGGGTTGGGGTGATGAAGCTCCGCATCTTGACCGAATCCGACGTCCGCGCGCTGCTCACGATGCGCGAGGCGATCGATATCCAGGGCGACGCGTTCGCGCTGCTCGCGGCCGACGCCTCGGTCCAGGGCTTGCGCTCGTTCGCGCTCTCGGAGCAGCCGCCCGGGATTGCGATCTTCAACCCCTCGTTCCTGAAGGGCGGCAAGGGCTACGGCATCAAGGTCGTCTCCGACTTCTACGACAACGAGCAGAAGCGCGTGCCGCGCATGACCGCACTGATCGCGCTGTTCGACGGCGAAACCGGCGCGCCGCGAACGGTGATGGAGGGCGCGCACCTGACCGACGTCAGGACCGGCGCCGGCACCGGCTTGGCCGCCCGCTACCTCGCGCGGAAAGAGAGCCGCGTCATGGCGGTGATCGGGGCCGGCCGCGTCGCCCGCAACCAGGCCGAGGCGCTCTGCCAGGAGCATCGGATCGAGCGGATCGTCCTCGCGACCCGCACCCCGGCCCGGGCCGAGGATTTCGTGAAGCGGATGGCCGCGGTGGGCGCGCCCGTGCCGACCGACATCCGGGTCGTCGCTTCGCGCGCGGACGCCGTGCGCGAGGCCGACATCGTGGTCGCCGCGACCACGGCGCACGCGCCGGTGTTCGATGGCCGCGACTTGAAGCCCGGCACCTTCGTCGTCGCCGCCGGTGCCTACGAAGCCACCGCGCGCGAAGTCGATTCCGAGACGATCCGGCGCGCGGCGAAGCGCGTGATCGACAGCAAGGCGGATTGCCTCGAAGACGCCGGCGACCTGCAGATACCGATGGCCGAGGGCATCCTGACCGAGTCCGACATCGCCGGGATCGCCGAGCTGGTCGCCGGCACGGCCAAGGGCCGCGAACGGGCCGACGAGATCACGTATTACAAGTCGACCGGCGTGCCGATCCAGGACCTGGTGACCGCGCAGGCGGTCGAACGCCGAGCCACCCAGCGCGACATCGGCACCGTGATCGAGATCGGCGGCGATCACGACTAGGGAAGCCCCTCGCAGAGCGGAGCCGTCCTCGATGCTCCCTCCCCCGCGGAGCGGGGGAGGGAGCATCGAGGGTGTGCCCCTGTCGATCAAACGCGATGGGGGCGGCCGAGCCGCGCCTTGGCGTCCTCAACCGCCCACGTCCTCATCGATTCCCCTTAGAAAACCCGGCGTGTGCCGTGGTCAGCGACGGCCGAGGCGGGCGAACGCCGCGGCGTCGCGGGGACCGACCACGACGCCGCGCTCGGCGATGAGTGCGCCGTCGATCCACAGCGTCTGTTCGGTGACGACCCTGTCGGGATGATTCTCGCCGCCGCCCGGCAGCCACCACGGTGTACCGAACCCGACCGCGTTTGTGCCGGCGACGCGGATGTCCTCGATGAAGCCGTGGCCCCAGCGCGTGGCCGGGTGGAAGCCGAGCGTGAAATGGATGATGTGGCCGTAGCCGCCGCCGGCGGCGCGGCGCAGGGCCCGCTCCATGACCGCGCGCTCGGTGCCGCCGCCCTCGACCGCGCGGATGCGCCCGTCCAAGTGCACGGTCATCAGCGTCGGCAAGACGGCGTAATACTCGTGGAACACCTTGGCGAGCACGACGCGGCCCTTGACCCTCTCGAGCTCGGGGTAGATCAGGCACGAGCCCGGCGGCGAGATCGTGCCGGGGCGGTCGAGCCGGCGCTGCTTGTTGGCGGTCGACTTCGCCAGCCGGAAGACGACGTCGGTGCCGGCGGGATTGACGATCCGACAGGACGCGCCGGTCGCGCGCGCGATCAGCGCATCGAGCGCATCCTGCGCCGCGTAGAGCCGGTCGAGATCGACGCCGCCATAGAGGCGGGCGAGCCCGGGGCCGCCCAGGTCGACGCCGAGGAAATAGCGCGTGCGCCGGTTCTTCATCGCGGTGTCGTGCACCCGCGAGCCGGCGAAGTAAGGGAGCGTCAAGTCGATCCACACGTCGCTCGCCGGGGCGCACCGCCATCTGATCCCGCACCAGCCGCTCCGCGGCGCGCGCCAAGTCCGGTTGCATGTTCCCTCCTGGCGGGACGTGGACGGTGGCCCGCGCTGCCGAGCGGCTACTCCGCCGCCGCCCGCTCGCCGTCGCCGAACGTCCGCGCGAGATAGTTGTTCAAGACGTGGTGGATGCCGGCTTCGAGCACCGACAACGGCCCGGGGCGGAAGGTGCGCGCCGCCGATCCCTGTTGCAGCGACTTGACCAGGGCGATGTCCTCGTCGACCACCAGCCGCACGAAGTCCTTGTAGCGTTCGACCTTGGCGGCGAATTCCGGGTCGGCGAAGCAGCGCTCGGGGAACAGGAAGTAGGCGACCGCCCGGGTCCGGGTCGGCGAGAGCGGCCACGTCACGTAGGGCCGCACGTAGTCGGAGCGCGCGAGCAGGTTGAGATTGGGCTACAGGAAACCGATGCATCCCAGCAGATCCTGGCTTTGATCGAGCTACGGCATCCGGCCGAACAGGCTTTGCTTGCCGAACACCATCGGCGCGGCGTCGTAGAACGCGGCGACGCCGCCCCCCGGCCGGAGCCTGAACAGCCGCCCTTGGGTGTCGAAGCGGTATTCGGGCCCGGCGAACGAAGCCTTGTGGATGGTCTCGACGTGATAGAAGTCCATCAGGTTTTCGACGATGAGCTTCCAGTTGCAGTCGAACTCGGCGACGAAGGTGCCGGCGAGACGGCAGTCCTCCTGGCGCAGGAACGCGAAATCCTCGGCGTAGTGGGCGAGATGCGTCGCCAACGGCGGCGCCGCCTCGTCGAAGGTGAGGAAGATCCACCCCGCCCACGCGCCGGTGCGGATCGGCCGCAGGCCGCAGGCGCCGGGATCGAACCCGGCCGTGTCGTCCAAGCCCGGCGCCGCGACCAGGCGGCCGCCGAGGTCGTAGCGCCAGCCATGATGCGGGCAGCGAAACTCGCCGGCATGGCCCGCGCCGGTCGCGACTTCGACGCCGCGGTGCGCGCACACATTGCTGAACGCCTTGATCGCACCGTCGCGGCCGCGGACCAGCAGCACCGGTTCGTCGAGCAGGCGCAGGGTCATGTAGTCGCCGGGCCGTGCCAGCTCCTCGACCCGGCCGACGCAGAGCCAGTCGCGCATGAACAGGCGCTCTTTCTCGAGCCGGAACACGTCGGGCGAGTGGTAGATCGCGCCCGGTCCGTGGCGCGCCTGCGCGAGCGGCGCGCGCGTCGCGGCGAGCGCGCGGGCGACCTCGGCGAAGCGATCTCCGGTAGCCGGCATGGCCATCTCCCGTCGCAGCAGCCGGCCGCGGCTGCCGCGCGCGAAGTATAGCCGGATGCGGCCGGCGGGAATCGGCTCATTCTTCTCGCACCGGCGCCCGGCATCCCGGCCGTGCGCAACCGTGCTACGCTCAACCGCATGACCACCGCCCGCATCGACGAGATCGCGACCGACATCTTCCGCGTCAGCGTCGCGCTGCCCGCGAGCGACGCCTTCGACGGCTTCACCTTCAACCAGTACCTGATCGTCGATGAGCGCCCGCTCCTCTTCCACACCGGGCCACGCGGTCTGTTCGCGCTGGTCAAGGCGGCGATCGAGCGCGTGATGCCGCTCCGGCGGCTTCGCTACGTCGCCCTTTCGCACTACGAGAACGACGAGTGCGGCGCGCTCGACGAGTTCCTGGCGGCGGCGCCCGATGCGTTGCCGGTCTGCAGCCGCGTCGCGGCGATGACCTCGATCGACGACACCGCCGCCCGTCCGGCCAAGGCGCTCGCCGACGGCGAGACGCTCGCGCTCGGCCGCCACACCGTCCAGTGGCTCGACACGCCGCACGTACCGCACGGATGGGAGTGCGGTTTCCTGTTCGACCACACGACCGCGACGCTGTTCTGCGGCGACCTCTTCAGCCAGCCGGGCGCCGAACACCCGCCGCTGACCGAGGGCGACATCCTCGAACCTTCGGAAAAGCTCCGGCTCGAGTCAGGCTATTTCGCGGCGACCGCCGCGACCCGGCGCGAACTCGAACGCCTGGCCGCGCTCGAGCCGCGGCTCCTCGCCTGCATGCACGGCGCCGCGTGGCGGGGCGATGGCGCGGCGCTCCTGCGCGCGCTCGCCGACCGGGTGGTGCCGCGTACGGTTTAGCCGGTTGGAGCCCCCCTCCCGCACGCTGCGCTCGCCTCCCTCCCCTGCAAAGCAGGGGAGGGGTTGCTAGGAGGCAGGGAGCGAGCGGAGCAGCCGGAGGGGGTCCTTCGTCTAACCCCCAAGTCCGAGAAAAACAGCGAGGCCACGATTGAGGCGGGTAACGTCCGCGGCGTTCAAACGGCCGACGCTTCGGCCGATCTGGCGGCGCGGTACCGTCACGACTTTATCGACCATGACCCAAGAGCGATCCGCCAGACCATTGAACGGATTCGGTTCGATCTGAACGCGCAGGAGCGGTGCATCGACCGGCGCGCTCGTCATCAGGCATACGGTAACCGACGTCGTCGACGCAAAATCGTCCGACTGAACGACGACCGCGGGACGCGTTTTGCCTGAATAGGCGCCGCGCGCGGCGACGACGACGATCTGGCCCCGGTTCACGCCTCATCGCCCCAGTCGGCCGCGGCGGCAATGAACGCGAGCGCCGCCTTCTCGCCACGGCTGCGCGCGACCAGGCGCGACTGGCGCTCCGCTTCGCGCTTGAAGCGCGCCGACCGAACGTCAGGAAGCCAAATTTGCACGGGCCGTAAGCCCTGCGCACGCAAGCGGTCGCGATGCGCCTGCACCTTGGTTCGCGACGACCGCCATGCCGCCGATCCAGGCATTGCCGATCCTCCATTGGTTACATGTAACCTAGCGCGTCGGCGCGATATGTTCAAGCTTGGCCGCTGCCGCCGAGTCTAAGTCCCCGCCCCGACCCGCGCCGGCACCTTCCACCAGAGCAGCGCCAAGCCGACGATCAGGAAAGCGATCACCGTCGCCATGCCGGCGCGCTGGCTCGCCGCCGCCGCCGCGACCCAGCCGAGGATCGCCGGGCCGACAAAGGTCGTGATGCGGGCCGAGAGCGCGAACAGGCCGAAGGTCTGGGTGCGATGCTCGGGGCGCGCGAGCCGCGCCACCAGCGAGCGGCTCGCCGACTGGACCGGGCCGAAGAACGTGCCCAAGAGCAACCCGAACAACCAAAACTCGGTCTTGGACGTGGCGAAGAGGAGCGCGGAGCCGAACAGGATCACGGCGACCAGCCCGACCGCGATCGTGGGTTTGGGCCCCCACCCGTCGTCGACCCAGGCGAAGGCGAGCGCGCCCAAGCCGGCGCAGACGTTGAGCGCGATCCCGAACGTCAGCACCTCCTCGAGCTGCATCCCGAACGTGCCGGCGGCGTAGATCGAGCCGAACGCGAAGAGCGTATTGAGCCCGTCCATGTAGACCATGTGCGCCCCGAGGAACCACGCGAGCATCGGCCGATTTTTGAGCGTCCGCAGCGTCCGCACGAGATCGGCGATCCCGTTCCGCACCGCCCGCGTCACCGGCTCGCGGAGCGCGCGCGGTTCGGCGACGATGAAGAAGAGCGGGAGCGCGAACACCAGGTACCACAGGGCCGCGAACGGCGAGGTTGCGCGCACGTGGGCCGCGTCCTCCTTGCTCAAGCCGAACGCCGGGGTCTCGGTCTGGACGAACAGCAGGAGGACCGCGACCAGGCAGGCGATGCCGCCGACGTAGCCCACCCCCCAGCCCCAGCCGGAGACGCGGCCCAGGTGCGAGGGCGGCGCGACCGTCGGCAGCAGCGCGTTATAGAAGACGGTCGCGAGCTCGAAGGCGATGGTCGCGAGCGCGATCCCGACCAGCCCGAGCCACACGAAGTCGGCATGCGGCCGCACGTACCATAGCGCGGCGATGGCGGCGACGTTGAAGAGCGTGAAGGCGAGGAGCCAGCTCTTCTGGCCGCCAGCACGATCGGCGACCGCGCCCAGGACCGGGCTCAGCACCGCGACGACGAGCCCGGCGAGCGTGAGCGCGGTGCCCCAGGCGGCGGTCGCGGCGATCGCATCGGTCGCGACCGCCTGCGTGAAGTAGGTCGGGAACACGAAGGTCGAGACGATCGCCGGGAACGCCGAGTTGCCCCAGTCGTAGAGGCACCACGCGCCGACCGCGCGGCGGTTCAAGCGGGCAGCGGGCGCGGTCATCGGCGCGCGCTCGCCGTCAGGTCGCGCGCCGCGGCGTGCGGCCCGCCACCACCGCATTGGTGAGCGTGCCGATCCGCTCGCACGCGACCTCGACCGTGTCGCCGGGCCTCAAGTAGAAGGCTGCCGGATCGGCCTGGCCGATCGCCGAGCCGGACGGCGCCCCCATCGAAATGAGATCGCCCGGCTCGAACGGGACGTAGCGCGAGAAGTGGGCGAGCGCGGCGCCGAAATCGAACAACTGGTCGGCGATCCGGTAGCAGATGCGCTCGGCGCCATTGACACGGCAAGTGAGCTCGAGCGCGCTGGGATCGCCGGCCTCGTCGAGCGTCACCAGCCACGGCCCGAGCGGCCCGAACCCAGGCATGTTCTTGGCGGTCCAGAACCGTGTCCCCATTTCGACTTCGCGCTGCTGGATCTCGCGCGCGGTCAGGTCGTTGAAGAGCGTGACCCCAGCCACGTAGTCGAGCGCGTCCTCGCGCCGGATGCCGTGGGCGCGCCGGGCGAGCACGAACACCAGTTCGGGTTCGTAATCCATGGTGGTGATTCCGGGCGGCCGCGCGACGCGGGCACGGTCGCCGACCAGGCAGCCGTTGATCTTGAGGAAGCCGGTCGGCTCGTCCGGAATCTCGCGGATCAGTGCGTTGCGCTTGAGCTCTTCCAAGTGCGTGCGGTTGTTCTTGCCGACGCAGAGGAATTTGCCGGGGTCGGGAATCGGCGGCAGCAACTCGGCCGCGGCGAGCGCTATTCCGCCGTCGCGCGTCCGTTGCGCGGCGCCGGCGAGGAACGGGTGCCATTCGCCCCAGCGCTCGATCGCCGCCTTCAAAGTCTTGACCGGACGCTTGGGCGCGCCCGCGTCCGTCCGCGCCAGTGCGGCGAAATCGTGGATGCGATCGCCGACCACGAGGCCGGGCCGCGCCGTGCGGCTGCCTTTGGCGCGAAACGTGACGAGCTTCATCGGCGCCCGCGCTAGGCGCGCTTGTAGAGCCCCATCAACGTCGCTTTGGCGAGCGTCGCGAAGTGGAGCTGGAAGCCGACCTGCGCCGCCGGCGTGTCGGCGGTGACGTTGACCTTGCCTTTGACCGCGTAGAGCGCGAACAGGTAGCGGTGCGGGTGGTCGCCCGGCGGCGGGCATGGCCCGCCGTAACCGGGCTTGCCGAAATCGGTGCGCGTCTCGATCGCACCGGCCGGCAGCGCTCCGCCCATGCCGATGCCGCCCGGCAACGCGCGACAATTGGCCGGCAGGTTGCAGACCAGCCAGTGCCAGAACCCGCTCCCGGTCGGGGCGTCGGGATCGTAGACGGTGAGCGTGAACGACTCGGTGCCGGCGGGCGGGTCTTCCCACGCGAGCCGCGGCGAGCGGTTGCCGCCGGCGCAGCCGAAGCCGTAGACCGCGCTCAAGATCTGGTCCTGGCCCAGATAGTCGCCGTCCTTGAAGTCGGGGCTCGTCAGTCGAAATGGCATGCGCCGGTCCTCCCTGGATTGACGCTCGAAGCGCGGTTCTAGAGTACCCCCTCCCTACCCTCCCCCTGCAAGCAGGGGGGAGCAGTTTCACAACAGCGAGCGGCCGCCGTCCAGGATGTGGATCGTCCCCGTCATCCAGCCCGATTTCTCGGGTGAAGCCAGGAACGCGACCAGCTCGCCGAAATCCTCGGGCTCGCCGGTGCGCTTGACCGGGAACTGCTCGGCCCACTTGGCGAGGAGCGCGTCGTATTCGGCCTGGCTGGTCCCTTGCGCGACATAAGCATCGCTTCGCATCAAGCCGGGGCTCACGCAATTGACGCGGATCTCGGGCGCGAGTTCGCGCGCGCAAATGCGGGTGAAGACCTCGATGCCCCCTTTGGTCGCGCCGTAGATCGAGACGCCGCGATCGGAGGGATGGTGCGCGATCGAGGAGCTCACGTTGATGATCGTGCCGCGGCTCTTCTTGAGCGCCGCCATGCAGGCGAGCGTCATGTGGATGGTGCCGAACATGTTGGCGCCGAACACCTCGGCGATGTGGTCGGACGTGACCTCGGCGAGCTTCTTGATGCGGAACACGCCGGCGTTGTTGACGAGGACGTCGATCCGGCCGAAGCGCTTAAGGATCGCCTGCACGGTGCGGTCGGCCGCCCCCTTGTCGCCGACATCGCAGGCGAAGGGATGAAGGTCGGTGCCGGCAGCCGCCTTCTTCAATTGATTCAACCGGCGCCCCAAGATGGCGACCGCGTAACCCTCGCGCACCAGGATCTTGGCCGCACCGAGCCCCAAGCCGGTGCCGCCGCCGGTGACGATCGCAACTTTATTCGTTGTCATGGCGTCTCCTGAAAGTCTTCTGCCCCTGCAAGGCAGGGGGAGGATTCACATAAGTCCCGTTCCAGATCGCCCCCTCTATCGCAGCGCTCGCGGCCACGTCGCCACCCCCACCTGCGCCTCCCCCGCTCCGCTCCGCGGGGGAGGGAGCATTGAGGATGTTCCCCCTTTCGATCGATAGCGCTCCGCGGGGAGGGAGTATCGAGGGTGTGCCCTCTTTCGATCGATAGCGCCCCGCGGGGGAGGGAGCATCGAGGGTGTGCCCCTCTTCGATCAATGCGATAGAGGGGGCGATCTGGAACAGGGCTTATGTGAATCCGTCAGCGCTCCGCAGGGGAGGGGATCAGTCATCGAGGAACGGGCCGGGATCGCGCCAGAGCCGCATGGTCGAACAGTGGAGCCCGCCGCCGGTACGCATGAACTCGGCGTACGGCAGCGGGGTCACGTCGACGCCCGCCTTGCGCACCGCCGCGATCGCCTTGGGCGCCTCGGCGATCATCATGACGCGGCCGGGCTCGATCAGCGTGACATTGGCGGGTCCGTAAAGCGTCTGCTCGTCGGTATCGATCTCGACCACGGTGAAGCCGTGCTCCTTGAGCCAGCGCCAGTTGCGGAAATCGATCCCGGGCAGGTAGGCGATGACTTTCCGTTTATCCAGCGGGCCGATCACCATGTCTGGGTGGTGGGAGACGCCCGAGCCGGGATGGAAGTACATCCGCCCGGCGCACTCGATCACGAGCGTCGTCATCTGGTCGGCCAAACAGCTCCGCTCGACCACCGGGATCAACTGGGCGAGTCCGGCATCGTTGTAGGCCATGCCGCGCGCGGCAACGAACACGTCCTCGGCCAGCCACAGGCACGGGCCGGCTTCGGCGACACCCTTGCCGGTGATGGTCGCGACCGGCGGCACGCCGAGCCGGGTCCACGCCCAGTAGGCCAAATACTCGGAGCGGCCGAACCCCAACGGACTGACCGCGATCTTCTCGATGATCGAGCCGCCACGCACGACCAGGAGCTCGTTCGCCGCCCAGGTGCCGCGCTGCGGCCCGAACGGCCCGACCGGCGGATCGGGGTAGGTGACGCGGTGGACGATGACGCCAGCCGCTTCGAGCGCCGCTTCGTATTGGAGGCTCTGGTCGCGCATCTTTTGGGTGTCGAGCTCGTTGTGCGAAAGCCCCATCTGCGGGAAATAGGCCGGGTCCTGGTCATAGGCGACGAAGCGCTCGTGGCTGGTGATGTCGATCAGCGCTACCTCGCGCAGGCGGCCGATGCCGTTGGCACCGAACTCGCGGCCGTAGATCTTGGGATAGATCTCCTTGGCATCGATGTTGTGCCAGGTCTCGATCGCCGGCGGCTCGCCGCGGACGTAACCCGGCATCTTGCTCAAGGTGAAGGTCTTCTTCTTGATCTCGGTCTGCATCGCGGCGATCTGCTGCGCCCACGCCGGCGGCAGGTCGGGTTTGGTCGGAACGTTTGAAGCCATCGGGACTCCTCGGGTTGGCGTTGTTGCGCGACTCTCCTCCCCCTCAACCGAGGGGGAGGAGGCAGGACCGTCAGGGATCGCGGGCGCGCCCGACCCCGATCATGCTGTCGCGGGTGACGAGTTCGGCCAAGCGCTCGGGCGTCCAACCGGCGGTGCCGGCCGGACGCTCGGGGATCACGAAATAGCGCAAGTCAGCGGTCGAATCGACGACGCGGACCTCGGTCGTCGCCGGGAGCTCGGTCCCGAACTCGCGGAGCACGCCGCGCGGGTCGATCACGGTCCGCGCGCGGTAGGCGCGGCTCTTGTACCAGGCGGGCGGCGGACCCAAGAGCGGGCGCGGGTAGCACGAGCAGAGCGAGCAGACGACGATGTGGTGGCGGCCGGGCGTATTGGCGATCGCGCGCGTCGGCACCGCCTTGGCCATGTCGATCCCGAGCGCCGCGGCGGCGGCGCGGGCGTCGTCGAGCGCCAACGCGAAGAAGCGGGGGTCGGTCCAGGCTCGCGCGACGAAGCGGGCGCCCAGCGCCGGCGTGCGGCTTTCGGTGTCGGCGACCGTCGCCTGCAGATCGGCCGCGGTGAAAAAGCCCTTGGCGATGAAGAGTTCGCGCAGCGCTTCCTCGAGGATCTCGTACTCGGTGAGCGGCCGCGCGCCATCGTCGTCGAGCGCATGGTCGCGACCGCCGTGGCCGTAGTGATCGCCATGGTCGCCGTGGTCAACGTGGATCGGGGCGACCGGAAGCGCGAGCGCCGCGGCGCGGTCGGCGGCGGCGTGCGTCCGCGCCGCCCGCACGGCCGCCGCGACCTCGGCCGACGTAATGTGGCCGCGTTCGGTCATGATGCGGCGGGCCTGGACGAGCCAGCGATCGTAATAGGGGATCTCGCGGTATTCGGCCTCGCTCAAGTCCCACTCGGCGACGCGGCGCGCCTCGTCGAGCGTATAGAAGCCGCGCCCGACCAGGAGCATCACCATGGCATCGGCGCGCTGCTGATAAAGGCTCACCGGGTGTTCGCGGCGGTCGATCGGCCCCTCGTCGCGGCCGCCGAGGTCGTGGTGGTGGCCCCTCATTGCCAAGGCTAGCCAGCGCGGCGCCGGCCGGAGGGCTTGGCGGCGCCGGCCTCGATCAGGCCCACGACTTCATCGGTCGTGCGCACGTCGCCGAACGCCTGGAACACGGTCCAGAGACCGTTCAGATGGTTCTCGTCGTTGAACGCAGCACAGGCGTCGGACAGCATGATCACCTTGTAGTCCATCATCATGGCGTCGCGCGCGGTCGACTCGCAGCAGCCGTTGGTGGCGGCGCCGACGATCAAGAGCGTGTCGTGGCCGCGCGAACGCAAGTACGTGTCCAAGTCGGACGAGCCCTGGACCAGCGCGCTGAAGCGCTTCTTCTTGACGATGCGCTCGCCCGGCTTGACGTCGAGGCCGGGGTAGAACTCGTGGCCGGGGGAGCCGTCGCGGAGCGCCTCGCGGCAGGCGGCGCGGCGGTGCGACCCCTCGAAGTACTCGAAGAAGATGGTCCAGTCTCCGGGCGTCGATTTGAGCCAGATCACCTCGCCGCCGGCGGCGCGGAGCGCGGCCGCGAGCCGGTTGATTGCCGGGACGATCGTCCGCGCCGGCGGGCACTCGTAGGGCGCGCCCTCGGCGACGAACGCGTTCTGCATGTCGACGACGATCAGCGCCGTGCGCCTGGGATCGATCGTCTCGAATGCATGCAGCTTGCCGCGCCGCGCGATGATGCGATCGATGTAGTAGGCCGGAAACTCGACCTTGTGCATGGAGCCCTCCCGTGACTGCCTTGCCGCGCCGCCAATAGGGCGCGAGCCGCGAAAGGCTGTCAATACGCGACCCCCTCCCTGCCCTAGCCTCTGCGCGGGGGAGGGTTGGGGAGCGGGTGCGCGGCTAGCGCCCCGCCCGCTCGATCAGCGCGCGCACGGTCGCGGCATCGAGCGGCACCCGGTCGATGGCGACGCCCAAAGGCGCCAGCGCGTCGCGGACCGCACCGGCCAGGGCCGGCAACGCGCCGATCACGCCGCCCTCGCCCACTCCTTTGAAGCCGCCCGCGGTCTCGGGCGAGGGCGTCTCGATGTGGTGGACCTCGATCGCCGGAAAGTCGAGCGCGAGCGGCATCGCGTAGTCCTGGAACTGGCCGGTCACGAGCCCGCCGTCCCGGTCGTAGACGATCCGCTCCATCAGCGCTTCGCCCAGGCCCTGGACGACGCCGCCGTGGATCTGGCCCTCGACCAGCATCGGGTTGATGACCTTGCCGCAGTCGTGGACGAGGAGGTAGCGCTCGATCGCGATCCGCCCGGTCGCGGCATCGACCGCGACTTGGGCGACATGGGTCGCGTTGGTGACGTAGACGTGCGGCGGATCGTAGTACTCGGTCGCCTCGAGCCCGAACGTCTCGCCCGGGGGCGGCGCACGGTCATGGGCGGCGTAGGCGATTGCCGCGATCTCGGCGAGCGCGACCCGCAGGCGGGGCGCGCCGGCGACCGCGGCGAAACCGTCGGCGAGGACCACGTCGGTCGGACTCGTCTCGAGCACATCGGCGGCAATGCGGCGGATCTTGTCGCGAACCTTGTCGGCGGCGCGGAGCGCCGCGCCGCCGGCGGCGACGGCGCCGCGCGAGGCGCCGGTGCCGCTTCCGTGCGGCGTCAGTTGCGTATCGCCCTCGACCACCGCGACGTCGGCGATGGCGACGCCGAGCCGGTCGGCGACGATCTGGGCGATCGCGGTGGTCGAGCCTTGCCCGATCTCGACCTGGCTAACGAACGCCTGGGCGCGGCCGTCGGGCGCGAGCTTGACCAACGCTCCGTCGAAGCCCGGCATGCGGCGGATGCCGCGCTCGCGGTAGCGGGTCGCGCCCTGGCCGGTGTGCTCGGTGATGCAGGCGATGCCGATGCCGCGGTAGCGGCCGTCGCTCGCGGGCATGCCGCTCCGCCCGCGCCGGAATCCGGCATAGTCGCTGAGCTCGAGCGCGCGGCGCAGGCACGTTTCGTAACTGCCGACATCGTAGCGGATGCCGACCGCGTTGACGTAGGGGAACTCATCGCGCCGGATCACATTGCGGAGCCTGATCTCGGCCGGATCGAGCTCAAGCACCGCCGCCGCTCGATCCATCAGCCCTTCCATCGCGAGGAACGCGGTCGGTTGCGCGACGCCCCGGTAGGCGCCGGCCGGGCAGCGATTGGTCGCGACCGACTTGGTCGTGAACGCATAATGCTTCAGGCGATAGGGCCCTGGCATCATCGCCGCGCCGCCGCCGGCCTCGATCGAGGCGCCGAACGGGAAGCCGGCATAGGCCCCGGCGTTGACGCGGATGTCGACGCGGAGCGCCTGGATGATGCCGTCGCGGTCGAGCGCGAGCGCAGCCGCGAAACGATGATCGCGTGCATGCAAGGTCGTGGCGAGATCGTCGCCCCGATCGGTCTGCCACTTGAGCGGGCGATCGAACTTGCGCGCCAGCGCGAGCGCGAGGATGTCCTCGGGATAGAGGTAGGCCTTGGGCCCGAACCCGCCGCCGATGTCGGGCGCGACGATCCGGAACTTGGCGGCGGGCAGGTCGAAGACCTCGGCGAGCCCGGCCCGCGCCAGATGCGGCATCTGGGTGGTTGCGTGGTAGGTGAATTCGCCGCGGCCGCGATCGTAGATCGCAAGGCCGCCGCGCGGCTCCATCGCCGCCGGCGCGATCCGGGTCGCGGTGAAGACGTCCTCGACCACGACCGCCGCGTCGGCGAAGGCTCGATCGAAGCCGGGCGCCGCGAACGCCGCCTCGAACAGGACGTTGCCGCCGATCGCTTGGTGGAGGATCGGCGCACCGGACGCCAGCGCGTCATCGACCGTGACGACCGGCGGAAGCGGCGTGTAGTCGACGACGATCGCTTCGAGTGCATCCTGAGCCGCCAGCCGGGTTTCGGCGGCGACCGCGGCGACAATCTCGCCGACATAGCGGACGCGACCCGATGCGATCGCCGGCCACTCGGTCGGGTGGAAGCCGGGCCGGTCCCGGTCGGCGCGGAGCGGTTCGAACGAACCGGCGAGGTCGGCCGCGGTCGCGACTGCGACGACGCCGGGCAAGGTGCGCGCGCGTTCGGCCCGGATCGCGCGAACCTCGGCATGGGCGTGCGGGCTCCGCAGGAAGGCGAGGTGGAGCGTTCCGGTCGGCGCCGGCAGGTCGTCGATGAACCGGCCGAGGCCGCGCAGCAGGCGATCATCGTCGATGCGCGGCACCGCGCGGCCGATATAACCGCTGGCGTCGTCCTCGCCCTTGCCGACCAACTCGCTCCCCCTCCGGTTCGCCTTGAAACGTCGTCGACGTCGGCGCGATAGTGGCGCGATGGCCTGCCGACCGCAAAGGAAAATGCCGACCGCCGAAGAGGTCGTCGCCCGCTATTTCCAGGCGGTGCGGACGGCCGACCTGGCCGCGCTCGGCCACTTATTTACCGCCGATACCGTCCTCATCAGCCGAACCGTCGGGCGCATGCGGGGCGGTGCGCGCATCGCCGCCTTCTACGGCCGGCTGCTCGCGCGCTTGGGCGGCGCCGAGCCGCGGGTCGGGCGGCTCCGCGCGTTCGGCGATACCGTCATCGCCGAAGTGGAAGCCCGCCCCCGTCGCGAGATCCACGAACTCGCGGTCTTCTTCACCGTGAAGCGCGGCAAGATCGCAAGAATCGCGATCTACCAGGGGCCGATCTATCGCAAGGGTGGCCGCCTCGTCGACTTGACCCGGACCGCCATGCGTCGGCCGCGCCAGCGGTAACGCCGGCGATCTCTGCCGACCCCTTCCTTGCCCTCGCCCACGGCGAGGGGGAGGGCGAAGCGATTGATGACGGGCGGGGCGGTTGCGCCGGCGACGTCGCTCATGCGCGGAGCATGCCGAGCAGCCGCCGATCCGCCGTTGATCTGCATCGAAGCCGGGGCAGGGGCGCGTTAGCCCTGGATGCGGAGCGTCCGCCCGCCCTCGACCACGATCGCGGCGTAGAAGCGGACGTCGGGCCGGAGCGCGGCGACCGTTTCGAGCCGGTCCAGCCACCAGCCGGCCGGTTTCAGCGTGATGTGCGCGTTGTCGCCGGTCGGGAGCTTCTTCTTGGCCGGATAGCAGGCGATCGAGACGAACACGAACCGGCGGGCGTAGCCGAAAATCTCGGCGATCATCCACGGCACGTCCTCTTCCGGACAATGCTCGAGCACGTCGGTCGAGATGACGCCGTCGAACTGGCCGGTCGGGAGCGCGCTGTGCGGCGGATAGGCCGGATCGTAGAGCGTGATGCTGGCGACATCCCAGATCGCGTGGAGGCCGACGAGCTCGCGCCCATCGGGAAGCTTAGCCCGGGCTTCGCCGTAGGCCATGCCCTTGCCGGCGCCGTAGTCGAGGATCGAGCTGGCGCGGAACTGCTTGGCGAGACCGCCGATCGGCTGGATGTAGGGAATGAGGCTGCGGCCATCGAAGGTCTCGGCCGCGGCGATGCGGTTCAGTTGGTCGCCCTCGGCGTGCAGGCGGCGGCAGAGCTCGACCATCGCCGTGTAACGCGGGCTCGGATGGGTGCGGGAGAATTCGGTCATGCGGGTCCGGGCATAAGGGCGCCGAAGATAACGCGAACCGGTCGATTGGCAATCGCGAATCCGCGATAAGCTCGCCACGTATTCGCCCGCGAGGCTCGCCCGCCGTGATCCTCCTCTACGCCGTCACCCTGTTCGTCAGCGCGACGCTGGTGTTCGCGGTGCAGCCGCTGTTCACCAAGATGGTGTTGCCGCTCTTGGGCGGCACGCCGGCGGTATGGACGACGGCGATGATGTTTTTCCAGGGCCTCCTGCTGCTGGGTTACGCCTTCGCCCACGCGCTCGATCGGCTGGCGCCGGGCCGCCGTCAGGCGCTCATCCAGCTGGCCGCGCTCGGCGCCGGCGCGCTCGTGCTGCCGATCGCGATCGGCGACGCCTGGCGGCCGCCGGCCGACGCCGACCCGATTTTCTGGCTGCTGGCGTTCCTGGCGACCAGCGTCGGGCTGCCGTTCTTCGCGCTTTCGGCGACCGCGCCGCTCCTGCAACGCTGGTTCGCCGCCAGCGGTCACGCCCGCGCCGCCGATCCTTATCCGCTCTACGGTGCCAGCAACGCCGGCAGTCTGCTCGCCCTCGTTCTCTATCCGCTCGCGGCCGAGCCGTTGTTGCGGCTGGGCGAGCAGAGCCTGGTGTGGAGCGGCGGCTACGCGCTCCTGATCGCGCTGACGGCGGCCTGCGCCCTGACGCTGCCGCGCCGGGCGCGGTCGTGCGCGGCGGCGCCAGCGCCGCCGCGCACGGCGCT
>Ga0194121_10003655_pt1 | contig 23076 bp, 20 predicted proteins | sample TA2MahCa50mmetaG_FD_148609 | JGI IMG/M metagenome (GOLD analysis project Ga0194121, IMG submission 148609) | Freshwater microbial communities from Lake Tanganyika, Tanzania - TA2015020 Mahale Deep Cast 50m | ecosystem: Environmental > Aquatic > Freshwater > Lake | place: Tanzania: Lake...
GAGAATCTCGATCGGGCGCTGGGTCTGCTGGGCCCGGCCGGGCGCAAGCCGCGCGGCCCGATGTCGGAGGAGGAGCGCTTGCGGCGCCGCGCCCGCGTGCTGGTCCGCGCCGAGATGGGCCGCATTGAAGCCACCGTGGGCAACTTCGAGCGCGCCCGCGGCATGCTCTCGGGCGCCCGCCGCGAGGCCGCCGGGCTCGGGGATGAAGAGGTGATGCACGGCGTGCTGGCCGTGCTGGGCCGCGTGCAGGAGGAACTGGGACAGGTCGACGAGGCGCGCGCCACCTGGGAGGAGATTACGCGCGGCGTGAAGCGCTCGCTGGCCAGCGCCGTCCGCCTGGAAGCGTTCATGGGGCTCGCGCGCATCGCCGTTGCGCAGGATCGGCTCGACGAGGCCGTGGTGTACGTGCAGGCCGCCGAGGAAGCCGCCCTGGAGGCGGGCTGGATGGGCGTCGCCATGATGGGACAGGTCGCGGAGGCGTGGGAGGTGCTCGGCGAGCCGGAGCGCAGTCTCGGGCTGATCGATCGCGCCGTCACCATCGTGCGGTTGTCCGGCGTCGAGGATCGCGCGCGGTTGCCGGCCATGCTGCAGGTGAAGGCGCGCCTGCTGTGCCAGGTGGGTCCGCCGCAGTTCCAGGAGGCCGTGCGCTCCGCGGAGGAGGCGGTGGAAATCAGCCGCCAGGTCGGCGATCCCACCTCAATGGCGGAAAACATGGAGGGCATGGCGCACATCCTCATCCTGGCCGGCGAGGACAGCCGCGCCGTGGAGCAGTTTCATGCGGCGCGGCACGTCTACGAGCGGCTCGGCCACGAGGCCGGCGCCGGGCGCGTGCACGGCCATCTGGCGCGCCTGCACCTGCAGTCCGGGGACGCTGACGCGGCGCGCGGACATCTCGACGAGGCGCTCCGCCTGGGGGCGCAGGTGAGCACCACCGCGCCCGAAGTCCTGGCCGACGCGCTGCTCACCGCGGCCAGCATGGAGCACGAGCAGGGGCACGCCGCGGAGACCACCGCGTACCTGCTGGCCTACCTCGATCTCTGCCTGGCCAACAGCGACGTGGCCGCCGCGGTGACGGCCTTGCACGGGCTTGACGAGCAGCCGCCGGGCCACGACCTGATCCGGGTGTCCGCTGATCAGTGGCGCGTGCTCGATCACATCATCGAGTCCGCGCAATCGCTGGAGGACGTCGTCGAGTGCCGCCTGGCCGGCATGAAGGCCGCCGAATTGCGCGGGGAGGAGGCCGAGTACGATCGATGGCTGGAGGAGGCGCTTCACACCGCCCGCCAGTGTCCGCCGTCGCGGCTGGATCCGGCCGCCATGGACGATCTGGCGCGCGCCCTGGAGAAGCGCGGCAATCTCGCTGACGCGGCCAACGTGTACCGCGCGCTGGCGGCCCGCGGCGACTCCGACGATCTGGCCGGTGACGTGGAAGAAATGCGCGCTTACGCCTGCGGTCGCGCTGGAGAATTGTTGACCCAGGCCGGACAATTATCCGAGGGATTGCAGGCGTATTTCGAGGCGGAGCGGCACGCGGAAAAGGCCGCCTCGCCCATCAAGGATCCGGGGATTGCCTGGAATGCGTTCGCCATCGCCAGCATCCACCTGGAAGAGGGCCGCGCCGAGGAGTCAAAAACCTGGTATAAGAAGGCCGTGCAGCGCTGGCAGGCCTTGATCGACGCCGGCACCGGCGAGATCGAGGAGCGCCACAATTTTATTTCCATGCTGGCGCTGGCCCAGGTCATGAGCGGCGAGCCGGGCGACGCGCTGGCCACCATGGAGCGTTTTCGCGCGCGGGTCGAGCAGCAGGGCCGCACCCATCTGCAAACCTGGCTGGTGGCGGCGTGCGATCTTTCCGAGGCGCTCATCCGACAGGGAAATCAGGACGCGGCGATTTACGCGCTCAACGAGTGCCTGGCCTATGTCGGGCCGGAAACACTGCCGGATATCGCCTGTCGCGTCCATACCATGATGAGCTGGATGCATGCGGGAAAGCGCGAGATCAAAAAAGCGTTCGACGCCACCGAGCGGGCGCTGGCGCTCGTGCCGGACGTCGCGGACCCCTCGATCGCGCTGCAGGCCTGGGTGCAGCTTGCCACCCTGCAATCGTGGATGCGGGACACCGACTCCGCGGCGCGCACCCACCTGGAAGTCATTCGCCTGTCCGCCGAATTGGGCGACTGGAAATTGCTCCTGGAGCATCGTGAATCTCTGGTCCTGGCGCTGGCCGGGGCCGGCGCGCTCGACGAGGCCCGGGTGGCCTGGAGTCAGCTCCAGCAGGCGCGGGCCTCGGCTCAGGAACAATTGCCCGATCTGCGCATTCCCCGCGCGCATTTCGCGCTGGCCGCCATTCACTTGCGCACTGGTGACACCGGGCGCGCCCGCGAGCTGATTTTGCAGGACCTGGTTTCCGCCAGCGCTCTGGAAGGCCCGGAGAGGGTAGAGGAAATTGCCTTCTTGCTTTCCTGGTTGGGGACGGCATACAAGCAGGAAGGTGAATGGCGGGAGGCGATCGCCGCGCTCAACCAGTGCGTTGAAGCGGTACACGGAAATCCGGCCGACGGCAAGGAGCGCGGGTTTTCCGATGACTCGCTGGCCTCGGTTTACCTGGAGTTGTGCGAAATCCACGCCCGCCTGGAGCAATGGGATGAAGCCGAGGAATCGCTGGCCGAGGCGGAAAAGCGCGCCGCCTCCGATCCGTGGGTGGAGCGCCGCCTCGAAGGGTTCCGAGAAGCGGTGAAAAATCGCACGGAGCCGCCCTCCGCGGATCCCCTGCAAGGGTGAGGCATATTGAACGCGGCGGCAATAAAAACGCCCGCCTGTCCAGGACAGGCGGGCGTTTCAAGGGGTCGCGGCCGCTACACGTGCGCGTTCCAGGGCTGGCGCTCGGCCAGCGCGAGCACCTTGGGCGGGTATGAGCTGCCGCCGTTGTAGCGCTTGAGCGCCATTTCCCAGGAGCCGGTCTTCTCGTACAGCGAGGACAGGTACTTGGCGCCGTAGTCGATGTTCTTCTTGGGGTCGAACACGTCCTTGGTGCGGGCGAACTCGTGGAAGCGGTCGTCAATCTGCATGACGCCCTTGCCGTGCTGGCCGTCGAAGGACAGTGCATTCTGGTTCCAGCCGCTCTCCTGCCAGGCCACCGCCTTGAGGATGTTGGGCGGAATCCCGTACTTGTTGGAGGCCGCGTCGAGCATCTGGCCGATCTCCGCCTTGCTCGCCTTCGGCCCGAAGTCGGGAATCTGCACGTTGGGATTGGCCGCCGGGCGTCCGGTCACGCCGGCCGGCGGGCCGCCCATCCCCGGCATTCCGCCCATCTGGCCGAAATTCGGAACCCCCTGGCCGCCCATCGGCGCGCCGCCGGCCGGGCGCGGCATGAAGTCCAGCGTGGGGGCCTGGGTCGCCGTGTCACGGGCCGCGTTGGTAATCACCGGACGATCGAAGATGGCGCCCAGCTCGGCTTCCTGCTGGTGCAGCTTCTGGGTGAGCTGGTCCACCTTCGCCTGGTCGCCGGAGTCCTTCGCCTGCTGAATCTCTTGCTTCGTCTTCTCGATCTCGGCCAGCTTGGCGTCCATCTCGGCCTGCAGGCGGTCCTGTTCCGCCTGCTGCTTGCGCGCGTTCTCTTCGTCGATCTGGCGCTGCGCGTCGGGACTCAGCTGGGTGAGGTCGAAGGCGGGGCCGTCCTTGTCCGGCGGGGCCTCGCCCTGTTTGCCGCCGTCGGCTTTGTTCTGGTTGCGCGCGGCATCCGCCTGGCGCGCGTCGGTTGCGGCGTCCGCATTCCGTGCCTGGGCCGCGCCGACGGCCTGGACGGGCTGGTTGTTCTGTTGGGCCATGGACCGTTTCCCTTCGAGAGCGCCCGTGCCCGGGTGCCGGGCAAAAAGCGTGGTTTTCACTATTGTCACGCCACAGGACCCTCAAGTCAAGCGCGCCGGGGAGGGATTTCGGCGTGTCCGGATTGCCGGATTTCCAGGAGGGGAGTGCTCTGCTCGAGAAGAAGTCTCCCCCCGCTTTCGGGGGCGCTTGGTCTGGAACGGCTTCACAGCGGCGTTTCGTGCGTACCGGATGAAGATGAGCGGCGTCGAGTCACCCTTCCAGCAGGCATCCGCGGGCTCATTAAGGGGAGCTTTCATATGACAGACAGCTTGACCATCACCGACAACCGTACTGGCCGCGCCTACGAGGTGCCCATTACGCAGGGGACCATCCGCGCCACCGACCTCCGCCAGATCAAGACGGACGAAGAAGATCCCGGCCTGATGGCCTACGATCCCGCGTTCATGAACACGGCCTCGTGCATCAGCCGCATCACGTACATCGACGGCGACCGCGGCATCCTTCGGTATCGCGGATATCCCATCGAGCAGCTGGCCACCCGGAGCAACTTCCTGGAGGTTGCCTATCTGCTCCTCAACGGCGAGCTGCCCACGCGCGCGCAGCAGGAGGCGTGGGTCAACGAGATCACCCACCACACCTTCGTCCACGAGAACCTGAAGAAGTTCATCGACGGCTTCCACTACGACGCGCATCCGATGGGCATTCTGCTCTCGGCGGTCGGCGCGCTCAGCACATTCTACCCTTCGGCGCGCAACCTCAACGATCCCGAAGTGGTGCACCTGCAGATCGTGCGGCTCATCGCGAAGATGCCCACCCTGGCAGCCTTCGCGTACCGCCACAGCATCGGCATGCCGTACGTGCATCCCGACAACGGACTCTCGTACGCCGGCAACTTCCTCAACATGCTGTTCCGGGTGAGCGAGGCCAAGTACACGCCGAATCCCGTGCTGGAGCGGGCGCTGGACGTCCTCTTCATCCTGCACGCGGACCACGAGCAGAATTGCAGCACCAACGCCATGCGCAGCGTGGGGTCGTCGCGGGTGGATCCGCTCTCGGCCACCAGCGCGGCCATCGCGGCGCTCTACGGTCCGCTGCACGGCGGCGCCAACGAAGCCGTGGTGCGCATGCTGGGGCAGATCGGGTCGGTCGCCAACGTCCCCGACTTCCTCAAGAAGGTAAAGAACCACGAGGCCAAGCTCATGGGCTTTGGCCACCGCATCTACAAGTCTTTCGACCCGCGCGCGAGCATCATCAAGAAGCTCGCGGACGAGGTTTTCGAAGTGACGGGCCGCAACCCGCTGCTCGACATCGCATTGGAGCTCGAGCGCATCGCGCTCGAGGAAGACTACTTCATCAGCCGCAAGCTCTACCCGAACGTGGATTTCTACTCGGGCCTCATCTACCAGGCTCTCGGATTCCCCAGCAACATGTTCCCCGTGCTGTTCGCCATCCCCCGGACGTCCGGGTGGCTCTCCCAGTGGAAAGAAATGGTGGTCGATCCGGAGCAGAAAATCGCGCGGCCTCGCCAGGTCTACCTGGGCGAGGGGATTCGCGACTACGTCCCCGTGGAGGCGCGCGGCCAGCAGAAAGAGCTGGCCCGGACATAAAGGGAGTTACCACCATGACCATGATGACCATGACCTTGGACAGGAGTCACGCCATGCAATCCACCACCACTGTCGCGACGACGAACCGGCCCCTGCGGGACTGGGTCGCCGAAATGGAGACCCTCTGCAAGCCGGAGCGCGTGCACTGGGTGGACGGCTCGGACCTCGAAGCGGCCGCGCTGACCGAGGAGGCCGTCAAGCGCGGCATCCTCATTGGGCTCAACGAGGAGAAGCTGCCCGGCTGCTACCTGCACCGCAGCCATCCCAACGACGTCGCGCGCGTCGAGAAGCTCACCTTCATCTGCACGGAGGATGAGAAGAACGCCGGCCCCACCAACAACTGGATGCCGCCCGCCGAGGCCTACAAGCGCCTCGGCGAAATTTTTGACGGCTCCATGAAGGGCCGTACCATGTATGTGATCCCGTACATCATGGGGCCGGCCGCCTCGCCGTTCAGCAAGGTCGGCGTCGAGATCACCGACAGCATCTACGTCGTGCTCAACATGCGGATCATGACGCGGGCTGGCAACATCGCGCTCGAGCACCTGGGCAATTCCGACGACTTCGTGCGCGGCCTGCACTGCACCGCGGACCTCAACCCGGAGCGCCGCTACATCTGCCACTTCCCGCAGGATAAGACCATCTGGAGCGTCGGCTCCGGATACGGCGGCAACGCCCTGCTGGGCAAGAAGTGCCTCGCGCTCCGCCTGGGCAGCGCGCTTGGCCAGCGCGAAGGGTGGCTCGCCGAGCACATGCTCATCGTGGGCATCGAGAACCCGCGGGGCGAGATATTCTACGTCGCGGCCGCCTTCCCGAGCGCTTGCGGCAAGACCAACCTGGCGATGCTGGTGCCTCCGGACTCCATGCCCGGCTGGAAGGTGTGGACGGTGGGCGACGACATCGCGTGGATGCGCGTCGGGCCGGATGGCCGCCTGTGGGCCATCAACCCGGAAGCGGGATTCTTCGGCGTGGCTCCCGGGACCAGCGAGAAGTCGAATCCCAACGCGATGCGCACCATCAGCCACGACACTATTTTCACGAATGTCCTGCAGACCGAGGACAACACCGTGTGGTGGGAGGGGATGGGCCCCGCGCCCGCGCGCGGAACCGATTGGAAGGGCCAGCCGTGGACTCCCGAGTCCACCGAGAAGGGAGCCCAACCCAACGGCCGCTTCACCGTGGCCGCGCGCCAGTGTCCGGCGATATCCTCGAAGTGGGAGGCGCCGGAGGGCGTGCCCATCTCGGCGATTCTCTTTGGCGGACGCCGCGCGCGCGTGGCGCCGCTGGTCTACGAGACGCCCGACTGGCAGCACGGGGTCTACGTGGGGGCCACCATGGCCTCCGAGACGACCGCCGCCGCGGCCGGCGCCGTGGGCGTGGTACGGCGCGACCCCATGGCCATGCTGCCGTTCTGCGGCTACCACATGGGCGACTACTTCGAGCACTGGCTGGAGATGGGCAAGAAGCTCAGCAACCCGCCGCGCATTTTCCACGTGAACTGGTTCCGCACCGACGAGCAGGGGAAGTGCCTGTGGCCAGGCTTCGGCGATAATCTCAGGGTCTTGCAGTGGGTCATCGATCGCTGCCACGGCGAAGGCAAGGCTGACGAGACGCCCATCGGCTTCGTTCCTACTCTTGATGCGCTCAACACCGAAGGGCTGGGGATCAGCGACACGCAGCTGCGCGCCGCCCTCGCGGTGGATCGCCAGCAGTGGCACGACGAGGTCGAGGACCAGGGGACGCTCTTCGAGCTGATCGGAGAGCGCATGCCGCAGGCCCTCGTGGAAGAGCGGGAAGCGTTGCGCCGACGGCTGTCCTGACACGAAGCGCTCCACAGGAGTATGAACGGGATTCTAGAATTGCAGAAGCGTCGGAGGGGGTGGCTGTTTACGAAGGAGCGCTGAGTTGGGTCTGGTCTACCTGGTTGCGTATCTCGCGCTGGCTGCCGGCGCTGCTGGCGGCCTTTTCCGTTTCCCGGACCTGCTCGATTTCGCACACTCGCCCCAGGTCCGGCTTTTCGTGGGGTCCTGCGTCGGTTTCGTGTTGGCCACGGTGGGTCTGGGCGCGTACCTCAAAAGCAGCCCGCGCTGGGCGTCGCAGGGCGGCTTCGGGCTTATCGCGTGGATTTTCAAGCCGCTGCTGATCATTCACGGCGGCTTCGTCATGGGGCTGCTGGCAAAGGACGGCATGGTGGGCGTGCTGGCCTGCGTCGGCCTCGGGATCATGGTGCACGTCGCCTCCGAGCAGCTCATCTCGCGGAGCGGCGTCACCACCCCGTCGACGCTCTTGCGGCGCGAGGGCCAGGCGCTGGCCAACTGGGCGCCGGCCGCGCGCGAGGGCGGCGGCGGCGAGCGTGTCGACATCTACTGCGCGCATCCGCGCCTGGGAAGCGTCCCCGCGGCCTCCGAGAACAAGCGGAAGTTGTGGGACGTGTACCGCGAGCCGGAAGCGCTGGTGCTCGGATTGGGCACGCGCGAGGTGATCGCCCTGGCTCCGGATGGCCGCTGGCTGCTCAGCGCCGGGGGCGGCAAGGTCTTTCTGCAGAACATGATCACCAACCAGCGCCAGGTGATGACCGGCACTTCTGTGGCTCCGGCCGTGGGCGCCGCGTTTTACGTGAATCGCGACAGCGGGACGCCGTCCACCGCGGTGCTGCTGGTGCGCGGGGACGGCGCGGTGGAAGAGTGGCAGGTTTCCACCGGCTCCGGCGCGCGGCGCAATCCCCTCATTTCCGGCGGCACGCTGACCCGCGCGTGGCCTTCGCCGATGGGTGACTGGGTGGCGGTGGTGGACGGCGCCGGCAATTTCCTCGTGATCTATCGCAACGGGCAGGCGGCGCGTCCGTTTCCGCGGGCAGTGGGCGGCAACCGCGTCACCTCGGTGTCCATTTCTCCAGAGGGCACCCGTCTCGTGGTGGCCACCGCCCGCCAGAAGGACGAGGGGAGCGACGAGGAGCGTGGCGGCGTCATTGAGGTGGGCGTCCCCGACGGGCGCGAAGCGGCGCGCGCGGCGCAGGGGCGCTTCGGGCTGATCCTCTCCTCGACGTTCAGTCCGGACGGGACGAAAGTGGCCTTCTGCACCCAGAAAGGAACCGTGTACGCCTGGGTGCTGGCTGAGGCGGGCGTGCGCCGCCTCGTCGAGGGGATTGACCCGGAGCGCGGGGTCACCTTTCTCGACGAGCACTCAGTGGCGGCTTTCCAGGCCGGCAAGCCAGTGGTGGTGCCGGTGGAGAGGCGCGGCGAGGAGCGCACCGGGCAGCCCTCGCAAGCCGCGCCCGGGGCTCGCGTCTCGGCGCAGCCGGTCGAGGCGGAGAGCGGTGACGACGAGGATGACGAGGATCTCGGTCCCATCAAGGTGCCCGACTCGTGGAAGTCCGGCTCGTCGGCCAAGAAACGGCCGACGCGCGCGCTGCCCATCGTGGCCGGGGGCGGTCGGCTGCTGCTGGGAGAGGTTGACGGGACGATCTCGGTGTGGGACGTGGCCGGCGCCAAACAGATTGAATCCCGCGAGGGCCACCGCGGCCCCATCGCGTTCCTCACCTGGGACATCGCGGACAAGATGCTGTACAGCGCCTGCGTGATCCCCGCGGCGCGCGCGGCCCTCATCGACGCGTGGGAGGTGCGCAGCAAGCAGGCCGGGCTGCTGACCTCGAGCGCGGTCATCCATCCCGACGCGCGCATCATTCCCGCGAACGAGTGGTACAGCGCGATGCGGGTGTCCGCGACCGGCACCGCCTGCGCGTGGTGGACCGCGTCCACGCTGCACCTGGTGGATCTGGGCGAGCCCGGGCTGCGCACGCTGGAGAACGAGCACCGCGGTCCCATCACCAGCGTGGCCATGTCCCCGGACGGCGAGGAGGTTGCGGTCGGCCACGACGACGGCATCCTGCGCATCTGGCTCATCGAGAACATGGAAGCGCAGCGGGCCTGGCGCGCGCACAATGGCGCCATCGACGACGTCCATTACTCGCATGACGGGAAGTTCATCATCACGCTGTCTTCCACGGAGGGGCTCGCGGTGTGGGAGGCGCACACCGCAAAGCGGGTCTGGGCGGCCGGCGCCGCGAAAGGCGGGCTCACCACCTGCGCCATCGCGCCCAGGGGCGACCGCATCGCGGTGGCGGCCAGCGACGGCATGGTCGACGTGTGGACTCTCAAGGAGAATACTTCGAAGAGCCTGTCCGATTTGAAGGTGGCGCCCTGGGCGCTGGTCTTCGGAGGCAAGGGAGAAATGCTGGCCGGGGCGGACCAGACCGGCAAGATTGGCATGTGGGACACCCGTTCGGGCAACTGGCTGGGCGCGGTCCCCTTCAAGGTGATCGGCGCGTCGGCGCTGGCGGTGCGCGACGAGCCGCGCATGCTCGCGGTGGGGGATATTTCCGGAAGCGTGCGGGTCTGGGGACCGAAGTAAAAAAAGAGCCGACCGCGCAGTCGGCTCTATCTGCATGTACCGGCTAGCCAGGGCTAGGTCTTGCCGGCCTTGAGCGCCTTCACGTAGTTGATCAGCGTCCAGGCGTCCTTCTCGTCGAGGCGGCCATCCCAGCCGACCATTCCGGAGGGCTGCGGGGCGCCGTCCATGATGGTGCGCATCAACTGCCAGTCCTCGCCGCCGAATTTGAACGACTCGGTGGAGAAGTTGCGCGGCTTGGGGTCGAGCGCGGCGCCGGCCGGGCCGTCGCCGGTTCCGGTGTCGCCGTGGCAGGTGGCGCAGTTCTTGAGGAAGAGCTCCTTGCCCTTGGCCAGATTTTCCGGCGTGTCGGGCACGGGATTCTTCTTGCCCTTCCACTTGGCCGCCCCCGGCAGGCTGGCGATGAACTCGGCGCTCACCGGGGCGTCTGCTTTCGCGGCGGCGCCGGGCGGCGCGGCCGCCGTCGTCGCGCCGGGCGGGGCAGCCGCCGGTGTCGGCGAGGTCGAAGCCGGGGGACTTTGCTGGCCGCAGCCGACGAACATCAGGCCGCCGAGAGCGAGCGCGACAAGAAAGCCATTACGTCTTTGCATGGGTTCCTCCGTGGTCTTTGTGAAGAATTTCGCAGACACTTCTCTATCCTCAGAGGCGTTCCTCTGCAACCTGAAGCTGGCGGACTTTCCACTCCAACACCGTGAGGCGGGCGGCTTCCGATTCCAGCACGGCGGTGTCCCGCGGAGGAGCGGCGCCGGTGAAGGCGGCCTTCAGCGACTGGTGCACGATGACGCTGCTGTAGCTGTGCAGCGGGCAGTGCAGCCAGGCGTAAGCGTCGCACGCGATGTCGCTGTGCCAGCCGGCGCTGACCGCGTGGCGCGGCGCCCGCTGGCCTTCCCGCTGCACGCGGAAAATCGCGGGCACGGCGTGATCGCGCAGCCACGCGCCGACCACGCGGTTGGCCTCGGACACGCACTCGACGCCCGCGCCGATCCGCCCGTGACCGAGGTCAAGATTCGCGCCGCCGCGGCCGTAGCGCGCGCGGCAGAGGCGCTGGTCGGCTTCCGCGAGCAAGACACATGGCCGTGCGTGCGCGGGGTCGAGCACGCTCTCGTAGATGCGCGCCCGGGAGAGCTGGCCGTCGGGTCCGACGCGCATTTCCACGGTCACCGCGAGGGGCGCGCTGTCAAGGGCCGGCAGCAGCGCGTCACTGGCGCCGAGCAGGGCGGCAGCCCGATCCTCGGCGGTGCCCTGGGGGACGTAGTGGGCCACGTCGGCGACGCTCACCCGCACCACCACCTGCACGCCCTCCTCGTCGGCGGAGAGCCAGAGGCCAGGCGCGGCCTGAACTTGCGGGCGGGCACGCAGGTCGACGCGGCCCTCCAGGTCCGCGCGGCTCAAGCGGATGCGCCCGATCAGCGGCTCGACCGGGAGATCCGAGAGGCCGAACGCGAGGCGCGCGTGGCGGCGCTCCACGGTGGGATCTCCGGCCTGTCCGAGGACTTCCTCGACGACTCCCCAGACAGGCTCCGGGCCGGCTGTGGCGGCGCCGGGGAATCGCGTCAGGCGCACGCGCACGCGACGGTCGCCGGGCGGCTGCTCGCTGGCACGCTCCAGCAGCACGCGCACGCCGCCTTCCACTTCGACGTACACGCGGCGGCGCGCCATCCGGGTGACACCCGGGAGCACTGCCGCGGTGCGCCGGGTGAGAACGACGTGCCCGGCCTCCGGATGGGGGATGCGGACGCGATCCCCGCTCAAAAAATTGGCCACCGCCCGGCTCGGAATGGCGAGCGGCTCGCCGCCGCTGTCCGGGAGCACCCAGGCGGCCCCGCCGACGCGGAGCAGGATGCCGTCGAGGGGCTGGTGCTCGCGCAACTTGCGGCTTTGCGCGGCCTGCGCGGCGGGAAGCACGTAGCCGTTGCGCCAGGCCAGCTCGCCGCGGCGCACGAGGTCGCGGAGGAAGGCGTTGAACAGCCCGCGCTCGGCGGCGGGGACCTTGCAGCTGCGCTCCAGGTCGCGCGCGGACAGGCTTCCATGCTGGCGGAGGGCGCGCAGGACGGCGGTCTTGCGGAAGGCGATGGCCCGATAGCGGGACGGTCTGGGCGACGACAAGGCGTGCGAAGATTCGCGCAAGAGCGCTTCCGGTCCTGGCACCGGAGGAAGGTTCCGGGCGATCGTCTAATCAGTGCGCACCTCTTAGAAAGGGGCCCTTCCTGGTAATGAGTCGCCCTCCCGAGCACAATCCTTATGGAGCCCCGCATCCGAAGTTCAGGGACGCTTCCTGGATGCCCTGGGCCGAGCGTATCATCCAGCAGATTTTGTCGTGGCCGGATACGCATCAGCTGACTGTTTTTGGGCGCTACGGATACTATTTTCACAATTATCTGTTCGCTACCGTGCCGACACGCGATGAGTTGCTCGAGATCTGGGTGCGGCTGAACCCGGAGGACGCGGAAAAAATTCTGAAGAGTCCGCAGGCATCCCGGCACATTCACCCGGTGGAAGGCTGGATGCGCTTCCGGGTGGATGAGGACGGCCAGATCCAGGAGGCCCTTTCCTGGATCGAGCGCGCTTACAAGACCGCGGAGAAATACTGGTCGGACCAAGTCGATCAGTTGAAAAAGCCATCGCCGGAGGGCGGATCGGTCCCGCCGCTGGGGGTGCCCATCCAGCTCGTGCCGGAGGCGACCGGCAAGCCAGATCACAAGATTCCGCAGGGGCCCTCGTCCGACAAGTTCGCCTCCGGCCTTGCCGTGAAGGGCGCGGCGCCGCAGCCGCCGCAGGGGCGCGGCGCCATTTCCTGATTGGAGGAGCGCCGCCCCGGGCATCTCGGTGTCACTTTTCTCGGCACGTCCTCCGGCCAGCCCACGCTGACCCGCGGCCTGTCCTGCGTCGCCCTGGTGCGCGACGGGGATTTATTCCTGTTCGACTGCGGCGAGGGCGCGCAGATTCAGTTCCGCAAGGCGGGGCTGCGCTTTGGCCGGCTGCGGGCGATTTTTGTGACGCACATGCACGGCGATCACGTGACCGGCTTGCCCGGGATGCTGATGTCGCTGCAAATGACCGGGCGTGAGGAGCCGTTGCCCATCGTGGGGCCGCCGGGAATCGGGGAATTCGTGCGGGAAACCGCGCGCATGATATTCACCGGTTTCGGGTTCTCGCTCGATTTTCGGGAGCACTCCGAGCCGGGCCTGGTGTACGAGGATGACGCCGTCGTCGTGGAAGCGCATCCGCTTGAGCACCGCTTGTTCGCGATCGGTTACCGCTTTGCCGAGCGCGATTTTCCGGGCCGCTTCGACGTGGAGGCGGCGACGGCGCTCGGGGTGACGCCGGGTCCGGATTTTGGGCGCTTGCAGTGGGGCGAAACGGTAACCACGGCAACCGGCGAGACGGTGCGGCCGGATCAGGTGCTCGGCCCGCCCCGCCGCGGCCGCGTGGTGTCGTACTGCACGGACACGCGACCGTGCCAGGGGTCGGTGGTATTATCCCGGGAGGCGGATTTCATGATCCACGAAGCGACGTTCGCCCGGGATCGCCTCGACGACGCGCGGGAAACCGGCCACTCGACGGCCGAGGGCGCGGCGGCGGCAGCCCTGAAAGCGGGGGCTCGCCGCCTGATGATCACTCATTTCTCGCCGCGCTACACGGAGCCAGACGTGCTGCTGTCCGAGGCCCGCTCGATTTTCCTCAACACGGAGGCCGCCGCGGAGCTGCGCGAGTACGTGATTTAAATCCCGTACCCCGACATGTTGTAGCCGTCGTCGCCGTCGGCCGTGATCCACTCTGGCTCTTGCGCTTCGGCGGCAAGGCGCTCGCTGCGCACCCAGGCCGTGTACCAGAGGTCGCGGAGGCGCTGGGCGCCGCTGGCCATGCGATCGACCGTGAAGTCGACGCCCTCCTGGGAGGGGTTGCGGGGATCGATCTTGCCGTCGCGGTCCATGCGGTAGAGCGTGCGGACGTGGGAGCGCGACTCGTTGATGAAATTCAGCGCGAGATCCATGCTCTGGCCTTCGAGCGCGCGGGCCGGCTGCATTTTTTTCTGCAGCGCGTCGAAATTCACCGCCGAATTCACGAAATAGGATTCGAAGCGGGTGTGGATGCCGCGTTCAGTGTCAAAGCCCTCGTCGTTGGGCTCCACCGTGGTGTCCCAGCCGTCGCCGTGGACCGAGACGTGCAGTGGCTGACACGCATCCCCGACGTAGTGGCCGAGAATTCCCGCGGTATAGATGATGTTCTGCTCGAGCTGGCGGGTGAGCGGCGTGTTGCTGCCGTTGTCGTGCATCTCGCGGCGGTAAAGCGCCATCTCCGCCTGCAGCTTTTCGAACATCTCCGCCATCTGGTAGGGTAGGAAGCCCACGCTGCCCGGCGCCTTGTTCGGCTGCGCGAGATTGTCGTTCACGATCATCCCGAGATACTGGTAGCGATCGGCGGGAAGGGCGCGTTCGCCGAGCAGTTCCGAGTTAATCCAGTGATCGGGACGGTTCACGCTGCTCAGCAAGGGAAGCGAGCGGAATTTCCAGCGGTCCGGCTGGCTGGCCAGGGCGGCGAGGCTGGGGCCGGCGTTGCGGAAGAATTGCGGCATTGCCTCCGGCAATTCGCGCGCCGCCTCGGAGTTGATCATCGAGTGGCCCTTGAAGCCCCACTTCCAATCGCGCGTCGTCATGGCTTCGCAGGACGGCTTGTCCTGCGAAGCCTCAACCGGCTCGTGCCGCGCGGTCAGGGAAACGACGTCCGCCTGCTCGGGCGCGCCGCCTGGCGCGCAGGACGCGGGCGCGGTCAAATTCGTGGCGGCCAGGACAGGGCTCGCGATGGATCCTATGGTCATCAAGGCTTCCTCGTAAAACGTCAGGTTCTACCCGCCTGCCATCTTACCGCAGCACCCCGCCGCGCCTGTTGACGGTATGTTAACTCCCGGAACGTGCCGGAATGGCAACATCCGGTTTACAGGATGCTTACATCCCGGCCGTGGACGGGCGCCTCCAAGGATGGGAGAATGGAGACAAGAAGAGCAACCAGGAGTAGACCAGAATGATTGGCACCACGTTCAACGGCATTCCCACCCCTCCGATTCCGGGCCGCGCGCCGGCACAGGGCGCGCAGCAGCAGCCTCCGGCTATCCCCACTCCGCCCGTCCCCGGGCAGACCCAGGCTGCGCCGCAACAGCCTCCCGTCGTTACCCCCGGCCCGGCCACCGCGCCGCCCCCGGTCACCGCCTACTGGGCGGTCGCCGGCCAGTCTTTTCACACCCTCGCGCAGGCCGGCCAGGCCATGAGCCAGGGCCAGCTGATGGCCCCCGCGCCGAACGGCGATGTGAAAGCGCAGAAGCTGGTCTGGGCCGACACCGCCCAGCAGAAAGCCTTCCACGGCGCGGAGTGCAAGCGCCTGACCCGCAACGCCATTATCTCCTTCGTGGGAGGCATGGTGGCCGGCGCGCTCTTCCCGCCGCTGGGCATCGCGGGCACCATCCTGGCGATGATGAACGGCTACCAGGCTTACAACGAGCACCAGGCCGCGCAGGCCAGTCCGGCACCCGGCTACATCGTCGCCGAGCAGGGCCGCATCAAGGCCTCCCCCGCCACGCAGCCGCTGCCCTACACCTACGAGGCGGTGGACCCGGAGCACTTCGGAAACATCGTGCCCGGCCATCCCTTCTTCCACAAGCCGGCCGTCAACATCACCCAGGCGGGCTAATCAGGCGCGCAGCCGATACTTCCGCTGGCTCACAACCGCGAGCTTGTGACGCAAGTCCTCTCGGTCATGGTTGTGAAGGAGCTCAATCAGGGTATTGTGCACGTCAGTCTGGCTCTGTGCCGAGATCCGCAAAATGATGAGTCCGGCGTGTTGTCCCGGTGGGTAGAATGTGATGTTGCTGAAGCCACGATCATTCGTCAGCAATATGAGGTCGTGTTCAATGGCGCACGCGAGCACCTGCTCATCGGTGGCGTCCGGGCGGATAAACTCCAGAGAGCGCCTGACCTGGAATCCGGCCGCTTGAAGGTGGCGGATTGTACTGCCGAACACGCAGTGATCGGCCAGAATCACCCGGCCAGACGCTCCTCCGTCACGTGAATTTCCTCATTCTGGACCAGTTGTCGGGCGAAGCGCAAGCACGCCTTGATATCGTCGGTGGTCAACTCCGCGAAGTAGTCTTCCTTGATCTCATCGAACGATTTTCCGGCCTCGAGCAGATCCAGTACTTGCTCCACCATGATTCTCGTGCCGCGGACACAGGGCTTTCCGTGGCACACGTCCTTTCGAACCGAGATTCGGGAGTCGGCGTTCATCCACCGTTTCTTCGGCGTGCGGACAATGTTTCCCCTGATTGCCGAACGCCCGGCGGGAACCCGCGCGCGTAAAGGGAATCCCACGCTGTGATGGCTTCCGCTCTCGCGCTTCTTCGTCGGGTCGTCGAACGGGCCGGGCGTGCCGTTGAGTACGCGCTCACCGGGCAGTCGGACTTTGCCGTTCTTACCTCCGAGACGCGCGACTACACGCACGTCACCGACCTGGTGAAGGGCAAGCGGATACTCGATGAGGCGCGCCGCATGCTGGAGCGCGACTTCGCGATCCGGGTGCAGGCGCCGCTCCTCCTGGAGCTGATCCCGGAGCACGAGGCACGGTCCGCGCGGTCGCACGACACGCTCGGGTACTACAAGCCGCATGCCCTGGGCGAGCATGGCACGCACACGGTGTTCGTGCAGAAGGGGCTTGCCAGGGCGCGCTTCAAAGCCATCGCGGCCCACGAGATCGTCCACGCCTATGAGCGCGAGGCCAATATCCTCAGCTCGCAGCGTGCTTTGAGGGAAGGGTTCGCCCGCTGGGTGGAGTACAAGGTCCTGATGGCCGAGGGGCAAACGGCGGAAGCGAAGCGGCTCCAGCAGATTCGCAACTGGCGGTTCGGACGCAGCATCCGCACGCTGCTCGAGGTCGAGAAGGAGCGGGGCGTCTCGGGCGTGCTGGCCTACGTCCGCTCGATTCCCTGAGAGCACGTTTGGACGAGAACGAAGATCGCCTGACCCGATTGAAGGACGAGCGCGTGCTGCGCGAGCGCCTGCCCATCGAGCTGATGCGCGCGGCCAGTTACGAGCACGTGCTGTCTCTGTTGCTGATTCGCGTGGAAGTGCCCTCCAACTGGCGCGCGGCCGCCTTTTATCCCCTGCTCAAGGGGGTGGCTCGCAAGGTCCGCCAGAACGTGCGCGCCATCGACTTTGCGGTGCGTCTGGGCGACGACGTGGTGCTGATGCTGGCCGAGACCCCCGGCGCTGGAGCAAAGCGGCTGGGCGAGAAGTTGACCGAGGTCGTCGACTCCTCGGAGTTTGACATCGGCCTGGATCTTGCCGTGGTGCGGCCGCTGCTGCGCTTCGCCACCGCGACGTTTCCCGAGGACGCCGCGGAGGCGGACGCGCTCATCGCCGCCGTGCGCGCGAAAATTGACGCCCCGGAAGAGGTCGTGGCCGACGAACCGGCCCTTTAAGATTTTCTCCAGTCTTTTCCGCTAGGATCAGGGGCATGAACCTCCCGCAGATCGGCTCGGCCCTCCAGCCCCGTTTCCCGGCCCAGACTTCCGCGGCCACGCCGCAAGCGCCGCAAGGCCCGCGGGACGTCGTCGAGACTTCCGAGGCGAAGCCCGTGGGGGTGGGGATCGCGGCGGCCACCTCCCTGGCGATGTCGGTCCCCCTGGCCATGGCGGGAACTCCTGTGGACGCTCATCGGGATAATCTCCTGGCGCTCGAGGCGCTCTCCCGCAAGGGCTTCAAGTTCACGCGCCGCCGCCGTTTCCGCATTCCGCTCATCATGAAGAAGATTGTCGACGTCCGCCACCGCGTTCAAGGCCTACACTGAGGCCATCAACGATGGGGAACACTTTATTCCGTATTTTCTGGCGGTCACGCCGGAAAGAGAATTGGGAAAGTTGAACATCGGCAGCCGGCCGGCGCGCCGCGGGGCGGATGACGGTGGCGTGAAGAAACTGCGCGCGATTCCATGGGTTTTCGCCTGGACCCAGAACCGCCTGATGCTCACCACCTGGCTGGGCTTTGGAGAGGCGCTCGGGGAGGCTATCAGGGACGGCCGCGAGGATCTGTTGCACGAAATGGTCCGCGACTGTCCATTTTTCGGATCTACCCTGGATCTCATCGAGATGGTGCTGGCCAAATCCGAGCCGGCGGTGAGCGCCTATTATGAGCGGTTGCTGGTGCCCTCCGCGTTGCACCCGGTGGGGGAGCGGCTGCGGGAGAATTTCACGGCCACGCGCGATCTGATCTTGCGCGTGCTGGGCCATCACCAGCTGCTGGAGGACAATCCGGTGCTGCGCCGCAGCATCGAAGTGCGCAATCCCTACGTGGATCCGCTCAATTTGCTGCAGGCGGAGTTATTGCGGCGCAGCCGATCCAGCGTGGATCGCGAGGTGGATGACGCGCTGCTGGTGACGGTGAACGGCCTCGCCGCGGGGTTGCGAAACACCGGTTAGTGTTATCGGACACGCGATAGACCCGCGGAATGCCGCCTTGCTCGTACAAGAGCGCTTTCCGCCGCAAGCCCACAGGGATCGGCTTGAGCCTGCGGGAACGATGTCCGCATGGCCGAGCAACGATTCGACGGTCCCCCGGCGCCCGAGGCGGTGTACGCCCGCGCCACCGCGGAAGCCACGCTGGCTTCCCTGGACCGATCGCTGGGCTACGGCATGCACGTGGCCGGCGACCTGGATCCCCTTTGGGCGACCTGGTACCAGGCCATCGCCCGCGTCCCCCTGAAGAACCTCGCGGACGACGACGTGGCCCGCGTGCTCGACTCCGCCATGCACCTGCCCCTGACGCTTCCCCACGCCATTGCGCGGCTGACTGAGCGGAACACGGTCGACACCCTTCCTTCCCGTCTGGTGTCCGCGGTGGGCCGCGCCGCGCGCCGCGTCAAGCAGCGCCTGCCCCAGTTGAGCGAGCAGGCGCGGGCTTCGTTGCGCGCGGTGGGCGCCCTGCCCACCGGGTTGGACGCGGATCCCGCCGAGGTGGCCGACCTGCGCGCGGTGATTGCCGAGGCACTGGCCAGCGTGGACGCCACGGTCGCCGAGGAAAACGTCTGGGGATGGCGAGAGCCGGCCTCCCCGCTGTCCCGCCGCCCATCCGCGGACGAGCTGCGGGCGATCACCGCGCCGTCGCCGGCCGAGCGGCCGGTGCGGTCGCCGTATTCGGGCGGAGACTGAAAGGAAGCCGCCGACAGCTTCATCACCACCACCAGCGCTTGCCCTCGCTGACCAGCGTTCGGATACGCTCCAGGTCAAAGCAGTACACCGAGTGCCCGTCCTTGTCGTTGCCCACCACCAGCAGGCTGTTGCCCACCCGCACCGGCGGCGCGGTGCGCGACGGCGCCAGGTCGTAGAAGCCCCACGAGACGTCCCCGCGGCCCGGGTCGAGCGCGAGGATGCTGCTCACGTTGCCCGCCTTGAAAGGCCCCGCCAGCTTGGGCTGGGAGATGCGCATGGTCCGCTCCACCAGCAGCATGTCGTCGCTGCTGGAGAGCATTGCCAGGTTTTCTTCATACGGCGTGTCCGAGGCGCGCGAGCGCCACGCCACCTTTCCGCTGCCGGGATTGGCCGAGAGTGCGCCGGGCACCGGCTGGCCGCTCAGGCTGCCCACGCCGTACGCGGTCATGTACAGACCCGAGCCTAGCTCGGCGGTCGAGGGGTCGAGGTTGAGGTCGTCGTTCTGGGGGATGGTCCACAGCGCCTGGCCGGTCGCCAGATCCCGCGCGGTGACCGGGCCCTCGGGAGTTGTCTCGAGCACCGGCCCGGCCGGGAAGAACCGCACCATCGTGTCGCTCTGCCAGATCTTGCGGCCGCTGGCCGGATCCAGGAAGCGCGTGGTTCCCGAGGGGGCGGTTTCCACCAACACGACGCTCGTGGGAGTGATGTTGGAGGGCCGCGCGTCGGCCTGCCCCTGCCGCCACACGGTGCTCCCGGTGGACAGGTCGACGGCCGTCCACGCCTTCTCGCTCACCAGCGAGGGGTCGCTCACGTACAGCCGCTTCGCGTCGAAAACGACCTTCCAGGGCTCGCCGGCCACGAAAGTGCGCCGCCAGAGAATCTCCCCGCTGGCCGGGTTGAGCATCACCATGGGCGCGGCCGCCCACGCGGACTCTGCCACCGCGGAGGGGCGCCGCCCCAGCGGGTAGGCGAGAACGCCCACGGCGGTCATGCGGGCGGTGTAGCCGCCGACGGCGTCCCGATTGGGGCCCCAGCGGACCGCGCCGCTGTTGAGGTCGAGCCCGACGGGCCAGGTGTCGCCGATGATCACGGCCACGTCCCCGCTCACGCCCACTACCTTCCGAGAAGGTCCGTCAGTCTTGTAGTCGGACGGAGGATGGCCGAACGCGTGCGCCCACATGTCCCCGCCGGTGCGGAGGTTGACGCGGGTCACGTGGTCCCAGTTCTGCACGAACACCGCCACGTCGTCGCCCAGCGGGATGGCCACGGCGTCCTCCCGGGTCCAGAGCACTTTCCCGCTGGCGCGGTCCACGCCGGTCACCACGCTGCGCAAGCCCTCGCCGAACTTCACCTCGTAGGGAACCGCAACCACCGTCTGGCCCACGACCAGCGGCAGCGCGTTCTTGCTCTTCACGGAGGCCAGCCAGGTCAGGCCGGACAGTTTGTGCAGCCGATCCTGGGCGAGCGCGTGGTCGCCGCTGCCGTTCGGGGTGAGGCGCGCGAAGTCGCGCCAGGAAGCCACCGCGCCTAGCCAGCGGCCACGCCGCTCCAGGTCGGTGGCTTCCTGCATCAAGGCGCTCTTGTAGGAGACCGAATCCATCGCGGCCACCGTCTTTTGCGGCTTCTTGTCCGCCGGAGGCGGCGTGCTGTCAGCGAAGGCGGGCGCGGCGAGCATTTGCGCGCCGATCAACAGGCCGGCGAGGACACAGCTGCGATTGGACATGAGTGACCTCCATGATAGAGTTGAAAATTCTTCGCAACAGTGTTCGTGTTTTCCTGCGTTTATGGGAAGGAGCGCATCATCTGCTGAAGAATATTCAACAGCGGAGGGAAACAGCAGGATGCGCTCCGTCCCCATCGCCAGGCGTCCAAGTTCCGGGTGGACAGGATTCCTCCCGGTGGCTCTCGTGCTGGCCGCGGCCCTGCTTGGGGCATGGTGCCTGCCGGTCGCCACGGCTTCCCTGGGAGCAGTCCATCAGCGCGCCGCCGTGCTCGGCACGCAGTGCATGACCATGATTGCGACCGGCTCGTGCGTCGCGTGGGCCGGCGGGGTGCGGGCGGCTGGTGGCTGGGTGCGCTCGCACCGCGGGCTGTTGGGCGGGCTGCTCGCCCAGGCGACGCCTCAAGCCGGCGCTGGCCGCGTTACGGCGTGGGCCCCCCTGGCGCCCGGAATCCGCCTGCGCACGGTCGAGGTGGGGAACGGCGTTCGTCTCCGCCAGGTCGAGCTGGATCCCGCCGTGGCTCGCGTGCAGATCCTGCACTTTGCCGGCAAGGCTTATCCGGTGGCCGATATGGCCCGTCGCGGCGGCGCGGTGGCGGCCGTGAACGCGAGCTACTTCGATCACGACACGCGTCCGCTGGGCTATCTCAAGATCAACGGCCGGGTGGTCAATCCGGACGTGGCCACCGGTGGGGCGTTCACCGGGGTGTTCACCATCGTGGACGGCAAGCCGCGCATTGTGGCGCGTGGCGACTTCGATCCCGCCATCTGCAGCAGCGCGTTGCAGGCCGGCCCGCGCCTGGTGGCCGGCGGGAAGCCCACCCGGGGCCTGCGCGAGACCCGCTCGTTCCGCCAGTCCGGCGTCGCCGTGACTCGCGCGGGCAGGGTGGTCATCTACGCCACCGACGGCGCGTACAGTGGGCTCACCTGGGAGCAGACGCGGCGCGTCCTGCTCTCTCCCGCGGCAAAGGGCGGCGTCGACCCGCGCGACGTGCTCAATCTCGACGGCGGGTCGTCGAGCCAGTTGTGCGCGGGTCGGGTGTCCACTGGCTTTCCCTCAAGAGTTCCGGTCGCCATCGGATTTCGTCGGAAATAGCGTCCCACCTGGAAAATACCTGGTTGAACCCGAAGGGGATTCTTTCCGTGTAAAAAAACTTACCTGTCATGCGAGGACGTCGAAGCGCTCGGCCAATGAGCAAAAGCGAGTATGAAAAACTCGCGGGTTTTCGGTACGCGCTGCGCCAGTTCATGAGCCTGGGCGAGAAGGAAGCGCGGGCGCTCGGGCTCTCTCCCCAGCAGCACCAGGCCATGCTTGCCACGCAGGGCTATCACGGGCGTGATTACGTCACCGTGGGCGAGCTGGCCGAAATGCTGCAGATCCGCCACCACAGCGCGGTGGGGCTGGTGGATCGGCTGGAGGCGCAGGGGTTGGCGCGTCGCCGCGTGGACGGTGGGGATCGGCGTCGGGTGCTGGTGAGCCTGACGCCGGAAGGTCTCGCGATGCTTGAGCAGCTGAGCGCATGCCATCGTGACGAGCTAAAACGAGTGGGCAGGCACCTCAACGACCTGATCGAGTCGTTCACCCGCAGCGAGTAGTCTATCCAGTGGTCATGAGGATCAGCCGCACGGCGTCCAGGCGGACGTCGGCGTGTTTCAGGGCGCCCAAGGTGTCGCGCACGCGGGCGGCGTGCCCGTCCACTTCCGCGGCGGGCATGCTGGGATTGACCCGGACCAATTCCTCCAGACGCTCCTGCTCGGCCTGCAGCACGGTTTGCGCCTCCTTGACCGCGCGCTCGCGCAGCGGACGGGTGCGTTCCCCGGCGATCCTCCGCGCCGCGTCCGCCGCGTGCGGCAGGGCGTGCTGGAGCGCCCCGTGCTGGCTGGCCAGAAAGCGCGGCTCCACGCGGGACAGCGCGTCCAGGGGGATCTCCAGGTCGTCGGCGGGATTTCCGTGCAGGTCGGTCGCCACGATCAGCGGCGACACCGCGAGGTAGCGGTTCAGCTCCAGCCGGGCCGGGCCGGTCGCCTCCAGCACGAAGAGAAACTGCACCAGCACGCCATTGCGAGGCGCCCCCGACCAGAGCGCCGCGCTCGCCACGCCTTCCCCCTGTTCGAGCAGCAGCGAGAGCCCGCCCTCGACCAGCGGATGGTCGGCGCTCAAAAAGTCCAGGTCCTCGCGGGCCAGCGCCAGTTCTCGCTTGTAGGTGGCACCGATTCCGTCGTCGCGGGTCAGTCCCGGGAAGACCTCCACGAACATCAGGTCGCCCGGCTTGATGTGGCGGCGGCCCTGCGCGTCCAACTCCTCGTCGTGAACGCCGAAG
>Ga0194121_10003661_pt1 | contig 23058 bp, 23 predicted proteins | sample TA2MahCa50mmetaG_FD_148609 | JGI IMG/M metagenome (GOLD analysis project Ga0194121, IMG submission 148609) | Freshwater microbial communities from Lake Tanganyika, Tanzania - TA2015020 Mahale Deep Cast 50m | ecosystem: Environmental > Aquatic > Freshwater > Lake | place: Tanzania: Lake...
CACGCTGGATTGGAACGCTTTCCAAGCCGCCAACCCGACGGCTCTCGGCAACCCGTGGGCCGCGGGTAGCCTTGCTCAGGCCCAAGCGTGGTTCCGCGACCCGCCGGCTGGCAAGTCGACGAACCTGTCGAACGGCATCGAGATGACCTACGTCCCGTGATCTGAACGATCGCGGAACCACCGGCGCGAGCCGGTGAGGTCCACATCACGGCGGGCGGTCCTCAAAGGGCCGCCCGCTGTGCTTTTGCGAATCAACTCACAGGGCCGAGCCTGAACTCGAAGGCATTGTTGCGGCGAGCTTCAGCCAGCGGACGCGCTGCGCTCGTCCTCGGGGGATCCTCTACCGGAGAGCCCACCGGGCTCTCCGGTTTCGTTGCGGCGTCGCCGCAACGAACCGAGGCTTACCTCTGAACGATCGCGGAACCACCGGCGCGAGCCGGTGAAGTCCCCACCACGGCGGGCGGTCCTCAGGGGCCGCCCGCTGTGCTTTTGCGAACCAATTCACAGGGCCGAGCCTGAACAAGAAGGCGCTGGGGGCAGCGAGACTCAGGCGAGGGTGGCGATGTCGGCGGGGGTTGCGAGCCAGTGGTCGGGGGTGGTGGCGCGCAGGGTGGCGTGCGGGAAGGGGCCCCAGGCGACGGCGGCGGTGCGGGTGCCGGCGGAGCGGCCGGAAGAGAGGTCGTGGGGCGAGTCGCCGACCATCACGGCACGCGACGCGTGGCTGCCGAGCAAGGCGAGCGCGCGTTCGACGGGCTCGGGGTGCGGCTTGTGCTCGGTGACATCGTCGGCGCCGACCACGGCGCTGAACCACTGCTCGCGGAAGCCGCACGAGCGCAGGCCGCGGTAAGCGCCTTCGCGCATCTTGCTGGTGACGATGCCAAGGCGCAGGCCGCGCGAGTGGAGCGCGGCCACGGCTTCGACGGAGCCGGGGAAGGCGGATACGAGCGCGTCGTGGTGCGCGCGGTTGTGAACGCGGTAGGTGGCGACCATGCGCTCGATCTCGTCGGAATCCGAGGTGAACTGCGCGAACTGCCAGCGCAGCGGGCGGCCGAGACCCGCGAGCCAAAAGGCGGGGTCGGACTGCGGCAGGCCGTGGGCCTCGAGCGTGTGCATGTAGCTGCGGCGGATGAGCTCGATCGAGTCGATCAGCGTGCCGTCAAGGTCGAACAGGACCGTGTCGAGCGGCGGGGGCATCGCGGCGAGAGCATCGGGGCGGGGCGGGACGGCGTCAATCTGGGCGAGCCGGCGCGAAGCGTTGCTAGTCTTGCGGCATGAAGCATCCGCGCCTCGCACTCGCCGTCGCCTGCTCCGCCCTGCTCGCCCTCGCCGCGTTTCGCGCTCCGCAGGACGAGCGCGTCGTGCTCTCGAGCGAGCATGTCAGCTACGAGTGGAAGAAGGGCTGGGGCAAGCTGCCCGACGGCATGAGCTTCGGCAACACGCACGGCTGCGTGGTCGTCGACTCGAAGGGACGCGTGTACATGAACACGGACACCGAGAACGCCGTGATCGTGTTCGAGGCGGACGGGACATTCGTGAAGAGCTGGGGCAAGCAGCTCGCGGGCGGGCTGCACGGCATGTGCCTCGTGAAGGAAGGTGACGCGGAGTTCCTGTACCTCGCGCACACCGGGCGACACGAGGTGCTCAAGAGCACGCTCGACGGCGAGATCCTGTTGGCGCTGCCGTGGCCCGAAGAGGCGAAGGTCTACGAGAATGCTGGGCAATACGCGCCGACGAGCGTCGCGGTCGCGGCCGACGGCACGCTCTATGTCGCCGACGGCTACGGTCGTTCGTACATCCACCAGTACGACCGGGAGCGCAAGTACGCGCGCACCTTCGGCGGGCCCGGCACGGAGCTCGGACAACTGCGCACGCCGCACGGCATCTGGATCGACGCGAGCGGCGAGGAGCCGGTGCTGCTCGTCGCCGACCGCGAGAACCAGCGCGTGCAGTCGTTCTCGCTCGACGGCAAGCCGCTCGGCATCGTCGTCAACGAAGTGCGCCGGCCGTGCAGCGTGCACCAAGCGGGCGACCGCACGGTGATCGCGGACTTGGCGGGCCGCATCACGGTGCTCGATCGCAAGCTCAAAATACTCGGTCAGCTCGGAGACAACCCGGACCCGAACAGACGCGCGCAAAACGGCGTCCCGCGCGATCAATGGAAGGACGGCGAGTTCCTCTCGCCTCACAACGCGCACCTCGCTCCGAACGGCGACCTGTATGTGCTCGACTGGAACTACCTCGGGCGCATCACGAAGCTCGTGCGCCTGAAGTAGAGCGCGCGCTCAGGCTTCGCGCTTGAGCACCGCGAGCAGGCCGCTCGTCTCGCCGTCGGAGTCGGACGCGGCGAGCAGGCTGACGAGTTCCCAGCCCTCGTGGCCGAGGGCATTGAGCTTCTGCTCGAGCGCGCGGCGATCGACCGACGCCTCGAAGGTGGGGTCGATCTCGAACGCCACGCTCTTGTACTCCCACGCGCAGTTCATCGGGCATGCCCCCACTGCAGCAGCTCGTCGAGCGTGCGCGTCGCCACCGCGTGATAGCGCGGCCGCGCGAGCGCGTAGATCTCCTTGGCCCGCCGCAGCCCCTCGGGCGTCTTCGCAAGCTCGGCGTAGATGGGCTTGAGGAACTTGCGTCGCCCGACGCGCAGCAAGAACTCCGCCGTGGCCTTGTCCGCCGCTCCATAGCGATTGTGGGCGCAGATCACGAGCCACGCACACAGGATCTCGCTGTTGCCGGACTGAGTGAAGCGGAATGTGCGATCGAGCTCGGCGAGCTGCGTCACGCGCAGCTCGTCGGGCAGCGTGTCGAGGAAGCGCAGCCACTGCTGCGTGACCCAGCCGCGCGTGTCGAGCTCGCTCGCCGGCGTCGAAAGGCTCCAGCGCCCGACCTCGCGATCGACGGCGGCGAGCAAGGTCGACTCCGTGCGAGGCGCATCGGCCGGCAGGCCCGGCGCGTACAGCCACGCCTGCAAGTCGAGCTGCCCGGCGGCATCGGGGTGGCGCGCGAGCAGATCGCGATCGAGCGACACGAGGAACTCCTCGGTCGTGACGCTCTCGAAGGCGTGGCCGTCGAACCACGCGCGCAGGAAGCGATCGAACTCGTCGCGCCCGACGAGCTGCTCGATGCGGCGCAGAAACAGCGCGCCCTTCTCGTAGGGCACCGCGCTGAAGCCGTCGTCGGGGTGATGGCCGGCGAGGTCGCAGTGCAGCACCTGCTGCCACGGCGCAAGCTCGGCCAGCTCGAGCTCGAGGTCGCGTCGCGCGAGCACCTTTTCCATCGCGCTGCGCTCCGCGCCGAACACGCGCTCCATGATGCGCTGCTCGAAGTAGACGGTGAAGCCTTCGTTGAGCCAGAAGTCGCGCCATGTGGCGTTCGTGACGAGGTTTCCAGACCACGAGTGCGCGAGTTCGTGCGCGACGAGCCCGACGAGCGAGCGATCGCCGGCGAGGATCGTCGGCGTCGCAAAGGTGAGCCGCGGATTCTCCATGCCGCCGAACGGGAACGACGGCGGCAGGATCACGAGGTCGTAGCGCCCCCAGCGGTACGCGCCGAAGAGTGCCTCGGCCTGCTGCACCATGTTCTCCGTGTCGACGAGCTCGTCGCGCGCGCCCTCGACGATGCCAGGCTCGGCCCACACGCCGGTGCGCGCCGACAGCTCACGGAACTCGAGGTCGCCGCAGGCGAGCGCGATCAGGTACGGCGGGATCGGCTCGCTCATGCGGAAGCGCCACGCGCCGCGCTCGTCGCGGCCAAGCTGCTCGGCGCTCATCACGGCGACGAGCCCCTGCGGCGCCCGAACGGTCGCTTCGTAGGTCACACGCACGCCGGGCGAGTCCTGCAACGGAATCCAACTGCGCGTCAGGATCGACTGGCCCTGCGTGAAGAGGAACGGCCGACGCCCGCCGCTCGTCTGCTCGGGCTCGAGCCACTGCATCGCCTGTGCGCCTGCGGTGGTGCGATAGCGAATCGTGACGGAGGTGTCGCCCGGCGCGAGCTCGATCTCGAGCCGCGAGCCCAAGGCCGGATCACGCCCGGCGAGCCGGTGAGCGCGCGTGCCACCCGCCGAGCCGACGACGCCGAGGATCTCGAGCGACTCGCTGTCGAGCACGAGCGGCGCGGAACGGTCCGTGCGTTCGAGATCGAGCCGCACGCTTCCCGCGGCGCAGCGGCGCGCGAAGTCGAGCTCGAGATCGAGCGACACATGCCGCACGCGCACGCGCGCGGGCTCGCCGAAGGAGTGCAGGTCGCGAGCCGGTTCGGCCGCTGCGTGGTGCGAGTTCATGGATGTGCAGGAGGCGAGGGGGAGCAGCGCGAGGAGCGCGGGGAGGAGACTTCGCATGGAACGGCCGAACATTGTGCCCGCCCGTGGGCGTCCGGTGCGACGGGCACTCTTGGACGCGCCGGGGCGGCTGCTACCCTGCGCACCATGCTCCGCACCGCACTGCTCTCCATGCTGCTCCTTCCGGCCTGCGTCATCGTCGCCTCGTCCCACAGCGTGCGCACGCGCCAGCAGCTCGGCGCGAGCGGGCAGGCGACCGTCACGCTCGAGTGGACTGCCCCGCCGGCCGTCTCGGTGCGCATCGACAACCAAGGCCCCGGGCGCGTGAGCTACACGGCGCTCGATGCCTCGGGAGCGACGCTCGATCAGGGCGAGCTCGGCGTCGCCAGCCGCAACCTGTCGTGGAAGCGTGCCGACGGCAAGGTGCTGCTCGTGCTGCGCGCCGGAGCCCAGCCCGCGACGCTCGAGCTCTCCTGCGCGTCGCTCGAGAGCATGAAGGTCGCGATCGACCGCACGCTCGCCGGCAACTGAGGTCGACTCAGCCGAGGTCGGACTCGCGCAGCGGTCCCGCGGCCGCGATGCAGCAGCGGTTCGGATGCAAGTGCTTGCGCGCTACGCGCAGCAGGTCATCCGAAGTCACGGCTGCGTAAAGCCGCGGCGCGCTTTCGAGGTTGTCGGCGGGTAGCGAGAAGCGCTCCGCTGCGATCATGTACTCCGCGCGGCGCGACGCGCGCTGGAACGAGAGCGCGAAGGAGCCGACGACATAGTCCTTCGCGACGCCGAGTTCCGCCTCGCCGACGCGCTCGTCCTGCAGCCGTCGCATTTCCGCGCGGAAGCCCTCGATCGCGGTCCGCACCTTGTCCGGGCTCGTCCCGATGTAGGCCTTGAATGTGCCCGGATAGCTGCCGGCGGAGCCGTGGATGTTGGCGCTGACCGTGTAGGCGAGCCCGAGCTCGTCGCGCAGTCTCATCGCGACGCGGTTCGTGAAGCCGGGCCCCGTGCCGAGCACATGGTCCATCACCACGAGCGCGTGGTAGTCGGGATCCGAGCGACGAATGCCGAGGTGCCCGAGAAACACATGCACCTGCTCGCGCTTGGCGTGGAACACGCCCTTGCGCGGCGCGAGCGGCGGCAGCTCGAGCTCGGGATAGGGCAGGTCCTCGCCCTCGTTCCACTTGGCGAGCGCGCGATCGAGCACCTTGCGCACGGCCTGCGGATCGATGTCGCCGCACACCGCGATCACGGCGCGGCGCGCGAGCCAGTGCTCGCGATGGAAGCGCAGCACGTGACCGCGCTCGATGCGCTTGACGCTCTCGATCGTGCCGCTGGCGGACTTGCCGAGCCAGTGATCGCCGAAGATGAGGCGCCGGAAGAGCTGGTCGCCCTGCGCGCGCGGATCGTCGCGCTCGATCAGCAGGCGATCGAGCAGGCGCGTCTTCTGGCGGCGAAACTCGGTGTTCGGATAGGACGGGCTGGTGACGAGCTCGCCGAAGAGCTCGAGCAGGAGCTTCCAGTGGGGAGCCGCGATCGTCCCGGAGACGCCGTTCGACTCGCCCGAGAGCGAGCCGCCGTGGGTCTCGAGCGCGTCGGCGATTTGCTCCTCGCTGTGCTTCGCGGTGCCCTGGTCGAGCAGGCCGCCGGCGAGCAGCGCGGTGCCTTCGCGGCCGGCCGGATCGAGCGAGTGGCCGCCGCGCAGGTGCATCTGGATCGCGGTGACGGGCGCGCCCGGACGCGACGACACGAGCAGTCGCGCGCCGCAGCGCAGCGTGAAGCGTTCGAGGCCGAGATGGACGGCGACCGCGGGGCTCAACGGCGCGCTCCCCCGCGGGCGGGCTTGTGCGCAGCAGGAGCCTTGGCGGGCAGGCACCAACCGACGACGCGCCGCTCGTGCCCGAGCAGGCGTCGCGCGCAGTCGCGCAGCCGCGCCGCGTCGACGGAGAGCGCGTTGCCGAGCGACTCGAACGCGAGCTTCCAGTGCGCGTCGACGGCGGCCTCGCCGATCTGCTCCGCGATGTCGCTCGTCGTCTCATGGTCGTAGGCCTCGGCGGCCTCGAGCAGCGAGCGCACGCGCGCGAGCTCGCGCGAGGGGATCTTGTTCTCGATGACGCGAGCGAGTTCGCGGTCGATTTCCTTCTCGAGGCGCTCCTGGCTCGCGCCCTGCGCGCACTCCGCGAAGATCCAGAACACACCGCCCTCGACGCGTGCGTCGTTGTGCGAGGAGACGCTCGAGGCGAGCTCTGTCTCGACCACCAGTCGCCGATGCAGGCGCGACAGGCGCCCGCCCGTGAGCAGGGTCGAGAGCACATCGAGCGCGGCGTCATCGTCGCTGCCGACCTTGGCGGTGGGCCACGCCATGCACAGCCGCTTGCCCTCGTCGTCCCACTTGACCTGCACGCGGCGCTCGCCGCTCCCAGGCTCCTCCGCCGGCCGGAACGGGTCGGCCTCGACATACGGGATTCCCGCTGGAATCGGCTCGAAATGCGCGCGCGCCTTGGCCAGCGCGTCCGCGGGATCGATGTCGCCGCAGATCACCAGCGTCGCATTGCCGGGGTGGTAGAAGCGGCGGTGGTAGTCGCGCATGTCGGCGACGCTCATGCGCTTGAGCGCATCGGCGTGCCCGATCACCGGGCGACGGTATGGGTGGCGCAGAAACAGCGTGCCTTGCACGAGGTCCGCGAGCCGCCGCCACGGCTCGTCGAGGCCCATGGCGAGCTCCTCGAGCACGACCGCGCGCTCGCGGTCGAACTCCTTGGCGTCGAGCAGCACCGCGCGCATGCGATCGGCTTCGATCTCGAGCGCCTTCTCCCAGCGATCGCTGGCGAGCTCGAACCAGTAGGCGGTGTGATCCGAGCTCGTGAACGCGTTGTTGCTGCCGCCGAGCGTGGTCGTCAGGCGATCGATCTCGCCCTTCGCGAAGCGCGGCGAGCCCTTGAACATCATGTGCTCGAGAAAGTGCGAGACGCCGGCCTCGTGCTCGCGTTCGTTGCGCGCACCGACCTTGTACCAGATCATCACAGCGACGACTGGATCGGCGTGGCGCTCGACGAGCAGCACGGTCATGCCGTTCGCGAGTCGATACTCGCCGACCTTCGTGCCGTTCTTCTGAAGCCGCGCGAGCGGTGCGGGCGTGGCGCTCACGAGCTCCCCCACTTCTTCCACTTGCCGCCAGTCTTCTTCGGCGGCCCCTTCGGCCCGCCCTGCGCCGGATCGCGGCCGATCTCGCGCAGCTTGCGGCGGCGATCGCCGCGACCGCGACGGCCCTGCTCCTCGCGCGACTGGATCCGCTCGAGACTGCGACGGCGATCGCGACGGTACTTGTCTCCAGAGCGGACCCCGCGGCGCTCGGGCCCCGGCCCCTGCGGTGCCTGAGTCGCGAAGAAGCGCGTGCGCGGGTCCTTGCGCTTGTCGTCCAGCGGAGCAGCGCGGCCGCTCGCCTTCGACTGGCCGAGCAACTCGGCGACCTCGGCGCGCAGCAGCAAACGCCACTGGCCTTCGTGCAGCGAGCGATCCGAGAGCGTGCCGATGTGCGTACGGCGCAGCGCGAGTACATTGTAGCCCACGGCGGCGAACATGCGGCGCACTTCGCGGTTCTTGCCTTCGTTGAGCGTGCAGGTGAGCAACGACCACTCGTTCGTGCGCTTGAGCACCTTCACGAACGCCGGCGCGGTCCAGCCCTCGGCGAGGCGCACGCCCTTCTGCACCTGCTCGATCGCCTCGCCTTCGATGCGGCCGCGCACCTTGACCGAGTATGTCTTGGTGACGCCGTAGCGCGGGTGCGCGATGCGGTTGGAGAAGTCGCCGTCGTTGGTGAGCAGGATCAGGCCGGTCGAGTCCTCGTCGAGACGGCCGACGGTGTAGATGCGGCCCTTGGCGGGATCGGTGACGAGGTCGATGGCGCGCATGCGCGCCTCGCGCCGCTCGTTGGTGCAGACCACGCCGCGCGGCTTGTGCAACAGGTAGTAGCGCGGCTCCGTGCGCTCGGGCTTGAGCACCACGCCGTCGACATCGACCTGCTGGACGCTCGGATCGACCTTCGTCCCGAGCTCGGTCACGATCTCGCCGTCGATCGTCACCTTGCCCTTGGCGATCAGCTCGTCGCACTTGCGGCGCGATGCGATGCCGTGGTCGGCGAGATACTTGTTGAGGCGGACGAGGCGGCCGGGATCCGGCGCGTCGTCCTCGGGATCGCGGAAATCGTCGTCGTCGGGGCTCATCGGGGGGCAAAGGGTAGCGTCCGCGAGCCTGCTTCCACTGTCGGAGCCCTTGGGAATGGCGGGAATGACGCTATGCTGTAGTGTCAACCCAAGCGCGCTGCTCTCGGCCGCCACCCGCAGCGCCACAAGAGGCAGCCATGCGACTCCAATGTGCGTTTCTCGCCGGCTTGCTCGCCCTGAGCATGGCCTCCACCTCCGCGCCCGCTCGGGCGCAGGCGCCTGGCACGCCGCTGCCGCCGGTGAAGCTCGAGGGCCTCGCCCAGACGGGCGCCAAGACCTTCGATGACTTCATGGGCCGCGCGGTGCTGCTCGAGTTCTTCGCCTACTGGTGAGGCCCCTGCGGAGGGCAGGTCTCGCACCTCAACGAGCTTCAGAAGAAGTGGGGTGAGCGCGGCCTGTCGATCGTCGGCGTGACCGACGAAGGCGAAGCGGAGACGGTCAAGTGGGTGGAGGAGAAGGGCGCGAAGTACGCCTATGGCTATGACCGTGGCGGCAAGCTCGCGAGCTATTTCAAGGTGTCGGGCATCCCCGCCGCGGTGCTCGTCGACGCCAAGGGCATCGTGGTGTGGCAGGGTCACCCCGCGGGGATCACCGATGCGCTGATCGAGAAGGCTGTCGCAGGTGCGCTGCCCAAGCCCCAGTGGGAGTGGCCGGCATCGACCAAGGCGGTCAAGGCCGCGCTGCTCAAGCGCCAGTACAAGACGGCGCTCGACGAGGCCGCCAAGCTGACCGAGGCCGATGGAGGTCCGGGCATCTCGGCGTCGATCCGCAGCATCGTCGAGAGCCGCGTGGCGGGCCTCAAGGCGACCTACGCGTCGGGCGACTTCCTTGGCACCGAGACCTCCGGCGCCGCGCTCGCCAAGGAACTCGCTGGGATGCCGGAAAAGGCTGCCGTGGAAGCGGTGCTCGCCGAGCTCGCGGCCAACAAGGACGCCGGCGCCGTGATCAAGGCCCAGAAGCAGATCGCGAAGCTGCGCGCCAGCGAGTTGTCCAAGCGCAAGGAGCTCGAGGCCGCCATGGCGGACCTCGCCAAGCTCTCGAAGGCGCAGGCCGGCAACTTCGCGGGCAAGCAGGCCGACGAGTTCCTCAACGAATTGAAGGAGCGCATGCGCGCCGGCCGCTGAGCGGCGCGCGCAAGCGGACCCCAACACGCGGGGCGGCGCGACCTTGTCCGGTCGCGCCGCCCCGCGGTGTTTGGAGGCGCTGTCGCCGGAGAGTCCCCGCGACTAGCCGCGCGTGAGCTTGGCCTTCACGCGCGCGATCGCCGCGGCGTAGTCCTGGTTCGGCTCCTCGGAGGAGAAGCGCACGGCGGTTTCGTAGCAGGCGAGCGCCATCGGCAGGTCGCCGGAGAGCTCGTAGGCGAGTCCCTTGCCGTAGTGCGAGGCGTGGTCATAGGAGTCATCGACGAGCGCCTGCGCAAAACCCGTCTTCGCGAGTTCCCAGTCGCTGGCGCGCAGCGCGCGCACGCCCGCTTCCGCGTGCGAGTTCGGCGAGGCCGAGACGATGCACTGCTCGAGCTGGCCGGGGGTTGCGGAGGGCAGCGTGACGACGGCTTCGACGGGACCGCGGATCTTCTGCTTGATGGTGCCACAGGACGGGGCGAGCAGGCTGGCGGCGGCGAGAGTGACGAGGAGCGCGGACTTCATGGTGGGTGCGGAGAGTTCGAGGACGGGAGTCGAAGAGCCTAGAGATAACGCCCCGGAGGATGCAGTTCCAGCGCCGGAACGGAGTGTGGACAGAGTGCCCCGCTCTCCTACAGGCGGCCGGAGCGCTTGATTTCGAGGTACTTCTCCGCGAGGGCGGCCCGCAGCTCGGACGGCGCAATGTCGAGGGTCAGGACGCCCCGACCCGCATGGCGCTCGAGGGCGCGGCGACGAGCCTGCGCGTACTCCTCGGCTGCGCAGGTGGCCAGCGCGTCGCCGAACCCCCCCACCGGAGCCCTCAACAGCGCGTCCACCGAGGTTTCCCGCAGGCTGGCGAGAACGACGAGGTGCCGGGTGCGCAGCAGATCGAGCGCCGGCCCGAGCTCGTCCTCGTCCTCGTCGCGCTGGTTGGTCACCACCACCACGAGCGCGCGGCGGCGCTGGAAGACCCGCAGGCGCGCGGCAGCCTCCAAATAGTCGGGTGGTTCCAGGGTCGGCTCGAGGTCGTAGACGGCGTTGAGCAAGGGGGTCATCCCCTCTCGGCCCTTGATCGGCGGAAGCCGGCGATCGACCCCTCCGAAGGTGAGCAAGGACACGGCGTCGCCCTGCCGCAGGGCGACATAGGCCACCAGCAGCAGCGCGTTCAGGCAGTGGTCGAAGTGCGACAACTCGCCGTCGATGGCGCGCATGCGGCGCCCACAGTCGAGCAGGAACACCACCTGCTGGTCGCGCTCCTCCTGATACTCCCGCGAGATGGTCTTCTGCCTGCGGGAGGTCGCTTTCCAGTCGATCTGCCGCAGCGAATCGCCGGCCTGATAGTCGCGCATCTGGCGGAACTCCATGCCGTCGCCGCGGCGCTGGCGACGCCGGATGCCCATCAGCTGGATGCGATTTTCGAGCGCGTGGAGCGCGAAGCCGGCCACAGCGGTGAAGTTCGGATAGACGCGCACGCGCGTGTCGAGCGCCGTGCGCTCGCGCAAGTCCCACAGCCCGAGCCGCGACTCGCGCACGACCTCGCACGGACCGAAGCGCCCTTCGCCGCGCTCGCGTCCGCGCAACCGATAGTCGAACTCGACGCCGCGCTCACCCGGAACCTCGACTTCGCGCGCCAAGGCCTCGACTTCGACCTTGAGCGGGTGGCCGTCGAACACCGTCACGCGCTCGGAGCGCGCGCCGGGGTTGCGCAGTCGCAGGCGCACCGTAGACCACATACCGAGAGCAAGCGAGTGGGGCGCGGAGCGCTCGACCACGAGCGGCGCTCGACGCAGCGCGAAGACGAGATCGAGCGCCAGCGCGAGTCCGAGCAACGCTCCGCACGCCTGCCAGCCGACGAGCCACGCGGGCACGAAGGAAGCCGCGAGCCCGAGCAAGGCCCACGCTCCCACCAGCCCCAGCGCTCGCCGACGCGGCCTCATTCGCGCGGCGCTTCCACCTTCTGGAGGATCGAACGAAGCACATCGTCCGTCGTCACGCCCTCGAGCTCGAGCTCCGGAGCGAGCGTCAGTCGATGGCGCAGGACGGGCAGCGCCACCGCCTTGATGTCATCCGGCGTCACGAAGCCTCGTCCCTCGAGCAACGCCTTCGCGCGCGCGACGCGCACGAGCGAGATCCCGCCGCGCGGGCCCGCGCCCATCGCAACCCCGCGCCACGCGCGCGTCTCGCGCACGATGCGCACCGCGTACTCGCGCACTCGCTCCAGCACAGTCAAGCGCGCGACCGTGCGCTGCAGCTCGAGCACCTCGTCCGCCGTGCACACGGGCTGCACGGCCGAGACCTCGAGCTGACCGCCGATGCGGCCAGCCGTGACGAGCTCGACGATGCGCGCCTCCTCGTCAAGGCTCGGATAGTCGACGACGATCTTGAGCAGGAAGCGGTCGAGCTGCGCCTCCGGCAGCGGATAAGTGCCCTCCTGCTCGATCGGGTTCTGCGTGGCGAGGGTCATGAACGGCGGCGCGAGCTTCGTCGCTTCGCCCTCGATCGTGATCTGCCCCTCCTGCATGACCTCGAGCAGTGCGGACTGCGTCTTCGCTGACGCGCGATTGATCTCGTCGGCGAGCAGCAGGTTCGTGAAGGCGGGGCCCTTGCGCAGCCGGAACGTGCCCGATGCGCCTTCGTACACCACGTGACCCGTCACGTCGCTCGGCATGAGATCGGGCGTGAACTGCACGCGCGCGAACTTGCCGCCGAATGTGCGCGCGAGCGCGAGCACGAGCAGCGTCTTGCCGAGTCCGGGAACGCCTTCGATGAGGACATGGCCCCCGGCGAGGAAGGCGAGCAGCACCTGCTCCACTTCCTCCGCCTGACCGATCACGACGCGGCCGACTTCCTCGCGCATGCGCGCCACGCGCGCGGAAGCCCGCGCGAGCTCCTCGTCCGTCACCACCACCACCTGCACTTCGCTCATAGGGATCTCCTGACTGTCTCGAGATCGCGCACGACCTCGGTGAATTGCGCCTTGTCGACGTCTCTCGCTGCAAGCGCCGTGCGCACGCGCGCGACGCCGAGCCCAGACTGCTCCGCGAGCACGCGCGCCAGCGCCGCTTCGTCGTGCGCCAGCCACTCGGCGCGCACCACTCCGATGCGGCATCGCAGCTCCGCGCGCGGCGCGGCGAGCAAGCGCTGCGCCTGTCGCGAGCGCCACAGGAACTCGCCGCTCGCACGCACATGCTCGGAAAAGTCGCGGCGCTCGCGCGGTAGCTCACCCAGCCTCGGCCCCGCGACGAACGCGCGACGCCCGAGCGCGAGCGCGAGGAGCACCGACGCGGCGCTGATCGCGGGCCAGCCGTGCTCCCACAAGAGGGCGAGCAGTCCCGGAGGCCGCTCTCCGAGCACGAAACGCACTTCGCGACGCTCGCCATCGAAGCTGGCGAGATCGTCGAGCACATAGGGATGGTCGAGCTCGCCAAAGTCGGCATTGAGCACCCAGTCGTCGTCCGCGAACAGCATGATGCGGCCATAGCCGTGCTCGAGCCCCAGCACGCGCGCGAGCATCGGATCGCCGGTGTCGATATCGGAGAGCGCGTTGGGGTCGGCGAACGTCAGCCGGCCGTCGAACTCGATGCGCCGCAAGCCGCGGCCAAGTTCCACCTGCACCTCGCGCTCCGCATCTGCATCGAGACGCACGTCGAGCTGCAGCGCATCGAGCAGCGGATGGGAGAAACGCTCCTCCTCGAGGTCGTTCTCGATCGCGCTCTCGAAGTCCTCCCCCGGCAGGAGCACCGCGAGATGGCCGCCAGCTTCCACCCACCCGAGCAGCCGCTCGACATCGACGGGCGAGAGAAAGCGCCCTGACTGCCGCAGGACGAGCAGCGCGTCCGTCGTCGGCAGCTCGCCGAGGTAGTTCGCGGTCTCGACCTCGCGTCCGAGTCGCTTCAGCGTGCGCTCCGCGGCCAGCATCGGATTTTCGCGCGCTGCTCCGCGGTAGCCGACATCGTCCTCGAATTCCTCGAAACCGATCACGCCGAAGATCACGTACGCCACCAACGCGAGCGCGAGCGCGACCCCGATCACGAAGATCCTGCGGACAGCGCGCGGACTCACGACGCCTCCCGTCGGAAGTGCTGCCCCCATGCATCGCACAAGGCGAGCGCCGTGGCATCGTCAGGACGCGTGCGCGAGTACGCGCACACGAGCCACGCGCTCGTCACCGCCGCAAAGAAACCCGCCAGATCCACTCGATCGAGACGCCGCACGCGCTCCACGCAGTCGCGCTCCGTGTCGCCCGGATCCGGCGCGAGCGCGCCCGTCGCGATCAGCCGCGAGAGCACGCCGCGGTAGAGCAAGCCCATCGCTCCGGTCGCATCGCCCGCAAGCCACAGTTCCCGAGCGCGAGCGCCAATGTCGTCCGGCAGCGACTCGGGCCGCACATCGAGTCCGAACACATGCGTCGGCGGCAGGGCTGACCTCGGCGCGGTCACGGCCTGCCACTCGATCAGCCCGGCCTTGCGCAGGATCAGCACGACGATCCCGACGAGCAGCGCCACCAGCAAGGCCCAGCCGAGAAACTGCAGCACATAGGCAACGACGCCGAGGTCGAGCGCTCCGTCCAGGTTGGGCCCGCTCTCCCACCGGAGCCGAAAGCGTGTGCGCGTCTCGCTCGTAGCAAAGTCTTCGTGCGCGAGAATGTCGCGAGCGACCTCGGCGGCGTCCTGCTGCTGCGGCGCGGCCGCAGCAGGCTGCGCCGCCTCCGTTGCCTCCTGAGCACGCGCGAGCGGCAACAGCAGCACGAACGCGAGCGCCGCGACGACACTCCCCCGGCGCAACACTTGCGCCGCACGCGCCCCGAGGCGGCGGAACGCCAGCTCGACATCCCAGCCCTCGAGGCGCGATCGCTGGTTCAGATACAGCGCAAAGCCCGCGAGTGCGTGCAGGATGCCGCAGGCCGAGTAACTCGCGAGCCACACGAGCTTCATCGCCACCGCGAACCAGCCGAGCTGCACGCCGCCGAAGTCGCCATCCTCGAGCGGAGAGAGATCCGGCGCGAGCTCGCTCGGGGTGAAGAACCAAAGCAGCAGCGATCCCTGCACGAAGAGGCTCACTTCAAGCGCAAGGAAGAAGCACGCGGCGAGCACCGCATCGCCCGAACCAGATGTTTGTAACTCACGCTCGCGTTCCTGTCGCTTGCGCCCCGTGCTGCCTTCGAGCAATGCGATCGGAGTCACGAGCGCACGCCACGGCATCCAGCGATACCGGACGACGCATGCGAGCGCGAGTCGCAGTAAGGTCCGCGGCAAGTCGCGCAAGGTGACCTGCAGGGTCGGTAGCGCCCCAAAGGTCGCTCGCGAGGCGACGAACACCGGCACGAGCTCGAGCAGCGGACGCAGCATCCACAGCAGAAACAGCGCAAGCCACGCGCTGTCGAGCGCGAGCAGGAACAGCAGGCACACGGGTAGCACCAGCACGGCCCACGCCGCGAAGATCGCTCCGCCCCAGCTGCGCAGCATCGCCGCCGCGAGATCGAGACACTCGTGGCCCGTGCGCGGTCGCAGCGCGAGCGAGATGCGCTCAAGCTGCACGCCGACGACCTCCGAGCCACAGGTAAAGGGTCATCAGCAGCCACATCAGCGCTCCCACCGCGTACTTGATGGACGCCGGCAACGGCTGAGCGGACCAGAAGCCCTCGATGAACGCAGCGAGCGCCGTCATCGCCGCGGCACCGATCAGGAGCTGCAGGCAACGCGGCGCATCCTCGACCAATGCGCGGGAGCGCGAGCGCCTGCCCGGCGCCACGAGCAGCGAGCCCAGCCGCATGCCGGCCACCGCTGCGATCACCATCGCGACGAGCTCCCACGAGCTGTGTCCCGCCACGAACGGAAACAGCTGGTCCTCGTAGCCGATGGCAAGGAAGTGCCCCGCGACCGCGCCGAAGTGCACGCCGTTGTAAATGAGCGAGAGGATCGAGCCGATGCCGAACACCAGCCCGCTGGCAAAGATCTGGAAGTCGATGCCGACGTTGTTGCGGATGTAGAACGCGAACATCTTCACGTTCGCAGCCGCGCCTCGTCCCTCGCCGAGCTTGCCCGCCGGGTCGTACATGGCCTCGAACTGCTCGATGCTCTCAGGCTCCATCACCGCGTAGAGCAGGTCCGGTCGCGTGTTGGCCATCACCGCCACTCCGACGAGCGGCAGCAGGAACAAGGCCGAGCAGATCCAAAACAGCCGCCACTCCTCGCGCACCAGCCGGGGGAAATCGACGCCGAGGAACTGCCCCACCTGCGCGAGATAGCTGGACTGCGGGCGATAGAGCTGCTCGCGCCCGCGCAACGCCATCAGGTTCAGCCGTTCGACGAGCTCGCGGCCGTACATGCGCCGCCGCGCGAGCGCGAGGTCTTGGCAGGCGTGGCGATAGAGCTGCGGCAGCTCGGGCAGCGCCTTCAGCGCCTGCGTGTCCTTGCGCCCCGAGCGCAGCGCCTCCAAGAGCGACTCGAGCCGCTGCCAGCGCTCCTTGCGCGCTGCGATGAACGGCTCACGCTTCACCGCGCGCCCTCGATCCAGCGCGCCATTCCAAGCACACGCGCACCGTGGTCGTTTCCGGTCGCACCCGTGAGCGGGGCGAGCTGCGCGGCGAGCTCCTCGCGGCGTGCCCGACTCCAGTCCCCCGAGCGGGCGGCAAACTCGATCAGGGCCGCCTGCTCTTCGGGAGTGAGCGGCATCGGCGGCGCGCACGGCTCCGCATTCGGCAGCGCTCGCAGCTTGCTGCGTCCGTCGACATGCACGACCACGGTGCCGGCGATGTGGTCGCCGATGCGCTTGCCGTCGCGCGAGAGGAGCGTCGAAACGACCGCTGCGCCGTACAACCCGGGAAGGAAGTCCACGACGCGCAGGAAGTTGCGCAGCACGGACGCAGACCACCCCACGGGCGTGCCATCGTCGCGCACCACCGAGAGCCCGAGCACGCGCTTGCCCGGAGTCTGCCCCTTCCAAAGCACCTCGAATCCCACGGGGTAGAACCACTCGACCGCGAAGATCGCAAGCAGCAGCAGCCCCTGTCCAATGTCGCCAAACAGCGCGAGCCAGCTGAGCGCGGAGTAGATCGCGAAGCGCACGAGCAGGTCCACGCCGAAGGCGAGCGAACGCGCCGTGAGACCTGCCACGCGCAGGGAGAGCTCGACACCTTCAGGCGCCTCGACGATCGCGAGCGTGTCGAGCCGCTCGCTCAAGCGTTCACCACGACCGTGCCGGCGAGGAGGTCATGCAAGCAGCGCCGTTCTTCGCCAAAGATGAACAGCGCGTCGATCAGACTGAAGAGACCGCAGCAGAAACCGAAGGCCGCCGGTAGCAGCGTGCGCAGAACCACAAGTTGCATGAAGCCCACCGATCCACCATGAACGCTTTCGATACGCAGCTTGAGCACGCGCTTGCCGAGCGTCCAGCCGCGAGTCGCCAGCAGGAACATCTGCACCGCGAATACGAACAGCGCGGAGAGCAGGAAGAGCGAGAGTCCAATCGCACCGCGATCGTCCGGTACCGCCGTCTCGTTGTCCGTCAGGAAGGCGGCGGCATTGCCGAGGCCAAGCCACAGGAAGGCTGGAATGTAGAGCAACGAGTCCAAGATCGATGCGAGCAGGCGCTCGACGCGGCCGGCGAGATGCCGTCGCGAGCGCGGCTCGCCCCGCACGGCACTGCTCGTCTCCGGCGCGCGATAGGGATTCGAGTCGTCGCCGTCGACGACACTCATGTCGCGAGCTCCATCAGGCGTCGAGCCTCGGCGCGCGCCGTCTCCTGATCCTTGCCGCCGGCGATCATGTCCGCGATCTCGCGCACGCGCCGCTCGCCATCGAGCGCTTCGACGCGCGTTCGCGTGCGCCCCGCCTCGACCTTCTTCTCGACGCGCTGGTGCACCGACGCCATCGCTGCGATCGCGGGCAGGTGCGTCACGCACAGCACCTGATGGTGCTCGCCGAGCTTGCGCAGGTGCGCTCCCACGGTGGGCCCGAGCCGCCCGCCGACGCCCGAGTCGATCTCGTCGAACAGGAGCGAACGCCGCTCGCCCGCTTCCGCGAGCACGCCGCGCAGCGCGAGCATGATGCGCGCCGTCTCGCCGCCCGAGGCGACCTCGCGCAGGCGATTCATCGACTCGCCAGGGTTCGCCGCGAGCAGGAACTCGATGCGATCCATGCCGCGCTCGCCGAAGCGCTGCTGGTCAGCTTCGATCTCATGGCGCGCCGCCGGGTCGCCACCACCGCCCTCGTCCTCGCTGCGCTGGCCGATGCGCACATCGAAGGTCGCGTTCGAGAGCCCGAGCTCCTTGAGCGCCTTGTGCACCGCCTTGACGAGCTTCTCGCGCAGCGCCTTGCGCGCGCGCCGCAGCTCACCCGCGCGCGAGAGCAAAGTCGCGCGCGCCTTCGCGATGCCCTCCGCCAGCCCTTCGGAGTGCTGCTCATCGCGCTCGAGCCGCGCAATCTCCGCCTCGAGCTCGCCGCGCCGCTCGACGAGGCCCGCGGCATCCGTGCGGTACTTGCGCTCGAGTCGCTCGAGCTCGGCGAGGCGCTCCTCGATCTCCTCGAGCCGCCGCGGATCGACTTCGAGCGCATCGCCGAGCGAGCGCAGCGCGCGCACGGCCTCGTCGAGGTGCGCGAACGCCGCCTCGAGGTCCGTCGCGGCGCCCTCGAGCGCGGCCACCTTCGAGCGCCAGCCATCGAGGAAGCGCTGCGCGTGCCGCACGCGGTCGAGCGCCGCATCGTCGCCGTCCGCGAGTCCGGCGAGCAGCTCGCCGAAGCCCTGCTTCATGCCCGCGGCGTGTCGCAGGAGCTCGCGCTCCGGCTCGAGCCGCGCACGCTCCCCCGCCTCGGGATTCGCTGTCACAAGCTCCTGCAGCTGGAAGCGCGCGAGGTCGAGGCGATCGCGCCGCTCGCTCGCCTCGCGCTCGAGCCGCAAGGCCTCGTCGACGAGCTTGCTCCACGCCTCGCGCGCCGCCTTGTACTGGGCCACCTGCGCGTCGAGCTTGCCGAAGCCGTCGAGCAGGCGCAGCTGCTCGGAAGCGTCGTGCAGCCGCTGGTGGTCGTTCTGCCCGTGGATCTCGAACAGCCGCGGCGCGAGCTCGAAAAGCGCCTCGCGCGTCACGGGCCGCGCGTTCACATACGCGCGCGTGCGCCCATCGGCCGACACCGTGCGCACCAGCGCCAGCTCGCGCTCCGCGGCCTTCGGGTCGGCGTCCCAGTCCTCGAGCAGCTCAGGCGCATGCTTGCGCGCCCAGCGCTGCACGCTCGTCGCCCCGGCCGGCACGCGAAAGCGCCCCTCGACCGTCGCGCGTGCGGCGCCGGAGCGCACGATCGCGGTCCTGGGCTTCTCGCCCAAGAGGAGCTCGAGCGCACCGACGAGCAGGCTCTTGCCCGCGCCGGTCTCGCCCGTGATGACATTGAGCCCCGGCCCGAACGAGAGCTCCGCCCGCTCGATCAGCGCCAGATCGGAGATCTCCAGTTCCACCAGCATGTCGCGGCATTATGGACTCCCGGCGAACCCGTTCGTCAGCGGGGAATCCGGCAGAAATGTGAGCCGACCGGTCGCCTAGGGACGCGAAACCCGCCGCGCGGCCCGTGCCGCGCGGGCACAGCGCTCGCTGCAGTGCACGACTCGCTCCCAGTCGCGCTCCCACTTCTTCCGCCACTCGAACTCGCGCCCGCATGTCGCGCAGGTCTTGCGAGCCTTGCGCTGCCGTCCGCCGCTCATCGCCCGCCCGCTGGAGCGACGCCCGGTCCGCCGAAGTCACCTGCGCGCTCGCGCCACAGAGTGTGCACATGGTTCACATCGTTCTGGCTGTTGTGGTACTCGAGCGTGAAGCGCGGCGAATGCAGCCGATAGTAGTGCGGCTTGCCCGCCTCGGTCGAACCCACCCACAGGAAGCGCAGCGCGCCCAGATCGGCGACGAGCTCCTGCGCCCGCGCCCGCGCCGGACCCTCGAAACGGTCCACATAGGTGCCGAGCAAGTCGGCCACGCGGCCCCGGAACGCTTCCGGCAGCTCCGCCAGCGCCACGCCCTCGGCCGCATCGAAGCGCTCGTCGCGCCCCGGCCCGTGGACGACATCCGCCGGCACCGGCCCGGCGACGCGCGCCCGCGGGGCGAGCGTTCCCTCGAGCGCCGCGGCCAGCTCGCGCCCGAGCGACTGCTCGCGGGCGAGCGGCTCGACGACGCGGCCCTCCTGCTCGTGCCGCGCGGGGTTGGTGCCAAGGAAGTGCGGAGTGAACGCGAGCTTCCCGTCCACCTCGGAGAACTGCAGCACGACATGGTGGCCTTCGAAGCGCCAGCCCCAAGGGTCGGGCGAGGCGACATCGCCGAAGATCGCGACGCTGTAGGCCTCGGCATCGCGCCAAGTCGCCGGACGCTCGGGCGTCGACTCTCGCTCCCTCAGCACTTGCTCGAGCGCGACGATCTCGTCGACGACGAGCTCTCCTTCGGCGCTCAGCACCGTGCGCAAGAGCGCGCGCAGCGCGCGTCGCTCGCGCTCGTCGAGCGAACGCAGCGGAACGCCTGCACGCTCGCGCGGCACATAGTGCCAGTCGAGCCGCTGCGCAGAGTGAAACGGAAACACGGCGCGCGCTCGGTCCTCTTGGTCGAGCGCCGCAACCAACGCCTGCGCGGCCGCGCGCATGGGCGTCGGATCTGGGTGCGCGAGCCATGCGGCCGCGCCAAGCATTGAACAAGCGCTGAGGAGGAGCGTGCGAATCACTTGTGCAATCTCTGACAGCGGCGCATGGACTTCCAGGGCGCCGCGTGGGACGCCATGCTAGCCCGCGCCGTGGAATCGCGCCCCGTACCGGTCTGCGCTCGCTGTCGCCACTACTGGATCACGCACCAGCCGTCGACCCCGCACGGCTGCCGCGCCTACGGCATCCTCTCCGCGCGCCTTCCGTCCGTGGAAATCCGCATGGCGAGCGGCCAAGACTGCAGCGCGTTCGAGGAGCGACCGACCCCGCCGCGCCCGCAGGACACCTGAAGCCATGGACGCGACGGCACTCCAGAACCTGCCGACACCGCTGCTGCTCGTGCGCCTCGATCGCGTGCGAGCGAACTTGGCGCGCATGGAGGAGCTGCTCGCGGTTCGCGGCGGCCTCGCGCGCTGGCGACCCCATGTGAAGACGGCCAAGGTGCCGGAAGTGCTCGAGCTGCTGCTCGCGCACGGCCTGCGGCGCTTCAAGTGCGCGACGACGCGCGAGGCGCGCGTGTTGCTCGAGCTCGCGGATCGCCGCGGCGATTCGATCGACCTGCTCGTCGCGTTTGCGCACCGCGGCGCGAACCTCGCGCGCATCGTCGAGCTCGCGCGCCAGCATCCGGGACAGAAACTGTCGATGCTGAGCGGGGACGCGGCGCACGCGCGCGACCTTCGTGAGTACGGACTCGGTGTGTTCATCGACCTCGACCCGGGCATGGGGCGGAGCGGGATTGCGCTCGACGATCGCGCCCGCATTCGGGAGGTCGCGCTGGCTGCCGGTTCCGCGCTGCGCGGCTGGCACGCCTACGAAGGACACATGCGCGCAACGACGGTCGCCGAACGCCGCACGGCCTGCGCGCCGCTCTTCGACGCGCTCACCGATCTCGCGCTGTATCTCGGATCGCGCGAGCACGAGACGATCACGAGCGGAACGCCGACCTTCGTCGAAGCGCTCGAGCACCGCGGACTCGCCGCGCTCCAGCACTCCATTTCCCCGGGAATCGTCGTGTACTGGGACCACAACAGCGCTGCGTTGGGGCTACAGGGCTTCCGCTGCGCCGCAAGCGTGCTCGCCCGCGTGATCTCGCGCCCACGAACGGATCGTGTGACCGTCGACGCTGGCTCGAAGTCCGTCGACGCCTCCGTGGCCGACCCGTGTGTACTCGTCGCCGGACACCCGGGCCTCGTGGCGACTCGACCGAGCGAAGAGCACCTGCCGCTCGAGGTGCGTTCCGGTCCGCTCCCGGAGCTCGGAGCGCTGCTCGAGCTCGAGCCGCGCCATGTCTGCCCGATGGTCAACCTCGCCGAGCGCTGCGCGCTGCTCGAGGGCGACGAGCTCCTGCGCATCGCGAGCGTCTCCGCGCGCGCGCACGGCGATTAGCTAGCGCCTTTCGTGCCGCGCGGGATCGCGCGGCGGATGCGCGGCGAGCTCACGCAGGCGCCGCAGCTCGCTGCGCAGCGCCGGAGGCATCGCGCCGAGCAGTGCCTGATCGAGCGCCTCGCGTGCGATGGCCCAGCGCGCTTCGTGCGCGGCCTCGCAAGCGCGCGTCGCATGCAGGAGCGTACCCTCGCTCAGCTCGTCCCCCACCCGTCGCGCGGACTCGACCTCGAGCCACGGACGCCCGAGAAAGACCTGTCGCGCCTCGACGACAGCTTCGAAGCGCGCGAGTCGACGCCCGCCCGAAAGGGACTGCTCCGCCGGACTTCCGCGGCGCACGAACAGGCGCGCGATCGGAGCGTCCCACTCCTCCTTCTCCCACAGGAACTGGCGATCCGACCACACGTCGAAGGCGCGGTAGTCGCCCTCGCCGAAGCGCGTCACGAACGGATTCCAGTGCGCGCACTCCTCGCGTAGCTGGAAGCGCAGTCGCACGCGCTTGCCGAGCGCCGCCTGCGGGTCCGCATGCAGCTCCTCGAGCGAGGACGCGCTCGCCTCGAGCGCTCCCTCGTCCCCCAATGAGCTCACCGCGACGCGGGGCAGCGCGACGAGCACGAAGAGCAAGAGCAGCGCAGCGAGAGCCTTCACCGCATCCGGATTCGGCGCGCCGCCCCTCACACTGGAGCCCGGCCGCGTGCGCCTGTCCGCTTTCGGGACGGCGTCAGCGCGCGCACCCGCCCGCAGCGGCGCCGGAGCCAAACCAGCGCTTCTGCAGCCAGCGCGCCGCGCCGACGAGCGCGATCAGCGCCGGGACCTCCACGAGCGGTCCGATCACGGCGACGAGCGCGGCTCCGCTCTCGATGCCGAAGGTCGCCACCGCAACGGCGATCGCGAGCTCGAAGTTGTTCGAAGCGGCCGTGAACGAGAGCGTGGCCGAACGCTCGTAGCCCGCGCCGAGCTTCCAACTCATGAAGAACGAGAGGAAGAACATCAGCACGAAGTACGCGAGCAACGGCAGCGCGATGCGCAGCATGTCGAGGGGCAACTGCACGATGGTGTCACCCTTGAGCGCGAACATCACGACGATCGTGAACAGCAGCGAGACGAGCGTGATCGGTCCGATGCGCGGCGCGAAGCTCGACTCGTACCACTCGCGTCCGCGCGCGCGCACGAGCGTGAGCCGCGTGAGAATGCCGGCCGCGAAGGGAATGCCGAGGTAGACGGCGACGCTAGTCGCGATCTCCCCCATCGAGACGGGCACGACCGTGCCCGCGAGGCCGAGCTGCTCGGGCAGCCACGTCGCGAACAGCCACGCGTACACGGGAAAGAGCAGGATCTGGAAGACCGAGTTGAGGGCGACGAGCCCCGCGCAGTACTCGCGGTCGCCGCCGACGAGGTC
>Ga0194121_10003664_pt1 | contig 23048 bp, 23 predicted proteins | sample TA2MahCa50mmetaG_FD_148609 | JGI IMG/M metagenome (GOLD analysis project Ga0194121, IMG submission 148609) | Freshwater microbial communities from Lake Tanganyika, Tanzania - TA2015020 Mahale Deep Cast 50m | ecosystem: Environmental > Aquatic > Freshwater > Lake | place: Tanzania: Lake...
AAAAACCGTCGGCTTCGTGCTGGGCCATGGTGACGATCCGCTGCTGGCACGGGAGGCAGACTTGCTGGCGCCGCTCGCGGTTCCGATATTTATCGTGCGGGGCGATGGCTGGCGAATTCACGCGGAGCGGCTCGGCGATGGCTGGCGGCTCTCCGGAGGAGATTTTCCCACCGACCACGACCCCGCCATGCGTCTGGAGCTGCTCTCCCGCGCGCTGGCCGAAGTGGCGCGAAGCGAGCGGCTGGACGTGCTGGCTGCGGACCTGTCGTCGGCGGACTTTCACGCCAGCCAGCTCGCGGCGGCGCGGCTGGATATTCCGCTGATCGCATCGTTCCCGTTCCACGGGCATCCCCTGGATCTGACGCGCCTGGTCGCGACGAGCCGCGGCTGGTCAACGCTGGTCTGCCGCACCGAGTCCCACGCGCGCATGGCGTCCGCGGAAAAGGTGCGCGTAATCCCGCCGCACGTTTCGCTGGCACGCGTTCCGGCGGCGTCGCTGCCCTTCGCCCGCCCGCGCGTCGCCTGCCTGGAGGCAATTCCGCCGGTGCCGTCGTTTGAAGGGACCCTGCTGTTTCCCGGCCCGCTCTCATTGGAAGCGCATGCGATGCTGGACGCGCTCGGCCCGGTGGCCTGGGCGGCGCGGGTGGGAGTGGTGCGCGACTGGGCGGCTTTTTTCCGGGCCTGCGACGTGATCGCGTTCCTCTCACGCGAGTCCGGATTACCGGCGGTGCTGCCGGAAGCATTGCGCTCGGGACGCCCCGTGCTGGTCATGCGCGGCTCAGCGGCGGCCTGCCAGTTCGGCGAGAACACAATCGAGGTCGATGACGAAGCCCAGGCATTGTGCGCGGATTACCTCCGCGCCAGTGCGCCAGTGTGCGCTCGCGCATTCTCCCCCGCCCGGGCACGACGGCGATGGCTGGCCACGATTGACCCGATGTAGCGGAGATCCGGCTTCCCGAAGGCTCCCGCTACTCCGCCCGCACCGTCGGCCGCATGATGGACTACTTCGCGGAGACGCCGCCCGGCGATGGGGGCGACGAGAACCTCAAGAGCTATCCCCTGGAGGACTCCGAACTGACGGCTAAACCTGTTCCACGACATTCCGCGCGAGAAATTTTTTCAGGCCACGGAGGAAATTGGAAAGATTGCTGAACCCGGCGCGTCAGAAGAGGAGCATTCAACGTGCGCCGGAAGTTTATCTGGAGTCCACGCTAAGGTGGCTGGGATCATATGATACCATGCGGATCTGAGCCTCGATTGCTGGTCCTGTGGCGGCTGCAGTGCGGCGGTTGTGGCGCCGAAGCCCCTTCCAATGGATGACCGGGCTCGCGGCGTGATGCGGCGGACCAGTTGGCGTCTGCTTCCGTTCATGTTCCTGCTGTACCTGGTAGCCCACCGTGGGATTGTGGGGGGCGATCGGGCCGTTCTGGGCCATGGTCACAACCGCCGTACGCGAACAGGGCGAGGCGGGAGGAATCGCAATGGTAAATTCGCTGGGCAATTTGGGCGGGTTCGCCGGGCCCTGGCTCATCGGCCTGTTGAAACAGTCCACCGAGGATGTACCGCCCAGGGTGGGCGCTGCCGCCAGGCCGGCGAGCACCCAGCCATTCAGGCCGCCTCTCCAGCGAAAATATGCAACGCCGGTACGCCGGGCGTGCATACGGCCTGGGAGGAAATTTCAAAGGCCCACAGCAGAGCCCTTCGCGCAAGGCGTTATCCAGCGCCCGACATTACGGAGAAAGCCGCCCGACGATCACGCCGCGTCCGGTGAGAACCGCGCGTCGTCGAAGAAGAAATATTCGTCGCTGCCAACCGCCTCCGCCCCGGGGCTGAGAGTCGCGGTGCGGTCCACTTTGTCGGCGTCCGAGGCCACGGCCTCGACGGTCTTCGTGGAAACCGGTTGAACCGAGGGGGTCTGCTCGGCACGCGGCGGCTCGACCGGGGGTTGGGACACCCGCTCGGCCACGTCGCGCGGCTCAACTGGGGTGGGCTCCCCGGCAGGTGTGCCTTCGGCCTGGGCGGGCGGCTCTCGCCGCGGCTGCTCATGATCATCCGAGCCGCCGCCCTGCTGGAAGCCGCCCGGCGCCTGTCTCTGCTGGTCGTCCTGATCCTTTCCGAAGCCCAGAGAAGAATTCATCTCGCGACGGTCGTCGAGGCGCTTGCCCTGCTGGGCCAGCCGGGTGCTGGTGGCCTGGTCGCTGCTGTCCATCTGCTCGGCCGTGTCGTCCAGCTCAAATCCGCGGCGCTCATCGTCAGCAATCGCGTCGGCCGAACAGACCCCGCTGTTCACCGCGGCCGCGATAACATCCGCGCCCAGGCCTGCGGACATCGAGCCGTGACCGCCGGACGCAGCAGGCTTGCCACCCTGGCCAGCGGCGGGGGCGGCGCCGTGCGGCCCATCCTTGGGCGCCTCGCCTTTTTCGGTGGAGGCAGTCTCGGAAGCGTGCTCGACGTTGTGAACCTGCTCGCGGGTGGAGCGCTGGGTGTGGCGCGCGTCGGTCCAGCGCAGGTCCGCGCGGCGGTGCTGCTCGGCGGCGTGCTGGGCGAGCGCCTGCTCCTGCTGCTCCTTCATGCCGTCCTGGCCGGGCGCCGGGCCGTGCGGCCCTTCGGAATGCTCGGAAGCGGAGCTCAGCTCGATGCGCTCGACGGGAATGCGCAGCCCGTCCGAAGACGCGCCGGGATCGGGCGGAGCCTCGCGCCGCTGGGCGTCCTTCAGTTCCTCGCTTACGCCATAGCGGACCACGGCCTCGGTCACCGCCGCGACCTGGGAACCGGTCTGTCCCACGGGTACGATGGGTTGCATCGAGGCCATTCTACCACAGGGATGTTAAAAATGTTCTGAAAGTCCGGCAAGCCCGTGCGGATCACAAGTTTAGCCCGCCGGCGGCTTCAATCAGGCAAGTGCAGCCACCGGATGGCTAAATCCGACGGGGTGGAGCGGTCAGTCGACCAGGTTGGGATCTTGGAGAGCGTCATCGCAGGTGGTCATTATATCACGGCAGGAGCACGCCTCGGAAAGCAAAACTTCAGTTCAACCGATGCGCAGTTTGAGCTTCCCCGTGATACTCGGCCTCGCGGCCCTGGCCTTGCTCTTTCTGGGGGGAGGCGCCGGACGAGCGGCCCTGCTGGATTCCCGCTTCGTGCGGGACTCCGTCGTCGTGGGGCAAGCGTTTCCCAAACAACTCGTGGATCCGGCCGGCACCGCGCTGGAACTGCCGCGCCCGCCGCAAAGAATCATTTCCACCTTTATGGCCGGTGACGAAATGCTCGCCGCCCTGGTGGATTTTTCTAGAATTGCCGGCGTGAGCCCGCTGGTGGACGATGAATCGTCCGGCTGCGCTGGACAAATTCCGCCATCGGTTCCGCGCGTGCGCGTCGAGTGCGAATCCCTGCTGGCGCTCGAGCCTGACCTTCTGCTGGTGGCCTCCTACACCCGCGCCGAAACGGTGCGGCAGCTGGTGGCGGCGGGGGTTCCGGTGGTGCACATGGGGCAGTTCTCAACCATGGAGGACGTCACCAAGAATCTCCGCCTGGTCGCCGCCGCGGTGGGCTCGGAGCGCGCCGCGGATCAGGTTAGCGCCGAGGTTGACCAGCGCGTGGCGAAAACCGCGGCGAAGGTGGGCGGCCTGCCGAAACCCCGGGTGCTTTATTGCACGGCGGCAGGATTTACCTTCGGCTCGGACGCGATTATCGACACCATGATCGACCTGGCCGGAGGATTCAACGTGGTGCGCGAAATGGGCATCAGCGGGCCCACCCGCGTTTCTCCGGAAGCCGCGGCCGGCCTGCAGCCGGACGTCGTTCTACTCTCGGCAAAAGAAACCGGCGACCGGTCCGCGGTCGAGGAATTTCTCCGGTACGGTGCCTGGGGCGCGCTCTTTCGCGGCTCCTCCACGCGCATCGTTTCCGTGAAGAGCGCATGGCTTCTCTCCATGTCCCACCACGGCGCGCGCGGCGTCGAGGCGGTGGCGCGTCTGCTCCATCCCGAGGCGTTCGCAAAGTGAGCCGCGCGGCCTTCGGGGTCGGCGTGCTCGGCTTGCTCGCCGCGCTCTGCGTGGGCACGCTGTACGGCGCGGCCCATATCCCCCCCGATCACGTTTTCGGGATCGTGGCGCAGCGGCTGGGTCTCTCTGGGGCTGGCGGCTGGCGCCCGTGGGAAGCCATCGTGGTGCTCGACGTGCGCCTCCCGCGCGTGCTGGTGGGCGCCTTCGTGGGCGGCGGCCTGGCGGTGTGCGGACTGGTGATGCAGAGCCTTTTCCGCAATTCCCTGGCGGATCCCGGCGTGCTGGGCGTCTCCTCCGGAGCGTCGCTGGGCGCCGTCATTGCGCTGTGTACGAACTGGGCGGCGCGCAGCGAGTGGGCGCTGCCGGCCTGCGCCGTCGTGGGCGCGGCCGCCACGGCCGGCGCAATCTACACGTTGTCCGCGCGGCGCGGCCACATCCACGTGGGCACGCTGCTCCTGGTGGGCGTGGCGGTGGGCTCCTTCACCTCGGCGGCCACCTCGATGGTGCTCTCGCTGGCGCTGGCCAATTACGACACCGGGCGCCAGATCGTATTCTGGATGCTGGGCGGGCTGGACGCGCGCACCTGGCAGCACGTGCTGCTCATCGCTCCACCCACGCTGATGGCAGTGGCCATCGCCATGATACACGTGCGCGATCTCGATGCGCTGCTCCTCGGAGAAATCCAGGCCGCCTCCCTGGGCGTGGACGTCCCGCGCTGCCGCTGGCGCCTGATCGGCGCGACGTCCCTGATGGTGGGCGCGGCGGTCGCGGTTTCCGGCGTCATCGGCTTCGTGGGATTGATCGTCCCGCACATGCTGCGGCTGCTGCTCGGCCCGGCCCATCGCTTGCTGCTGCCGACCTGCTTGCTTGTCGGCGCGGCGTTCATCGTGCTCGCCGACCTCGCGGCGCGCACCCTGATCGCGCCCGAAGAAATCCGCCTGGGGATTATCACGGCGTCGGTCGGCGCGCCGTTTTTCTTGTGGCTGCTCCTGAAAAAGCGGGCGGACGGAGTGATCTGATGCTGAATGGAAAAAATCTCTCGTTCAGCTACGGAGGGCCGAGCGTGCTCGACGGCGTGTCCGTTTCGGTGTCGCCCGGCGAATTTGTGGGACTCCTGGGGGCCAACGGAAGCGGAAAGTCCACCTTGATCCGGGTGCTGCTCGGCGTCGAGCGGCGCGGCGCCGGGGACGTGGAGCTTGGCGGCGCTTCAATGGATAATCTGTCGCGGCGCGAGATTGCCCGCCGCATCACGCTCGTCCCGCAGGATACTCATCTCGACTTTGCATTCACCGTCCGCGAGCTGGTGGCCATGGGGCGCTTTCCGCACCTCGGCCCTTTCCAGCTCGAAACGGCCGCGGACCTGGAGGCCATCGCCCGCGCGCTGGCCGTGTGCGGCGTGGAATATTGCGCGGATCGTCCGGTCACCCAGCTTTCCGGCGGCGAGCGCCAGCGCGTGCTGCTGGCCCGCGCGGTGGCCCAGGACACGCCGATTTTACTGCTCGACGAGCCCATCTCAAACCAGGACGTGGCGCATCAGTTGACCATTCTCGACCTCGTCCGCAGCCAGGTTCAGGCGGGCCGCGGAGCGCTGGCGGCGCTGCACGACATCGCGCTGGCGGCACGATACTGCGATCGTCTCGTCGTGCTGCACCAGGGGAAGGTGGCGGCCGAAGGCAGGCCGGACGAAGTGGTCACCGAGGAAAACCTGGCGCGCTATTTTCAGGTTGAGGCCCTGGTGCGCCGCGATGAAACGCTGGGACATCTCTTGATCTGGCCGATCTCTCCGGCATGTTGAAGCGTTGGTCGCCCCGAGGGGAAAAGACCGAGAAGGAAAAGGCGGAAGACCATTCGCCGCATCGTGCCGCCGGACGGCACCGGGGAATATACCAATATTTAGCGGCTGTTCTTTAGTTGATCCTGCAACTCGCGCACCCGCTTGAGATCGCCGCGCAGCTCGTAGAAGCGCATCAGCGTGTTGAGCACGGCGGTCTCCTGGGGCCGCAGCGCGTGAATCCGCTCGCCCAGGGCAATCGCGTGCGAGTTCAAGCCCAGATCCGCGTACATCGAGAGCAGCAGCACCAGCGGCGTGATGTCCGAAGGTTTTGCCTCGAATAATTTCTCGGCCTCGGCAGCGGCCTTGCGAATCTGGGCGGAGGTCGCCCGGTCGAGCACCTCGACGGTTCGAGTGCGGGCCCGCAGCGTGCGCTGGCCGGCCACGCCGCTTACCAGCACGTCGTAGGATTGCCCGAATTCGAGCTTGCCGGCCGGAACGGCGTATTCGGTGACGTTGCCCGGCAGGCTCACCCGCAGCAGCTCGTCGTAATTGTCGCCCCGCGTCATGATGCTCACGTCAACGCTGTTGAGAGGCTCGGCGCTGCTCCACTCAATGCGCGGCGTGGTGTCGAGGACGAACGGATCGGCCTCGACCACGAGCCCCTGCCCCAGGTTGCGGACGCGGGTGCCGCCCATATGCTGGAAGTTCACCCCGCCGGCCAGCGCGAGCGCCCCGCCGGTGCGCGGCTTGACGCGCTCCAGTTGCTTCTCCTGGCCGCGGGCCACGGTCACGTCGGTGGCCGACACGGTGGCCGTGCAGGGCCCGCTCAAGCGGGCGCGCACGCCGCCGCGGGTGAACGCGAGGCTGACCCAACCGCCCTTGCGGACGACGACCTTTGACCCGGCCGGCACGCCGGCCATCAAGCCGGCCTTGACGGTCTGCTTCCCCTGGGAGATCTCCACCGCGCCGGTCAGGTCAGTGATCAGCGCGGCCGGACGGACGGCCTGCGCCATCACCATCCCTGGCACGGTCAGGAGCAGGAGAAAGACCAGCAGGCGACTCATGGAGCGGGCGGCTTCGCGACGCCGATGACGCCGCACCCGATGCGGGCGCCCGCGTTGCCGGTCGGCTGGGTCTTCAGGTCATCCGGGTCCTTGTGCACGATGACCGCGCGGCCCAGAATGCCGCAGCAGATCGTCATCTCGTCGAGAACCAGCTCCAGGTGGGCGTTGCCGCTGGCGTCCGCGGTGATGTTTCCCATGTCGCCCGCGTGGCGGTTCTCCACCGCGGGCCCGGCGTGGGGGTGCTTCGCGGGATTGTAGTGGCTGCCGGCGCTGGTGGCGTCCGGCGCGGTGCAATCCCCGAACTCGTGGACGTGGAAGCCGTGCGTGGTGTTCGGCGGGAGTCCGCACAGATCCGCGACGACCTTGACGCGCTTGCCGTCCTGGCTGAAGCGCACGACGCCACTTACCTGGTTGCCCGGCGTCGGATGGATCACGGCGACCGCGTATTCGATGGGCGCGCAATCGGCAAGCGCGGTCCCGGTCAACACCAGCAGGCCCAGGGCCAGGGACATCAGGAACCTTAGGTACGTCACAACAGCGAACCTCCTCGTGCGCGTCCATCTTCGCAGCACGGCGGGAGGAATCCCTTGCACGAACGGAGACCCTGGTGCCCCAAACTGAGGCCCGCGTCGACCTTCCCATCAGCGGCATGACCTGCGCCGCCTGCGCCCGACGCGTGGAGCGAAAGCTGAGCAAGACCGGTGGCGTCCGAGAAGCGGGCGTCAACTTCGCGACGGCAACCGCCACCGTGCGCTACGACCCCGCGGCCGTGGGCGTGCCGGACCTGGTGGCCGCGCTGCGCGACATCGGCTACGACGCCGTCGACACCTCGGAGAACGACGAGAGATCCGCGCTGCTGCGCCGGTTCTGGGTGGCCCTGGCGCTCTCCGCGCCGGTCATCGCGCTGGGGATGTCGCACGGCGCCCTGGCGGCTCCCTGGCTGGAGCTGGCGCTCACGACGGTGGTCGTGGGGTACGCCGGCGGGCCGTTCTATCGCGCCGCCTGGTCCGCCCTGCGGCACGGAGCGGCCGACATGAACACGCTCATCGCGGTGGGCACCGGCGCGGCGTACCTGTACTCGGCGGCGGCCACTATTGCGGGCATGCACCAGGTATACTATGAGGCCGCATGCGCGATTATCACCCTCATCCTGCTGGGACGCGTGCTGGAGTCGCGCGCGAAGGGACGGGCCTCGGAAGCCATCCGCCGCCTGATGGAACTGCAGCCGCGCACCGCGCGCGTGCTGCGTGACGGCGCGGAGATCGAAGTGAACGTGGCCGAAGTCGTCGTGGATGATCTCGTGCGCGTGCGGCCCGGCGAGAAAATTCCGGTGGACGGAGTGGTGGTCGAGGGAGTTTCCTCGGTGGATGAGTCCATGCTGACCGGCGAGCCCATGCCGGTGGACAAAACACCTGACGCCGAGGTTTACGGCGGCACCATCAACCGAGCCGGCACGTTCGTGCTGCGGGTCACTCGGGTAGGCCGCGACTCCACGCTGCAGCAGATTGTGCGGCTGGTCACCGAAGCGCAGGGCGCGCGGGCCCCCATCGCCCGCCTCGCCGACGTGGTGAGCGGCATTTTCACGCCGCTCGTGATTCTCATTGCGTTAACTACGTTCATCGTGTGGATGATCGTGGGCTCGCTGCAAATGGCGGTAGTGAATTTCGTGGCCGTATTGATCATCGCGTGCCCGTGCGCGCTGGGACTGGCCACGCCGACCGCCATCCTGGTGGGCAGCGGCCGCGGCGCCGAGCTCGGCGTGCTGATCAAGGGCGGCGAGAGTCTGGAAACCGCCGGCGCCATCCAGGTCGTGGCGCTCGACAAGACCGGAACGGTGACCCAGGGGCGCCCGGCGGTGGTGGAGATTTTCCCCGACACTGACGAGGTGCTGCGCGCGGCGGCCAGCGTCGAGGCGCCCAGCGAGCACCCCCTGGCCCGCGCCATCGTGGCGGCGGCCGCCGAGCGGGGAATTTTCCCGGAGCCGGTGACGAATTTCGAAGCGCTGCCCGGCCACGGAGTGCGCACCTCGGAATTCTTGCTGGGCAGCGCCCGCCTGCTGCGCGACGCGGGGATTTCGCTCGACGCGCTCCAGGAGACCGCCGACCGCATGGCCGCCGCGGGCCGTACCGTGGTGTTCGTGGCGCAGTGGGGGGTCCAGGGGGCGCCGACGGCGACTCCCCCTGGATCAGCGCTGGGGGTGCTGGCGGTGGCCGACCCGGTGAAGCCGGAGGCCGCGTCGGTGGTAGGTGCGCTGCGAGAGATGGGGCTCGAGGTGGTCATGGTCACCGGCGACAACGAGCGTGCCGCGCGCGCGGTTGCGGCGCAGGTGGGGATTCCCGAGGTGCGCGCCGAGGTGCTGCCCCAGGGCAAAGTGGACGAAGTGAAACGCCTGCAAGCCGCGGGGCGTCGCGTGGCCATGGTCGGCGACGGCATCAACGACGCGCCCGCTCTGGCCCAGGCGGACCTCGGCATCGCGCTGGGCACCGGCACCGACGTGGCCATCGCCGCTTCCGACGTCACCCTGATCCGCGGCGACCTGCGCGGAGTTGTGGACGCCATTTCCCTGTCGCGGGCCACCCTGCGGGTCATCAAGCAGAACTTGTTCTGGGCGTTCGTTTACAACGTCATTGGGATCCCGATTGCCGCTGGGGTCCTGTACCCGCTCAACGGCTGGCTCCTGTCGCCGGTGCTCGCCAGCGCGGCCATGAGTTTGTCGTCGGTGTCGGTGGTGACCAACAGCCTGCGGCTGCGCGGGTACGGTACTCCGGCAGGAATCGGCGAACGGCATGGCTGAGTTGCCGTCCCACTCACACGCGGAGGAGATTGCCATGGGCGACTTCATCGAGGCGGGCCAGCCGGCCCCGGCCTTCACCCTGCACGACGACAAAGGCGGCACGGTGCGCCTTTCCGATTTCAAAGGCAAGCCCGTGGTGCTCTACTTCTATCCGAAAGACGACACGCCGGGCTGCACGAAGGAAGCCTGCGCCTTCCGCGACGCGCGCGCCGAGTATGAGAAGCACGGTGCCGTGGTGCTGGGGGTTTCCCCAGACGGCGTGCCGCAGCATCAGAAATTCCGTGACAAGTATTCGCTGAGCTTTCCGCTGCTCGCCGATCCCGATCACAAGGTGGCTGAAGAATACGGAGCGTGGCGTGAAAAAATGAATTACGGCAAGAAGTTCATGGGCATTCAGCGCTCCACTTACTTGATCGGGCTGGACGGCAAGGTGGAGAAAGTGTGGAAAGCGGTCAAGGTGGACGGCCACTCCGAGCAGGTGCTCAAGGCGCTCGACGCGCTGAAGGCCGCGCGCTAGATGTGGCCGCAGGGAATTCGCTGTCCCGTCGTCCTGAGCTTTAATTTCGACTGCGAATTGTTCTGGCAGCGCTGGCCGGGACGGCAAGCAACGGTTGTCGAGGATTCGCAGGGCACCTACGGAGCCAGGGTCGGCGTCCATCGGGTGCTCGCCATGCTGGCGCGCCAGGGAGTGCCGGCCACCTTTTTCATCCCCTCCCAGGTGGCCGAGCGCTACCCGGAGGCGGTGCGCGCGATCCACGGCGCGGGGCACGAAATCGGCCTGCGCGGCGTGGGACCGGAAGATCTCCTCGGAATGTCCGCCGCGCAGCAGCGAGACGCATTCGCGGTCGCGTCTGGCGCGCTGAAAAATATCACCGGCCGCGCCCCCAGCGGATTTCGCCTGCCCCCGGCGCCGGAAACGCTGCGCATCGCGCGCGAGGCCGGGCTCCTGTATTCCAGCAACTTGATGGATTACGATCTGCCCTATCGACATTCTTTCGATGGGGTGCCCAGCGAGCTGATCGAATTGCCGGTCACCCAGGCGTTCGAGGACGCGGCCAGCTTTACGCACAGCGAAGGGCTGGGAAAGACCGTCCTGACGCCGCGCCAGGTGGAGTCGCTGTTCCTCGACGAGTTCGAAGTGCTCTACGCGGAAGGGCTCTACTGCATGTTCACGCTGGACCCGCAGTTCATCGGACGCCCGTCCCGCCTGATCATGCTGGAGCGGGTGATCGCCTACATGAAATCCCTGGAGGGCGTGGTGTTCAACACGGCCGAGCAGGTCGCCGTACAGTGCGCCTCGGCGATTCCGCGGGCGTAAAGGGCGTTGACAAACACGCGACAAAGCCGTCGACATTCCCCCAGATCAGCATCTGGACGAGATCCTGGTGTGAATTGAACCCGGTTGTCATTGACAGGATGCCTCTCATGGCACTTACCACCCGCTCGACCCGTTGGGAAACCAGCTCGAGCGGGGTTGTCCCGTGACGAAGGAATGACAGTCCCGGCGAGCACGCGTGCCGTCGTCTTCATTGATGGCTAGAACCTCTACCGCGGTGCGAAGGACGCATTCGGATACAACTTCGACATCCGCATTGCCCTCGATGTAACTCGCATGGTTCGATCACGGAGTCCCCCGCGGCCACTCCGTCAGGATCACGGAGTCCCCCACGGCCGACTGTCCAAGCCTCAACGTCACCTTCATCCCCGCAGTACGTCTGCACGATTCGGGGAAACTGGAGGTGCTCCAGCACGTGATGGACGATAGGAATCGATTGGACCTGCAATGGGCTCGTCTCGATGACCTCTCCCTCCAGGAGGGCGGCGCCAAATTGGTTTGATCGTGTCGCGCGACACGCCCGGGTCAGTTGATGTCCCGTAAGGCGAAGCTACTTGTGTCGCGCGTTACTTAGGCACGTCCACGTACACGTTGTCGCGGCTGCCGAGATAATCGGCGTACGATACGATCTGGTTGGCCAGATCGCTGGGCGGCGAGGGCTCCGGAAAATTCCACTGGGCCATGTGCTTGCCGACCAGCTCGCGCATGTGGTTGCACGACGCGTTGCACTTGTGATCCTCGCCCCAGACCTCGCCAAGCCATTTGGCGCCGTTCGGGCCGTGCGCCTTGTCGTATTTGTTCCAGGGGTCGCCGCCCTTCTTGATGTCGTGCAGCAGCAGGGCGCCGAGAATCTCGTCCTTCTCGAGGCCTTCCACGCCATAGTAGTCGCAGAGCATCTCGCCCATGCGGACGTCGCGCAGGCTGTGCAGCGCGAGGCCGCCCGGGTTGATCTCGTCGGCCGGGTGATATTTTCCGGTGCTGCTGGAGGGTGCGGTGAAAAACTCGGCGGGGGCCGCATCCATGGCCTGCCGCACCACGGCGGCGATCATCGGATTCTGGATGCAGGCGATGGCGGCGTTGATGTTCTGCTTTACGCTGCCGCTCACTTCCGCGCGGGCGGCTTGTGCGATCTGCTTGCGGGAGGCGGCGCGGGCTTCGGGGGACTTGGGAGCCTCCAGGTACTTGATGCTGGGCTGCGTCGCGAGGTAGTCGGAGAGGTCGCGCATGTCGCGATCGAGTTGCTCGACGTCCTTGCAGCCCGGGGGAAGCTGAACGCCCTTGACGCCGCCGCCGTTGCCGGCTCCGTCGACGTTGTGGTAGCGCTTGAGTCCCTCGTAGAAATCCGCGGCCAGGGGTTCATTGCGAACGGCGTGCAGCACGATCAATTCTCCACCTTGTGATTTCCCCAGTATAGCGGTGCTGTCTAGAAGAAGTCTGGAAAAGGTTTTGAGGGGCCTGAAACCAATCAGCCATCGTGGATTCCGTCACGTCGGCCGGCTTTTTCGCCCGCACGCCGCAGACGATCACGCCTCCCGCCATCGTCCCGCGGCGGAACGAATCCGCGCCTGCAATCCCTTCGGACTCCGTCGGGGCGCCGCCTGCGGAAGCGCCGGTCGCAGCCATCCCCGAAGCGGTCGTTCCTCAGGTGCGGGGCCGTGAGGGAACCCGCGGTTTTTACCGCATGCAGGAAGGCAAGCCGCGGTGGCTGGCCGCGGTGAACAAGGATGAGCCCGCAGCGATCCGTCAGTTGCGCCAGGCGTTCGACCTGCGTTGATCCGCGAGATCCGGATCGGCGCGCCGGTCGACGACAACGCCGACGTCATCGTGATTCTTGTGGATGGCCACGGCTATGCGTTCACCGCGTTCACCCCGCGGGGCATCGAAAAGCAGATGACGCGCGAGCAGATGGCACACTTCTACGTCGAGGACCTGCTCATCGTGCGCGACTTCCATGAGGCCACGGTGCGCGCCGCCCTGGAGGACATCGCCTCCCGCGACCGGCTTGACCCAGGCGGCATCCGCCAATCCGAGTGAGGCAGGAATCCCCTGCCGTGGTTGATAATTCTTCAACAAGCCTTGTCGTGTAGCATATTTGTCGAATCCCGCGGGTATAGCTTGCATGAGGTTGCCGGGCGTGACGCCCACGGCGCCCGGGCAAGTTTTGACCTGTGATGCAAAGAGGTGACACGTGATGCTGGTATTCTCCAGCCTCAAAGCAGCGGCCAACGCCGGCTACAAGATCGTGGACTACGACCTTGATCGGCAGTTGTTCATCGTGGAGAACGGTGCGCGCCGCTGCCCGGTGAGAGGCAAGAATAACTCGTTCACCATCCTGCTCGACGAGAAAGGATAGTCGTTTCCCCAGGCGACCCCCGAAAGCGCTCGCTCAGAAACCACGACGCTCGCCGCAATCTGGGAGCGAACACCGCACGGAAAAATGAAGCGGGCCCGGCACTTTGCCGCGGCCCGCTCACGATGCGCGATGGGTTGGAGGGTTTATGCTTCCTGCTTTTCCGCGCCGGCGCCCGCGCCCTGGGTGGCGAGGTCGGGCTGAGCGCCCTGCTGGGCCTCATCCACGCCGCCGACGGCCTGCGACACATCGGGCTGGTTGGACTGGGAAGCTTCGCTGGCCTGATCGACGCCGCCGACGGCCTGCGCCTGGTCGGCGCCCTGCGCGCTCTGCGTGGAGTCGGTGCCGGTGAGGCCCGCAAGATTGATGCCGACGCCCTCGCCCGCCGCGCCTTCTTCGCCGGCCTGATCGCTCTGCGCTTCGTCGCTGAGCTGGGTGGACTCGGTGGGGGGCGCCGCGTTGACGCTGGTGGCGTCCTGCCCGGAGCTGGAGGGATCCGCACCCTGCGCCTGCTGGCTCTGCTGGGACGAAGAGACGTCCTGCGCCTGATAAGTCTGCTGGCTCTGCTGGCTGCTGATCGCATTGATAGCTGACATTTAGGGGACCCTCCTGCGCTTTCGGTCGACTCCGTCTCAGCGTCGCCTTCGATGTACCAATTTTATCCCCCACGGCCTGCCCGGGTCAAGCGGTGGATTATTAGGGTCCCCATGAAATGTTTACGAAAGTGTAACATCCGTCACGGGGGCGTCAGCGAACCTCGCCCCGACGCCAAAGTGTCGAAATGGCGTGGTAAAGCGATTTATATGGCGCTTCTCAGCGGGCTGGGGACTCTTCGTTCTGGCCGTCCTGATGTTAAGAATATTCGACACTGGCTGGCTCGGCGCGCTGGCGTCCTGCGCCCGCAGTCACCGCTTTTGTGCGTCGGTGGAGCGCTTGCAACGCTGTCTGCATGCGGAAAAATTCTGGCGCGCCGTGGGCGTAAACGCGGCCGCGACGCTTCTCGTGACGTTTGCGATGGGCGGATGCAGCATCTCGCTTGCGAGCGCGGAGCCTGCTCAGCGAGGGATTGCGGGCAACGTCGTGCGAGGCGCTGGAAGGGTCGGATCACCGGGCCGTTCTCGCGGGCGTTCGCTGGCGGCCTGGGACGACATGGGCCAGGACAATGGTCGGACTCGAAAATTGTCCTCCTGAGACCTTTGAACCCTTCAGGTGGCGAATGCGCAAACCGCCGCGTGGATGGTACCCTGGTGCCACGGCGGTCCTCCGCCGCCGCCCTCCGGTGGCGGAACCCCTGCCCGCCGCCCTCGGCCAGCGGCCCTCCGGCCCCGACCAGCCCGCCCTCCGGCGCCGGAAACCCGTGCCCGCCGCCTTCGACCGGCGGCCCTCCAGCCCCGATCAGTCCGCCCTCCGGCGGCCACGGCGGTCCTCCGCCGCCGTCCTCCGGTGGTGGAAACCCGTGCCCGGCGCCCTCGGGTAGCGCCAGCGCACCCGCACGGCCCCCGAGCGGTGGACGCGTGCAAGGCGCTCCCTCCCCGGTGGCCTGACGGATTGAAACGTGGCGCTAATCACTCGAGCGCCGCGTTTTTTACGGCCCCGGCGGAGCGTGCGGCAACCGCGGGAGGTCAGGCAGGCGCTTTCCGTTGCCCCCCTCCGCCATTGGCGCGGCAGGCGCCTCCAGCCCATCGAGGAACTGCTGCATAGCCGCCTGGTTGAAGCTGGCCTCCGGCCCCAGGATGAGGAGCACGGTCGGTGCCTTGTCCCGCACGAAAATGCTCATGTACTCTGTCATCCGGCTGCCGTTGGATTTCAGCACGACGGTGGATTTCATCCCCGGATACGGCATGCCGCCAACCCGCAGCAGGGTCGGCGACTCGCTGACGGTGTCCATCTCCTCCTGCTTGCGCTCGCGCGCCTTGCCGATCCTCTCGCGGATCTCGGAGGCGGATGGCGCTTTCTCCCGACGCTCCGGCCGTGCGATCAGGATGCGGATATCGCCGCCGGAAAGATTCGCAGGCTCGGCCCTGTCGATGGACGGCGCGAAAATCGCGACCTCGAGCTCCTCGGGATGAAGCCCGAGAACGGCCTTCATTCCAGCCGGAGGGCGCGCGCCGGGCAGCATGCGCGCGGCCAGGCCCTCGACTTCCGCGGGGTTGAGGAAGACTTTCCCCCGCATCTTCCACACCACGACGCCAGCCGCGACGGCGACCACCAGGCCCACCACGGCAGCCACGACTCCAAGCTTACGCATGGGGCCCGCTTCGGCGCTGCGCTACCCTATCCCTTGAACGCTTCGAGCCCTCGTTGAAACTGGCGGAGGATGTCCCGCACGGGAATATGTCCCTGGATGGGATTCCCGTCAAGGCGCCCCGCCAGGTCATTCTCCGCATGGTCAAAAATCCGCAAGACCGGATAACTGCCTTGCATCTCCCCGAGGCGCTCGGTGTCGGGGTCCTTCAGCGTATCGATAAAGACCGGCACGAAATTGCGGGAGGCCCTCAAGACTGAGGCGTCGCGCAGCGGACCGCTGGCGAACCACCGACAGCCGGCTCAGCCAGGGTTCTCCCCAAAATGGACCCAGAGCGGCTTTCCCTCGCGCCGCGCAACCTGGGTGGCATACGCGAGATCCGTGTACCAGGTGACGTCGCCGATCCGTACGGTGCGCGCATCGACCTCCGAACGCGCAACCGAGAGCCAGCCCACCGTCGTCACCGCCGCCGCGAGCACGAGCGCCCGCTTCCAGAATCGTCTCATGGAAGTTACAACCGCGACGACCGACGAAAGGTTCCGGGATGGCAACATTCCGTCAATATCCGTGCGTGCAACTTGCCGTGATAGTGGATGGATGGGATCCGCCTTGAGGAGTTTTGCCTGTCCGTGCGCATCGCGTTCCTGACCTTTTTTGTTTTCCTGGCGGTCGTTGCCCCCCGTTGGGCCGGCGCGCACACCAGTCGCATCGCCGAAGTGAAGTCGCTGATCGAGCAGAAGCGCGCCGCTAAAGCCAGCCTGGAGGTGGAACGCCAGCACTGCGAATCCGAGCGCGGAGAAGCCTTGCGCGCCCGTGAAGCCGCTCAGAACGAGGGCTATCGCATCACCTGCCGCATCGATGAGCTGCGCCTGGATGAGTCGACGGCGCAGGCCGAGTTGTACCACGCGGATCGCCTGTACGGATACTACCAGGCCGACGCGCGCGCGGAGACGGAGCGTCGCATTGAAGTACTCAAGAACAAAATCGAGCGCCTCCAGGACGCGCTGACCCGCACGTACTATCGCCGCACCCTTAACGACGAGCGCATCCGCGAGATCGAGCGCCGCGCCAACGAATTGCAGAGCAAGTCCTACGCGCTGCACACCGAGATCGAGCGCACCCAGTCCGCGATCGAGCGCCTCAACGGCGAGCTCTATTCCCTCGAGCATCCTTGATCGGCGGGGTTCCTGAGCCGTTGGAGGAGAAGGCCTTCCCTATCTTAATGGGGACCTGCTTGAAGTGATTCAACGCTTCCGCAAGATGTACACGATTTGATCGACACCGTTCACATCACGGCAACATAATTTGCAAAATATTTACTTTCAGGGGATGTGATTTCCTCCGGCAAAGCCCTACGCTGGCCTCACGATCATCGGACGAGAGGCAATGGAGGTTATTGACCATGGCACAGGGCATTGGCGGAAGCAAGGGCGGTGGGGGCAAGGACCCCAAGGCGAAGATCGGCCAGATGTTGACCAAGATCAAGGCGAGCACGGCGAAGAAATCCAGCAAGAACGCCCAGCAGTCGTGCGGCTCCATGATGAGCGGCATGGCCAACTGCGCGAAGGGCCGTTGCTGCGGCTAAAAACCTTCAGGCTGCAAAAGAGCTCCCCGACCCGGTCTAACCACGGGGGGCGTACCCCCTGAACCTGGCAGGAGGCGCGTTGCATGCAGATGCTGGTGGGGCCCGAGATTTCCGTCGTTCCAGCGGGAGTCGAGCATTACGAGGCGATTCTCGAAGCGGTCAAGACCATTCCCTTCACAGTAAGCCCGCTCCGTCCCTGGAGCCTGGAAGACGTGCGGAGCTGGCTGGTCGCACTGGTGCAAACGCGGTGGAAATTCATCGTCGAACAGCCCCAGTTCGAAACCCTGATCGCCTGGGACGGCCGCAAGGTGCACGGCTGGATCGTCTTGCAGCACGGCACCGAGGAAGGCGCCACCGGCGATCCGCAGACGACCATCGTGCCGCCGTCACACGTGTCCACGCCAGCGCTTCTTGAGGAAGCCACCCGGCGGGCCCGCGCGCACGGATCCCGTGTGTTGACCGGGAATATCTTGACCAACGACGAGCTGCAAAACGCAACCTATCGCGAAAATGGCATGGTCGCGGAATTTCAGCGCATCGTGCTGTCCCTGAAAGAATACGGACGCGACTCGCTGAAGCAGCGCGCGTTCGAGCGGGCCTCGCGCTCGGTGGCCGTGCGCCGCGCGGAATACTCTGACCAACTGACGCTGCTGCGGCTGGCCACCGAATGCGTCAACCTCATGTTCCACGCCAGCCGCAGCGACCAGGACGTGGAGCGCATCCAGACGCGTTTCATCGAATCGTACGCCACGCTCAACGTCGAAGACGAAAAGAGCCACGTGTGGATCGCGGAAACCGCGGAGGGGGATCCCTGCGCCGCGCTGCAGATCGATCCGCGCCGCGATCATCTCCTGGACGGCACGTGGCAGGCATACATCAGCGACATCTCCGTGAGCCCCGAATACTGGGGACGCGCGGCCGGCGTGGCCCTGGTGGCGCGGGCCATTCCCGTCCTCCAGGAAATGGGCATCACCTATCTCGCCGGCGACATCAGCACCACCAACGAGCGGGTGTGGTCGCTATCCCAGAAATTCGGCTTTCACGTCGAGAGCTACCACTACGTGAAAATTCTGGAGGATCAGCCATGAGCTTCTCACTGAGCCATGTTCTCACCCAGGGCCAGGAGTGCCCGACCTGCGGTGAGGAGAACGACGCGCACGCGCGCCACTGCGATGCATGCGGTCTTTCGTTCGACGCCCACGAGGAAGCGCAGCAAATTTCGATTGCACCCTCGGTGACCGCGGCTCAGCCCGAACTGGAGTTGGGGCCGCTCACTGAGGAGCAGCAGAAGATCGTCGACCAGATGCGCACCAAGATCCCGCTGGAAAAGGGAGAAAACTACATCCTCTTCAGGCAGGCGTTTGACGGCGCGCAAAAAGGTGAAATCTCCAAGGACAATTACCGCCAGGTCGTGCGCAAGCTGCGCAACATCGGCGAAAACGGCCGCAAGGTGCTCGAGCACGACGTGGTGAGCAAGAAAATCGCCGCCGTCTCAGAGGAGGCGCGGGACGTGCAGGCCCAGATGCTGAGCGGCTTCCGCCAGATTCAGGAAGGCGCGACTCGCATGGAAGCCTGGCTGGTCAGCCACGACACCGACGACTTGATTTTCGGCGCGGAAATGGTGGACGCCGGCTATCACAACATCGACGAGGCGCAAGACCGCGCGCTCGCCATGCATTAGGCACGGGTCGGCGCAGCCGACTTAGTCGTCCGCGGCCTGTTCCTTGGCGTTGCCGCGTGTTTGCCAACACGCCATCAGCGGCGAACGGGAATCCGCACGCCGTCGATAATCACGAAATCCGGCGCCCGCTCCACGCGCGGGTCCGACGCCTCAGAGGAAGGCACGCGCCAGCCGGCGTTTTCCAGGGAAACTACCTGGCCGCTGTCGACAGCAATGAAGCCGCCGTCGGCTGGCGCCGCGCCCACGTGCGGCCGCTCGGCGCGATGGGACCAGGCGCGCTCCCCGATGGTCGTGTCGATGCACCAGACCTGGTGGATCGCGGAATTTCCCACCAGCAGGCTGGATCCGCCGTCGTGCGTGAGGACGGTCGGCGTGTCGGTGTACACCGGCGCTCGCCAGCGAACTTCCCCGTCGTCTGGGGACAGCGCGACGACGTGGCCCTCAGTCAACGCAACGTACAGCGTGCCGTCGGGGCCCTGCGCCGGAGTGCCCAGGATTTTCTGGCGCAAGTCCTTTTCCCAGCGCACTGCGCCGATGCCGGGGTCCAACGCGCGCAAGCGCGTCGGCGGATATCCCTCACCCACGAAGACCGTGCCGTCGTGTCCAACACATGGTGCCGAAGGATTTCCCGGCATCGTCCAGCGCGGCGCGCCGTCAGATTCGAGCGCTTGCAGGCCGTTTGAGGTGCGCACAAGGAGACCGTCGCCACGGAGGGGCAGTGGCGTGTCCGAGTTCAGCCACATCCACTCGGCGCGGCTCCACTTTTCCTCGCCAGTGGCGGCGTCGGCGGCCACCAGCAAGCGGCCGCTCCCGTACACCAGCGTTCCGTCGTCGCCAATCAAGGGCGCGGCAAACGGCCGGTGTCCCTCAAGCCGATAAAATGCCCGCGTGCCATCCGGCCGAAAGGCGGCCCAGTTCTGCAAGTCTCCGCCCGCATATACGGTCCCATCGTCGGCGCGCGCGAGCCAGCGCACCTGACCGTCCATCCACCCGACGTCGCGCGTCTGACCTTCGACGATATGCCGGATGCGTCCATCCGATGTCCCCACGATAACCCCGTCAGGCGCCGCCACGACCGCGGTGGCCACACTCTCCAGCGGCACGCTCCACGCGACCCGCACTTCCTGCGAGCGCGTCTGCAGCGCGCGCATGGCCTCCCGGGTTGAAAGCGGCTCGGGCGGCGCTTTGTAAGGAATCGCGCTCCACGGACGGACGGCCTGAACGTTCACCGCCGCATGGTGGCCGACGCTCGTCAAGCCAGCGTCAAGACAACGTCATATGCCATGGCAGTTGCCCTGAAGCAATTGCCCGCGCCGGTTAACACTTGTGGGCTCCGATCGCTGGCTTCATTCCGCCAGGTGAAGCCACTGGACGGCTAAATGCCCTGAGTCCCCGTCCCGTGAGCGGGTTTGGCCGTCACACGCGGAGGATAATCCCCCGCGTCGGCTGGCCGGTGGCGTCGCGGACCGCGAGGGTGTAGCAGCCGACCTGGCGCCGGTAGCGGGCCGGCGCGGAATCCATTTCGTGATCCGTCTTGAAGTCGATGACCGTCCAGCCCGCGGCCTCTCGGTAGGCGAAATCCGCAATCCCCTCGACGAGCTCCCCGTTTTCCAGGGTGACCGCCAGGGGCACCTCGCGGCGGCACTCCAGCGACGCGGCGGCGGCGCGCAGCAGCGGATGCTTTAGCGCCTCAAGGGCCGTGCTCGTCGCCGCGGCAACCTCGTCTTCCGCGGCGCCCAGCATGCGTCCCACCAGCGCGGCCCGCGCGCCCACCGCCTCGGCGTCCGCATCCAGCGGCACCGCGGCGAGAACCGCGTGCACCAGCGTTCCGAAGCGGGCGCCGCGCGGGCGGCTGGCGGCAAGGTCGGCGGGAATGTCCACATGTTCGAGGCCGACCTCCGGCAGGCTGGCGCCCTCGAACATCCCCGCGTCGCTGGGCGTGCGCACCCGCAGCGACGGGTACGCGCCGTCCTCGCGAACGCTCTTGCGATTCGTCGCCCACGCTTCGTGCGCGTCGATGCCAGCCTGGGACTGCACCCCGCTCTCGTCCACCCGGAGCAACTCGTGCTGTTTCTGGCCCAGGCGATCCTCGACGTCGAGACGCAGCACGCCGGGCGCCCACCACACCACGCGGTGCTCGCCTTTTTGCGGAACGTGCAAGCCGGGCACGACCCCCTGCTGCGAATCGTCAGGACGTTCCAGCACGGTGTCGCCGAAAAATCTGGGACAGCCGGCCGGCGCTCGCTCCAGGGGATGATCGGCGGAGTCCGATTCCGGGTGAAGCGACACGGCAAGCGGCTTGAGCCAGTTGTCGGCGGGCCCATCCCCCACCGCGGCCACCACCAGCAGGTCTTTTGCGCGCGTGGCGGCCACGTAGAGCAAGCGCTCCGCCTCCTCGCGGTCGCGCTGATGCTCCTCGTCCGCGTGCTCGTGAAGCTCCCAGGGCGCGCAGCCGGCCAGGCGGACGGCGCACGTGCCGGAGTCTGTGTCGATCCAGCGGGACGGCTCGCTGAACGCGCCCGACGCGCCCGGATCGCACAAGACGACCACCGGAAACTCCAGGCCCTTCGATTTGTGCACCGTCATGATGCGCACCCCGTCGGTGCCTTCCTCCACGATGGGCGCCTCGCCGGTCTCGCCGCGCGCGGCGTCGTCCTCCAGGCGCATCACAAAGGCGCGGAACGACGTGAGACCGCTCGCCTCCGCGCGCCGCGCCATGTCCATCAGGCGCGTGATGTTGGCCAGCGCCTGCTCGCCGGTGGGCCACACCGCGAAGCCCGCGTGCGCCCGAGTGGCCTCCAGCAGGCGCGCGATGGTGGTGGCCACCGGATGATGATTGCGGCCACGGCTAAGCGTCTTGAGAACCGCGAGCGCGTCGGCCACCTCCTGCAGTGCGGGAGAACATTCGGCCGGCGACTTGCGGTAAGGGTGCAGCGGGCCGACCTCGTGCTTCCAGGTGAGCAGCTGCGCGTCGGAAAGCGCGAACAGCGGGCCGCGCAGCGTGGCGTACACCATCAGCTCCCCGTCGGGCCACTCGATGGCGGTAAGCGCGTTGCGCAGCGCCTCGACCTCCTCGCGGTCGTGAAACGAGGAGCCGCCCAGCAGCACGTGCGGCAGCCCGCGCGCTTCCAGGGCGCGGACGTAGGCGCGCGTCAGGTCCGTGCCGTACGACTTGAAGCGCTTCATCAAGAGGCACACGTCGCGCGCCTGGACCTGGCGCCCTTCGCCAACGGTCCACCCGCTCTCACGCACCAGCCAGTCCACGAAGGCAGCCGCGGCAGCCGGAAAAGACTCGCCGAGTGCAAACGCGGTGACCCCCCGCTTGCCATAGGGGCGCGGCACCGGCAAGGCCACCACGGCGGGCTGCGTGGAGGCCGGGCGATGCGGCCGCAGCGGGACGTACTCCGCCTGCTGGCCGCTCCAATCCGCGAACGCGGCGTTCACCGCGTGCTGGATGTCGGGCAGGCTGCGAAAAGACACCTGCAGGTGCACCAGGCGCGCGCCCGCATCGAGGAGCTGGCGCTTGATGCGCGCGTACAATTGCACGTCCGCGCGGCGAAAACGATAAATCGACTGCTTGGGATCGCCCACCACGAACAATTTTCCGGGGATGGGCCGCACGCGCCGCCAATCCTTTTGCGCGGGATCGTCGGCGGCAAGCAGCATGATCAGCTCGGCCTGCAGCGGATCGGTGTCCTGAAACTCGTCCACGTAGATGTGCGAGAACTGTTTTTGCAGCGCGGCGCGCACCGCCGCCTTGTCGCGCACCAGATCTCGCGCCCGGATCAGCAGATCCAGAAAATCAAGCCAGCCGCCTTTTTCTTTGGCCTTCTCGTAGCGCTCGAGCACCTCCATCAAGTCCTGCTGCAAGTCGCATGCCAGGTCGGCGCCGGCCTGCTGCAAGAATGACTTCAAGTCCGCGTGGAAGGCATCACGCTCGTCAAGCACTTCCTCGCGCCGGAAACCGTGGCGGGCCCACTTCGCCCCCCTCCAGGTCCAGTGGCGCTCGCGGGAGAGCTCGATAAACTGCGCCTCCAGCCCGTCGTAATCGCGATTTCCCCGGGACTTTTCCCGGCGTTCCATCTCCCCGGCGACTCGAGCGATATCGTTGAGCGATTTTCCCAGCGAATCGTCCGCCGCCGCCTGACGCGCGTGCGACGCCAGCGCCTGCAAACGATCGTACAGGGCGTCGATGGCCGCGGCGCGATCAATTGG
>Ga0194121_10003666_pt1 | contig 23039 bp, 21 predicted proteins | sample TA2MahCa50mmetaG_FD_148609 | JGI IMG/M metagenome (GOLD analysis project Ga0194121, IMG submission 148609) | Freshwater microbial communities from Lake Tanganyika, Tanzania - TA2015020 Mahale Deep Cast 50m | ecosystem: Environmental > Aquatic > Freshwater > Lake | place: Tanzania: Lake...
CGTGGCGGAGGCGGCGGTGGTGGGAAAGAACCACGAGGTCAAGGGCCAGGTGGTGTGCGCATTCGTCACCTTGAAGATGGGCAAGCAGCCCGGCATCGCCGAGGCGGACGACCTGAAGGCGCACGTCGCCAAGAAGATCGGCTCCATCGCCAGGCCCGAGGAAATCCACTTTTCCGCCGACCTCCCCAAGACGCGCAGCGGCAAGATCATGCGGCGCCTGCTGCGCGACATCGCCGAGGGGCGCGTCCTCGGGGACACCACCACGCTGGCCGATCCAGGAGTGGTCGCCTCCCTGAAGGAACGGTACGAGGGTGAGGAAGGATAGTAGCCCGGCTTGAGCATCACAGGTCTCGACGAGAAGGAGCTGATCGCCCTCTGCCAGCAGGGGGATCAGGCCGCCATGGCCGAGCTGGTCGAGCGCTACCAGCGCTACGTCTACCGGCTGGCCTACAACCTGACCGGCAACGGCGCAGACGCGGACGACCTCGCGCAGGACTCCTTCATCAACATTCTCAAGGGCATCGGGAACTTCAAGGGACGATCGTCGGTCACTTCATGGATTTACGTCGTGGTGCTCAACACGTTCCGCGACGCAAAGCGGAAAGCCGCCCGCCGCCCGGTCACCTCGCTGGAGAACCAGCCGGGCGGGGCGGAGGCCACCCCGCAACCCCTCTGGGAACAGGGGGACAGCCTGCTCAAGGAAGAGCTCTCGCAAGTGTTGCACAAGGCACTGGTCCAGGTGCCCGAAGACTTTCGGATGGTCGTGGTCATGTACGACATCCTGGGGTATTCCTACGAGGAAATCTCCCAGATGCTCGGCCTCCCCATGGGCACCGTGAAGTCGCGCCTGCATCGCGGCCGCAGCTTCATGCGGGGAAAGCTGGGCAGTAAAGAGGAGTTGCTTGGATGAATCTACGCCAATGTGCTTGTGCAATCTCTCGCTGGAACTTCACGGGAAATTTTCGTGCAATGGGAACAGTCGACGCCGCGGTTGCTTCTGATTTGCGCAGGGGAGAGGAGTGAGCGAGTCTGGACTGCCAAAAGGTCCGTGATGAATTATCCGCATACCTCAATCGCGAGCTCTCCGGGAGCGCGCGCGAGGTCATCGAAGCGCATCTGCTCATCTGCAAGCCTTGCAATGATGAGCTAGAAGTCTACCGCGTGATGGTGGTGGGATTGCGCGCGATGCCGGCGCCACGCATGCCGGCCGATTTCACCAGCCGCTTGATGGCCCGCTACGCCCAGGTTCAGGATACGCCGGAGCTGGCCGCGTCGGTTGCCGAAGCCACGCGCCTGCCCGAGGTCCCCCCGGAGGCCGCCACCACGGTGCAGGCACCCCTACTCGTACCGGTACCGCAGACCGTTCCGCCGCCCCCCGCCTGGATGCCGCGGGAAGCCCCGCGCCGCCAGTCGTCCTATCGATCGTTCTACGCCATGGCCGCCAGCATCGCGTGCGTGTTCTTCATCGGCCTGATGCTGGGCAAGTCCGGCAACACCAAACTGGGACCCAAGGATCTGGCCACCAGCGTGCCGCGCTCCGCGCTGCTGGATGCCATGCTCCCGGTGAACATGAAGGTGGACGGGCCCACCGGCCAGGTGGGCGCCTGGAATCCCGCCCGGGTGCAGCTCGTCTCCAATCCCGACGCCGCGCCGCTCCCAGAGAACGCGGAGCTGTCGGTGCAGTTGCCGCCGGACGTGCGGATGGAGGTCCCCGACCAGACGCCCAACGTCGTGCCAACGCTGATCCCGGTGCAGTCCATGGGCGCGCCGCAAGTGCGGGTGTCGCAGGCGCACCAGATCGTGATCATCCCGGTGTCCACCCTCTCCGGAGGGCAGTGGGAGCGGCAACTGCGCTGGCGCGTGGAACGTCGCTGCAACTTCCAGACGGTGGTCGAGTTCCGCTGCGACGGCGCGTACCGCCGCGAGATCGTCACCTTCCAGGCGAACCAGTAACACGGCCCCCGCGACCCGCGTCGCGGAGGCCCTTTTCAGGCGCTGTCAGTTCAGCTTGATGGTGCGCGGCTTGACCGCCTCGGACTTGGGCAGGGTCAGAACCAGCACGCCGTTCTCGTAGTTGGCGTTGGCCTTGTCGGCGTCCACCGGCACCGGCAGCGTCAGGCTGCGCGCCACCTGGCCGTGGAACCGCTCGCGCAGCACGTAGCGGCTGTTCTCGGAGGCCTCGCCGTTGCTGATGGTCGCCTTCAGGGTGAGCGTGTCGCCCTGGAAGTGGATGTCCACCTTTTCCTTGTCAGCGCCGGGCAGGTTGGCCTTGATGATGAACGCGTCGGGGGTTTCCTGCACGTCCATCGCCATCCCGCGCACCGGGGTGGCGGTCGGACCGCCGGGGACGAAGCTGTCCTCGAACAGGCGGTTGATTGCCTCACGCAGCGTCATTGAGTCACGTACGGGCTCGAACACGGACAATCCGGTCATCTTGGGGATTCCTCCTCGTGAAACTCTGGTGGCGGGCGCGGCCCGCAAGCGGAGAATAACGCGGGGAGCGTTAGAAGCACGTAAGAGGAGTGTTAGCGTTGTGTGAGAATTTCCGCATCCCATGCCAGGCGGCCCGGACGCTGAAGACGTGCAACTTTCGCTCGACCTCCCCACCGACCCCACGCTCTTCGGCGACCTGGAGAGACTTCTCACCCGGGTCGTGGAGGCCGCTGGCGGTCGCGTTCACCTCGTCGTGCAGAACGCCGCCCTGCTCCGCCGACTGCTCGAAGAGCGCCGCTGGCTGGAAGCCGCCGTCCATCAGAGCGGCAACGGAGTGCTCATCCTCGACCGCCAGGGGATGGTGGTCGGCTTCAACCTCGTGCTGGAGCGGCTTTCCGGGTGGTCGCTGGACGACGCGGTGGGCAAGCCGAGCCACCAGGTCTTCCCGTTCGAAGTGGCCGGCACGTCCTACTCATTGCAGCCCCTGGCCATGGAGGGGGACGGGCCTCCGCCGGTGGAAGCGCGCCTGACCACCCGAGAGGGCGCTCCGCTCGACGTCGAAGTGGCGTCCGCCCTGGTTCGCGACGACCGCGGCGTCCTGCTGGGCTCGGTGGTGACCGTGCGCGACATCCGCGCGCGCAAAGAGAAGGAGCGCCTGGAGCGGATTTTCCTGTCGGCGGTTTCCCATGAATTGCAGACGCCCATCGCGATCATCAAGGGATTCGCCGGACTGCTCAGCGACCCGGAGATTTCGCTCCCGCCCGAGCAGGTGCGCCAGAAGGCCGCCATCATCGAGGAGGAGAGCGCGCGCCTGGAGCGCATGGTGTCGCAGATGCTGCTGGCGTCACGGCTGCAAGCCGGGGGATTGAAGCTGGAGCGGGAGACGGTGGCCCTCGAGGCGCTCGTCGCCCGGGTCGTGGAAAAGTTGGAGCCAGTGGCCCAGGCGCGCGGCGTGACGCTGCGCTGCGACTACCCCGGGGAAATCGCGCCGCTCCACGTCGATGCCGGAAAAATCGAGCAAGTCGTGGGGAACCTCATTGAAAATGCGCTGAAATACTCCGGCGGCCACACGGTGACCGTTCGCGTGGCGCAACGACCCTGGGAATTCGAGGTAAGCGTCGTGGATGAAGGCGTCGGTGTGCCGCTCGAATCGCGCGAGCAGATTTTCCAACCGTTCGAGCGGGGCGCGCAGGGGCCCGGAAAGATTCACGGCACCGGCCTCGGATTGTTCATCTGCAAGGCCATCGTCGAAGCGCACGGCGGACACATCGGCGTCGAAGACGCGCCCGGCCGCGGGTCGCGATTCTACTTCACCTTGCCCCGGGGTTCAACGCCATGAGCCGCCGCATCCTGGTTATCGAGGACGAGCCGCACATGCTCGATCTCATCCACACCACGCTGGAGTCGGCCGGGTTCAACGTCTCTGGCGCGACGACCGGCGCCGACGGTCTCAAGCGCGTGCGCGACGAGCTTCCGGACCTGGTGCTGCTCGACGTGAACCTGCCCGATCTCACCGGCTTTGAAGTGCTCGAGCAGATCCGCGCGGGAATTCCCATCCCGGTCATCATGCTCACCGCCCAGAACAGCGAGGAGGATCGGGTGCGCGGCCTGGAACTGGGCGCCGACGACTACCTCGCCAAGCCGTTCAGCCACCGCGAGCTGGTCAGCCGCATCAAGGCCGTCCTGCGCCGCACCGAGATGCCGGCGCCGCTGGCCCGGCAGGTTGTAGAAGTCGACGACGAATTATCAGTGGATCTGGATCGGCGTGAAGTCATCGTGCGCGGAGAGCGCGTGCGGCTGCGGCCCACCGAGTTCAAGCTGCTGCACCACCTGATGAGCCACGCCGGGCAGATCCTGACGCACGACGCCCTGCTCTCCCGGGTCTGGGGACCGGAGTATCGCGACGACACGCAATTGCTCCGCCTCTACGTCACCTATCTGCGAAAGAAATTGGAGCGCGATCCGGCGCATCCGCGGTACATCCACAACGAGCGGGGCCTTGGCTACCGCTTTCTGGATTTTCGCGCGGCCGAGACCGAGTCCCCCAGGGGACGGATAAAATATCCCGATTGAGGAGACTCGCCGCTTGCAAGTCCTGGTCCTGCTTTTAAGTCTGTTCCTTGTGCCCGGTCTGGAGGCCGCCGCGCCGCCCCGCACCGTGAAAATCGTGCAGTTCAGCGATATTCACTATGGAAATGAGGAGTACAAGCCGGAGGCCTGGCACAAGGCTTTCGATGAAGGCGAGAAAGTGCGGCCCGACGTCTTCCTGTTCACCGGCGACCAGGCCGACAACAAGTGCACGCCTGAGGAATTCTGGAAACGCCTCGACGGGGTCATCGGCGAAATCCGCGTGCGCCTCGACCGGGTTCGCGCGCCGGCCATGCTGGTGCTGGGCAACAACGACCTGGTGAAGAACTACCAGACCGACCCCGAGGTGTTGAACCCGACACTGAAGGCCTACCGCAAGGGCCTGGGGAGCTACTATTACCTCGACGAGCTGGGCAACGGCGTGTATCCCAGGGTGGTCAAGGGGATCACCTGGATCTCGCTCAACACGCAGATTTTCTCCCGGCACAACAAATATTCCGGCCGCCCCGAGCAGGCGGCCCGCACCCTGGAGTGGCTGCGCGACGCGTTGAAAGCGCTTCCCCAGGAGCGGCCGGTGGTAATCCTGGTGCACATTCCCCCCACCTACGATCTGTACGACCACAGCCTGTCCTGGTTGGCCGAGGACCTGGATCGCTTTCACGACGTCGTGCGCGACCATCGCGGGCCCATGCTCATTATTGGCGGCCACTACCATCGCAACGAGATCCACTCGCTGACCCGGGCCGGAAAGCTTGACGTGCCCATCCTGCTGGCCGGCTCGCTGTCCTTTAAGTACGGGAATTATCCCAACTGGCGGGACTACGCGCTGAAATTTGCGCACCGCGGAGAAATGTCGAGCTTCGCGTATCGCATACGCTATCCGGATGACGCGTCGTGGAACACGACCTGGGGGATCGAGCGGCCCATGCGCATGGCGAGCATTTCGGCCTGGATTACCCGCATCGGAGACAGCACCGAGAAATATCTCCGCTACATGCGGGATCTCTACGCGCACAACAAAAAATGGGAATCCTGGGCCAGCGCGGAAGGCGCGCGCCGCACGATGCTGCGCGAAGTCTGGTCGACGGTGCCGGCGCCCGCGGCGAAGTAAAAGACATGACGGTGGAGGACTCGATGATTTGTGGAGGTTTTTCCCATGCCGGACGAGGTCCATCAGCCTTCGGCCTTCGGAAAGCGTGAAGTCGTGCACGACGCCGCGCCCACCGAAGTGATCGTCGACGAGGGAACGCCCTGGGTCTGGGTGGCTCTGTCCCTGGTGTTCCTGCTGGGCCTGCTGTTGTTCTTCGCCTGGAACACGGCGCCCGCGCCGCCCCCTCCAACGCCCACGGTCATCCCGCAGCGGCCGGCTACCGTCGAGGTGAACGGGCCGGGCAACGTCCCCGCGCCGCAGGCTACCGTGGTGCAGCCCACTGTCAACATCCCGCCGCCCACCGAGCGCATTCCCGCGCCGGGCGCGACCAGCGGGCCGTAACGGCGGGCCTGGGGAGGCCCGGAAAGTTAACAAACACGTAACCCTGAAAGACCCTCGCCGTTGCTAGACTGGAGACAGCCTGCAAAAATGCAAAGAAGGTCTGTTCCATGGAGCGCGTTCAGAAGTTCATTGACTCGGCAAAGCTTGTGGCCGTGCTGGCCTTGCTGACCATTCTCATGGGTGGCTGCGGTGGAGGGGGCGCGGGCAGCGGTCCGGATATCTCAGCACCGTCCTCGCAGGCGCCGGCTTCGTCTTTCGGGGCTACGACCACGACCTTCACCGACACCACATTTACCGGCGGCGGAACCCCGGAGGGAAGTCCGGGCACCGCGGCCAACCTCAATCCGGCCGCGGTGCCCGGCCTTCCCTCCGGGGTTCCGCCCGCGGTCAACACGGCGCGCGCCGCCGTCTCGCGCTCGGCCACCGCGACGGCCATCACGATGTCGCTGCCGGCCGGCTGGAGCATCGTCTCCTTCCCCTTCGCCAGCGTCACCTCGGTGTCGGGCCTCGCGCGCCAGCTCTACGCCTACACCGGCGGGCAGTTCAGCACCGTCGACCCGGTGAAGGCGCCGGAGAGCGTTGACACGCGGCTGGGCTACTTCGCGTTCTGCGACACGCCGACCATAATCACCGTGAACGGCGAGCTCAACAGCACCGGCACGGTCAAGACCGTCCCCCTGGTGGCGGGCTGGAACCTCATCGGCTGCCCCTCGGCCAGCAATCTTCCCTACTCGCGGATGTCGCTGACGCGCATCGGCGCGAGCCGCGTGTTCGAGGAGTGCACCGGGTTCACGCTGACCCCCACCGACACGTGGCTCTCGCAGTATGCGTACGGGCTCACCAACGGCAGCTTCACCGCGGACGACCTGCAGGGGGCCGGCGCGCTCAACACCCGCGAAGGCCGCTACGTTTTCGTGTGGCAGGATCTGGAGCTGAACTTCAATCCCGTCGTGCCCTCGCCGACGCCCGCCATCACCTCGCTGTCCGCGAGCAGCGTGACCGTTGACGAAACGCTCACCATCAACGGCTCCGGCTTCGGCGCCTCGTCGGGCGGGCGGCAGGTCACCATCGGCGGCATCCCGGTGCCCGCCGTGGACATCCTCTCGTGGACCACTTCGGCGATTTCGGTGCGCGTGCCCAACGTGGCCCGCAGCGGCAAGGTGGTCGTGCTGGTGGATCGCTATCCCAGCAACCGCCTCAACATTCTCGTGTCCGGCAGCGGGGGATCGGGCAGCGGCGGGGGAACCGGCTCGCTTTCCGGCACGGTCGTCAATCGAACGACCAACCAGCCGCTGCAGGGCTGCCAGATCATGCTCGACACCGGCGAACTGACCATCTCCGACGCCAGTGGAAACTGGAGCCTGACCGGCCTCGATCCGGGCGAGCGCCTCCTCTTCGCGACGCTGCTGGGATATCAGACCGGCGTCGGGCTGGTGACGGTGCAGGCCAACACCAACCGCACGGTCGGCGTGCTGCTCTCACCGGCCAGCGGCGGCGGTGGCGGTGGCGGCGGCGGTGGTGGCGGCGGGTCCACGACCGGCACGCTGTACGTGAAAGCCTACCGCTACGGCGGATACGGCGTGCAGCGCATCGAAGTGACCGCCTCCGGCAACCTGCAGCGCTACGACACCGGCACGCAGGTGGACAACGGCGACACCTACGAGGACCTGACCTGCTCCGGCGCGGTCATCGGCCGCACGTACACCATCAAGGTCACGTGGTGGAGCGGGCTTACCCGCACCATCGTGAAAACCTTCTACCGCGACGGCGAGTCCGAGACCATTTACAATCCATAGAGCCCGTCGGGAGACGGGCGGTAAAACCCATGGAAACAGGCGGCGCAGCACGCCGTCAAGAACGAACGTCGCGTCGGCTGAGCCGACCCGTGCCTAGGAGAGAACTGATGCAAATCCAGCCGCTGGCCACTACCCCCACGCGCGCCGCCCGGCCCACGCCTCCCGAGGGCGAGGTTGGGGTGCTCACCAACGCGCAGGACACGGTGGTGCTCCCCAATTCGGGGCAGGCGCTGCCCGGCGTGCGCGAGGGATTGTCCACGCGCAACGTTCGGGTGAGCGAGCCGGTGGCGCCGACGTCGGACGGCACGTACGTGTTCGCGGACTCGGATCCGCGCGCGCGCGCGGCGCTGTCCTTCTCCTCGGTGGTCCGCACCGTGCAGCTCTTCGAGGACGCGATGGGGCAGCCCCTCAAGTGGGCGTTCCGCGGCAGCCACCTGGACATCCGCCCCGACGAGGGCGAGATGCTGAACGCGTATTACTCGCGGGATGAGGGCGGCCTGTCGTTCTTCCACGCGAAGGACCCGGTGACCGGGCAGGTCGTGTATTCCGGAGACTCCGGGGAAGTGACGTCCCACGAAGCCGGCCACGCGATCCTAGACGCGCTGCGGCCCGGCTGGCTGATGGCGTGGTCGCCGGATCCCGCCGCGTTCCACGAGTCGTTCGGGGACGTGGTGGCGATTCTGGTGTCGCTGCACGACGGGCCCACGCTGGACAAGCTCGTCGAGCAGACCGGCGGCGACCTGACGAAGCCCAACCTCGTGGCCAACAACGGCGAAAATATGGGGATCGTCATCAACCACACCGCCGGGAAAAATGTGACCGGTGGGGATTACGGCCGCACCGCGCGCAACAACTTCAAGTGGGCGGATCCCTCGACGCTGCCCCACCGCGGCGGCCCGGATCAGCTCGGCAGCGAGTCGCACAGTTTCTCCAGATTGTGGACGGGGGCGTTCTACGACGTCCTCACCTCGCTCGCGGCGGCGAACCAGGCGGCGGGGATGTCGCCGAAGGACGCGCTGCGTGCGGCCGGCGATAAGGGCGTGCGGATGTACGCGAACTTGATGAAAATGGCGCCGCAGGGCGACTTCACTTACCGAGAACTGGCCCAGGCGATGGTGCGCGCGGATCAAAAGCACAACGGCGGAAAAAACGTCGACGTACTCACGAAGGTGTTCACCGACCGGCAGATCTTGACCCCGCAGGCCGGCATGCTGTCGACGGCGCCACGCGCGTCGCGCCTGGAGTTCGAGTCGCTGCCCGGAGAAACCGACGATAAATTGCACCAGGTGCGCGTGAAATTGTCGGGCGACGATTTCGGCCCGTTCGCCGGCGCGGTGGTGGAAAATCCGGTCGACAATGACGGCTCGCTTACCAAGGACGCCGAAGTGTCGTTCCGCGTGAAAGCCAACGTGAAGCGCCTCATCGACGAAGGGCGCATCCGCAACGATCCGCCGGGTTACAAGCTCAAGCGTGAGGACTACTTCGACGCCGAGGGCCGCCCGTATATGGGCGCCACGAAGTGGATCGACGGCCAGATGAAAATCGAGCGCCTGCCGGTCGCGACCTGAGGGCCTCGCTTCCGCGCCGCGCGGGCGGACACGCTACTCTGCGCGGTGTCCGTGGCGGACACGCTACTCTGCGCGGTGTCCGTGGCGGACGCTGCCCGCGGGCGCGGCCCCCGAGCGGAGTAATTCCTAACCGACCGGCTGCTGGGCCGCGTGCAGGCGGTCGAGCGCGCGCTGGGCTTTCGCTTTGTCGCCCTCGCTCGCCGTGGTAGAATCCACGATGGACTGGAGACGCTTTTCCTCGGCGCGGGCGAACGCGGGCATAGTGTTCTCAGGCACCGCGAAGGATTCGTACGTGGGCGGCAGGCCGTACTTGCCGAGCAGCTTCACGCGGGCGTCGATTTCCTCGCGCGAGAGATCGAGGTCTTTCTCGAAATGGTTGAGGTAGCGGACGTCCTGGGCGGGATCCAGGTTGGCCAGCGTGGGACGGATGTAGGTCACCTCGCCCGGGAACGTGGTGAGATCCCAGTACTGCAGGGTGCGCTCGGCCGAGCCCTCGCGGGTCGCGTAGTCGCGGACGATGCGGCGCAGCAAGCGGTCCTCGGCGCGCGGAGTATCCAGATACACGCTGGCGTGGGGAAGCTCCAGGTCCTTCAGCTGGTTGATGATGCGGCCGTTGGTTGCGTGCAGCGAGTCGATGACGAGGATGTCGTCATTGGCCAGCTCCAGGTGCTCCTTCTTGTCGAGGCGGATGCCGGTCACGTTGTCGACCGGGCGCCGCCAGCCGCCTGGGCGAGTGGCGGTGAAGTCGTAGATGGGAATGTCGGCGGTGCCTTCGCCGATCAATTTGGAAATGTCGCGGCCCAGCTCGTCGATGTGCATGGCGTCGGGGCTGTCCCAGTTGTAGGTGCCATGGGCGGTCATCGGATATTCGGCGTCGTCCATGTCGCGGAAGTACATGTCGCCGGTCAGCGCCACGATTTTGCGGTCGCCGGCCATCTGCTTCAATTCGTTGATAATCGTCGTCTTGCCGGCGCCCGAGGGGCCTCCCAGGAGGATGGCCACGCGCTTGCCCTTGGGCAGCTTGGCCAGCAGGTCGGTGAGCAGGGCCTTGTTGTTGGGCGTCTCGCCCTCAACCAGCGCGGCGTCGAGCTTCTGCGGATCCAGCTCGGTGGGGACGGACAATTCGAACACGTGCGCGAGGTCGTCGACCGGCGTGGGTGGCTGATAGAACGCGCCCACTTCGGCACCCTTCACGGCGCGCGAGCCGGCCAGGTCGGCGATGAATCCGAAGGCGCCTTCCGGGGACGAGCTGCCCAGGGCCTCTTCGCGACCCGCGACCATGAGCTTCGTGCCACCGCCGGCGCTGGGCGCCACGGCGACGGTGGCGTGCATTGACGGGTAGGCCTTCAACTGGCTGATGAGCTGCTCGGCGACGTCGCGGCGGTTTTCCGCCGTCCAGCCTTTGGAGGCGGTGGTCACCGCGATGGCCTGGGAAGGCAGCGGCGTGAAGGACCCCAGCTCGACCTTGTCGCCCGCGCCGGCCTCGGACGACGCGGCGGCGTGGCGCTGCGGCTTCGCGGCGAGGAGGGGGCGAATATTGGACACGCGGTTCATGAACAAGAGATCCTTTCCCAGGCCTTTCGACTATTGTACAGGGGATTCGCCCTTCTGATGCGCACTTTTCTGTAAACTTCCGGCCACCGCGGCCTGCAGGGCCTTCAGGTCGGGCCCGCCGCGGTAGGCGATGCGGCCGGTGGGGTCGACGAAGATCCAGCAGTTGGCGTCAGAGCCGCCGTACTGGTCGACGGAGACTTTGCCGCCGGGGTCGGCTAGCACGAAGTCCGCGCGCGGCACGAATTCGTCGAAAAATGCACGACCAGATCGCTCATCGGCGAACACGAGCAAATTCCATGCGGAAAGATGGGCCTCGGAATGCGCCCACTCGTATAGTTCCTGGTCTTTCGGAACACGTGCCCTGCAGTCGCCGCAACCAACTGCGGACAGTACGATCAGCAGGGGGCCTCGGTACAACGACACGCCTTCGTCGGTGATATTTAAGGTGGTTACGCCTGGCTCTAGCTAGAGGAGGACCGCCGTATTCAATTTGCGCTCCGTCTACGCCAGTCAGCCGAAAGCGCGGGGCGGTCGGCTTCGGTGACGACGCAGAGATCGGTGAAGTCGAGGTGGTCGGGCTCGGCTGAGCCCCACTTTCCGGTCGCCAATACCCGTATGTCATCGATGCAAGCGCGACGACTGCCAGCACCACCACGAGGTCCAGCCAGAGTCCCATGCCGTTGAATTCGCCTGCGCCTACGACGAGGCCTCCGGCGCGATGCGCATTGTAAAGCTGGTCCTCGGATCCCGATAACACACGCGCGCGAAACCGCTTTACATCCCCGCCTTCATCCAGTAGAATAGGCTCGACTTTTTGCGTCCGGCAGCCTGATTCACTCTGAGGGGAGGTGAGGCCGTGGTTCCGATCCGCGTCAATCTCGTGTCGCCGCACACGCCGATTTCCACGCCGTCCTCACCGAAGCCCGGGTCCGAAGCCGCACAGGCCGAGCAGCGCGACGACGTGCGCCTCCTCGGACCCAAAGAGGAGAAGGAGCTTCCTCCCTGCCCCATCTCCTGGCGCACGCGCGTGTGGACCGCCGCGAAGTGGGTCTTCGCCGGCACCTTCATGAGCACCACGCTGCTCGGGTCCATCGGCTACCTCGCCAACCACGACGCCCTCCACACGCCCATCTCCACCAGCAAGCCGCTGGCCGACCTGCCCGCGCCCGCGCACACCCCCGGCCCCGTGACCGCAATGCCCGACGTGTCGCTGGCCGCGAAGTCCGCGCCGGCCAGCATGGTGGTGATCGTGCCCGGCGGCACCATGCAGCAGGTGACGCGCCAGCTCCAGTCCAGCGAGGCCATCCAGCAAAAGATCTCCGAGACCCAGGAACTCATCGAGGCGAAGCTGCGCACGCTGCCCCCCATCGACTCTCAGGTGCTGATCGACATCCACGCCCCGCTGCCCACCAGCGACCGCTCGCTCCTGCACGTGGGCAGCGTGGATCTTCCCTCGGCCGGGCTGGGCGCGCTGCAGACCGAAAAAATCCCCGTGGCGGTGGACGCGCACGTGCAGCCGCGCGGGGTGCCGGTCCGCGTGGAAATCTGCCGCGACCAGGCCGCCGAGCCGCCCGCCAACGGGCCGGCCGGCGCCGTGTACCTGGGCTCGTTCCGCACCTGCGTGTACGCCGAGACCGCCTCGGTACACATTGACGGCGAAGTTTCCCTCAACAGCGATTTCGACGGGCGCGGCGCCGAGCAGGCTCGCGAGAAATGGCTGCAGCACGCCAACGACCGCGACGCTGGCCGCGCCGCGGTGGCGAAGCGCAACCTCCAGGAATTGGAACAGCGCAAGACGCAGGGCGCGCGGCTCAACCGCCTGGGGTCCGAGCGCGGTTTCGGCTGGCTGCTCCACTCGGTGCTCGATCACCAGGGCGTGAAGTTCTCCCGCGAGGTGCCGCTGCAAAAGGACAAGCCGCTGGTGGAGGGCACCCACCACCTGTGGCTCGGGCCGGACAAGAATCACGACGGCCGCGCGGATATCGTCGTCACGGAGCAATTAACCACCCCCGGCGTGGACGCCTTGAAAATCGAAGGCCGCGAGATGCAGCCCAACAGCGAGGTGCATTTCGAGTCCGGCCTCACCTCCTGGTGCGTGGAAACATTGCACGGGCAGGTCGAGGATCAATTGCAGGCCGAGGTCGAGAAACGCATCGGCGCATTTTCCCGAGAATTGCCGGAGCGCGTGCGCGGGCTCGTGCAGAGCGCATGGTCAGACGCCGCGAAGCAGGTGGAAAAAATCGCCGACGCGCAGCTCCAAGAGTTTTACAAGAACAAAACTTCAAGCCAATTACAGTTGAATGATCAGCGCGTGCCCAGACCCATCGGCGTAGCGTTAGGCAACCTGCTCCCCACCGGCGACGGCAGCCTGGGCGCGGCCGTGGAATTGAGCACGCCCACCGCGAAAAACGTCGGCGACGCGAGTATTTATCTGCGCCATCCCAACCTCATTCCCGAATCGGTGCGCAAGGGACCGGGCGCGGTCGTCGCGGTGAGCGGCGACACGCTGAACGCGGCCATGCGCGACACGTCCGAGGGCGGCAACGTCGACTGGCGGGGGATGCTCGGCGACATTGCCGCGAAGAAGGGCCTCAAGAGCCTGCAATTCAACAAGGACGCCCAGGGCCGCATGCTCACCCCGCGTCTGGCGTGGCACGACGGCAAGCCCCACGTGGACTTCGAGGTCACCGCGGAGGTCGGGGGCTTCAAGCCGGTCGGCACGGCCACCGGCCTCGTGACCGGCGCGACCGGCTTGATCGACGGCGGCGCCGCTGAAGTGCAAAAGGGGCTCAAGGAGGTCGCCGGCGTGCCCGGCGAGGTGGTCGGCACCGTGGTCCGCGCGCCGTTCTGGCTGATCGACAAAATTGTGGGCGGCGCGAGAGACGTTGTCGACAACACGGTGGGCGTGGTGGTGGACGCGCTGCCGGAAGCGGGCACGCGGCCGGTGGTGAACGTGAAGATGTCGGTTCCCATCGACCTCAAGGTCAACGACGGCGTGCTCACCGTGGCGCCTTCCGCCAACGGCCTGAAGGTCACCGGCGGCCACGGCAAGAGCGACGCCCTGGTGCTTCCCACCAACGTCATCCAGTCACTCATTGCGCAGAGCGTGGCGGAGTCCGACGGCGGTCGCCAGGACGTGGGCGGCGGGCTGAACGCCTTGCAGATCCCCGTCGACCTCCAGGCAAAGGGCCTGCGCTTCGAGGCCGCGGCCGCCGCGCAGAGCAACACGGTGCCCGACTTCTTCGTCCGCGTGACGCCGACCGCGGATTTCGACGTCCACAGCCTCGCCCGCTGAGGCTGTCGGGTCCACCGATGGGCCCGACTCCCTGCCGGTCGGGTCCACACCTGGGCCCGACCCCCTGCCTGTCGGTGTCGGGTCCACCGATGGGCCCGACTCCCTGGCTGTCGGGTCGACCGGTGGGCCCGACTCGGTGAAGAGGGTGGGCGGGTGGCGGGAGCGCACCGTAAGGGCCGCATTGGAGGATCCACGTTCGTGCGAGTCTAAAGGCTCGCATTCATGGCCGAGCATCGCTTGAAGTGCCCCGCGTGCGCCACTGTCATCATGTGGCCGCAGATCGATCCGCTGACGCACCTGGAGATCGACATCTGCCGACGTGCCACGGCATCTGGTTTGACGCGCGCGAACTGCCCGTCTTCCTGCAAAGTCCCACGCTGAAGGGCCGCTTCATGTGGAAGCCCGATGTGCGGATGTCCCAGCGAGAGCGCGATCTGGTGCGGGCCGGCAGCCGCAAGTGCCCGCGCTGCAACGTGGTCTTGGGGCCTCGCAACTACGCCAGCGTGAGCGTCGACTGCTGCCCCTCCTGCGAGGGCCTGTGGTTCGACGACGGCGAGGTCCGCATGATCGTGGACCGCTTCAAGAAAGGCGCCCGCGGCGGCGACACCGACCTCGTCCAGGAGCTTCGTCAGGGGATGTCTGCCGAGGAGTCCAAGGGCGGGCTGTTCTCCAGCCTGCGCGAGTTCTTGCGGAGCGCCCGATCCTCTTAGTGGCGCGCGACACAAGTAGCTTCGCCTTACGGGACATCAACTGATCCGGGCGTGTCGCGCGACACGATCAAACCGATAGTGGTCCGCGCAACGGGCTCCAAATTGTGACCAGGCTTGCGCCGCGGACCATTTAGTTGCGCGGGACGTGCCCGTGATGCGCGCCCGGCGCGGGACGTGCCCGTGATGCGCGCCCGGCGCGGGACGTGCCCGTGATGCGCGCCCGGCGCGGGACGTGCCCATGAGAAAAGGCCCGCTGATGGAGCGGGCCCTTTCGATGGGCAGTTTTACGCTGGCTAACCCTTGCGGTTCTTCTGCTGGATCTCGCGCCACTTGGCGAGCTGATCCTTGGTCATGATGGCGTTGATCTTGCGCGCGGTGGCGATGTCCGCCATATGCAGGTCGAGGCGGATGGCGTAGATCTCCGCCAGCTTGGGCTTGATCTGCTCCAGCGGCGCCTCGCTCTTCAGGAGGTCGTTCAGTTGCTTGGCGAGCGTCTGCAACTGCGGCGCTTTCGACTTTACGCTGGTCTGGAGGTCGGCAAAAGCGGCCTTCATGTCAGTCGTCTGTTTGTCGGTGAGGTTGAGCTCCTTGCTGTAGTCCCAGATGGTCTTGGCTTTCTGGGTCTGCTGCGGAGCGGCGGACACCGTCGGATCGATGTTCGGGTTCTGCGCGATGACCGCCGGCTGGGCCGTAGTCTCAGCAAAGGACGCCGTCGGAGCGGCCACCAGCAGGAACGCCAAGCCCGCAGTCACCAGGGAACGCATGTTCATGTAAAAATACACCTCGTATGTTTGGGAAGTTGCTGGTCGGCCGGGCCGGCAAGGCTGCTTTCTACAACCGAGGCTATCCCCCGAAGGCGCTTAGTATTCGGACACGCTGCCGATCTTGCCCTCGACCACGTCGATGCGGGCGACGCCGTTGGTGACGTCCTGGTTCGGAACGTAGGCCGCCGAGAGGAAGTACCCCTTCGCCCGATACAGCTCGCTGATCTGGCTGGCGACCCGGCGCAGGTCATCGAGGGAGAGGTCCTTGCCCTCGTACGGCGTCACGATCGCGGCGATCTGGTCGCTGCCGATCACGCTGTTCCCGGACACCTCGATCTTCGAAACCGGGAAGCGTTTGGTAAACTCGGTCGTCTCCGCGGCCGGCACAGGGTTTCCCTGCACGCTGGGAGACGCCTGCGCCATGGGCTCGGACTGGGCGCTCGCCGGCCCGGCGAACATCGCCAACGACAGCCAGTACGCCGAAACAATAGCATACGGATGGCTTCCTGGTCACCCCGGACCTCCGTTCGTTGCTCTGGATGAAGTCTATCTGTTGAAAGTGTTGAAAGGACTCGGCGCCTCGCGACACCTTTGCCGCATCCCCTCGCGCGTCGTGTCGCGTAACCCTCGGCAAGTCCCCGGGGTGGGCGACGTGCGAGATGGGCATGGACCGACAGGGTAAAAGGCTAAAAGGCTCAGACAGGTTCACACATCCAAAAAACTTGTCCTGCCAGAATCGTCTCTTTGATGAAATATTTTTCTCAAGTTACCCAATCGGCTTCACTGCAACGATTTCTCCCGACAAATCGCTTTCGGACGCTGCAACGACAGGGCCCAGGGCGCGTCGTCCGCCGCCAGCGCAGGGACCGCGCAGCGCCCTGTCGAATCCGAGGCGCCCATGGATTCACGCATGCCGTCCAACTTCCGCTGGTTCTCCCCCCGCAAGGTCGCCGGCTCGGCCCGCCTCTCCCACCCGGAAAACGTCGGATGGCTGGCCGAGCAGGGCATCCGCGGCATCGTCTCCGCCATCCCCCTGTGGGAGGACGTGCGGGACGCCATCAAGACGGCCGGCATCCACCACCTGGAGCTGCCCATCGAAGACTTCGGCGTTCCCACCGACGAGCAGGTGGCCGCCTACCTCGCCTTCGTCGACGAGCACCTGGCCCGCCAGGAGCCGGTCCTGGTCCACTGCGCGTACGGCGTGGGCCGCACCGGCACGCTGGCGGCCCTCTGGCTGGTACACACCGGCATGGACGCCCAGGACGCCCTGCACCGCGTGGGCGTGGAGTCCAACGCCCAGGTCAGGCTGGTGCGGCGCTGGGAAGACCGGACCTTGGAGCAGAGCTAGAAGCCCGGCCGTAAAGCCCTCGTTGAAGCGGGACCCATCAGATCAGCTCGAAGTCCGCCTCCGCGCGGAAGTCGTGCGGCGGCTGGGCCGGGTTTCCCAGCCGGGCCAGGATCAGCACCTGGAAGCCGGCCTCGGAGGCCGCCCGCGCCTCGGCCGCCACGTCGGTCGCGAACAGGATGCGCGACGGGTCGATCTCCAGCTCCTCCGCGATCTTCTCGTACGACTCGCGCTCCCGCTTGGGCCCGGTCGTGGTGTCGAACCAGCCGGAAATCATATCCGTGAGGTCCCCCTGGCCGGAATGCCGGAACAACAACTGCTGCGCCTCGACGCTCCCCGAAGAGTAGATGGCCAGGACGATCCCCTCCGCGCTCCAGCGGGCCATGGCACGCAGCGCGTCGTCGTAGAACTCCCCGCGCAACTGGCCTCGCTCGTAGCCCTCCTTCCAGATCTTCCCCTGCAGCGACTTGAGCGGCGTGACCTTGCGGTCCTCGTGGATGAGCGCGTGCACGCAGGCCGCCGCCGCCTCCACCATCCCGCTGACGTCGCCGTTCCGAGGGATCTCCGGCACGGCGGACAGATCCCGTAGTGCCTCCACGTCCTGCTGGACGTCGTCCTCGTGCCAGTGCTCGCGCAGGAAGCGGGCCGCGTGGTCGTGCGCGTACGGGAACAGCGTGTCGTACACGAAGGAGATGGGGGTGATGGTGCCCTCGATGTCGAGCACCACGGCGTCAAAGTCGGACATGCCGCCTGCGATTCCCGGGCGCGCGCCCCGGGCCCTGCCTCCCGGGCGCGGAACGCGGCCGCGTTCGCGGAGGACCCGCGGGCACGGGCTCAGAAGGCCTGCGGCGTGAAAAAGAACGGGTGGCGACAGTGGCCCCTGCTCCGCCAGATCTTTGAGGGCGGGGACGGCACCGGCCCGGAGGCCATGACCGAGCGCACCCGCACGCTGGCGCCCAAGAACGAGAAGACACAGACCTTTCGCTCGGTCTGCCCGTACTGCGCGGTGGGCTGCGGACAGCTCGTGCGCGTCAAGGGGGGCCGCGTCGTGGCCATCGAAGGCGATCCGCAGTCGCCCATCTCGGCGGGCGCGCTCTGCCCCAAGGGCGCCGCCTCCCACGAGCTGGTCACCCATGCCGGCCGCGAGACCCGCGTCCGCTACCGCGCCCCGCACGCCCGCGAGTGGCGCGACATGCCGCTCGACGAGGCCATGGACCGCATCGCGCGGCGGGTCTGGGAGTCTCGGCGCGACACCTGGCAAGCCAACGACCGGCGGACCACCGCCATCGCCCACCTGGGCGGCGCCACCCTGGACGTCGAGGAAAACTACCTCATCAAGAAGCTGTTCACCGGAGGTCTCGGCCTGGTCTGCTTGAGCAACCAGGCCCGTATCTGACACTCCAGCACGGTGCCCGGTCTGGGCGCCTCACTGGGACGAGGCGGCGCCACCACCGCGCTGCAAGACCTCGCCAAGGCCGACGCCATTCTCATCATGGGGTCCTCGATGGCCGAGGCGCACCCGGTCGGCTTCCGCTTCGTGGTCGCCGCGCGCGAGAAGGGCGCCACGATCATCCACGTGGATCCGCGCTACGCCCGCACCAGCGCCATGAGCACCATCTGGGCGCCCATCCGGAGCGGCAGCGACATCGTCTTCCTGGGAGCCCTGGTGCGCCACGTCCTGGAGAACGGGCGCTACTTTGAGGAGTACGTGCGGCACTACACCAACGCCCCGGTCATCCTGCCCGACGACTTCCGCGACACCGAGGACCTGGGTGGGATTTTCAGCGGCTTCGACGAGGCGAGCGGGCGCTACGACGACGCCTCCTGGCGCTACGATCCGCGACGGCGCGACCCCGACATGAAGCACCCGCGCTGCGTGCTGCAAGTCCTCAAGGGCCACTTCGCGCGCTACACCCCGGCGCTCGTCGAGGACGCCTGCGGCATCGGGCCAGAACTCTTCGGGCGCATCGCCGACGCGCTCTGCGACAACTCCGGCCCGGAGCGCACCAGCGCCATCTGCTACGCGGTGGGCTGGACCCAGCACACGACCGGGGTGCAGATCATCCGCACCGCCGCCATCCTGCAACTGCTGCTGGGCAACATCGGACGGCCGGGTGGGGGCATCATGGCGCTGCGCGGGCACGCTTCCATTCAAGGGTCCACCGACGTGCCCACGCTGTTCAACAACCTGCCGGGCTACGTCCCCATGCCCCGCAGCGGCTCGGACAAGCACGAGCAAGGGCCCGCGGACGACCTTATCTCCTATCTGGAGAAAGCGTCGTTGAAGGGCGGCCCCTGGCACAGCCTGGACGCCTACCTCATCAGCCTCTTGAAGGCGTGGTACGGCGACGCGGCCACCCCCGCGAACGACTTCGGGTTCGGCTGGCTGCCCCGCATCGACGGCGACCACTCCCACTTCGCCGTGGTCAACGACATGATGGACGGGAAGGTCGACGGCTACTTCGTGATGGGCGAGAATCCGGCCATCGGCTCCCAGAACGGGCGCGTGCAGCGTCTCGCGTGCGCGCGCTTGAAGTGGATGGTGGTGCGCGACCTGGTGATGATCGAGTCGGCCACCTTCTGGAAGGACAGCCCCGAGATCGACACCGGTGAATTGCGGCCCGAGGAGGTCGAGACCGAGGTGTTCTTCCTCCCCGCGGCGTCCCACGTGGAGAAGGAGGGGACCTTCACCCAGACCCAGCGCCTGCTGCAATTTCGAGAAAAAGCCGTGGAGCCGCCCGGCGACGCGCGCAGCGACGCGTGGTTCGTGTACGAGCTGGGCAAGCGCCTCAAGGCGATGGCCGCCGAGAGCGACGACCCGAAAGACGACGGCCTGCGCGCGCTCACCTGGGAGTACGGGCATGACGAGCCGGACGCCACGCGCGTCCTGGAGGAGATCAACGGCCGCGCGGGGGATCGCCTCCTGGGGAGCGCCTCCGAGCTGAGAGCCGACGGGAGCACCGCCTGCGGCTGCTGGATCTATTCCGGCGTCACCCCGTCGGAAGGCCGCAACCGCGCGCGCGAGCGCAACCCGCGGGGCTACCTGGGGCACGGCTGGGGATTCGCGTGGCCGGCCGATCGCCGCATCCTCTACAACCGGGCCTCCGCGCGGCCGGACGGCGCCCCCTGGAGCGAGCGCAAGAAGCTGGTCTGGTGGGATGCCCGGCAGGGGCGCTGGAGCGGCCTCGACCAGCCCGACTTCTACGCCGACAAGCCGCCCGACTACCGCCCCGGCGCCGACGCGGTGGGCGCGGACGCCATCGCCGGCGACGCCCCTTTCATCATGCACGACGACGGGTTGGGCTGGCTGTTCGTCCCGCGCGGGCTGGCGGACGGGCCGCTGCCCACCCACTACGAGCCGCTGGAAACGGTGGCGGCCAACACGCTGTATCCGGGCCGCGCCACGAATCCGCTTGCGAAGCGATATCCCCGCAGGGAGAACCGGCTCGCGGAGGGCATCGACCCGCGCTTCCCCTACGTGCTCACAACCTATCGGCTGACCGAGCACCACACGGCCGGGGGGATGTCGCGCTGGCTCTCCCACCTCGCCGAGCTGCAGCCGGCCATGTTCGCCGAGATCTCCCCGGAGCTGGCCGCCGCCCACGGGCTGACGCATGGAGAGTGGATGACCATCGTCACCATGCGGAGCGCCATCGAGGCGCGCGTGCTGGTGACCCGCCGCATGCGGCCGCTGCGCGTGCAGGGGCGGGTCATCCACCAGATCGCCGTGCCCTTCCACTTCGGGGGCAGCGGGCTGGTGACCGGGGACGCGGCCAACGACCTCATCCCCATCGTGAGCGAGCCCAACGTGTTCATCCACGAGGGAAAGACCCTCACCTGCACGGTGCGGCCCGGACGGCGGCCGCGGGGGGCGGCGCTGAGGACGCTGCTCGGGCAGTTGGGGGGGCCATGATCACTGGTTTCTTCACGGATTCCACCGTGTGCATCGGCTGCAAGGCCTGCGAGGTGGCCTGCAAGGAGTGGAACGAGGTGCCCGCCGACGGCTACGAGTGGGGCCGGGCGTCCTACGATCACACCCGCGCGCTGGGACACTCCACCTGGCGGCACGTCCTGTTCGTCGAGCGCCACGATGCCGATCCCGTGCGCTGGTCGTTCCTCTCCGACGTCTGCAAGCACTGCGAGAACGCGGGCTGCCTGGAGGCGTGCCCCACCGGCTCCATCGTGCGCACCGAGGTGGGCTCGGTGTACGTGCAGCCGGACGTGTGCAACGGCTGCGGATACTGCGTGGTGGCCTGCCCGTTCGGCGTGGTGGACCGCCGCCCGGAGGACGGGCGCGCCTTCAAGTGCACGTTCTGCTACGACCGCCAGCACGCGGGACTGGCGCCGGCCTGCGCCTCGGTGTGCCCCACCGAATCCATTTCCTTTGGCCCGCTGGAGGACATGCAGGCGAAGGCCCGCGCCCGCCTGGAGGAACTGCACGCGCGCGGCATGGCGGACGCGCGGCTCTACACCGGGGAAGGCGGCAGCGTGGACGGCACCCACGCGCTCTTCCTGACGATGGGGGATCCGGCCGACTACAACCTGCCGCCGCAGCCCGAAGTCCCCACCGTCCACCTGCGCCCGGCCTGGACGTCCGCGGCGATCACCGCCGGGGCGCTGCTGCTGGCCGCGGCCGGAGCGGCGCTGTGGCGGGAATGAGCGACCGCGAGGCGCGGCTCGACCAGATCCGCGAGGAGGCGCTGCGGGGCGCTGTCGATGGCGCCGGCCTGCACGCCGACGGGGGACCGCAGCCGGTGGGCTACTACGGCCTGCCCGTCCTCAAGCCGCCGGTCTGGACCTGGGAGGTCCCCGTCTACTTCTTCGTGGGCGGCGCGGCGGGGGGCGCGGCCATGCTGGCGTCCGCGTTCGAGGCCTTCTCCACCGACTGGGAGTGCGCCCGCGACGCCCGCTGGATCGCGTTCGGGCTGGCCAGCCTCTCCCCGCCCCTGCTCATTTCCGACCTGGGGCGCCCGGAGCGGTTCTACAACATGTTCCGCGTGTTTAAGTGGCAGTCCCCGATGTCGGTGGGCTCCTGGGCGCTGGGCGCCTTCGGCGGCTTCTCGGCCGCGTCGGTGGCCGCGCACCAGGCCGCCGCCTGGATCCCCTCGCTGCGCTTCGTGGCGCACGCGGCCAGCGTGGGCGCGGCGCTCAGCGGCGCGGTCGTGGCCACCTACACCGGCGTGCTGCTGGGCGCCACGGCGATCCCGGCGTGGTCATCGCACGCCACCTTCCTGCCGGTGCACTTCGGCGTCGCGGGGATGGGCTCGGCGGTCGGCCTGCTGGAACTGGCGGGCAACAATGCGCCCGGCCTGCAAGCGCTCGGCATCGCCACCTCCGCGGTGGAGACGGTGCTCGCCGTGATCGCCGAGGGAGATGCCGATCCCGCTGTGAAGGGCCTTCTGCTGCGCGCCGGCGGCTTGCTCTGCGGACCGGTTTCCCTGGGACTGCGCCTGCTCGGCCGCGGATCGCGCTGGTCGCGGGTGGCGGCCGGCGTCGCGTTCACGTCCGGCGCCCTGCTGTCCCGCTTCGGCTGGATCGAGGCGGGCCGGGTGTCGGCGCGGGATCCCGAGGCGGTCCTCAAGTGAGCGGAGCGCGCATGCCGGGGGCCCGAGCCCGGTGATCTGCCCCTTCTGCGCGGTGGGCTGCGGGCTGGTCGACGGCCTGCGCGGCGACCCGGCCCACCCGGTCAACGAGGGCGCCCTGTGCGCGCGGGGCGCGGCGGCCCTGTTCGACGCGGATTCCCGGGAGCGCCTCCTGGAGCCGATGCGACGCGTGCCGGGCGGCGCCTGGGAGCGGATCTCGTGGGACGACGCCATTCGCCGCGCGGCCGGGGCGCTGCTCGAGTCCCGCGCGCGGACCTGGGACCCCGAGCGGGCAGCGGCCCCACGACTGGCGTTCCTGGGCGGCGCCACCGCGATGAACGAGGAAGCGTACCTGTTCGCGCGCCTCGCCCGCCACCTGGGCGTCCTGTTTCTGGATCACCAGGCCCGCCTG
>Ga0194121_10003667_pt1 | contig 23038 bp, 40 predicted proteins | sample TA2MahCa50mmetaG_FD_148609 | JGI IMG/M metagenome (GOLD analysis project Ga0194121, IMG submission 148609) | Freshwater microbial communities from Lake Tanganyika, Tanzania - TA2015020 Mahale Deep Cast 50m | ecosystem: Environmental > Aquatic > Freshwater > Lake | place: Tanzania: Lake...
AACAACGGGAAGTATTACATACTCTCATGTTGGTTCTGGAACAACTGCTGTAAGTGCATCAGATACAGCTTTGGCAACAGTGATTGGTTCTAGACTAGCCGCATCCACACGATATTCTGGTGGAAATGGTATTATCAATATAGATACTTTTTACACGGCTGGCGACAATAATGGAACCTGGGCTGAGTGTGGTTTATTTTCTGCTTCTTCTGGTGGTTCTATGATTGCACGAAGATTATTAACTTCGACTTTTGCAAAATCTTCTTCTAACTCTGCGTTACTGGCATGGACTATAACCATGACTTCAAGTTAAAATGTCAAGCGTTAATTCTAGAAAAGACACAACTGCCGCAGACATTTTAAATCAACTTAGGCAAGATTTGTTAAGACGTAAAGCGGGAAAAACGGCAAGAGAAAACATAACACCTGCTTACATCATACCAGCTAACGATTCAATAGCATTTACAGATTCATTAGATGAAGATCCACCATCAGCTTTAGGTCTTGTCTTCAAATGTACCAATGATGCAGGTGCTGGAGTTACTCCGACTTCTCAAAGAGGAATAATTGAAGCATCAATAATTACAGAACCTAATGGAGCTCAGATAGGAGCAGAAACAACAGATGGTTATGATGCTGGTGTTCATCAACCTGGTATTTGTGATACTTCAGAATTAATGTAAATAGTTCTCTTAGTTATTTTTTTTCTCTTTGTTTTAAGCGAGAAGCTTATGTTGGTTTTCAAAAACGAGGAGAACATCAAAAGTAAAAAAGATAAGGTATTAGAAGAAATTAATTTACTTTTACATAATCCAAACGATATTCTTGGTCTTTGTGGTCAGAATAGATATTTTTTAAATGGTTTGACAATACCAGAAGTTAAAAATCCAGGAATAAAAAAAATGTTGAAAATTAAAAAATTACAATTAAAAATTTTAAAATATTTAGATCAAGAAAAACCTGAAAAGATTTATCAAGTTTTAGAAACAGAGAGTAAGAAACTTTGTTCAAAGTGTGAAGGCTCAATAATTAATAATGATCCTGAATTAAAATGTGATAAAGATTTACTGCAAATGATTTTCTGTGATATGTTAAGACAGTCAATCAAGGTGATTAACTAATGGGTTCTAATTCAGGAATTTGGGATATAGCCGATATTATCAGTGCATCTAGAATGAATAGAAAAACATTGATAGCAGACACAGGTACCAATTTAAATGGTTTAGCAACTACTTTTGGTGGTCAATTAGCGTTTTGCACTACAACAGGATCTGGTTTTACTGCGGAACAACTTTATCAAAGAAACTCTGGTAACACTGCATGGGTTGCCATAACTTCTGTTGGAAAACAGGATTTGTATTGGGGTTCTCCAGCTTGGTGGGCAAGAAGCAATAATGGTGCTGGTGGTCTTACAAGAACAGAATTGACAACAAATAAAATCAATCTTCAAACGTTTGATTTTGATACAGCAACACAAGAATTTGTTCAAACTATTATGCAGTTACCTCGAAATTGGGATAAAGGTACCATTAAGTTTACACCACATTGGACAGCCGCTAGTGGTTCTGGTGGAGTTGTGTGGGCGTTACAAGGACAAGCGTTTTCTAATGATGATGCTTTAGATACTGCATTAGGAACAGAACAAACAAGTACCGACACATTAATTACAGCTAATGATGAACATCTTGGTCCTCAAAGTGCGGCAATAACTATTGGTGGTTCACCAACCGATGAAGATTTGTTGATTTTGCAACTAAAACGAAACGTGTCTGATGCTAGCGATACACTTGGAGTTGATGCGTTATTACTTGGCATCACATTAGAAATTTCATTAGATAGTTCTATTGCCGTGTGATCTTATGTGTGTGCCTTTATTTGTGCCATTTAGTGTTAGAAATCAAATCATAAACGAAAACAACACAAAACAAAAAGACATAATCGAATTTCCAACAAATAAACAATATCAGATTCTCCTCTCATATATGCCTGAAAAAAATATCTATACTGGTGTCCAAAAAAGAATAAACGATAAATGGTATAACAAAAAAGCAAGAAATAGTTTTTCTACCCCTTACGAAGCTTTTAAAAATGGTTGGAGTGACGATCAGATTAAAGAGTGGATTAGAACACATCCGATTAAAGGTAGTTCAACAACATTACTTACGATGTCTGGTAATATGTTTGCATCATTAAATCGTACTACTACCGGCACTAACCCAGGACTAAAAGCTTACTGGAAATTTAACGAAACTTCCGGTAATATTCTAAATTCATCACAGGAAGCAGAAAGCTCTGGTTCGTCTGCTGAATTACTTGTGACTGGCATGTCCTACAACCAAGCTCAAGGTCCGTTTAATAAGGCGGGTCGACTTGATGGAGTGGATGATTTTCTCAAAACTAGCACATTAAGATTTAACGAGATGCATAAAAATAATGCAAAATGGACAGTCTGTATGTGGATGCGAGTTACTTCGCTTGGTGATGAGGATATAATCTGGCACAACACACAAGCAACCAATATTGGTATTGATTTCAGAAAAACTCCTGATGACGCATTTATACTTTATATTAGAAATGCTGGCACACCAGTAATTAACTACGATAGTATTGCTACAGCTGGTTACATTCCAGACAATACAAACTGGCATTTTTACGTTACATCTTTTGATCATTCACTCGCTTCAAATAATGCAAGAACAAAACGCGATGATTCAAACCTCATTCAAATAGGGAATGATGGCACGCCTTCAACTTCTGATACAGGCGATCCAGTTCATATCGGTTGTCGTTCAAATGGGAATACATCTCAAGCATTGCCAGCATATCTGTCAGAATGGTCACTTTTCTATGCTGATTTAATTTCAGATACAAGAGCAACCACGCTTTATAATTCTGGAAATGGAAAGGAGATCTATTAGATGACAAAATATTTTCTTGAAATTTTTGAAACGCAAGACGAAATTAAATCCCTAAAAAATCAGATTGAAACCAATACCTTAAAGGAAGCTCAGGATTTAAAATTAGCAACAACCCTACTCGCAAACCAATCTATCAGGATCCATATTTGCAAGCATGGTGACGAAGGAAATGAAAATAATCTACCATGTGAAGTGATATAATCAAGGAGCTCTAATTTTTTGGTCGGCTATGTTGTATTTCATTTGAGTTGAGAAGATGAATATGGTCATAATAAGCTATGTTGAAGATGTTAATAGTATGAAACCTAAGATAATAGTAGTTGACCCCCAGAATTCTAATAAAAATGATGAAATAGACGTAATTAAATTCATGATTGATTTAATGAGAACCAGCACTCAGAATGGAACAATTGACTTTATAAACCCATGGTCTAGCTCGGTAGACATAACAAAGAATTTGTAGGCGTAATACTCTATGGTACAAAGAGTATTCCAACCAAATGTGTTTCAGAATGATGTATTCCAGGTATTGAATACTATAGTAAAAACTGTAAACGAAACAGAACAGGAAGTAGAGGGAATTTTATACCATAGAGACCTGGTTAGGTTGAAAGCCGAAACAACTAATCTCGTAGAAACTGACCCAACAAGTGGTGTGTTTCAGAGCAGCGTCTTCCAAACTAATGTATTCCAGAACAAAGGAAAAAGTATTTTAGTGATATCAGGATTCGTTAGAAAGATAAATGAGACTGTGGAATTATCAGAGTTGGTGAGCGGATTAAGGGATGGATTTACATTCTCTAATGGTTCATTAATAGCAAGAATAGCTGAAACCGTACAACTTGGTGAAGCAAAGAATTTCGCAAGGTCTTTACTTAGATTAATATCTGAAACAGTAGAAAAGGTAGAAAACACTGTTAGATTAAGAGTAAGATTAAGACATATAGATGAAAGTGAGAGTATTAATGAGATTGCTCCTGGAAATGATGTTTTTCAAAACAATGTGTTCCAAAATAATGTATTTCAGATAGGTGGAAGAGGAATAGTAAAAATAGGAGGGTTTGTCAAATTGATATATGAAACATTGGAAATTTCTGAACTAATAAAGGGAATAAGAAATGGATTTTCTATGGGAGGGGGAGCACTAATAGGAAGAATAAATGAAACCGTACAACTTGTGGAATCAGTCTTAGGACCAAGAACCATGAAAAGAGTACTAAATGAAACTTTGGAAATACCAGAACTTGTCTCAAAACTAAAATCAGTTATAATGCATGTCAATGAAACTATACAGATATTAATGATACAACATATATTTCAACCCGATGTATTCCAGCAAAATGTATTTGGACAAGGTAATGCTCTTGTGAGATTCCGAGACAGATTCAGGCCAATCAATGAAACAATTGAGATTGTAGAGTCAGTACCGCGTAACAAATTCATCAAGATTCTAATCAATGAAATAGAGCAAATATCGGAAGCAATAAGAATGTTAAGAGGTGAATTCAGCGGTGGTGCTGGCTCATTAGTAGCACTTGTGTCAGAAACACAGAGAATATTCGAGACATTACACAACCCAAGAACCATGAAAAGAATACTAAATGAAGTTATGGAAATAGAAGAATTACGTATAATAAAAGTAGTTCTCTTAAAGGTAGTGAATGAAACATTGGAAATTTCAGACGCTATATTAAAAACCAGAACAATGAAAAGGCTTATAGATGAAACAGAGGAGATAATAGATTCCATAAATAGAAAGGGATTTCTCAGAGTCGTAATTAATGAAATAATAGAACTTGTAGAGTCAGTACCGCGTAACAAATTCATCAAGATTCTAATCAATGAAATAATGAATATTGTGGAATCCGTATCACGAACAGGCGTAACACATCTAAAAATAATAAATGAGGTAGAACAAATACAGGAGTCAGTTGTAAAGAAAACTAGTCTTGGTTCTGGATCAGAAAGCCAGTCAGTATCAACATCCTCTACGGCAAAAACAGCACAAACGTTTCCATCAGGTGAGGGACAAAGCGTGAAAACTTTAAGTACAACGGTGTCAAGTGAATAAATATGGGTGCCGGTTCTGTCAACATGCGTGGAAGGGACGTTATATTCAATATCAAAGTGGGAGATAGAAGAGTGTTATTACTTAATCTAAAAGACTCCTCTGCGGCAGCAAAGGATTTATCAAACACGACAACATATGCAACATGTACGTGGAAAGTGTGGAAACCAGATGGAACACTTATCATAAATGCTTCCGGTTCATTCACAAATAGGTCGTCTGGACAGGTATCATACAGTCTAACCGCGGCAGATACAGTAATTGCTAATGCAGGAAATTGGGAGGGGGAAGTAGAATTTTTTAACTCAAGTTCAGTTTTATCTGATATCTCAGAAACATTTAATTTCAATATTCTAGAATCATACTAAGATAACATTTATATTACTTAAAATTAACCGTATAATCAATGGTATTAAAATCAGATATTAGAGATGCTGCATATTTTGCCTTTCGTAAGTCCCAAATAAAGGCAATGATGATAGAAAGATTGGACTGTATTCATGTAAGTGATTTGATAAAACCATGCATGAGAAACGTTATTTACAATAAAGAAACACCAGAGCATTCAATAGATACGGAAAAAATGAGACCATTGTTCCTGGGGCAGGCAATACATGAAGTTACTGACATGTCAACACCAAACATACAAGGACTGCCGGTAACACATGAACTACCATTATATTATAATTGGCTCCATAAATCTCCATGTAAAAAAGAAGATATATTAAATGCTGTTAACAAATATGACTATATAACGGGAAAGATAGATGATATAATAGAAGTTAATGGGGAACTGGTTATTTGTGATAAAAAGACAACGGGAAGTATAGATTATTTCAAATCCAGGGATGATAGAAATCAGGGACCGAATGACTCACACAGGATGCAGATTAACATATATGCCACATTATTAAAAATATGTTATAATGTAGACGTATGTTGGGGGTGTAACATCTATTATCCAACTAAATTAGTCGACAATAAAAAAGAATTCATAGTTCCCATACCGTATAAACTTGAAGATAAGGACAAAACATATGAGATCATTCAGAATAAGGCAATACTGATAAAGGAGTTCATGGAAAAAAAAATACTCCCTATAAGAACAAAATGTTATCTCTGTGATGGAATGTGCGACCATGCAGCCAAGTGTTTTATGGATGACAGAGTAAAATGGTAGGTTGGACGTATAAAAAAGGGCATTGTTATTTATGTAATTCTTCGTGTGACATGGAATCATATTTTCATGAAAAATGTTTTGATGAGTATTATGAGGATGATTAAAATATGAAGTATTTCTATTTTAATGTTAACAATAAGACACAATCAATAGCATTAAAAGAGTGCGGTGTAAAGAATGTCATGTTATCATATAAATATGTTAAAAAAAATTACGATTCTTATGTGAAACATTATGAGCGAATATTTCTTAATCCAGGAGAAGATGATGATATAGATGGGTATTATGAATTTGTTAGAAGTAAGAAAGCACATTTGGCTACACAGTATGATTTTTCCGATGATTTGGAAAAAAATCATAAAAGTTGGCAAAAATCCGTAGAGATGAATTCTCCAGTATTACCAGTATTACATGGTAATTACATACAAAACCTGGGAAAATTAAATCTAACTCCTAATTCATATGTCTGTCTTGGAAAAATGGTAGGACACATAGAGGAAGATGAGCAACTAAGAAAATTACCAAGGAGTTTTATTTATCATGGACTTGCTAAGGGAAGATGGATGAAGAGTGATGTTATAGAATCTATTGATAGTTCTACATGGTTGTCAGGAGTTCGTGGGAGAAAGACAGATGTTTATAATTCCCCCTCAATTACATTTGGAAGAAAAGGAAGGATGGATCTTGCACTTACTAGAGCAGCGTGTGAAAAGTATAAAGAATATCTTGAATTAGTCGGATTAAAGATTGAGCAGGTCCTAGAAGGGGATTATAGAGCACTGCTAAAAATTCCAATTGCATTATATTATATGCCAATGTTTAAGACTCTGGGGGTTTTTGAAGAGAACTTTCATCTTTAAGATGATACTTCATTAGGTGGCAATAATAACAATATTCTTTATGTTTAGACTTACAATCACAGCTATTTTTTACCTTCATTTCCCGTTTACAGGTTGGGCATTTATCTAACACATATAAAAATACATACATAATCTATATAAATGTTCGTTTCGAAAATTGTACATGGAAGATGATGTTTTTAAGATTAAACCAGTGGATACTGGGTTTGAGGTATCAGAAAATAAGCAGAAAACTATTAGTCCATATAATAGTGTAAAGAATTTAAAATACGCAAAACTCCCAGCACTATGCAATGATTGTGTGTACAGGGCTGTAGAAGCTGGTGGTAATGGCAAGTGTCCAAAATACGAGAAAGACGCGGCATGTATTGTACGTGAAGACTTTCAGAAATTCCTGGGAGATATAGATACAAGAAATCCTGAAGACCTTAAGGCACTTTTAGACATGTTGGCAAAGATGTCCATGGAAAACGTAATGCTGGCACTATTTCAATCAAAAATGGACGGCAACATACCTGATAGAAACACAAAAGCAGAGGTTAATAATCTCCTAAATATAGTAAAAATAATCAACGAGTTGAACAGCAAGATAACTATAACAGAGAAGAAGGAATACACAAAAACAGGCGACATATCTAGCATATTCAGGCAGATAAAGGCCAAGAATGACACGTCCAACTAGTGAATTATTGGATGAAAGGAAAAAATTCCTTGAAGTCGTGTCGTCCTGTGTAAAAGACGCGTCTTTATTTTCAGAGATATTTTTAGGTCATAAACTGTATCCATATAATGCAGAATATGTAAACTGTCTGGATAGATTCATTATTTACCGAAGTGGAAGACAATCTGGAAAAACAATGAGTACAGCAGTAAAGGCAATTCATTTCGCGTTTTTTGCACCATTAATACTTTCTACAGTAAAAAAAGATTGTACGATAGTAATTGCCGCACCAACACAAAACCAAGCAGCAATCATGTTCGATAGGATCAGAACTCTTATAGAGGGAAGCGATTTCTTGCGGGGGTACATTATTAGAAACACACAAACAGAACTCTGGGTAAATTTCCTAGACGATACAGGATTAACTAAAATAATCACTAGAGCAACAGGTGAGTCTGGAATAACATTAAGAGGATATTCTCCACATGTCATAATAGCAGATGAGTGTTCATTTATCAAAACTAGTATACTTAGGGCCTTTTTACCATCTGGTATGGCCACAAATGCAAGAGTCTGGTTGACATCAACACCATTTTCAAAGAATAACTTTTTCTATGAGGCGTGTATGAATTCCAGGCCAAAAAATCCAACTGGTCTTTGGAGAGAGTTTCATGTTTCATCATTACAAAATCCATCGATTAAAAATGATCCATTATTTGTAGAACAGATAAAACAACTTGCACAAGAGGAGTATATACAGGAAGTTGAAGGAGAATTCCTTGATATAGGAAACGCCTTAATACCAAACACATTATTAATGGACGCAATATCAGATAAACAACCTGTTGGACAAATAAGGTATTATATGGGGGTGGACGTTGCAAGAACAGGAAAAGATGAAACTGTTTACTGTGTTATAGCTGTAGATGAGGAAGATAAAGTATATGTTTTGGAGACAGTTCCAGAAGCTCAAAGCAACCTTGTTGAAGTCGCCGGAAGAATAGGAGAATATTGCAGAAAATATCCAATAGAAACAGTATTCATAGATGAGACTGGACTTGGTGGAGGAGTGGTAGATTTGGCAAGAAAACAGGAATTACCTGCACGGGGGGTAATATTCACACTAAAAGAAAAATCATCCATGTACTCTAACATAAGAGTATTATTTGAAAACCATAGAGTAAAGATAAGAGAACTGGGAAAACTAATATATCAATTAAGCTACCTAAAAAGGGAGTACACAGAACAGGGAATACTTAAAGTTAAGACTGAAGACGGCATACATGATGATTATGCAGATGCATTCGCTTTGGCATGTAAGTCTGTAGAAACCGGAGACACATGGCATATTATAGAAGTAAGTAAGAACCTTAAAGATGCTGTATTCGGGTGAATCTTTAAATAGTTACACTATATAAATCTACTTATATGTATGATATTGATAAGTTTACAGAACAGGCTTTTATACAAGATATAGAACCTCAGGATAGACCTGTCAAGGAAAAGAAACCCGATGCTCTGAAATCAATACAAATGATAAAACTTGGTGATGTTGTAAAGTTTGGTGATCCTGTCATTTATGAGGGTCCGGTTACTTCAAAAAGAGGACTTTACTTAACAATGAATGCAGGTGAAAGAGGAGATAAAATATTCCATGTTAACGATGTTTATAATGACGATATATTGACATCAAGGCTGTGGAATCAGATGGCCATGGAATCTAGATATGCCTTTCTAAGAAAAAACAATATTCCATCAGGTAGATTTGTGGAAAGAAATTATTATGATTTACCAAAAGTCATACAGGAAAAAGTAAAAGAAGGATTTGCTGGAAGAGAACCTGGAATTACTAGGGAATCAGAATCTCAATCATATAGAGACGCAATAAATCCCCCACACGTTGCAAAACCAGTCAAAGATGAAAAGGAACCAGAACTCATCAATAAACCAATACGCGGTCATAATTGGGAATACTGGCAAAATCATCTGGCGAGACGAGGTTATGACAGGGAAACAGCCGCATCCATTATAGGCAACTGGGAAAAAAAGGAAAGACAAAAATCTGATGTTGAGCATGGTTGGTATGGCGGAATAGCTACAGATACTGAACCACTTGACGCAACAGAAGACTATGAAGAAGATCGTAGAGAGGGAGATAGAAAACAACTTAGGCATGAACATCAGAGAGATGCTTCAGATAAAAGAACAGGAATTACATTAAGAAAAGGAGGAGACGGTAAAAGTAAAGAAAAACCAGTTAATAAAAATCCTCTTGCTGCCATTGCAGGTCCTGCCATAGCAGGTGCCGCACGCGCAGCAGCTCCTGCCATATCAGGCGCCGCACGTCAGATAGGTCCTGCCATATCAGGCGCAGCACGTCAGATAGGTCCAGCCGTATCAGGTGCAGCACGTGCGATAGGAGGACTTGGTGGTTCAGGAGGTTTAGGTTCAATGGGAAGTCAAGCAGCAGGTCAAGCAGCAGGCAGTGCGATAGGAGGAGCTATGAGTGGTAGTTCCTCAAGTGATGATGATGATGATGATAATGCTTATAAATCGGAACAAAAAAGCGAATCTCCCTTCAATAGCAAGTTGGGTAAAGGTGCCTTGGGTTCCACGTTAGGTCGAGTAGGATCTCAAGCAGCAGGTCAAGCAGCAGGCAGTGCTATAGGAGGAGCTATGAGTGGTGGTGGTTCCTCAGATGATTCTAAGTCGGAAGAAAAAAGTCAATCTCCCTTCAATAGCAAGTTGGGTAAAGGTGCCTTGGGTCCCATGTTAAGTCGAGCAGCACGTCAAGCAGCAAACAGTGCGGAAAAGAAAGCAAAACCCATCAATAAACCTGGTCCTCTTGCTGCCTTGGCAGGTCCTGCAGTAGCCGGCGCTATAGGAGGAGCTATGAGTGGTGGTGGTTCTGATAAGTCGGAAGAAAAAGGAGAAGGTGGAGGAGATTCAGGTACGGCAACAACTAGTACAGAAGGAATGAATAATCCTGTCCACTCAGAAAAACCTGACGACTCCAAGCGAAAGAAAAAATTCTATAATTCCAGATATGGTATACGTTATGGTGTAACATCTATTGAGGAATCTAATAATTATATAAGAAAAGCTTAAATACACTGATAAAACAAACATTTATATATATCATGAAGCATCGAGTAGAACACCATTGCATAGAATGTGGTGCAACTTTACCAGATAGATATAAAGGAAGACAAAGAATTTATTGTGGATCTATATGCAGAAAGATTTATACTAGTAAGAACCCAAAACCAACTAGTTGAGAAAAATCTATATTGATGGTGGAACAAGAAATAATGAAGTATGTCTCATAGATCAAAACGTGATAATAGTAAAGAAGAAAAAGGGACTGTTAACAAACAACGAACTGGAATACCTGGCTTTATTGCATGCCCTTCAATATATCAAAAAATTCCATCCATCAGAAGAGGTTATGATATACAGCGACTCGAAACTGATTGTGAATCAATTGATAGGTTCCTGGAAAATCAAGGAGCAAAGGCTATATATTCTAAATTACAGAATAAAAAAGATTCTTTCAAAAAATTTAAGGGTAGGGCTTACGTGGTGCCCAAGGGAACATAACTTGGCTGGGATATACTTGGAGTCTTTGAAGGATAAGTAGACTTGCCTTCTGCAGCCATTTCTTTATTACCGTCTCTGTAAAACTGAAGCATTTTAGAAAATAATTCCGTATCACTTTCATACATATCTCCATTTTTAGTTTTCTTTTTGAAACACGCAAACTTTCTAAACGTCTCTTTATCAGCCCACAAAACAGATATTGTTGTTGTCCTATTGTTACTTCTATGTTTTGCCATATAACAATTATAAATAAGTGTTATATATACCTTTAGGCTACATGAAACGTTTATATTATCTATAAGATTTAATAGCACAATGGGAACAAAACTAACGTCAAAGTATTCTGGAAAATGTAAAGAATGCGACACTCCATATAAATCAGGAGACCAGATATTTTACGACAAGGCTAAGAGAATTGCTTGTATAAGCGAGATGTGTTTTAAAGACCAGGGGGGAGAAATTACTCCTTTTCAAAGAAACAGAGCCTATGACATATCAAACACAATACAATCAACACCAAAACAATTCACATCTAAATATGACAGACCAATACAAGCATCAATACCAGACGTTAAAATATCAATAGGAATAGAGACATCATCTAAAAAACTTTTAGAGTTTTTAAAGGCAGCAGACACCCTAGCAAGGAAAGTATACCCAGATGAAGATACATCTTCTCAGCAATTTGGACAGATACGCTCAAAACTGGTAGATCAGTTAATAGCACTGTCCAAAAAATAATTTTTTTAGATATGAAAGATAATCTAGGGAGAACATTCTGTAAGAACTGCAGAAAACTCTTAAATGATGATACCAAGCCAAATAGGAAAAGGTTATGGTGTTCGTCATATTGCAGGCAGTCATATAAATATAAACAAAAAAGATTGATGGGAAACATCAGAAACACAATCAATAAACTTTATAGGTATATAGATGAACTTGAGAGTGAGGTTATGTTAAAGGTTGCGGACGGAGAGATGCGACAGGTGTAACGGGAAAATGCAAAAAGTTCAAGCCTGTCATTTATTTTGTCCTAACTGTGGTGCCGTATACGATTGTTCAGATAAAGGAACCACTTGGTGATTACTTGCTTTGCAAGACATGTGATAATAGGTTTATTTATAGAAACCGTTCAAGACACCCATATTGTATGTCATGTTTCCGTCTACTGGAATTTCATCCACAGACATTATATCAATATGCTCCACCACAAAGGAATATAAAGGGCAATATTTCTAATTATTATGAATTGCATAAAATTATTCTTGATAAAAGGTGTGAGTTTTGTGGACATCTAATACCAGATTGTCATAGATATAAAGTTAGGAAGTATTGTAGTAGAACCTGTAACTGGAAATCATTCAAACAAAGAAAAAAATTTGGTATAACAATAGATGTACTAAAGGAGTCTTATAGATATTAACATGCCAACTTGTAGAAAGTGTAATAAAGTGTTAAAGTGGAAACAGCCATATGTCAAGGGTAAACCATTTTATGAGAATACTACAGAACTTAGCGGTAAACCACACGTTTGTCCGAAAGATAAGAATGATAGGATAACAAAATATCAATTGGAGCATTGTGAATTATGTCCTGGAGATCATAGTTGGTTTGAGAAGAACACTGGTAAATTAGAAGAACATGTTAGAATCATGCACCCCGATGGAAAAAAACTTGTTGCCATAGACTTTAAATTATTGTCGACTGAGCAGAGACAGAAATATATTGACGATTGGGGTTGGGAGAAGCCGGAGGAATAAAATGTGTAATAGAATATGTATCAGGTTTAAGGCTAAAAGAATTGGTAGATATAGTATGTATGGTTCTTTAAATGTAAGATGCTGTCATTGTGACAGATTTATCAATAGAGATGGAATTTACATGGGAACATCAAAATGGAGATGTAAGTGTTGTAATCGTCTTGTTAGATTCGTTCCATATGGTGGGCGCAAAAGTATAAATTATGTAAAGGTGAAAGATAAGAAGAATGTTTTGTAAAAGATATACTATAAATCTTGCAAAAAAAGATGATGTGATACAACTGCGTCCGCTGGGAGATATTCATTTGGGTAATCTTGGTTGTGATATTGAGAAATTTAAGAAGAATGTAGATTATATAAAAAGAACACCCAATGCATTTACAATCGGCATGGGAGATTATATTGATAATGTCATGGCATATGCGGGAGGTGCTGTTGATAAAAGATGGAATCCAGAAACAGTTGATAGAGAAATGCTCACAACAGAAGAACAAATAGAAAAATTAATTGACATGTGGGAACCAATGGCACCAAAAACCGCTGGAATGTTGGCGGGAAATCATGAGTGGAAGACAATAAATCAAAAAAGATTCATAACAGATTTCTGTAAACCGTTAAAAATTGATTATTTGGGAAGACTGGCATATGTGAATCTGGCTTTCAAGTATAAGGGACAATTAATACGTGATTATCTTATATTGACGATGCATGGAGGATATTCTGGAATGCAGGCAGGCGGTGCAGTTAACAGAATGAAACAAATAGTTGGAGACTTTGATTGTGACGTTGCACTTATGGGGCATAATCATGATTGTTGGACAAGACCGATCGTAAGAACTGGATATGACAAGAAGAAAAATAATCCTATAGAAAAGAAAGTCATACTTGCTAATACTGGAACATTCCTTAGGGGTTATGAAAAGGGAATTGATTCATATGTAGAAATAAACCCACGGGAAGCAAAAAGGGTGGGCACAGTAACAATAACATTCGAGCCATTAACAGGAGATTTTCACGCACATGATTAATATTAGAGATATATATGAGTTTGAAAATTGTGGATGATATATGCCATGAAGCGACCAGGAAAAATCATTCCAAGGGAAACAGTGAACGTGAGTTTGCCCATTATAGAGACATCAAAATGGGAGTCTGCAAAAAAGTGGTTTGTTGATAATGAGTATTTTACTCGTATATATTTCTGTGTTATATTCGGATCTGGGGGGAACACATCAATAATACTAAGAAGAGCGGAACTAAGCAAATTCATATCACCCATACATTGTGATAAATGCCACTCAGAATGTTTCAAGTCAAACATTTACAAATCGAATTATAAAACCAATTATAAAAAAAAGAAATAAAACATTAAATACTCTGAAGATGATTGGATTTCTATGTTCGTAACTTTTCACATAAAAAATTCTGAAGGAAAAGAAGTTGAACAAATCGTTGATATAGATAAGGCGAAAATTCTATCTTATAAACTTGAGATGAAGGATCCAGATTGTTGGAGATTGGGAAAGGTTTCCTACTAACATAGGTTTATATTTAGAATAACATTTATTTTTTTCATGTCTGGAACTAGATGTATATCTACTACTGCAGAACGGGAACTTCTTTTTCAACAGTTAATGAAACTGGATAAAAATGGAGTTAGTTTCAGTGAAATGTTGGGGCTGGCAGTAGAGCATTATATCAATAATTCCACATTTTCCGGAGACATAGACATAGTAGAATGGAGTAACCAAATAAAAGATCCAGCTAAAAAGGATTTATTATATAAGAGAACCATGCAGTTATTGGAGTTATTAAAGAATGCTTGATGAAAAAAGAATGAAAGAGATTGACACAGCATCAAAGGAATTAAAGATGAGGCAGGTATTTCCAGAAATTAATGATGTTGATATATTAGAAAAATATTTTGAGATGAATGATAGGGACAGGATATTATGTCTGGAGAGCGGTGATGTTTTTAATATATGTGTTGACTTACCAGAGACGGAAAACATGTTTAAAAAATATAAAGAGGGGTTCAAGGATATTGTAAGACAATCCATATTAAGAATATTATTCAAGAAGTATATTGGTACATTTACACCTGAGCACATAATGAGTGGTGTAAGAATAGTATTAGAGAGTAATAGGTTAATAAAATTACAGAACATAGATCCACGCATTCATGAAGGAACACCAGTAAGTTTTGATTGTACAGTATTGCTTGTTGATAGAAGAAAATCATATATAGAGAAGGCTAGGTTCGGCTGTCCAATATGTTTTGATACTACTGATATAAGATGCAATGATAATAGGGAGATACTCATACCATTATGCGTAAATCCTAAATGTAAGAGACAGAAAATGGTTATTGACACAAATAACATAGTGACCAATTATATACAGACAGTTGTCATACAGGAGCCAGTTGAAGACGCCAAGAATAACTCCCCAGTCAGTTTCACTGGTAAAATAAAAGGAGATTATGTGGGGGAAGTGTTTGTTGGACAGAAAAAGCGTGTTCTTGGAATGTTAAAATCACAGGTTGATTTGTCTAAAAAGGAGAATGAATTAGTAATAGATATAATAGACGTCATGGATTTACAAGAAGTTCAATTAATAAAGCCGACAGAAGACGAGTTACTGAAATGGAAAGAATCCTCAAAGAAGGATGATTTTATGGATAAATTAATTGATAGTTATGCACCGCATATACATGGTCACAGAGACGTTAAAAAATCCATTTTATTACAACTTGCAGGCGGGGTTCACACAAAAAAGAGGGGGGATATTAACATATTCCTAGTAGGAGATCCATCAATGGCAAAGACAGAATTACTAAAGTTTGGAAAACTGGTAACACAGAAAAGCATCTATACTAATGGTAGAGGTTCATCTGGAGCCGGATTAACAATAGGAATGGTAAAGTTTGAAGACAGAATGATGGCACAGGCTGGTGTATATCCATTATGTCATAATGGTTGTGTATTTGTAGACGAGTTTGATAAAATGACAAGGGAAGACAGAAGTGCAATGCATGAGGTATTGGAACAGGGAACATGCAGCATAGCAAAGGCAGGAATAAATTTAACTCTCCCCGCAAAAGTTGCAACTCTTGCCGCAGCTAATCCTAAATATGGAAAGTATGACACAAAACTGACTTTGTTGGATAACATTGACCTACCACCAACAATACTATCAAGGTTTGACTTAATATGGCTGATTCTTGACAAGATAGATGACGTTGTAGATACAAAAAAGGCAGAACATGTTTTATCTTCATTTGATGATAATTTTTTCTCTGGCACTCCATATTCTATAAAACAACTAACATCTTATTTCAATTACATAAAAGAACTAAAACCAGTATTAACAAAAGAAGTCAGAGCAGAGATATTAAAGATATATAAAAACATGAGGGAACTAAATAAGAAGAACATGGAAGATTGTATACCAATAGGTATAAGACAACTTGAAGCCATAGTAAGATTATGCATGGCTCATGCAAAAATATACATGAAGAAAGACGTGGATTTAATAGATGTGGGAAAGGTTGTAGATTTATTCAAATCCAGCTTTATGTCGTTTAATAAGAATCTTGATACTGGACAGACCACTCAGGGTGGTATATTCACGTCAACGAGAGAGGGAAGAGAGCATGAATTCTGGGTAGTGTGGGAAGAGTGTAAGGATGGAGATGGGTGCGTCAGCATAGAACAATTCTATTTAAAACTTGGTAGCATCGCCGGATGGACTGGATCAAAGGTCAAATCGCTGTGGCATGAGTTTATAGTGGAAGGATTAATATATGAACACATAAACGGCAAGTATAAAAAATCATGATACACGTAAAAACGAATAGGTTTATATGATGGTTGACAGTCATGAAAGTATGTTAGAAGTGATTTTATTTTTAGCAATGATTATAGCTGGGCCAATTATCTATGCAAGTGGAAGAGAAAAAAAATATGCAAGTGAAAGAGAAAAAATCCCAGTGGTAAAAATTGATTACATTGAAAAAAGATTGTTAGAGGAAATGAGATGAAATATAGTAAAAAAGAAGTTGTCGAGGAGGTATCAACAGAGGGAAAAGAGTTGGATTTAGGAATATCACAATTGACTGGAATAGGTGCAGCAGGAAAGGCAAAACTGGAATCTGTAGGAATAAAATCTGTTTTTGACCTATGTATAAGGGGAGCACAGGAGATAAAGAACACAACAGGAATGCCTGAATCGAATTTAAATGATGCCATGAATGAAGCATGGGAAATTGTTAATAAGGTTGGAATATGCCGCCCAAAGGACATGGACATATTCGAGCTGGAAGCATATAAAAAATCATTACCAAAGATAAGATGTGGTTGTGATGAACTAGATGATAAACTCCTAAAAGGAGGACTTGAGATGGAATCTCTAACTGAAATATATGGAGAATATGGCTCTGGTAAGACACAGTATTGTTATTCTGTAGCAATAGAGGCAATAGGAAAACATGACTTCAATGTGTTGTGGATTGATTGTGAGGATACATTTGATCCTAGTAGATTGATAGATGCTGCAAGGGCAAGGGGGTTTGGTAATACAGATGATGAGATAAGACAAAAGTTTTATCCAAAAATAAAATATATTCATACACCAAATACTGATAGACTTGTAAGGGAGATAGATAATCTATCATCAAACATCTTAGATAAAAAGTATAAACTAATAATACTGGATGGTGCAATAGGACAATTCCGTGAGGAATATAGAGGAAGGGGGGAACTATCAGTAAGACAAAATAACCTTAAAAGATTCATGAGCCTAGTTAGGAACATTGCGTTCTTCTTCTGTTGTGCAGTAGTAATGACAAATCAGGTACAATCAGATCCAGGATTACCACCAATGATGGATCCAATAAAACCAATAGGTGGACACATAGTTGGGCATACATCATCATATAGATTGTATTTTAAAAAGGCTGGGTCAAAGAGAATAGCGAGAATGGTGGACTCCCCCAAGACTCCAATAGCAGAAACCCTGTTTGAACTTAATGATAAGGGAGTGGACAATGTGAGCAAGAAATGAAAATATCTGAATATCAAATAAAATCAAAAGAGTTTGATTTGAATAAAAATATTGCATATTATTTTGCAGGCCTTGCTGGAGAGTCAGGGGAAGTAGTGGAGGAATTTGCAAAGTCAATTAGGGATGATGACGGATTTTTTACAGAGAAAAGATTGTTAAGATTGAGGGATGAACTAGGAGATGTTTTATGGTTTGTTGCCACTTTGGCAAGAAAGTTTAACTGGGACTTGGAAGAAATAGCTGGTGACAACATAATAAAACTTAGTAGGAGAAAGGAAATGAAGACAATAATGGATAAAGGGAGGAATGAGACTATTGAAGTTTAAGTGTCCGAAATGTGATTTTAGTATTGAAGAAGATTTTTGCTCATACGAGTTCATGAAAGAAATATCCGTTCATGAACGTTCTCATAAAGAAGATTCTTTATAAACTTCTTTTATAATATACCATATATGGATGATTCTGAGGAAATCTGTGGCATATGTGGAAAGGGATGTTTCCATCATACAGATGACGAGGTAGAATCTTGTCTACTAAAGATCATGGAAATAGACTTTGAACATTATAAAGAAACCATGGATCTAATGAAATAAGCTTTTATATGGGGGTAATATTATAACTTTATGGTATTCTTCATTTTCTACACAAAGAACATAGACCAGAGACTATACAAGGGGTTCATAACACGCTTCATCATACAGACAATTCCAAGAAATAAATATTTCAAGACTAAAGACTGGGTAATCAAATTATATCCCAGTGAATTAGCAGTGAATGATCCGAACTTTCATGGTACAAAAGGCATAGGCGGAGTAACAGGAAAGGGAGAAATAAAATTATATATAAATGACAAAAAAGACTCTGACTTATATCTATACCTGAGAGAAAACATGGTTGCAATATCTCATGAATTATGCCACATGATAGGCATCGTATTAGATTGGTATGATAGAGTGCCGCTTAGAAACAATGATTATTCGGGACACAAAGCTGGAACGGTTTTAAATAAATATGTGCAGGAGGTTCATGATAGACATGTTGAGGGTAGGTTTTGGACTATGAGTATAAAGAGATTCAATTATATAAAAATTAAATGGGAGGTTGTCCACGCTCGCGTGTTAGATATTAGAGATGCCGTTTGAATAACAGACAAAAAATGAGGATGAGTAATAATCGTACTGTTTATTACTTGAATAAATTAGGATATACCGACATAGTTTTAAGAACACATTGCAGACATAAAGATGTTGTGAATAATTTAAATAGAAAATATAGATGCACGGATTATTGGAACCTTTTTGATGGAATGATGTTTGATAGAAACGGGGAGATAGTATTTATACAGATTAAGACCAATAATTGGGCTCCAGAAAAACCAATAAGAGATTTTCTAGCATTTCGTAAAGTAAGAGTAATGTCTATATGTGTAACAAATAAATATGGTAAGTGGCAGGTATTAACAAGGGATATCAAATATGAAGGATAAAAAAAGAACCCCAAAAGATCTAAAATCTGATGGGTTTTCATTGATGAAAGACATCAAGTCCACTAGGAAAGTTCCTAAAAGTTGGCAGATATGCGAACAAGAGTTTGGATCAGATGGTAACATATATGGTAGGATAGTAAAGATGAGTAGGGAAACAAAGAAAATATTTGACGACTGTGAAAGAAAGAGAAAACAGGGAAAGAACGTGTGGTTTAGATATGATCCACTGGATCTATTTTTTAATTTTCCATATAGCATAGATGTCAAAAAGGACAATCTTGGAAATGTTACGATTATAGTAAAGAGTGATAAAAAATGGAATGCATTGAATGTAAAAAACAAAAAGATTCATCAGAAGCTGTAATATTCTTTACTGTAGGCACTAGCAGTCTTCCAGTTCATTTATCCTGTATAAAAAAAGTTATCATTGAAAGATACTTGGCAACAAAATACTCCCAAGGTTAATATTCTGACTCTGCTCTTAGATATACATATTTTTGCCCAGTGATTTCTAGCATTTCTAGAACACTGTCTATATCATTACACACCATACATTCTGGTTCTTTTGCATGACCTTCATATGATATATGCTCTTTATGATTGATTATATCTTGTATACTCCATCTATATGCCATAATGCTTTTATGTCAGCTCCCCAAATATAAATCAATGTATATAAACTCCTTTGGTGATTATATAGGCATGGGGGAAACAACAGCCTTTAAAATATTATCAGAACTCTTCCCTAATGACGGGATACAAATCCAGGTTCCACTAACTAAACTACTGACAAAAGAGTATGAGGAATACACATCAGAAAGACAGAAGAAAGAGACAATAGATATAGTGATAAAAAGGGAAAAAAGGCAGCCACTATGTATAAGAATACAGGATAAAAGACACAACAGTACGATAATGTCAATGATAGATAAGGCACAAAAAAAGACCTTGGAATTATCTGGGTGTATTGTAATAGATCTGTGGTATTACGAGTGTCCAGGCTTATTCATGGAAGACTATGAAAGTGGAAAAAAAGAAGTGCTAAACTTTATTAGAGAACATATATAATCATAGAGATATGGATAGATTACCCATACAAATGGCAGAGCATTTTTTCTGTCTCTGTATGAAAAATAAGGAAAAGGATATGTTCCGCTTGGCGGATTCAATATCTACTATGAGTGAGGAAGAAATCTATCTTTTTATCATAGGGCTTGGCACTGTTTTAAGGGGATATTCTTTTGGACAAAAGAAACTCATTAAAGATTATGACATATACATAAATAATATTTGTAAAAGATTACAGTATGATAAATTTGAAGAAAAAGGAATTTAGTGATATATATCACTAGGTTTCTTCAAACTCTTTATATCTACATCTGGTCTATCGAGACTGTGCTTTAGATATGAGAATATATAATTCTCCTTTTGTAGAAGTTCCATCTTCCAAATAACCATATCTATTTCAGTTATCTGAAGGGGATAGTCATACTTCTTATCTGTCTCGTTTCTATACCCATTAACTACATTTACTATTCTATCAAACAGGGTATCTACTAACTCCCACCTAGGATTAAATGCTTTCTCTTCTACCATGAGGGGGGATACTATCATTCCTAATATAAACCTTAAACTATAATAATCAAGTTATTATACTATTATCATGAGTGAGTATACACATTTAGAGTTATTCAGCCCAAAAGATGCACCAAGAGGAGAGTTTTTTCCCCACGACGGCTCAATACATATAAATCTGGATGAAATAACCACAGATGCAAGAGAGGAGTTTTACTGTTACTTTGAGGAGGGGTTAATAGCATCAATAATAGACATACTTATACATGAAGAGCTTCATAAAAGAATATCAGAATCAACAGATGACGACACTTTTAACGAGCAAGATGAAAGGATTTATATGGTAATGAGGGATTGGATATATTGTGGAATCAAGAAATCTATCTCACAATACGATTAACAAACATAAACAAAAAAATACTCACTTTCCTAATAAAAAATACAAGATAATCTATGCTGATCCGCCATGGGATTATTACAGCGCGTGGAAGAGAAAAAACAGCGACAGTGCAGGTATTTGGGGACTTGCACAAGACCATTATAATACAATGCCGTTAAATGAGATCAAAGAATTAGCGGTGAAAAACATCTGTGATGATGACTGCTTTTTGTTTCTTTGGGCAACGTTTCCGCAGATACAAAGTGCATTAGATGTGATTAAAGCATGGGGGTTTGAATATAAAACCGCTGCTTTTGTCTGGGTTAAGAAGAATAAAAGTGGCAAAAACTTCATGGGTATGGGATGGTATACTAGGGCTAATGCAGAAATATGCCTCATCGGCAAACGTGGAAGTCCAAAAATAATGAATCATGGAATAAAACAAACAATAGAATCTACACTGAGAGAGCATTCTAAAAAACCCGATGAAGTAAGAAAAAGAATAGTCCAACTGTGTGGAGATGTTCCACGAATCGAATTGTTTGCTAGGGAAAGAACTGCTGGATGGGACGCTTGGGGTAATGAGGTATAACTGGTTACATTGTTATTGTGTTTTATCCCAAATTACAGGACACTGGCATTTATTACAAGGTTGAGAGTTCATTTTTTATACTCTCCCATAATTTCATCATATTCATTATTTTCCATATCCCATAAAGTCACTTCTACTAACCATTTTTCATCCTGCACCGTTTTAATTTTCGAGTAATCAAATTTCTTTCTAATGTTATTAATCAACCACTGTCCTTTCCTTTGGTCATGTGATTTTGCCCACCTACCCATTATACTTCATTCCAAAACTTTTCAGTTTTAACATACTTGACAAATAAAATAGGATTGTTAATCCCTGCTCTCCAAGACACTTCTATATCTTCTGGTCTGCAACCACGCCAACCATAAAGCCAAGGACTAATAACATAAACAACCTCACAAACTTTGAGCATTTCCTTTATCGCTTTACCTAGATTCCATTTCCAAGCATTTATCCAAGGCACATCCATGAAACCAGCTTTGAATTGCTCTTTTGTAAATGGTAGTGGTTTTAAAACATCACAAACAAAATCAGGTTTAACTTCTGGTCTTATATCTATGTTAACATCTCCAAAATGATCTTCATTGCAACAAGCGTGGAGTAATGGTCTTTCTTCTATTCTATGTTCTCTCTTTCCTTCATAAACAAATGTTGTTTTAGCCACAAGCCATTTAGTCATAAGCAAGACACTCCTTTGTATTTCATACAGTAAATACCTCTTGAACTGGTTTAGTCGTTAACAGATCGTCCCATTCTGCACCACAATTAGAACACCAACAATGCCATATTTCAATCTCTGTACCGTCTAAACGAGATTGTGTTTCTAAATATTCTGAATCCCAATTAGGACTATCACAGTTACAAAGTATTTTTCCCATTTTAATCATTATCCCTT
>Ga0194121_10003669_pt1 | contig 23033 bp, 21 predicted proteins | sample TA2MahCa50mmetaG_FD_148609 | JGI IMG/M metagenome (GOLD analysis project Ga0194121, IMG submission 148609) | Freshwater microbial communities from Lake Tanganyika, Tanzania - TA2015020 Mahale Deep Cast 50m | ecosystem: Environmental > Aquatic > Freshwater > Lake | place: Tanzania: Lake...
TAGTTCGTCTCAATTTTTTTTTGTTATCAGGGGATTTTTTCCCTGATTTTGGTCGTAATTTTCTATTAACGAAATTGGCGACCTATGAGACAGCTCAAGATCATCCGCCAAATAACGTCTAGAGACCAGATTTCCCTGGACAAATACCTTATGGAAATTGCTCGCATTGAAATTCTCGATGCGGATAGGGAAGCTGAATTAGCTCGCAAAGCCAAAGCCGGTGATAAAGAGGCTTTGGAGCGGTTGGTTTCCGGCAACCTCCGCTTTGTGGTGTCAGTGGCCAAGCAGTACCAGCACCAGGGACTCGCCTTGAGCGACTTGATCAACGAGGGTAACCTTGGTTTGATCAAAGCGGCTGGGCGATTTGACGAAACCAGAGGGTTCAAATTTATTTCCTATGCGGTCTGGTGGATTCGTCAGTCTATCCTTCAGGCTCTTGCCGACCAAGGGAGGGTGGTTCGATTGCCTTTGAACAGGGTGGGCTTAATGTCCAGAATCTCTAAATTGGGATCCCGGATGGAACAGGAATTGCAGCGTGACGTATCCGAACAGGAACTTGCGGCCTTGCTTGAGATTTCGTCCGCGGAAGTGGGTGAGACTGCTACCTTATCGCTTCGCCACATCTCCATGGATGCTCCGGTCACCGACGATGAGGATGTCAAACTCATAGATCGTTTGGAGGATAAGGATCGAAATCTACAACCTGCGAGTGGTTTGGAACAGGAATCTTTGGTATCCGATATTGAATCGGCCTTGCATGAATTGCCAAGCAGGGAAGCTGAGATTATTCGTTGTTTTTTTGGGATTGGTGGAAGGACAGCCCTAGGGTTGGATGAGCTCAGCTTTAGATTTGAAATATCCAGGGAAAGGGTTCGGCAGATCAAGGAGCGATCCATCAGGCGTTTGCGCTCCATGCGAAACACGCAGCGCTTGCGGGGTTACTTAGGTTGAGTAGCCTCAGTATTCGGTGCCTTCCGTGGAATATTGTAGCATAATTTCTGCAGAGAAGCGAAATTCCAAATCGGTGTTTTCGGTTTGCAGTCTCTGTAACATCCATTGAGAATCAGCAAGATAAACCGAGTTGGCATCCTTATCATAGGCTTGGTGTTCGCGTCGGTATTGGAAGAACTCATCGATTTTTTTCGGATCAGCGGCATGGATCCAACATGCTTTGATATAGGGAAGGTTCTGGTACTGAACTTTGGCGCCGTATTCATGAAGTAGACGAAATTGAATCACATCGAATTGCAATTCACCCACGGTTCCGATAATTTTACGATTGCCAGGCTGCTGCACAAAAAGTTGGGCAACACCTTCGTCGGTCAGTTGACGAAGACCTTTTTCAAACTGCTTGGCCTTGAAAGGATCCAAATTTTCGACCCTTCGGAAGAGCTCCGGGGAGAAGGCGGGAATGCCCTTGAAAAACAAATGTTCGCCCTCGGTGAGGCTATCGCCTATCTTGAAATTCCCGGTATCGTAGAGACCCACCACATCCCCCGGCCAGGCCTCATCGACGGGGTTGCGATCACTCGCCTGGAAAAGTAGGGGCGTCGAAAAGCGTATTTTTTTGTCCAAGCGGACATGATGATAAAATTTGTTTCGCTCAAATTTCCCTGAGCAAACTCGCATAAAAGCGATGCGATCCCGATGGTTGGGGTCTAAGTTGGCGTGAATCTTGAAAATGAACCCCGTTAATTTGGGGTGGTTGGTCGAGATGACCCCGCTGCGGGTTTCGCGTGGCCCTGGTTCAGGAGCAATTTGCACGAAAGTGTCCAATAATTCCCGAATACCAAAATTGTTCAAGGCGCTCCCGAAAAAGATTGGGGCTTGCACGGCTTTGAGGTAGGCATCCGGACGAAATTCTCCGTAAACCTCGAGCAATTCCAGATCTTCACGGAGTTTGACTGCCAACGGCCCGAGCAAATCTTCAAGGCTTTGGTCGTTCAGGTCATCAAAGCTGCGGATATCCGATGCGATGCTCGTCTTGGAAGCCGAAAACAAATCGAGATGTTTTCGGTGTTTGTTGTAAACGCCTTTGAACCGATCACCCTGACCAATGGGCCAGCTTAGAGGACAAGGATTAAGGCTTAATTTGGTTTCGAGTTCATCCAGAAGGTCAAAGGGGTCTTGTCCTTCTCGATCCATTTTGTTAATCAGAACAATGACCGGGGTAGCGCGCATTCGGCAAACCCTCATCAAATTTTCGGTTTGTTCTTCAACTCCTTTGGCGGCGTCAATCACCAGGATTACCGAGTCCACCGCAGTCAAGGTTCGGTACGTGTCTTCTGCAAAATCCTTGTGCCCTGGAGTATCCAAGATATTTACCCTGCAGCCGCTGTATTCAAATCCCATGACTGAGGTGGATACCGAAATACCCCTTTGCTTTTCGATTTCCATGAAGTCGGAAGTGGCTGTCTTGCGAATTTTATTGGACTTGACGGCCCCGGCCGTTTGAATAGCACCCCCAAAAAGCAGGAATTTTTCGGTCAAGGTCGTTTTCCCTGCGTCGGGATGCGAAATAATGGCAAAGGTTCGTCGGGGAGCGGTTCTGTTCATGGAAGGGGGCAAAGATAACCAAGACCTATCCTCAGGTAATTTTGGCCGTACATCCCAATTCTACTATGGAAATCAATCGACTGATTCGCTATGTGCTTATCGCTGCCTCCTTGCTTATGCTCCTCTTTATCGGTTGGTGGTGGTTTTCAAACCCCTTAACCGAGGAGGAGGAATTAACCCAAGTACCAGTTTTTGAATTTCCTTTGATTGGACGCAGCGGCGTAGTGACCAGGCATCAGTTCAAAGGTCGATACCTAATAGTGTCCTATTTCGATCCGGATTGCTCCCATTGTCGGCGACTGGCCGCAACGGTAGGGGATAAGCCAGCGGGTGACAAAATCAAATTGCGGGGCAAAGAAATTCGTCTGGGCTGGTTATGGGTCACCCGTTTCGACGAAGACCAAGCATGGAAGTTTATGGAGCAATACGATCTCAAGGATAAGCCAAACACCTGGTTGGCCGCCGATAGGGAAGGCTCCTTCTACAAAGCCTTTGGGGACATGCATGTTCCGTCCCTCTATGTTTTTGATCCGCAAGGTAATTTTCTGGAAGCGGTTTATGATGAACCTCAATACTCTGATGTGTTAAAAATCGTCGGTGGTGGACAAGCTCAGAAACCCAAGAAAATCAGGTGATTGAAGTCCAGGCAGCCTTTCGCCTTAAAGTAACATGGAGACCGGATCGCGGAGCATCAAAGCAAAGCTCTGCAAGAAGGCAGCGCCGGTCGCGCCGTCCACCACACGGTGATCGCAAGATAATGTTACTGTCATGCGTTGCCCAATACCCAATTGGCCATTGCGTACCACGGGACATTCGCGAACGGCACCAATCGCCATGATGCAGGCGTCCGGAGGGTTGATGATGGCGGTGAAGGATTCAATGCCAAACATCCCTAAATTGCTGATAGTAAATGTGTTACCTTCCCAGTCCTGGGGTTGGAGTTTCTTGTCGCGGGCTTTGGAGGCAAATTCCTTGGATTGGCTGGCCAATTGAACCAGGTTTTTTTGATCGGCAAATCGCAGGACCGGTACCACAAGGCCTTCGGGTAAGGCCATGGCCACTCCAATATGGATATGGTCATTTTGACGAATGCAATCGCCCATCCACGAAGAATTGACCACAGGATGTTGCTTCAAGGCCATGGCGGCTGCTTTGATGACTAAATCGTTAATTGAAATTTTGATTGGTGAATTTTGGTTCAGTCTAGCTCTGGCTTCTACGGCCTGGTCCATATCAATTTCCATAGTGAGGTAGAAGTGAGGCGAAGCATTCTTGGATTCGGATAGTCTGCGAGCAATGGTTTTACGCATTTGCGTGAGGGGCAGATCCGTATAAGATTCTCCTTGACTCGTGGCCCTGTTCAGGGAAGTGCTCAATGCTATGGTTGCTCCCGATCCCGTTGCAGGCTGGGCAGTGGATATGGAGGTGTCTTGGAAATTTTCAATATCACGACGTACGATACGGCCAAAGTCTCCGCTTCCTTGGATTTGAGCTAAATGGAGGCCGCGATCAGCGGCCATTTTCTTGGCGAGTGGCGAGGCTTTGATCCGATGATCTTCGTTAGGGGTTGTAGGAGAGCTAAGGCCAGATTCTGTGTTGCCCATATTGGCAACTGAGGAGGAATTGGTCTCTGGATTGGTATTTGGAGCCGCATCTTGACCTTGTGATTTGGTTTCTATGGATGCGTTGGATTGCTGTCCCGCAACAGAAGTTCCCCCGCTCAACAATGCAGTGATATCTTCACCCTCCTTGCCCACAATGGCAATAATGGCATCGACCGGAACTGCTTGACCTTGCTCAACCCCAATATGAAGAAGCGTGCCCTTGACATAATTCTCCAACTCCATAGTGGCTTTGTCGGTTTCGACTTCGGCTAGGATATCACCGGATTTGACAGAATCGCCAACTTTTTTATTCCATGCGACGATGACCCCTTCGGTCATTGTGTCGCTCATTTTGGGCATGCGAATTATTTCGGCCATCAGCTATGGTTCTTTACTTTAGTAAGAAGCGCAAAATTAAATCAATAACTTAGGCCCATGGCATTGAAGCAGTCTTTTTTGGATGAAATCCATACAGTTTTGCCATCGGATGCGGTGCGCAGAACCAATTTGGAGGCCTACGGTCGTGATGAGACGGATGACTTTTACTTTGAACCACAAATTGTGGTCTATCCAAGGTCTGGGGAGGAAACGGCCAGGATATTGGCCCTTTGCAATAGCCATCAAGTTCCTGTGACCTGCCGAGGGGGTGGAACCGGCCTGAGCGGGGGCGCTTTACCTGTTCGGGGCGGCTTGGTCTTGAGCACCGATCGCCTTAACCGCATTTTGCATATTGACACGGCGAATTTGCAGGTGACCGTGGAGCCAGGCGTGATTACCCAAGTACTCCAAGAGGCCGTTGCGGAACACGGATTGTATTACCCTCCGGACCCTTCTTCGAGAGGAACATGCACCTTGGGCGGGAATCTTGCCGAATCGGCGGGCGGCCCACATGCCTTTAAATACGGGACCACCAAAGACTATGTCCTGAATTTGCAGGTGGCTCTGATGGATGGCTCCTTGATTTGGACGGGGGCCAATGTGACCAAATACGCCACGGGATACCACCTAACCCAGTTGATGGTCGGTAGCGAAGGCACTCTTGGGGTGATCACACAGGCTGTATTGAAATTGATTCCTGCTCCAGGTGCCAATTTGCTGCTCTCTGTGCCGTTCAACGATTTGGAATCTGCTTGCAGGTCCGTTTCGGCCATACAATTGGCCGGGTTGAAGCCCTCTGCCGTTGAATTCATGGAGAAAGAGGCCTTGGAATTGTCCGCGAGTTTTCTGGGGATGGCTATGCCTTTCCCTTCCGAGGTCGTTGCAGAGTTGCTCATTGAGCTCGATGGCGACAGTTTGGATCAACTGTACCCGCAGGCGGAACGTTTATCCGAAATCCTGGAGAAGGAAGGGGCTGGCGAAATTCGATTGGCCGATCAAGCGGATGCTAAAGAGATGTTGTGGCGGTTACGACGGCAAATCGGACATGCCGTTCGTGCTTATTCGGTTTACAAGGAAGAAGACACGGTGGTGCCCATGGCGGCCTTGCCCACGTTGATGGTCAAAGTCAAGGCATTGTGCGCAGATTATGGCGTTCGGTCTGTGTGCTACGGCCATGCCGGGGATGGAAATATTCATGTGAATTTGCTTAAAGAGCAGCACAGCGACAAGTACTGGAAAGAAATCTTGCCGCAGATGATCAGGGAACTCTTTGAAGAGGTACGCCGATTGGGGGGGACCTTATCGGGAGAGCACGGAATAGGCTGGTCTCAAAAGGGTTATGTGGATGTGGTGATGGACCCCGTCCAAATACAGCTCATGAAGGGCATCAAGACCGTTTTTGACCCTCAAGGGCTCCTTAATCCCGGCAAGATTTGGGAGGGTTGATTGGCCCAACACAGGCCTATCTTTGCGCCTGCTTTTCTAAAAAACCGTTATGAGTATTCAAACCCTTCTTTACTTGGTACCTCTGTGTGGGGTCGCCGGACTGCTTTTCACTCTTTGGAAGTCTTCCTGGGTGGCCGCTCAAGATCCGGGCGATGCCAAAATGCGCAAAATTGCGGGTCATATTGCCGAAGGAGCCATGGCCTTCCTCAAAGCAGAGTATAAGATTCTTGCTGTTTTTGTAGCCTGTGTAGCCGTATTGTTGGCGATAACCAGTCCGGCCGAGACCTCCTCTCCAATGGTGGGTCTTTCTTTCGTGGTGGGCGCTCTATGTTCGGGCTTGGCCGGTTTTATCGGTATGCAGGTAGCGACCAAAGCTAACGTTCGAACGGCCAATGCAGCCCGCAACAGCTTGTCTAAAGCCCTTGAAATTGCCTTTGCAGGTGGTTCGGTGATGGGAATGGGCGTTGTGGGTTTGGGTGTTTTGGGCCTTGGGTCCCTTTTTATTCTTCTCAGGAACCAATTTGGTACCGATGCAAGTGATATTAATCGGGTGATCACCGTGATTACTGGGTTTTCTTTTGGGGCCTCTTCCATTGCTTTGTTTGCTCGCGTTGGCGGAGGTATCTATACCAAAGCCGCGGATGTGGGTGCAGACCTGGTGGGTAAAGTGGAAGCCGGTATTCCCGAGGACCATCCGTTGAACCCCGCTACCATTGCCGATAATGTCGGGGATAATGTCGGCGATGTGGCCGGGATGGGCGCCGACCTTTTTGAATCTTATGTGGGATCTATTGTGGGGACCATGGTTTTGGGTGCGGCATTTATGGCCAGCGGCTTTGTCGATGAATTCAACGGTTTGTCCGCGGTTATTCTCCCGCTGGTTCTTGCCGGTACTGGTATCCTGATGTCTATTTTGGGCACTTTTTTTGTGAAGACCCGTGAAGGGGGAGACCCTCAGAAAGCCCTGAATATGGGTGAGTTCCTTTCTTCCGGCCTTATGATTGTCGCCTCTTATTTCATTATCAACTGGATGTTGCCCGCCGAATGGTGGTTCCAGGATCCCTTGTACGCTTGGAAAGATCCTAAACTCGGTAACCACTACACCGCTATGGGGATATTTTATGCGACCATCATTGGTTTGATTGCAGGGGTCCTGGTGGGTTTGGTCACTGAGTATTATACAGGCACCGGTAAAAAGCCTGTCTTATCCATTGTGCGTCAGTCCTCTACCGGTGCGGCAACCAACATTATTGCCGGCCTTGGGGTAGGGATGATGTCCACCGCCATACCGATTTTGTTGATTGCCGCCAGTATTGTCGGGGCTTTCCATTTTGGTGGACTGTACGGGATTGCAATTGCCGCTGTGGGGATGTTGGCCAATACCGGCATACAGTTGGCGGTGGACGCCTACGGTCCTATTTCTGATAATGCAGGGGGTATTGCCGAAATGAGCGAATTGCCCAAGGAAGTTCGTCAGCGTACCGATAAACTGGATGCCGTAGGGAACACCACCGCCGCCATCGGTAAAGGATTTGCGATTGCTTCGGCTGCGCTGACGGCTTTGGCTTTGTTTGGGGCATACATGTCCTCGGCTGGCATTGCCAGCATTGATATTTCCCAAGCGAAGGTTATTGCCTGTTTGTTTATTGGGGCCATGTTGCCCTTTGTGTTCTCGGCCATGGCCATGGGGGCTGTAGGTCGTGCAGCGATGTCTATGATTGAAGAGGTTCGTCGCCAATTTAATTCCATCCCCGCCCTCAAAGCGGCTCTCGATGCGATGCGTCGCAACGGGGACAAAGAGCTCAACGATTGGTCCGCTGAAGACCAAGCTATATTTCACAAGGCAGACGGCGTGGCCGAATATGGAAAATGTGTTGAGATTTCCACCAAGGCCGCCATTCGCGAAATGGTATTGCCCGGTTTGTTGGCTGTGGTGGTTCCGGTGGTCGTGGGGTTTCGTTTCGGTCCCGAACCTTTGGGGGGTATGTTGGCCGGTGTTACGGTATCCGGGGTCTTGATGGCCATTTTCCAATCCAACGCCGGGGGTGCTTGGGATAATGCCAAGAAAATGTTCGAAGAGGGAGTGGATATCAACGGTAAAACCTACTACAAGAAATCAGACCCGCACAAGGCGGCCGTGGTGGGCGATACGGTGGGTGATCCCTTTAAGGATACTTCCGGTCCCTCGCTCAATATTTTGTTAAAACTTATCTCGGTCGTAGCCTTGGTGATGGCTCCCGCTTTGGTGGATAAAGACAAGGTTAAGTCAGGCGTTTCGCCTGAACCTCCTGCCGTGGAAGATTCTGTATCCAAACAGCCTGTGGAAGGCGCACCTGCTGCAGAACAGGCCGCTCCGGTGAGAATCCCTTGAGTTGCTCACAGTGCGCACCCAGGTTTTTCTATAACAGCGGGTCTTGCTTCAACGCAAGGCCCGTTTTTTTTGGAGTCAACCAAGGTTTGAAATTACCAAGGTTTGAAACAAGGGGCGGTAAGACTCCAGGGTATAGGGACCCTACAGAATTATTGTGGTAAAAAAGGGTTAGAATAGACCGCCCAGTTCCGTCTCAATCTTGAGGAGAATCTGCCCGAAATCCTCGGGTTTGTCGGCGAAATTGATTTGATCCACAGGGATAATGAGCAACTTACCCTCGGTATACCCTTCAATCCATGCTTCGTAACGTTCGTTGAGTCGCTTGAGGTAATCCAAGCGAATATTATCTTCGAAATCTCTGCCTCGACGTTGGATCTGACGCACCAAGGTGGGAACCGAGCCCCGCAGATAAATGAGCAGATCCGGCTTTTCCAAGTGACTGCTCATGGCCTCAAAGAGACGACTGTAATTTTCAAAATCTCTGGTGCTCATCAGGCCCATGGCATGAAGGTTAGGGGCAAAAATATGAGCGTCTTCGTAGATCGTCCTGTCCTGAACCGTGTTATGGTCTTTAGTCGCCATTTCCCGGTTTTGTCTATACCTCGAATTCAGGAAATAGATCTGGAGGTTGAAGGACCATCGCTGCATGTCCTCATAAAAATCATTGAGGTAGGGATTTTGATCGACTTCCTCAAAGTGAGGCTCCCATCCATAATGCTGGGCCAACATTTCGGTGAGGGTGGTTTTGCCGGACCCGATGTTTCCCGCGATGGCGATATGCTTGCTCATTTTCAAAGACTCTAATTAATCATGGAACGAAGATAATCTAATTTTACTGCGCTTGGATGCCTTCTATGGTTTAACCTAAAAGCCCATTAAGGCTCTAACTTCGTTTAGGGTTTTTTGGGCAGAGGCTTTGGCTTTCGCTGCTCCCATTTGGCGGATTTCCTCCAATTCAGTGGGTTTGCTTTGCAGGCTCAAAATGTTTTCGCGCAACGGGGCAAGGTATTGTATCATATCATCGGCTAATTGCTTTTTGAGATCCCCGTAGCGAATGCTGCAATCGGCATAAGCGCATTTGAATTGCGCAACGATGTCACCGGTTGAAACGATTTCCAGCAGTTGAAATAAGTTTGCGACCGCTCCTTCGGGTTCAGAGCCGTGAATGGTAGGTCCAGTATCCGTGACGGCCCGCATAATTTTCTTGCGAATGGAAGAGGGATCTTCAGCCAGGAAAATGGCGTTCCCCCCACCCTCTGATTTGCCCATCTTGCCGGATCCATCCAGGCCAGGAACCTTGGCCAAGTCACGGCTGTCGGCACGGTACGGCTGCGGTTCGGGAAAGCAGACCGTTTGATAAAAATGATTGAAGCGCTGCGCAAAGTTTCTGGCCATTTCCAGATTCTGTTCCTGGTCCTTGCCGACCGGAACCGATTCCCCTTTGTGGAGGAGGATATCGGCTGCCATCAAAACGGGGTAGGTAAGTAAGCCTGCATTGACATTGTTAGGCTGCAAGCGGACCTTGTCTTTGAACGAAGTACAACGCTCCAATTCGCCAACATAGGCATGCATGTTCAGGAGCAGGTACAACTCCGCTGTCTCGGGCAAATCGCTTTGGACATAAAGGGTGCATTGTTCAGGATTTAAACCCGCGGCCAGGTATTCGGCCAGGACCGTCTGCACCCGCTGCCGCGCTTGATTCGGATCGGGGAGGGTGGTTAAGGCATGGTAATCGGCAATGAAGAAATAGCAATCCATGCGGGATTGCATGCCAACAAACTGAAGCAATGCCCCCATATAATTACCAAGGTGCAATTGACCTGTGGAGCGTATCCCGGAAACAACTTTAACCATGCCTGCAAAATACAGTCGATAGGCCTTATCTTGACAAAGATGCTTTGGAACAAAAGGAGTTGGGATCATTCGGAACCCAGGGATGCGGCTACGCTTTATGCCCGGTACTGCCAGAGACCTCTGGCCTTTCATTTTTATCGTTTTCGGGCCTATTTGTGCTTGATCTATTTTGTCTTGTTTTTTGCAATGTCCTACCCCTTTTTTCGATGGGCAATTGCCAGGCCTTCGCGTTATCCTTGGGCCCATCGTTGGAGGGTTTTTTGGGCAAAGAGCATTGCTTTTCTATTTGGGATTCGGATTCAACTCTTAGGTAATTTGCCTGAACCTTGTGAAAGATTGATGATTGTGGCGAATCATTTTTCCTATCTGGATATACCGATTTTGGCAGCGGCCTTGCCCTTGCGGCTGCATTATGTGGCTAAGGCTGAATTACTGCGTTTTCCGTTCTTCAGGCATTTTTTCAGGACCATGGATATCGCCATTCCGCGAACCAGTCCGCAGGGTTCCATGAAGGCCTATCGACGGGTAGAGGAATTCTGGAAGCCCGGTTCTGCGGTGGTGGTCTTTCCAGAAGGGGGAATTCTGGGCCAAGCACCGGCGATGACCGCTTTTCGGCCTGCTCCGTTTGCGGTAGCTCTTCAGCAAGGAGCCACGATCTTGCCTGTATCTTTGCCCGACACCTGGAAAATCTTGCCCGAATGTCCACGACATTTTATGCGCCCCGGACCATGCCGGGTCAACCTATTGGAGCCTCAGTTTCCGGAGACCTTCCATGGAGATGAGAAGGCCCTTAAAAATAAATGTTACGAGTTGATTCACCACGATCTGCTAGCCCATGAAAGTTGACCTTGAAACCCTGCAACGTATTGCTCACTTGGCCCGTTTGGAATTTGATCCGGACCAAGCTAGTGCTATGTTGGCTGACATGAATCGATTCCTTGAATATGCCCGCGTTATTGAATCGGTCCCAACCGAGGGGGTAGAACCCCTGGTGTACTTGAACGAACAAGGCTTGGCTCCCAGAGAGGATGGGGTCTTTCAGACCATCACGCATCAAGAGGCCCTTGCCAATGCGCCTGCAAGCGATTCGGATTATTTCAGGGTCCCCAAAGTGGTTAAGAAAATTAATTGATGTTACAATCCAATACCCTTATTTCTCTTCATGGAATTCAAAGGTTGTACATCATGGGTGAAGAGACCATTTATGCCCTAAGAGGGATTGACTTGCAAATCAACCGTAACGAATATGTGGCCTTGATGGGACCATCAGGTTCTGGAAAATCCACCTTGATGAACTTGATCGGTTGTTTGGATTCCCCCAGCTCAGGTTCGTACTGGCTTAATGGACAGGATATTGCGGGGATTAGCGACAATCGCCTTGCCGAAATCCGCAACCGCGAGATCGGATTTGTTTTCCAGATGTTTAATTTGTTACCACGCCTGACGGCTTTGGATAATGTGGCTTTACCCTTGGTTTATGCAGGGGTTTCAGAACTAGAGCGCAGGGAGCGAGCTCATGAAGTCCTCAAGCAGGTTGGTTTGCAAGACAGGGTAGGCCATCGTCCCAACGAACTTTCAGGCGGTCAGCGTCAAAGAGTGGCTTTGGCAAGGGCTTTGGTCAACAAGCCTTCCTTAATTTTGGCCGATGAACCTACCGGAAATTTAGACTCCAGAACCTCTGTGGAAATTATGGAAATGTTTGCCGCCATTCACGCCCTGGGTAATACCATTGTGCTGGTCACCCACGAAGAGGATATAGCTCGGCACGCGCATCGTATGGTTCGCCTCAGAGATGGCAGCATTGAGTCGGATGCGCTCACTATTAATCAAAGTTTATGAAAATCTACACCAAAACAGGTGACTCTGGCAATAGCTCATTATTAGGTGGCCGTAGGGTTTCCAAAGCGGATCCCCGTTTGGATGCCTATGGTACTTTGGACGAGCTTAATGCCTGGATTGGTCTGCTCAAGGAACAAGAGGCTTTGAAAGATCATTCCTCCTTTCTATGCGACATTCAGGAGGAGCTGTTCACCATGGGTTCGCACTTAGCAGCCGAGAACCTGGCTCAAACGGAGGCTTGGAAATTGCCGACCTTGGACCATCGCATGGTCGTGCGTTTGGAGATGGAAATGGATCGGTTGGATGCAGGCTTAGAACCGCTGCGGAATTTTATTTTGTCGGGGGGACACCCCGCCTCGGCCATGACTCAGGTGGTACGTACCGTATGCCGTAGGGCCGAAAGAGCAGTGGTATCGCTATTGGTGACTCTTCCTGACGAAGAGACCAGATTACAGCCTGTGGTGGTGGTTCTTAACCGGCTTTCAGATTATTTCTTCGTCCTGGCTCGCGAAATATTGCGGGCTGAGGGTGGTCTTAAGCCCCATGTTTGGAACCCACATGCAGGGGGGTCTTGAGGTTTATTTTATGGCCTTGTGAACTTAAACATGATTTTTATATTTGCCGAAGAATCCGACGATTTATCCCTAACCTATGTATTGGACCTTGGAATTAGCCTCCCATCTCGAAGATGCCCCTTGGCCTGCCACCAAGGATGAGCTCATTGATTACGCCATTCGGTCGGGTGCGCCCATGGAGGTTATCGAAAACCTGCAGGTACTCGAAGATGATGGCGAACCTTACGAAACCATTGAGGAAATTTGGCCGGACTACCCCACCAAGGACGATTTCTTTTTTAATGAGGACGAGTATTAATCCGGTTTGGCCTGAGCGGGTCCTAAACTTGGATTAATCTTGTTTGAGTCGTTTGCCCTCAAAGCGCTGTCGCAGAAATTCCACGGAAGTGGAGAATGCCAGGGCAAAATAGAGATAGCCTTTGGGGACTTCAACATGGAAGGACTCGATAAGCAACATAAAGCCGATCAGCATAAGGAAGGACAAGGCCAAAATCTGCAAAGAAGGTTGCTTCTGGATGAATTGACCAATGGAATCCGCCATAGCGAGCATGACCAACATGGAAATGATTATCGCGGCGACCATCACCTGAACCTGGTCGCTGAGGCCTACTGCAGTGAGAATGGAGTCAAAGGAAAAGACTAAATCAATCAGGATGATCTGGAGGATAATACCCGTTGCTACTTTTCGCTTGGCTTGGGCGGCCTTGAGGTGACTATTCGGCGATTTATCCGGCGAGGAACTTGCTTTGGATGACGAATGTTCCAGATGATTCACTTTGGAATGCAGTTCCGAGGTTGTTTTGGCGAGCAGAAAGAGCCCTCCTGCCAACAGCACTAAGTCCTTGACCGAGGGGTTCCAACCTAAAAGTTCAAAGGCGGGTTGCGTCAATCCCATCAGCCATGAAATACTGAGCAGAAGCCCTACCCTGAAGGCAAGGGCCAGCATGAGGCCAATCCGTTGAATTTTTACCCGAACTGCCTTGGGCAATCGGTCGGTTAGGATTGTGATAAAAATAATGTTATCGATTCCCAAAACAATTTCCAGGACGGTCAAGGTGAGCAAGGCAACCGGCCACTCCATGAGTCCGAATTAAATAATAAGTAACGCGTCTCCGTAAGCGAAGAATCGATATTTCTTAGCGATAGCTACCTTGTAAATCTCTCTCAAGAATTCCTTCCCCGCAAAGGAGGATGCGATCATAAGCGAGGTGGATTCAGGGAGTTGAAAATTGGTGAGCAATGAATCTGCTAATTTGAAATCGTGGGGGGGGAACATGTATTTGTCTGTCCAACCGGTGGTGGGTTTAACCTTACGGCCTGCGGACATGGAGGCTTCCAAGGCTCTAAGCGAGGTGGTCCCTACCGCACATACTCGATGTTTTTGCTCCAAACTGCGGTTGATGGTTGCCGCAGCGATTTCGTCCACTTCGAAATATTCAGATTCTGGTTTGTGTTTGGTCAGATCCTCCACCTCCACAGGCTTGAATACCCCTAAACCTACGTGCAGCGTTATTTGAGGTGCTTCGATCCCCAAGAGCTCCATACGCTTGAGCACAGCGGTGCTGAAGTGCATGCCGGCGGAAGGAGCAGCAACAGCGCCAACTCGGGAAGCAAAGATGGTTTGGTAACGGTTTTCGTCGTCGGGCTGCACTCCTCTGCCCAATTCCCTGGGCAATGGGGTCTCCCCGAATTGAAACAGGGCTTGACGATAGCCTTCGTTATCCCCGTCAAAAATAAACCGTATGGTACGGCCCCTAGAGGTGGTGTTATCGACGACTTCGGCCACCAGTTCGTCGTTTTCTCCAAAGTACAATTTATTGCCCACCCGAATTTTGCGAGCGGGATCAACCAAGGCGTCCCACATCCGCATGCTGCCGTTGAGTTCCCTGAGCAGGAAAACCTCGATCATGGCCCCGGTTTTTTCTTTGTTACCATACATTCGGGCCCTGAAAACCTTGGAATTGTTCAGCACCAGACTGTCCCCTTCTCGAAATATGTCCAAAATGTCCCTGAAATTCCGGTGCTCGATGGTTTGGGTTCTGCGGTCTACCACCATCATTTTGGAGTCGTCTCGGTTGGGAAGGGGCTTGGACGCAATGAGGCTAGATGGCAGGTCGAACTTGAATTCCGATAATTTCAAGGCTGTAGGGTGTTTTTAGGAAAGAAAACGCAAAGATAATGTAAACTTGGGGTGCCAATCCCCCAATCTCATGGCTGTACCAAGCTCCCTTCGAATCTTGTGGTTTCCTCTAGTGGAGGGGTTCCGTATGGCCATGTTTTCCCTTTGGTCTAATCGCTTGCGTACATTTTTGTCATTGTTGGGCATTTCGATTGGGATTTTTACCGTGATTACGGTGTTTACCCTCGTGGATTCCTGGGAAATGAAAATCCGAAGCTCTTTGTCTAATTTGGGGAACGAGGTGATTTATGTGGAGAAATGGCCTTGGGCCTTCAATTCCGAGTACCCTTGGTGGAAGTACATGTCCAGGCCACAACCATCTTACCGAGAATTTCAAGAATTGCAAAAGCGCAGCAACGACAAAGCTGACATCGCCCTTTTTGTGGATTTCGAATTGGATCGCCTCAAAGGTGGTCGCGAGGAATTGTCCAAAATCAAAGCTTTGGCGGTTAGTCAGCTCTATCCGGAGCTTCGCGAGTTTGAGCTGGAGAATGGGCGATTTTTTCATCCATCGGAGTCCTCCGCTGGAGCCAGAGTGGTGCTTTTGGGGTCGGGTATCGCCCAAGAACTTTTTGGATCCCCCGAAAAAGCCCTGGACCAAAAGGTTCGTTGCCTAGGTCAAAGTGCAACTGTCCTAGGGGTCGTCCGCAAGGAAGGCAACAACGCGATCAATACCAGCTTGGATGAAGTCATCTTGCTCCCAGTGAACTGGCTGCGCAAAGTCAAAGGTCAAAGTTTCGAAGACTTTTATCCTCTACTGATGGCTAAACCGAGGGGCAAAATTCCTTTTGAAGAGTTCAAGGCCGAATTGCGGGGCAAAATGCGTTCCATTCGCCGGTTGTCCCCACGACAAGAGGATAACTTCGCTTTGAATCAATTATCCTTTCTCGCTAATCAATTGCAGGCAACCTTTGCAACCATAGGGATTATCGGTTGGATTATCGGGGGCTTCTCTTTGCTGGTCGGAGGATTTGGTATTGCGAACATCATGTTTGTTTCCGTTTACGAAAGGACCCCGCAAATCGGAGTACAAATGGCCTTGGGCTCGCGGCGCTCCTTTGTGATCCTTCAATTTCTGTTGGAATCGGTGGTCCTTAGTTTATTGGGTGGGATGATGGGCTTGATAGCGGTGGGTTTGTTGGTCGCTGTGTTGAATGCGGTGATGGATTTGGGGCTGGTCTTGATGTGGCATAATATGTTCAATGGAGCGGCAATCTCATCCTTTATAGGGCTGGTAGCTGGAATCTGGCCTGCATTGCGTGCAGGACGCATGGATCCTGTCGAAGCAATGAGACAGGTTTAGCGAAATTTGTTATCCAATAAGGACATGGGCCTTGGGATAGGTATAGGCTAGGTTCTCGTTTTTGGAAGCCAAAGCGAAAGCCAAGGTCAAGGTACCTACCCTCCCTACATACATGGATAACATCAGTATGGCTCTGCCCACCTGTCCCATTTCCATGGTGGGTCCACGGCTGAGTCCTACGGTGCAGAAGGCAGAGACTTCCTCAAAAACCAGGTCTAGAATTGGAATTTCAGGTTCGAGTATAGCCAAAACAAAGCTGCATCCAAAAATATAGGTGGCCGCAAAGAAGAAAATGGTGTAGGCCTTGTGGAGCAAATCAAAAGGAATAGAACGACCTCCTAATTCCAATTGTCTTTTGTTACGAATGGTGGACCAAACCGCCAAAACAAGGATGGTAAAGGTGGACGTTTTGATCCCTCCGGCGGTGGAGCCGGATCCTCCTCCGATGAACATCAGGAATATGATCAAAAAGCATGTCGGAATACTGAAAGCCATAACATCCAAGGTATTGAACCCAGCGGTTCTGGCTGCTGTCGAAGCAAAAAATGCATCCACCCATGCAAGGAATCCTATATGATGAGTGAGGGTGCCTCCGGGCCTTTGTTCTAGGAGCATAAAGCCGATGGTGCCGATTAGCAAGAGGACGACCGCGGTCCATATCGAAATACGGGTGGATAATTTCCACTTCTTCCAGGGGGCATTCAGACGGGCTTGAATTTGACGCAACCCAAACAAATCTCGCAGAACCGGGAAGCCCAGACCGCCCAATATGATTAGCAAGGCTATCAAGATGCGCATAAGGGTGGCATGGTGGAGAAAAGGTTCGGCCAAGCCTAGCTTATAAAGAGTGAACCCAGCATTGTTAAACGCGGATACGGCATGGAAAATAGAATGAAAGGCCTTGTCTGCGGAATTGAAATACATGGGGGACTCTAAGGGCCAAGACAGGTATATCAAGGATGCACCCCCTAATTCTAGGAATATGGAGTAGAAGATAATTTGACCAAGGAGCTTTTTGGCATCGAAGAGGTTTTCTTCGGACATAAAGTCTTTGATCATGGCCTGATGGGAAATGCCCACGCCTTTCTTCAGGAATAAAGCGAAGAAGGTCGCAAAAGTAAGGATGCCGATGCCACCCAATTGAATCAAAGCGAGCAGGACACATTGCCCTTTGAATGTTAGTACCGTACCGATATCAATCGTACTAAGCCCGGTAACGCAGGTTGCCGATACGGAGGTGAATAGCGCGTCAGCAAAGGGTAAATGCCCGGGTATGTTGCTCATTTGAGGCAACATCAGCAATCCCGTCCCTATACCAATCAGGATCAGGAACGAAACCAAAAGGGTCATTGCGGGCTTAAGCCGTACGGTGACCACCGAATTGCTGAGCCGGATCAGCTCTTGACCGGCGAGACCAATGGCTAGCGTATGCACAAACCAGGCATAGGGCAGCAATTCACTATGACTTTGGGCATTCTCAGCAAACCAAGAGCTTCCCAACATTTCCCACAATCCTTCAGCGCACCATAATCCTAGGAGCAGGGTTTCGAGCGAGGACGTCTGAAGGAAATTTCTTTCGAATTGGGCATAGAGCCAACGAATAACAAAACTTAATACAAAAATCCCCATCAGTGAATTTTGCGATTTGATGACTTCAAATTGGTCTTCCACGGTGAGCGGATAGCCAAAGTAATAAACCATCAATGTGATGGAGGCTAAAGTGCCCAGCGTACGAATCCAAATCAGGACTCGAAGTACCGGTTTTTCGATCCGAAGCAATTGCAGAAATCCAAAAGACTGAAACAAGGACATAGGCGGATTTTACAGTAACCTCAAAGGCAGGGTATCAAAAGTTGTTGAAATAAGGAGACGGGTAACCCAAGCGGTATCCAGAATAAGAAATGATGTCATGAAGGAATGCGTTGTTTCGGATAGGCTGGAATTGTTTGGGATGCGCGGATTTGTGCTATGGTGACAGGACGAGTGCCGGAATGTTCGCAAGCTAAGCCTCCGCATAAATTGGCCAAGTCAGCAATTTGCATAGAGCATAGGCCTAAAGCCAAACCACAGGCCGCCGCGGCAATTACCGAGTCCCCTGCACCGCATACATCGACCACGTTGCGTGGATTTCCTTTTCTTCGAAACCATCCTTCTTGGTTCATCACCGCTATTCCTTGTTCGCCGAGAGTTACCATCAAGATCCTACAACCCAATCGATTTCTAGTTTCCGCACAGGCCTCTTCAAGATCATTACCTTCCAGCGATACAGGACGGCCAAGGGCCTGTTCTAACTCTTTGAGGTTTGGTTTGAACAAATCCACTCCTTGGTACAGCCAGAAATGGTCTTTTTTGGGATCCACCGCAACGGGGATACAGTGCTGTTGGCACAAGGAAATTAAATCCTTGATATTGGACGCATTGAAATAGCCTTTATCGTAATCCTGCATAACCACGGCATTGCAATTGCTCAATAATTCTTCCAAAACCCCCGATTGTTGTTCAATCAATTCCCGACGGATTGGAATACGGCTTTCGTGATCAACGCGCAAAAGATGCTTTGAACCGTTGAGATACCGGGTTTTGTGGGTTGTTGGAAAATCCAACAATTCCATAATGCCCTGATCCGATATTTTATTTTGTTGCAACAATTCACGAAGCAAAAGCCCGGGTTGGTCTTTTCCAATCCAGCCGGTCAGCCCGACTTGGGCTCCTAAACCTTGGATATTCAACGCTACGTTGGCGGCACCTCCGGCGCTATCCATCCTGCTTTCCCAATCCAATACATCCACAGGCGCTTCAGGGGATCTGCGGTGCACCGTACCCGTGCAACAGGTGTCCAGCATTAAGTCGCCGGCAACCACCAACTTGATTCGCTTAAAGTCAGGAACGAGGCCCAAGGGAATGTTGGGTATGGAGTTGTTGAAGGGCGATGCGAATACGGGCAACCGCTTCCTTGATCTTAACTTCTGAACAGGCAATGGAGAGCCGAATGCATTCTGGTGAGCCGAATGCATCCCCGGAAACTGTAGCAACCCGGGCTTCTTCCAGAAGGAACTCGGTCATGCGTTCGGCATTGCCAATAGGTTTGCCTTGCCATTGCGCCGTAAACCAATAGGCTATGTTTGGAAACAAATAAAAGGCTCCTTCCGGGACCGGGCAATCCCAGCCGGGAAGGTCGGCGGTTTCGGCAATGGCTAAATCTCTGCGCTGACGAAAGGTTTTGCACATTCGGTGGGTATCGTCCATAGGTCCATTCAAGGCAGCTAAGGCGGCACGCTGCGCAATGGAGCAAGTTGCCGAGGTGAATTGCCCTTGGAGTTTCACGCAGGCGTTGGCTACCTCCGGCGGTGCTACCGCATAACCCAATCGCCAACCCGTCATGGCAAAACCTTTGGACATGCCATTTACGACCACCGTTCGCGAAGCCATGCCTTCGCATTGCACGATGCTGCAGTGTTTCTCCTTGAAGCGAATATGTTCATAGATTTCGTCTGAAACCACCAGAATCTCAGGGTGCTTTCGTAACACAACTGCCCATGCTTCCAGTTCTTCCTGCTTTCGTAACACAACTGCCCATGCTTCCAGTTCTTCCTGGCGCATAGTGGCTCCGCTGGGATTGCATGGGGAAGAAAAGAGGAGCATGCGTGTTCGCGGTGTGATAGCTGCTTCCAGCGCTTGAGCTGAGATTTTGTAGCCGGATTCTGCGCTGGAAGGAAGGATCACTGCTTTGGCTTCGGCCATTTGGATCATGCCTGTATAACTCACCCAATACGGGGCAGGAAGTAGAACCTCATCACCGGGATTGAGCACCGCCAGTAACACATTGATCAAACTTTGCTTGGCTCCCGTACTGAAGATGACCTGTTCTAGTCGAACCTGCCACTGCAGTTCATTTTCCATTTTGCGAACGACAGCCTGTCGCAGGTCGGTATATCCCGCCACGGGGGTGTATTGGGAATAATTGTCGTGAACAGCTTGGCAAGCGGCTTCTTTAATATGTGCTGGGGTCTCAAAATCAGGTTCACCCAGACTCAGGTTGATGATATCAAATCCTTGTTCTGCCAGGGTTCGACTTCGAGCGGCCATGGCCAGCGTTTGGGATTCTTCCAGCTCCGCAACGCGCTTAGAGGTCCATTGCAGGTTTTCGGCGTGAGGAGAAGTCTGACTTGGCATCGCTTTGGATGAGGTTCAAAAGTTTTGAGTGGTGTTCAAAGTCTTTGACTTAGGCTCAAAGATAGGATGCGAGGAACCGATTGGCCTTGGAAAAGTGCCTGCAATCGAGGAATCCTCGATATGCCGAGAGCGGAGATGGATGGGGAGCTTTAAGAACGAGATGGTAGGAGGAGGACTCGTTCTCGGAACGATCTGTCCAATGGTTTTGGGCACCCTTACCCCATAGCATCCAAACCATGCCGTTTGTGGAGGACTGCAAGGCGCGAATAACTCCATCGGTCCAAGCCGACCAACCCCAGTGTCGATGAGATCCGGGCCGTCCATTTTCCACGGTGAGTACGTCGTTGAGCAGGAGGACACCTTGTCCAGCCCATTGTTCTGGTTCGCCCGAACACCATGATATGGGTCTGTGCATGAGGGATTCTATGCCCTCGGAACGGCATGCGAGCAAGTCGTTTTCGATGGCTTTGCGGATATTTTGCAATGAGGGAGGGGGAGGAATATCTCGGCCCACCGCAAAAGCCAATCCGTTGGCTTGACCGGGACCGTGATAGGGATCTTGACCAAGGATTACCACCTTGACGCTATCCGGTTGGACCAATTCATAGGCTCTAAAAAGACGATTCGGTTCGGGATATACCTCTATTCCGATGTTTAAAGTTTGGCGGAGATGTTCCAAAGGTTTTTCCAGCAAATTTTTTGACGTAGGTCCCAAGAAATCCTCCCAAGGTGACGGTAGGGTGATGGCTTGGAGGGGCTGGGACATCTAAACCTATGGAAGTGACCGGACTTGGGATTGGATTAGAAGGGTGGAACCTCAGTTTCCATATCGTTCAATCGCGATGGAAAGGTGCGGTCACCGCTAGCGTAAGGATCGTTGGGTTCATGGGGTTCGCGTCGACCTTTGGCCTGATCTTGACTACCGCCAAAGGGTCCCAGGTTTACAAAACGTGCATGGGTTCATGGGGTTCGCGTCGACCTTTGGCCTGATCTTGACTACCGCCAAAGGGTCCTAGGTTTACAAAACGTGCAAAGCGCTCCTGGAACCGCAGGTCGATTTCCCCGGTCTGCCCATTTCGGTGTTTGGCAACAATGATTTGTGCCTGATCGGGAAAAGATTCTCCTTCCATTTTGTAGTAGTCTGGTCGGTAGATGAAGATTACTATGTCAGCATCTTGTTCAATCGCACCGGATTCTCGCAAGTCGGATAACATGGGTTTTTTGTTACCCCCGCGGACCTCGACTTGTCGGCTCAATTGGCTCAATGCAATGATTGGAATATCAAGTTCTTTGGCCAAAGCTTTCAGACCTCGGGATATGGAGGCAATGACTTGTTCGCGGTTCATGCCGGAGGCATCGTTGGAACCGCCGCCCATCAATTGTAGGTAGTCAATGACAATCAGTTGTATGTCGTGTTGCGATTTGAGTCGCCTGGCCTTGGCCCTGAGTTCAAAAAGGGTTAATTGAGGGGTATCATCAATGAACAAGGGTGCCCTTGTCAAGGTGTCGGTTCTGCTGGTCAATTGTATCCATTCATGTCCTGCGAGTTTACCCTTTTTGAGTTTTTCGCCCTCAATTTCCGTTTCAGCAGCAAGCAAGCGATTGATCAATTCAATTCCCGACATTTCGAGAGAAAAGAAGGCTACACTTTGTTGATAATCAACCGCTGCGTTGCGGGCAAGACCAAGCACAAAAGCTGTTTTACCCATGCCTGGTCTAGCGGCGATAATGTTTAGGCTGCCCCTCTGCCAACCCGAAGTCAGTCGATCCAAGGCCGTATACCCTGAAGGAATACCTGACAGACCATCACCTTGTTTGGAAATCGCTTCGATTTGTTTGATAGCTTTCTGGACCAAGTTCTGAATGCCATCACCGTTGCGACGAATGTTACGGTCGGCGATGCCGAAGAGTCTGGTTTCGCATCGGTCCAACAATTCGAAGACATCGACCGTATCGTCAAAGGCTTCGGTGCCCATCTCACTGGAGAGATGAATGAGTTCCCTAAGGATGAATTTTTCCAAAAGCAGGCGTGCATGAAATTCAATGTTCGCAGCTGAGCTTACGCGGTTGGTGAGTTCGGTGAGGTAATAGGGTCCGCCGATTTCTTCAAGACGACCAATGAATTTCAATTCTTGGGTAACAGTCAGCAGATCGACCGGCTCGGACTTTTCAAAGAGCGATCGAACGGCTTCATAGATCCAGCGGTTTTTGTCGTGGTAGAAAACTTCTGGATGGAGCAGATCGATGACCTGCGAAAGGGCTTCTTTTTCAAGCATTAGAGCTCCCAAAACGGCCTGCTCGACCTCGATGGCCTGAGGTGGAATTTTACCCATACCCACCGGAACGGGATTAAGGCTGCTGCGCGGGATACTGCGTTTCTTAAGTAAGCTGTTTGAACTTTCCATCTCACAAACTTAACCTTTCCTTCAAGGCCGTTTTTTGTTATTCAAAATTCTTTTGCTGCAATCATTCCACAGGATTTCTTAGGTCGTGTACAATCTGCGGGATTAGGTGGATAATCCATAGTACGAGGTGGATAAGAGCCTTCCTGCTGTGGATAAACCTTCATTTTGAGCTAGGCGCTCACCCTGAGACTTTGGGATGCAATTTTGGGGCAGGATGAGTGCTCATGAGATTTACCTGAACCTGGCAGAGGCCTACGCACCCCAAACCTTGGGTTATCCAGACCTTCAGGCGCTTTTAAAGGATCGATATGCTAATAAGGTTTCCGGCGGATTGACCATATTGCGCCGTA